>ENA-ORCM01000478-ORCM01000478.1-human-gut-metagenome-genome-assembly--contig:-NODE-478-length-38922-cov-7.350650_pt1 | contig 38922 bp, 38 predicted proteins | sample MGYA00242906_ERZ507928 | MGnify/ENA primary metagenome ERZ507928 (study PRJEB26167, sample SAMN06115497) | human gut metagenome | host: Homo sapiens | place: China:Shanxi | collected 2015-05-07...
GTTTGTATCTTTTTGTAAAAATCATCATAAAATATTAAAAAAACACTTGACAATTGAATAGTTGTTCAACTATAATACAGATAGAACAGTTGAGCAATTATTCAACTGTAATGATAATTAACCGAAAGGATATGATAATATGAAAAAGACTTATGGTATTGAAGTGGATTGCGCAAACTGTGCAGCAAAGATGGAGGATATGGCAAATAAAACTACCGGCGTTGCAAATGCAACAGTTTCTTTTATGACTCAAAAAATGAAAGTCGAGTTTGAAGACGGAGCAGATGAAAAGACTGTTATGAAGCAGGTGCTTAAAAACTGCCGTAAAGTTGAGGATGATTGTGATATTTTCTTTTAAATGTGGGGTGGTAATATGAGTAAAAAGCAGAAAAAGGTTCTTATAAGAATAATAATTTCTTCTGTTTTGCTTGTGGCTTTGATGATAACATCAAAATTGGTTCAACTTAATAAATGGGTGGAATTTGTACTGTATCTCGTTCCATATTTAATTATCGGCTATGATATTTTGAAAAAGGCAATTAAAGGTATTGCAAAAGGCCAGGTTTTTGATGAAAATTTCCTTATGGCTGTTGCAACTATCGGCGCGGTTGCACTCGGTGATTTTGCCGAAGGTGCAGCAGTAATGCTCTTTTACCAAATTGGCGAACTTTTTCAAAGTGTTGCGGTGGGCAAGAGCAGAAGAAATATAACATCACTTATGGATATTCGCCCTGATTATGCAAATGTCGAAGTTGATGGTAAGCTTGAAAAGGTTGACCCTGACGATGTCGAAATCGGAACGGATATTATAGTTAACCCGGGTGAAAAAGTGCCGATTGACGGTGTAGTAGTAAGCGGTGAATCAACGCTGAACACAAGCGCATTAACAGGCGAAAGCGTGCCGCGTTCGGTTAAAAGCGGTGATGAAATAATCAGCGGCTGCATTAACCTTACAGGTGTATTAAGAATTAAAACATCAAAAGAATTTGGAGATTCAACTGTTTCTAAAATACTTGACCTTGTTGAAAATTCAAGTATGAAAAAATCGAAGAGTGAAAACTTTATCACTAAATTTGCAAGATATTATACTCCTGCTGTTTGCGGCGGTGCCCTTGTTCTTGCTGTTTTACCGCCGATTGTCAGAATGATTATGGGTGAAAGTGCAATGTGGGGTGATTGGATTACCCGTGCGCTTACTTTCCTTGTAATCAGTTGCCCGTGCGCACTTGTAATCTCTATTCCTTTGAGCTTTTTTGCAGGTATTGGCTGTGCGTCTGCCAATGGTGTACTTGTAAAAGGTTCAAATTATCTTGAAGCCCTTTCGGATACACAGTATATTGTTTTTGATAAAACAGGTACACTGACTAAAGGTGTGTTTGAAGTAACAGGGATTTATCCTGCAAACGGATTTGACGAAAGCACAATTGTCGGCCTTGCGTCATATGCTGAATGTGCGTCAAACCACCCTATAAGTATCAGCCTTAAAAAGTATTTTGGCAAAGAAATTAAGCGTGACAGCGTATCTGATATTGAAGAAATTGCCGGTCACGGTGTATCTGCTGTTGTTAACGGGCATAAAGTTTATGCCGGTAATATTAAACTTATGCATAAAGAAAATATTGCAGTTGACGCTGAACATAACGAGGGAACTGTGGTTTATGTTTCCTGTGACGGCGCATATGCCGGTTGCATTGTAATATCCGATGTGGTTAAGGATAATTCAAAAAAAGCTATTTCAAGCCTTAAAAAGAGCGGTATTGATAAAACTGTTATGCTTACAGGCGATTCAAAAGAAACAGCTAAAAGAGTTGCCGAAAATCTCGGCCTTGATGAATACCACGCAGAACTTCTTCCTGCCGATAAAGTTGAATGGGTTGAAAAATTGCTTGGTGAAAAATCACCTAAAAAGAAGCTTGCTTTTGTAGGCGACGGTATAAACGATGCTCCGGTATTATCCCGTGCAGATATTGGTATTGCTATGGGCGCACTCGGTTCTGATGCGGCTATTGAAGCGGCTGATATTGTTTTAATGGATGATGACCCGTCAAAAATAGCTCTTGCACGCAAAATTTCTGTTCATACACTAAAAATTGTAAAAGAAAATATTTGGTTTGCGCTTATAGTCAAGGCTGTTTGCCTTGTGTTAGGTGCGCTTGGTATAGCAAATATGTGGATAGCAATTTTTGCCGATGTGGGTGTAATGGTTCTTGCGGTATTAAATGCAATCCGTGCATTGAAACTTAAATAAATTATATCTCATCAATATATTAAGCTCTCCTTTATAATATTAAAAGGGGAGCTTAATTAGTTATATATGATTTGACATTTATATAAAACTATGCTATGTTGGCGATGTCAGCAAAAACTGATGAAAAGATGAATACCCGTTCCCATTCCGAACACGGTCGTTAAGCTCTTGCATATGCAAGAGCTTTAATTTTATTTGAAAGGAGTGGGAATGATATGTTTCCATACAAAAAAATTGCTGTAATAGGTTGCCCGGGTTCGGGAAAAACCACATTTTCAAAAAAACTTGCAGCCATAACCGCCTTACCGTTATATAATTTGGATTTAATCTATTGGAAAAGTGATGCAACACATTTGCAAAGGCCTGAATTCAAACAAAAGCAGGAAGAAATTGTTTCAAGTGACGAGTGGATTATCGACGGGAATTTTAAACGAACACTTGAAATCAGGATTAAAAATGCCGAACTTATTTATTTTCTTGATTTGCCGGTTGATGATTGCATTTACGGTGTTATAACAAGAGAAAGGGAAAAAGAATTTCCTTGTTCCCTGCCTGTAAATGATGAACTTATTGAAGATGTTAAAAAGTACAATTCTGTTTGCAAGCCGATTGTGCAGTCACTTTTTGAAAAATATCCTGATAAAAAAGTTGTTACTTTTATTTCTCATACACAAATTGATGATTATATTACAGAGTTGGAGGTTGAATATGGATTTAACTCTTAAAACAAGAGAGGGGTATTTTAATTACCGTGTTGCCGGTGTTATAATAAAAGATGATAAAATACTTGCGCAAAGGAATACGAAAACAAATGAATATTATTTGCCGGGCGGTAGAGTTGTGTTTGGTGAAACGAGTGAAGAAGCACTCTTGCGTGAAATAGAAGAAGAACTAAAAATAGATATAACAGATTATAAACCTCTTTGGCTTAATGAATGTTTCTTTGTTCATTGTAAAAGTACTTTTCACGAAATCGGTATGTATTATCTTGTTGATATTTCTAAAACTGATTTTAATCATTTTGAGCCTGAATTTGAATTGCAAGAGGAAAGCAGGATAAATACATATTGCTGGCTTTATATTGATAAGCTTGATAATTATCTTCTTTATCCTAAATTTATAAAGGATGAAATAAATAACATAAATGACGGCTTTAAGCTGATTATTACAAGGGAGTAATCAATTATGGAATTGTGGGATGCGTATGATGAAAACAGAAAGCCTCTTGGTTACACTGTTAAAAGAGAAAAATTTGATTCATTAAATAATGAATATCACATAGTAGTACATATTTGGATAAAAAACAGCAAGGGTGAGTATTTAATTCAAAAGCGAAGTTCCAACAAAAAGGAAGGACTAAAATGGGCTTGGACCGGCGGTTCTGTGCTTATGGGTGAGAACAGTATTAACGGTGCTGTAAGAGAGGTTAAAGAAGAACTCGGATTAACTGTGGATAAAGAAAAACTCACGCTTTTTACTTCTTATAAGCGTGAGTTATATAAAGATTTTGTTGATGTATACATTTATAAAAATGATATTGATGTTTCAAAATTAACACTTCAAAAAGACGAAGTTTGTGATGTTAAGTGGGAAACAGAAGATGAAATTAGCCAAATGATTTTATCAGGTGAATTTATCAATATAAATAATTCGCAATATGTAAATGAAATTTTGATATGAGTTAAAAACGGAAACGGTCACACCAAATCGATGTGACCGTTTCTAATTTTTTTATTATTTAACTTTAACTTTTAAAGTTTTTGAATAGCTGCCATAGAACTTTTCGCCCTGTGACTGATTTTGATATGCACGAATTCGTACATAATATGTTTTCTTTCTTTTAAGCTTTGAAATTTTTTTAGACTTTGCTTTGTTACCTTTTGTTGTAACGGTTTTTGTTGTCTTTTTAGTAAACTTCTTTGAAGTAGAATACTGAATTTCATAGCCTGAAACATTCTTGATGTTGTTTTTCCAGCTTACAGTAATTTGCTTTTTCTTTTTACTTTTTACTGAAGAAAGAGTTGCTTTTGGCTTTGAAAGGCCTGAAATTACATAGCTTTCGCTTGCGCTTACTGCAGGATTTGAATTAAGAGTTACGGTTAAGTTGTAGCTACCGTTACGCTTTGGATAAATAACGCTGTTTTTGATTTTAGCAATATTTGAATTGCTGCTTATATAACTTACCTGGTCATTGCTTAAAGTAATACCGTTAGGGTTAATACCTTTGTCAAAATAAGCGTATGTTGTAAGCGGAGCAAAATTCTTACCGTATACAATTTCTTGCTGAACTCTTAATGTGATATTGCTTGTGAGTGTGTTGACACCTGCTTTTACATTTGCGTCAGTAAAGTTTGTATACGGTGTGCTTTGGCTGTTTGCACCGTAAATTACATACATTGAAGTAATGCCATTTAATGTGAATAAGCCTACGCCGATACTGTTAACATACTGGCCGACAGGATGTGAAGCGTAAGACTGAATTGTTGTTTTGATTGTATTGTAATCAGGAGTTCCTGAAAAATAATAAATTGCTGATATTACAGCGTTTGAAAGATATGATGAAACCAAATCACCGTTTGGTAAGTATTTATCGTCTGAATCAAAGTAAACAAATACATCTTTTGCTCTCTGCTTTGCTTGTTCACAAAGCGTATTATCAAGCTGAATTGCAGTTTTACCGGATGCAGTTCTGCATTCATTGATTGCGTTTGCGGTGTCATCAATAAGGCTGTTGTTTTCAATACCGTCTAATAAAACGGTTGCACATTTTGATGAATCAGCGGCAAAAACATTAGTTGCAAAGGAAAGGGAAGTTATGCACATAATTATTGCAAGTGCAAGCGATAATGTTTTTTTCATGATTTTACCTCTCTCATTAAATCAGTAAATAAAAAGGTGAAAATTTCCCACCTTTTTATTTGTTATTTTATTTTTTTTCAAGTTCAATTTGCTTTGATACTGCATCGGCATTAAATGCTTTTTCAGGGTCAAAGTCTTTTTCAGGGAAGATAAGGTTAAGAACGATACCTGCGATTGAAGCAACAGCAAGTGCTGTAAGAGTAATATTGTGGCCGCCTACGGTGAATGTAATGCCGCCTGTAAGGCCGAGTGCTACTACAAGGATAACAGCTGCAATAATTGTATTTCTTGCTTTTGAAAAATCAACCTTTGCTTCAACAACATTTCTTACACCGATAGCAGAAATCATACCGTAAAGAACGAATGAGATACCGCCTACTACTGCGCCAGGAATTGACTCAATAATTGCCGCAAATTTAGGGCAGAATGAGAATGCCATTGCAAAGTATGCTGCAATTCTTACTACTCTTGGGTCATATACTTTTGAAAGAGCAAGTACACCTGTGTTTTCACCGTATGTAGTGTTAGCAGGAGCACCGAAGAGAGAAGCAAGAGTTGTTGCAAGGCCATCACCTAAAAGAGTTCTGTGAAGTCCCGGGTCCTGAATATAGTTTTTCTTACAAGTAGCAGAGATAGCTGAAATATCACCGATATGCTCCATCATTGTTGCAATTGAAATAGGAACAAGTGCGATGATTGCAGAGATTGCTTTGCCGCTGTCATGAACACCGCCGAATACGGTTGATGACCATTCGATTGGGAAACCAATCCAAGCAGCTTCTTTAACACCTGTGAAGTCAATAGCAAAGCTTTCAACTCCGCCGATGTTACCTACTACAACTGCTGTGAGATATGCACCGATTATACCAAGAAGAATAGGTATAATCTTGATCATACCTTTACCGAAAATGTTGAATACAATTACGAGTACAAGTGCCACTACTGCAAGCCACCAGTTATTTTTGCAATTGTTTACTGCTGACGGTGCAAGTCCCAAGCCGATTGCTATAATAATCGGGCCTGTTACAACAGGAGGGAAAAGCTTCATAATTTTGTTGATTCCCACAGCTTTAATCAAAGCGGCAAGAATAAGGTAAACAAGACCTGCACACGCTACGCCGAGGCAAGCATAAGGCAACATTTCTATATTAGGTGTTCCGTCTTTAGCCATTGGTGCTACTGCTGCATAACCACCTAAAAATGCGAATGATGAGCCGAGGAATGCCGGTACTTTAAACTTGGTAAGACAGTGGAACAAAAGTGTACCCAAGCCTGCAAACAAAAGTGTTGTTGAAATACTTAAGCCTGTAAGAAGAGGTACTGTAACGGTTGCGCCGAACATAGCAAACATATGCTGGAAACCGAGTACAACCATTTTTGGCGTGCCGAGCTGTCTTGCATCATAGATGCCGTCTTTGCCGACTTTTGGTTTGTTAGACATTTTTCAAGTCCTCCTAAAAATATTAAATTTTGTAATGATATAGAAAATAGCTTTAAACTTAAAACTATTTAGTACCGAAAATTCTGTCACCTGCGTCACCAAGGCCCGGAATGATATATGCATCGTCATTAAGTTTTTCATCAAGCGAAGCACAGTAAATATCAACATCAGGATGGGCTTTTTTAAGAGCTTCAAGTCCTTCAGGTGCTGCGATAATGCACATAAATACAATCTTTCTTGGGTTTCTTAATTTAATTTGGCTGATAGCGTCAATTGCAGAACCGCCTGTTGCAAGCATTGGGTCTACAACATAAACATCTCTTTGGTCAATATCCTTTGGTAATTTGCAATAATACTCAACAGGTGTATGTGTTGTTTCATCTCTGTATAAACCGATATGTCCGATTCTCGCAGCAGGAACAAGGCTTACACATCCGTCAACCATTCCTAAACCTGCACGAAGAATAGGTACAAATGCAAGCTTTCTGCCGGCAATATGATTGCACTTTGCAATTCCGCAAGGTGTTTTAACTTCAATCTGCTCTGTTGGTAAATCTCTTGTTGCTTCAAATGTCATAAGCATTGCAATTTCGTTAACAAGTTCACGAAAGTCTTTTGTGCTTGTTTTTTCATCACGAAGAATGCTGAGTTTATGCTGGATAAGCGGATGGTCAAAAATGACTACTTTTCTTTCCATAAATATATCCTCCAAAATCTTTTTGCTCAAATTTTATCATATTATGTCTAAATAAACAATAAAGGTTACACAGTTGTAATTATTTTTTGTAAAGAAGATGTCAAATACTGTCATTACCGTGCAAAGTATTGCGTTTTTGCAAAGAATATATTATAATATTTTAAATATGGAATATTATATCCAAAAGAGATAGGTTTGATATATATGGATAAGTTTAAATTAGTTAGTAAATATAAGCCGACCGGTGATCAACCGCAGGCTATTGATTCACTTGTAAAGGGTGTGCTTGCCGGTGATAAAGAGCAAACACTGATGGGCGTAACAGGCTCCGGTAAAACTTTTACTATGGCTAATATTATTGAAAAAGTTAATCGCCCGACTCTTGTGCTTGCACATAATAAAACACTTGCGGCTCAGCTTTGCAGTGAGTTCAGAGAATTTTTTCCTGAAAATGCAGTTGAATATTTTGTTTCGTATTATGATTACTATCAGCCTGAGGCTTATGTTCCTACGACTGATACTTATATTGAAAAGGATTCATCCATTAACGATGAAATAGACAAGCTTCGCCATTCGGCTACTTCCGCCTTGTTTGAAAGGCGAGATGTTATTATCGTAGCTTCGGTGTCGTGTATTTATTCAATAGGTGACCCGATTGATTATAAAAGTATGGTTATTTCGCTTCGTGCCGGTATGGATTACGGGCGTGATAAGCTTATTGAAAAACTTGTTTCAATTCAATATGAAAGAAACGATATTAACTTTGTCAGAAATAAATTCAGGGTTAGGGGAGATACTGTTGAAATTTTCCCTGCCGGTTCTAACGGTACAGCAATAAGAGTTGAATTTTTCGGCGATGAAATAGATAGAATTTGTGAAATTCAGCCGCTTACGGGAAAGGTTGAGGGTATACTTTCGCATGTTGCAATTTATCCGGCTTCGCACTATGTTGTCGGCCCTGAAAAAATGAATAAAGCAATAGATAAAATATATAATGAAATGGTTGAACGCGTAAGTGAGTTTGAAGCCAAAGGCAAACTTCTTGAAGCACAGCGAATTAAAGAGCGAACAATGAATGATATTGAAATGCTTAGGGAAACAGGCTTTTGCAAGGGAATTGAAAACTATTCTGCTGTAATGAGCGGCAGAAAACCCGGTGAAGCTCCGTTTACACTTATTGATTATATGCCTGATGATTTTCTTCTTTTTTGTGATGAAAGCCATGTAATGCTTCCGCAAGTCAGAGGTATGTATGCAGGTGACAGAGCAAGAAAAGAAAGTCTTGTGGAATATGGTTTTAGACTTCCGAGTGCGCTTGATAACCGTCCTCTTATGTTTGATGAGTTTTATAAAAAGATAAATCAGGTTATTTTCACTTCTGCTACACCCGGTCCGTTTGAAAGGGAACACAGCGCACAAATTGTTGAACAGGTTATTCGCCCTACCGGTTTGCTTGACCCTATTATTACCGTTAAACCGACGGAAGACCAAATGGATGACCTTTTATCAGAAATAAATACTCGTGCCGCCGCTAAAGAAAGGGTGCTTGTTACTACCCTTACCAAAGCTATGGCGGAGGATTTGACGCAGTATCTTGAAGGTTTTGGTGTAAAAGTAAGATATATGCACCACGATATTGATACTATTGAAAGAATGGAAATTATCCGTGACCTTCGTTTAGGTGAATTTGATGTGCTTGTAGGTATTAACCTTTTGCGTGAAGGGCTTGATATACCTGAAGTATCACTTGTTGCAATTCTTGATGCCGATAAAGAAGGATTTTTAAGAAGCGAAACATCACTTGTGCAAACTATTGGCAGAGCGGCAAGAAATGAACACGGAGAAGTTATTATGTATGCCGACAGTGTAACTCCGTCTATGGAAAGAGCAATTACCGAAACACTTCGCAGGCGTGAAATTCAGGAAAAATATAATGCCGAACACGGAATTACACCTAAAACAATTAAAAAAGATGTTCATCAAATTATTGAAATTACATCTAAAGAAAAACTTGAAGGCAAGAAAAAGCACCTTTCAAAGAAAGAACGCCAGCTGATGATTGCCGAACTGACAAAAGAAATGAAAGAAGCGGCAAAGTTGCTTGAATTTGAGCATGCCGCATATCTTCGTGACCAAATTGCCGAACTTGAAGGCAAAAAATAAACGAAAGGAATGTGACAATGAATAAAAACATAGTGATTAAAGGCGCAAGAGAGCATAATTTAAAAAATATTGATTTGACTATACCAAGGGATAAGCTTATTGTTTTTACAGGACTTTCGGGTTCGGGTAAATCAAGCCTTGCTTTTGATACTATCTATGCCGAAGGGCAGCGCAGGTATGTTGAGTCGCTGTCATCATATGCAAGGCAGTTTCTCGGCCAAATGGAAAAGCCTGATGTAGACTATATAGACGGTTTATCACCTGCAATTTCAATTGACCAAAAAACCACAAGTCGAAATCCGCGCTCAACCGTCGGCACCGTAACTGAAATTTATGATTATTTAAGGCTTTTATATGCTCGTATCGGTACTCCGCATTGTACCAAATGCGGCAGGGAGATTACACAGCAAACAGTTGACCAAATTGTTGACAGAGTTATGGAGCTTGAAGAAAAAACGCGTATTCAAATTATGGCTCCTATTGTTAAAGGACGCAAGGGTGAATTTGTAAAAGAAATTGATTCTATTCGTAAATCAGGATTTGTGCGTGCAAGAATTGACGGTTCTGTATATGATTTAAGTGAAGAAATTAAACTTGAAAAGAATAAAAAGCATAATATTGATGTTATAGTTGACAGACTTGTAATAAATAGCGATATTAAATCAAGATTGACTGATTCGATTGAAACAGCAACTCACCTTGCCGAAGGTAATGTTATAATTGATATTATAGGTGACAGGGAAGAACTTTTTTCACTTAACTATGCCTGCCCGGAGCACGGTGCCGTGATTGAAGAAATGAGTCCGAGGATGTTTTCGTTTAACAATCCTTTCGGTGCTTGTAAAAAATGCGGTGGTTTGGGTTCATACAAAGAGATTGACCCTGATTTAGTAATTCCTAATAAAAAGCTTTCTATCAACCAAGGCGCAGTAAAAGCTTCCGGTTGGAATATTAAAGACGGTACAATTGCAAAAATGTACTATGAAGGGCTTGCAAAGGAATACGGTTTTTCGCTTGATGTGCCTGTTGATATGATACCTAAAGACGGACTTCGCGCCATTCTTTACGGTACAGGCGGTAAAAAGCTTAAAATGAAACGCGTTACTTCATACGGTACAGGCGATTATCAGACAGATTTTGAGGGCGTTATACCTAACCTTAAGCGCAGGTATGAAAGCACGAACAGTGAATGGGCAAGAGGCGATATTGAAGCTGTTATGACAACTTGCGTCTGCCCTGATTGTAAGGGTGCAAGGCTTACACCTGAAATTATGAGCGTTACTGTCGGCGGAAAGAATATATACGAATTTTGTTCAATGCCGATTTCAGAGGAACTTGAATTTATAAATAATCTTGAACTTACCTCCCGCCAGCAGATGATAGGTAAACTTGTTGTAAATGAAATAAAGCAAAGGCTTAGTTTCCTTAACAGTGTAGGGCTTGATTATCTTTCGCTTTCACGCGAGGCAGCTACTCTTTCCGGCGGTGAGGCACAGCGTATCCGCCTTGCTACGCAAATAGGTTCTTCACTTATGGGTGTACTTTATATTCTTGATGAACCGTCAATCGGTCTTCATCAAAGAGATAATGATAAGCTGTTAGGTACGCTTAAAAGTCTGCGTGATTTGGGTAACACGCTTATTGTGGTTGAGCATGATGAGGATACCATGCGAAATGCCGATTTTATTGTTGATATAGGCCCCGGCGCAGGTGTTAACGGCGGTGAACTCATTGCAGCAGGCAGTGTGGATGATATTATTAACTGCGACAAGTCAATTACAGGTATGTATTTAAGCGGAAAGCGCAAAATACCCGTTCCTGAAAAGCGCAGAGCAGGTAATGGTAAAAAGCTAACTGTTTTCGGCGCACAGGAAAACAATCTAAAAAATATAGATGTTGAATTTCCGCTTGGTAAATTCATTGCGGTTACAGGTGTTTCAGGTTCAGGTAAATCAAGCCTTGTAAATGAAATTTTATATAAATATTTGGCGAATACCTTAAACGGCGCAAAGAAAAGACCCGGCAAATTTGATAAGATAACAGGTGCAGATAACCTTGATAAAGTTATAAATATCGACCAGTCACCAATCGGAAGAACGCCGCGTTCCAACCCTGCAACATATACGGGTGTGTTTAATGATATTAGGGAACTTTATGCACAGACTGCCGATGCAAAACAAAAAGGATATAAGGCTAACCGTTTTTCATTTAATGTTAAAGGCGGCAGATGTGAAGCGTGTGAGGGTGATGGTATTGTTAAAATAGAAATGCACTTTCTTGCCGATGTATATGTACCTTGTGAAGTTTGTGGAGGTAAAAGATATAACAGGGAAACGCTTGAAGTTAAATTTAAGGGCAAATCAATTTTTGATGTACTTGAGATGACTGTTGATGAGGGCGCAAAATTCTTTGAAGCACAGCCTAAAATATACCGCAAGCTTAAAACACTTCAGGATGTTGGCTTGGGATATATCAAAATAGGTCAAAGTGCCACTACTTTATCAGGCGGTGAAGCGCAGAGAGTTAAGCTTGCAACCGAACTTTCAAAAAGAAGTACAGGCAAAACCATTTATATTCTTGATGAGCCTACAACAGGGCTTCATACTGCCGATGTTCACAGATTAACTACTGTTCTTGATATGCTTGTTAATTCAGGCAATACCGTAGTTGTGATTGAGCATAATTTGGATATAATCAAAACTGCCGATTATATTATTGATTTAGGGCCTGAGGGCGGTAAAGGCGGCGGCACAATTGTAGCCACAGGTACACCTGAAGAAATTGCCGCTTGTGAAAAATCATACACAGGGCAATATCTTAAACCGCTATTAGATAATAAATAAACATCTTTTAAGTATTCATAAGGGGGAATATTTATGAGAAATCATTTAGTTACATCTAAACAACCGTTGTTGAATATTGACGGAACTTTGCGTGAGCCGGGGTGGAGCAAGAGCCTTGTGCAGACTTATAACAGAAAAGATATTAAAAAGAGGATTACCCGTATTAAAGAATGGGATTATTATTCTGTTATATCAAATAAAAATAATATTGCTGTTTGCTTTACTGTTTCTGACCTTGGTTATATTGAACTTGACAGCGTAAGCTTTCTTGATTTTTCTGTACCGAGTGAGCATACGCAGGGAAACATTCTGCCGTTTCCGTTAGGCAGGCTTCATATGCCGAGTGATTCATCGTTAGGTGATGTGAAAACATATAATTCCAAACTCGGAATTGAATTTTTAGTTCGTGACGGTAAGCGTGTTATTCGCTGCGATTTTCCGGAATTTGACGGCGGTAAGGGCTTAAAAGCAAATATCACGCTTGAAAGTTTGAATGATGATACTATGGTAATTGCAACTCCGTTTAAAACGGATAAAAAAGCATTTTACTATAATCAAAAAATAAATTGTATGAGAGCGTCGGGCAAGGTTTTATATGGTGGAAAACTGTATGAATTTTCACCTGAAACAGATTTCGGCGCACTTGACTGGGGCAGAGGGGTTTGGACCTATGACAATGTTTGGTATTGGGGTTCAGGCTCGGGTGATATTGGCGGTCATCGCTTTGGCTTTAATATCGGTTACGGTTTCGGTGACACATCTGCCGCAAGCGAAAATGTTATTTTTTATGACGGTGTGGCACATAAAATTGATGATGTTAAGTTTAATATCAGTGATAATTTTATCGATCCGTGGACTTTTACATCGTCAGACGGCAGATTTGAAATGAAGTTTGAGCCGATTATTGACCGCAGTGATTATACAAGCGTGCTTGATTTGATTGTGACTAATCAGCACCAAGTATTTGGCAAAATGACCGGTAAGGCGGTTCTTGATGACGGTACCGTTATCAGAATTAAAGATTTTCTCTGCTTTGCCGAAAAAGTACATAATAAGTATTAACAATCATTAAAAGAAAGGAAAGATTATGACTCATACTTTAAAAAAGACTTTATCAATCGTTATTTCACTTTTACTTATAGTATCAACTTTTGCGATGGCGGATTTTTCTGCTTTTGCCAAAAGTAATGATTTTGAATATTATCCCGGCGATAATAACGGAATTATGGTGGCTTCGTACAAAGGCAATAAAGCAAAGCTCACAATTCCTAAAAAAATCGGAAATAAAAAAGTAACGGTATTGTCAGGTATTAACAACAATAAGGTTAAAGAAATTACAATAGGCGAAAATATTATTCATATTGAAGATTTTGCTTTTATGGATGCCAAAGAGTTAGAAAAGATTACCGTAAATAAAAATAACAAAAATTATTCTTCAAAAAACGGTATTCTTTATGATAAAAAAGGCACGAAGCTTATTGCTTATCCGTCAGCAAAAGTTGGCAAGAAATTTACTGCTTCCAAAAAAGTGAAGTCAATCGGTAATAATGCTTTTATCAACAATAAATATCTCGAAAGCGTAAATATAAGCACAGCGAAAAATGTAGGTGCAGGTATTTTCTTTAACTGTAAAAAGCTTAAATCCGTTAAGCTTCCTTTAACATTGACAAAGCTTTCAAGCTATAATTTCGTTGATTATCCTAATGGTTTTTTCGGTAATTGCAAGTCGCTTAAATCTTACACAATCCCTAAAAATATTAAAATGCTTGGGGATATGTGCTTTGCAGGTTCGGGTTTGAAAGAAATAACAATCCCGAAAACAGTCAAAAAGGTCGGAAAAGGTATGTTTTTCAATTGCAAAAAGCTTTCAAAGGTTACAATAAATGCCAATATTAAAGAACTTAAAGATTATGCCAATATACCGGGTGCTTATGATGAAAAGTATTATGGATTTTTCGAAAATTGCACAAAACTCATAAGTGTAAAAGCACCGTCGGTTCAAAAAGCCGACAGCAGAACTTATATTGGTACACCGCTTGAAATGTATCTTTAATTTTAATAACAGTCGTCGATTTGCTCGGTGGCTGTTATTTTTTTGTTACAAATCACGATAATTATGTTTGGTTTTTTAAACCTAATGTCATATTTATGTAAATAATTTTAAAAAAGCTGTTTATTTTATTGTTACTTTCTGTTATAATATTATAAATTTATTTTATAAGGAGGAGTGCGTATGCCGAAATTTAAGGGCTTTAAAGTAATAGTAATGTTATGCCTTGTAGCTTTTTTGTTTTGCGGTTGTAATAATTTTCGCCTTTCCTCCTCAATTGATGATTTGATTTCACCAATTTCTCCGAGCGGGGATAATGCCGGTGTTCAAAGTGCGGTTGATGAATACTGCAAAGGTGGTTATTCAATCAAAATTCCGGCAACGGGAAAATATACAACATCTTTTATTTTGAAAGATATTGACGGGGATAAAATCAGCGAAGCTGTTGCGTTTTACGAACCTTCTAATAAAATCGGCACTATCTCAATGGCTGTAATTAAAAAGAGCGGAGATAAATGGAGTGTTGTATCAAATATTGAAGGCACTGCAACAGATGTTAACTGTGTTGATTTTTGCGATTTTAACAATGACGGTAAAATGGAAATTATCGTTTGCTGGAGCGTTGTATCAAAACTTACAGGTACCTCAATAAATGTTTATTCTCAAAAAGAAAATAACGGTGCATATTCACTTAAAGCTGTATCAAAAGCAATTACAGGCAGTGATTTTATTTGTGTTGATGTTAACGATGACGGTGTAAAGGACCTCCTTGTTTTTGCAACGGGAACTTCGAGTGAAAATCCGAGGGCGGAACTTTATTCGTTTGAAACAGGGAAAAGGGAGCTTATCGGCGAAACCAGGCTTGACAGTACAATTACTTCATATGAAAGTATAAAATACGCAAAAACTGACGAGGGAACCTCTGTTTATGCTGACGCCCTTTGTGGTGACGGTTCATCAATGGTGACGGAATTTATTTATTGGTCTGATTATTATAATTCCATTATTTCACCTTTTTACAGCTATTCTACCGGCAGAACTAAATCAACTGTTCGTTCAAGTCTTACAACTTGCAGGGATATTGACGGCGACGGAGTTATTGAAATTCCGAAAGACGCTTCTAATAAAAAGCAAGCGTCGGAAATTACAACTCAAAATTGGGTTAGTTACGGTAATACCGTGCTGTCCCACAAGTGCTATTCACTTGCTTGCAAGCGTGACGGTTATATTCTTGTAGTCGGTGATGATGATTTTTCAAAAATCAAAGCAAGTTATGACAGCGAAAAGAGAAAGCTTGAATTAACTAATAAAAATAATAACAAAAAGGCAATTGAAATAATAACCCTTATAAATTCAAGTTACAGCGAAAATGACCCTAAATATGAGGATTATTCATTAGTTATGAAAAATAGCGGATTTGTTTATCTTGCCAAGGCAGACAGCTCATCCGGTATAGATATAAACATTAAAAAGTTAAGAGATATGATTAAGGTATACTGATTTAGGAGGTATATGTATGAAAAAGGTACTCGTTGCAGAAGATGAGGAATCCATCAGAGAGTTTATAGTTATCAACTTGACTCGTAGCGGCTACAATGTTGAGCAGGCTGAAAATGGTGCTGTTGCACTTGAAAAATTTTCACAGGATGAAAATGGCTTTGATGTTGCGATTCTTGATATTATGATGCCTGAACTCGACGGACTTTCCGTATGCAAAGAGCTTCGCAAGCGTTCAAGTGACCTGGGTATCATTATGCTTAGCGCAAAAACGCAGGAAATGGATAAAGTTACAGGCCTTATGTACGGTGCGGATGATTATGTAACTAAACCGTTTTCACCGAGTGAACTTATGGCAAGGGTTGACGCTGTATACAGAAGAGTTGAAATGACAAGAGGTTTCAGAAAGAATGATACTACCGGTGACAGCATTGTTCTTGATGAGTTTGAACTCAATTTGCGCAATCGTACACTTTCCAAAAACGGTGAAATGATTGAACTCACACAAGTTGAATTCCAAATCATTGAATATTTCTTTAAAAATCCTAATGCTGCACTTTCAAGAACAGACATTTTAAAAACTGTTTGGGGTGCTAACTATTTCGGTGATGAAAAAATAGTTGATGTTAATATCAGGCGTTTAAGGATGAAAATTGAGGATAACCCATCAAGTCCTACAAGGCTTGTGACTATTTGGGGGCTCGGTTATAAGTGGATAACCGATAACCAGTAATTTATTTTGTATTTAATCGGCAGGAATTTAAGTGATGAAAAAAATATCTAAAGAAAAATTGCATTTGCCAAAAATTGAGGGCATAACACTGAGGTGGCTTATAAACATCATCGGTGTTATTGTGGTATTTTTTATTATCGTTTTTATAATTTCAGCCTTTGCAATAAAAAATACTTATTATTCTAATGTCGAAAGTATACTTAATTCAGGTGCGTCATCAACTGCCGTAAGCTATTTCAGTGCAAATTTGGATGTCGGTAATACACTTGAGCAATCTGCCACAGAGTATATAGACAGTTACAGCTATAAAGAAAAAACAACCACTTGGATAATTGATAATGACGGAAGAGTTGTTGTATCATCAAGCGGCTTTGCAATTGAAAAGCAAGAAATGCCTGATTATGAAGAAGCTTTGGCAAGCGATAGTAATAAATCCAAATATATAGGCAAAATAAGTAATGGTGAAAAGGTTATGGCCGTTTGCAGAATTATTAAGGATTCAAACGGCGATAATGTCGGTGCTATCCGTGTTTTATCATCTCTTGAGCAGATTGACAGGCAGGTGGCAACTTTAACACTTCTTGTTTTTATTGGCCTTGTTATTGTTTTTGCACTTATCATATTTTCTAACCTTTTCTTTATCCGTTCTATTATTTTTCCGGTTCAGGAAATTACGGAAACTACAAAAAAAATATCTCAGGGCGATTATTCAGTTCGTATTGAAAAAAAATATGATGATGAAATCGGTAATCTTTGTGACTCTATAAATACTATGGCGGAAGAAATATCTACCACAGATAAAATGAAAAACGACTTCATTTCTACTATATCTCACGAACTTCGTACACCCCTTACATCTATTAAAGGCTGGGGCGAAACTCTTATGCTCAGCACAGATGATACTGTGGATGAACTTACACGAAAAGGCTTGCAGGTAATTGTTAAAGAAGCAGGCAGGCTTGAAGGTTTCGTTGAGGAACTTCTTGACTTCTCACGCCTTCAAAGCGGCAGAATGAATTTGCGCCTTGCTAAAACTGATCTGTTTGCAGAGCTTGATGAAACAGTATTTACTTTCCGTGAAAGAGCACTTCGTGAGGGAATTGAGGTTAAATACAGCATTCCCGAAGTGCCGGCTGTTGCCAATGCAGACGCAAACAGGCTTAAACAAGTATTTATGAATATTCTTGATAATGCGCTTAAATATTCACGCGCACCGAGTAAGATATTTGTTAAAGCTGAGTTTACAAAGCTTGAAAATGAAAATTTTGTTAAAATCGCAATCGCAGACCAAGGTTGCGGAATAAGTAAAGAAGATTTACCTCATGTTAAAGAAAAATTTTATAAAGCAAATGTTTCTGTCAGAGGCTCGGGTATCGGGCTTGCGGTTACTAATGAAATAGTAAATCTTCATCACGGTAAACTTGAAATCGACAGTAAAGAAGGTAAGGGTACTTTGGTTACTATTTATCTTCCTGTTGAAAACAGTCCGTCAAAAAATGAGCTTAATGATATGAAGCAAAATGCTACTCAGGCGGATGCCGAAATAAATGAAGGCGTTGAAATCAATAAAAATTGAAAGGCAAATCAGCATGGAAGAAAAAAAGATACATAAAACTTCAGTAGGCGGCCAAGCCCTTATTGAAGGTGTTATGATGCAAGGCCCGCGCGGTATAGCAACAGCGGTGCGTAAAACCGACGGCGATATTGTTGTAAAGCATCACGAATTTTCTCATATTAGGGATAAGCATAAGTTTTTCGGCTTACCTATTATCAGAGGTATGGTTAATTTTGTTGAATCAATGATATTGGGCTATAAAATGCTTATGTATTCAGCCGAAGCTTCAGGTATGGAAGACCTTGAAGATGTTGAAATGAATAAATTTGAAAAGTGGCTTACAGATAAACTCGGCGATAAGTTTATGAATATTATAATGGGCATTGCCACGGTACTGGGTTTTGCTCTTGCTTTTGTTATTTTTTTCTATCTTCCTGTACTTGCTTTCAGTAAATTAAACAGTGCTTGTTCAAACGCACTAACACCTTGGCAAGGCACAATTGAGGGTGTAATGAAAATATTGATTTTTGTGATTTATATTGCAATTGTCAGCCAAATGAAAGATATTAAGCGTACTTTTATGTATCACGGCGCAGAGCATAAATCTATTGCCTGTTATGAAGCCGGTAAGGAACTTACGGTTGATAATGTTCGCAATTGCTGTCGTTTTCACCCTCGCTGCGGTACATCATTTATATTTGTAATGCTTATTTTCAGCATTATTTTCAGTACAATACTTTCTAAAATATTTCCTGCCATTGCGCAAATCAGGGTGCTTTGGATGTTTCTTAAACTTGCATTTATACCCCTTATTATGGGCGTTGGGTATGAATTTATAAAATATGCCGGCAGGCATGATAATTTGCTCGTTAAAATTTTGAGCGCACCGGGTTTGTGGATGCAGCGCCTTACTACCAAAGAACCGAGTGATGATATTATTGAAGTTGGTATTGAATCGCTCAAAGCGGTAATAACAGAAAATCCCGAGGATGATGAAATTAAATGACGCTTAAAGAAGCATATAGCTACGCAGTAGCTTTTTTAGAGAGAAACGGTATTGACGAAAGTGATTTTAAAGCACTTTGCATTGTTTGCTCAATTCTTGGAATAAAAAACAGCGATTACGAAGCTCATAAAGATGATTTTGTTCAAAACAAAAAGCTTGCAGATATGCTTTGGAAACTTAAATCGGGGCAACCTTTGCAGTACGTAATCGGCAAATGGGATTTTTATGAAAGCGAATTTTATGTCGGTGAAGGTGTACTCATTCCAAGGCCTGAAACAGAAGAACTTGTTGAAAAAGCAATTGATTATATAAAAACTTTGGGTAAGTGTGTTGTTTATGACCTTTGCAGCGGCAGTGGATGTATAGGCATCAGTATTGCAAAAAAATGCAGTAATGCGTTTGTTTATTTAATTGAAAAAAGTGATGACGCACTTTTTTATCTCAAAAAAAATGCCGATAAAATTAAAAATGTAAAAGTTTTGCAAGGAAATATATGCAATATTAAAGAGTTTGACTTTTTAGAAAATGCAGATGTCATTATTTCAAATCCGCCGTATATCAGGCAAGATGAACTTGCGAATCTTCAATCTGAAGTTAAAAACGAACCCTTAATGGCACTTGACGGCGGAAAAGACGGACTTGACTTTTATCGTGTAATCAACGATAATTGGTATTCTAAGCTGAATGATAAAGGTAAGCTCTTTCTTGAAATCGGAAATGAGCAGGGTGAGTCAATTTTCAATGTTCTTTATGAATTTGAAAATATAAGTGTAATTAAAGATTTATACGGTAACGACCGTATCGTTTCAGCTGATAAAAAATAACTATTATTTATTAAGGATGATTATATGTTTTCTATTCTTTCATATTTAAGAACAGGTAATTATATAGAAGCAATTATTGTGATATTATCGCGTTGCTTTGTTGTATTTTGCTGTTTGCCTATTCATGAACTTGCACACGGTTTAATGGCTGATAAGCTTGGCGACCATACTGCGCGTAATCAGGGCAGATTAACATTTAATCCGTTTGCACATCTTAATCCAATCGGTACTATAATGATTTTCCTTTTTGGTATCGGTTACGCAAATCCTGTTCCGATTAACCCTAATAATTTTAAAAATCCGAAAAAGGGTATGGCGTTAACTGCACTTGCAGGCCCTGTTTCAAATCTTTTAATGAGCTTTATTTCGCTCTTTTTCTATTATGGTATTGTATATACAGTTGGATTAGGTAATACGGTCTTATATGCTATTGCATATTTCTTTTATTTTTCTGCCAGTGTAAATGTTACCCTTGCAGTATTTAATTTAATCCCTATTCCGCCGCTTGATGGTTCAAGGGTGCTTCTTGCAGTTTTGCCGGATGATAAATATTTTAAATATATGCAATATGAAAGATATATTATGATTGGGCTTATGATTGCTCTTTTTACGGGTGTATTAGATACTCCTATTTCTTTGCTTTCAAATGCTCTTATGAATATAGTCGGTATTATACCTAAATTATTGTTTGCTCTTTTAGCGAGGTAATAATGGAACAGCTAAGTTATAAAATTGATGTATTTGAAGGCCCTATGGACTTGCTTTTACATCTAATATCAAAGCACAAATTGAATATTAACGATATACCGATTGTTCAACTTGTAAATCAGTATCTTGATTATGTCAGGCAGATGCAGGAACAGGACTTTGATATTGCCGGTGAATTTCTTGAAATGGCGGCAAGATTGATATATATTAAAACAGTTTCACTTTTGCCAAGGCATGAAGAAGCCGAAATTCTAAAAAAAGAACTTACAGGCGAACTTATTGAATATCAGGATTGCAAAATAATGGCGGGTAAGCTTGCTAAGCAGACAGACGGATTTAACAGATTTGTTCGCCAGCCTGAAGAGGGACATATCAATTATGATTATGAGCGTTTTCACGAGGGTGAAGAGTTGCTTAATGCTTATATAAATGCTGCCGGGCGCGGAAGACGCAAGTTGCCGCCTCCGCTTGATTCGTTTAAAGTTATTGTTGCTAAAAAGTTTGTTGCGGTTGCATCTAAAGTCGGAACTGTTATGAAAAAACTTTTCGGCGGAAAAAAGATTAAATTTTTAAGTCTTTTTGCCGATGCACAGACCAAGAGCGATATGGTTGCCACATTTCTTGCGGTGCTTGAACTTGCGAAAACCAAGAAAATTACAATTGAGGGTGAAATGGATAATCCTTTAGTACAAATGACTGGCGAGGTGAATGATATTGAGCAGTAATAATATTATGGCATCACTTGAAGCGATGCTTTTTGCTGCGGGCGATCCTGTTGAACCTGGAAAACTCGCAGAAGTACTTGATGTAGATGTTGAAAATGTAATAAAAATGCTCGGTCACCTTGAAGCGATGTATGATGAAAATAACCGAGGTTTAAGGCTTATTCGTGTAGATGGAAAATATCAGCTTTGTACAAGGGAAGAGTACGCAGATGAGGTTAGGGGTCTACTTGAAATAAAAAAGAATACTCCTTTAAGCCAAGCGGCTTTTGAGGTGCTTGCTATTGTGGCTTATAATAAAACCGTAACACGCTCGTTTATTGAGCAAATCCGCGGTGTTGATTGTTCAGGTCCTGTTTCAAATCTTATTCAAAAAGGCTTGATTGAAGAAAAGGGAAGGCTTGACTTGCCTGGCAGACCTCTTGTTTACGGTACTACCGATAGATTTTTGCGTTGCTTTTCTTTAAACAGCCTTGATGATTTACCTGATTTACCTGAGGAAGAAAAAAAGGATGATTCGCAAACTTCACTTTTTGAAGATGATAATGATGAAACGTCTGATATACCCGAGGCTGAAATTTTGGAAGAGGGGGACGAAGAATAATGAAAGTATTTTTAATTATTGTTGCTGTGCTGGCAGTGATAATTATTGCTGTTTTGTCCCTGTCTGCAACTATTACTTTAGTTTATGATAAAGGCTGGCACACTAAAGTGCAAATTCTTTTTATTGAAAAAGATATTGTTCTTTCAAAAATACTTTCTTTTATACTCTTTCCTGAAAAAAAGGCAGAGCAGGTAGTAAAAGAAAGTGACGAGAAAAAGAAAAGTAAGAAAGGCAGTAAAAGCAAAAAGAAAGAAAGCACACCTGAAAAAGTGGCAGAAGCTGCTGTTGAAGCCGAGGAAAGGTCACTTGAAACCGAGGAGCAGGCAAAGAAAAATGAAACAACTGCCACCCCGCAGGAAAAGCCTGCAAAAGCGAATCCTATCAAAAATTTGTGGGATACCCAGGGCATTGTAGGTATGCTCGATTTATTTACAAATCTTGCAGAAACCGCAAATAATGCCGTTTTAACTTTATTTAGGGGTTTACATATTTACTCACTTTATGTTATGATATTAGTAGGCGGCGGTGATGCAGACCTTATAGCGCGTGCATATGGTACGCTTTGCAAGTATTACTATCCGCTTAAAGGTATTATTTTAAATGGTATGAAGGTTGATAATTATGATGATTATATTCAACCTGATTTTATAGCGGACAGGACTGAATTTGAATTTCAGCTTATTGCGAGTATAAATGTAAAGCTTATTTTAAAAGTCGGTATAAAAGCCGGTATAATATTTATAAGAAATTTAATAAAAAATAAAAAATCTATTAAAGGGGATAAATGATTATGAAGGAAACTCCGGTAAACAAAATAATGGAAAACACTCTTGAAAAAATGCGCCAAATGGTTGATGTTTCAACTATTATTGGCGAGCCTATGGTAACAGGTTCAACTACTCTTATTCCTGTTTCCAAGGTTTCATACGGATTTACTTCCGGCGGCACAGACCTTCCGTCAAAGCAGAATCAAGAGCTTTTCGGCGGTGGTGGCGGTGGTGGTATCACCATTACTCCTGTTGCATTCATTGTTATTGAAAACGGCAAGTGCAGAATGATGCAGATTAACAATTACACTTCATCTGCTGACCGTGCAATTGCTATGATTCCTGAACTTGTTGATAAAGTTACAGAGCTTCTTAAGCCTGAAAATAAGGAAGAAACAGCACAGGAAAATAACGCCGAATAATTTTGTTATTATCCCAATCACCTGCATATATTTTATGTGGGTGATTGTTTTGTTAAAGAAAATTACTGCGTTTTTATTTGTACTCCTTTTTGCATTTCCCAATGTTGCATACTGTTCCACTTTTACCGCTTCAAGCGTATGTGTTATGGATATGACAACCCGCCAAATGCTATATGAAAATAATATTTATGAGCATAGAAGTGTGGCATCTACAACTAAAATTATGACTTGCTTTTTGGCTTGCAAAAGCGGTAACCTTGATAAAACTATTAAAATTACTTCTCAAATGCTTGATAAATGTGAGGGTACAATGCTGTATTTAAAAGCAGGGGATACTGTCACGCTTTATGATTTATGCGTAGGTATGATGCTTGCATCGGGCAATGATTGTGCAAATGCCGTTGCGTTTACTTTGAGCGGCAGTTTGAAAGCATTTGCCGATTTGATGAACAGCACCGCAAGTAAGTTGGGTATGAATAATACGCATTTTATCACTCCGTCAGGATTAGATGAAGATAAACCTTATTCGTGTGCTTATGATATGGCACTGCTTTCGGCAAATGCTATGGAAAACGAATTTTTTTCTGAAATTGTTTCAATGCAGAGTGCCAAAGTTACAGTAAGCGGTGAGAAAAAGACTATTTATAATCATAATAAGCTTTTAGGTTATAATCTAAAAGACGGTGAATTTGTCGGCATTAAAACCGGCTTTACGGAAAATGCGGGCAGATGCCTTGTAAGTGCTAAAAAATATAAAGGTAATACAATAATTTGCGTAACTTTAAATTGTCCTGATGATTGGGATGCTCATACTTATTTCACGGAAATTTGTGAGCAGAAATATAATGCAGTCAGTATATCAAATGCGATTTCTATTGATACTGTTGGCAGTGAAAAAGAGTATGTTAAATGCACATATAATAAAAAACGCTACCTTTTAGGCAGCGTTAAGGTTTTAGAATATTACTATCCATTTGTTTATGCTCCTGTTAAAAAGGGGGATAAGCTCGGTGAAGTGATAGTTTATTATAATAATAAAATATTGGAAAGACTGCCGATAGAGGCAGACGAGGATGTAAAAGAATATGGCAAACAACAATTTGGTACGCCTTCAAAAGTTTATGGCTGAATGTGGCGTGGCTTCAAGGCGAAAGAGTGAAGAACTTATTGAAATGGGTAAGGTTAAGGTTAACGGCCATGTTGCCCATATCGGTGATAAAATCAATCCTAAAAAAGATATTGTTGCAGTTAAGGGTAAAAGAATTACCAAGGAAGAGCGTATGTACTATATTATGCTCAATAAACCGCGAGGATATGTTACTACTGTTTCAGATGAACTCGGCAGAAAAACTGTAATGGATTTGGTAGATTGTGAAGCAAGGGTTTATCCGGTAGGCAGACTCGATAAAGACAGTGAGGGACTTCTTATTCTCACTAATGACGGTTCGTTTGCTAATGCGCTCACACATCCAAAGCATAATTATGCAAAGGTTTATCGTGTAACAGTTAAACCAAGCGTTAATGATGAAATGCTTGAAAAAATGAGAAACGGAATTGAAATCGACGGTAGAAAAACCGCCCCTTGTGATATAAATGTTATTACTGAAGAAGAAGGCAGAGTAGTTCTTGAATTTATTCTTCGTGAGGGGAGAAATCGCCAAATAAGAAAGATGTGTGAATCAGTCGGATTGCAGGTTGCAAGGCTTAAAAGAATTTCAATCGGTCCTGTAAAGCTCGGTATGCTTCAAACCGGTAAAACACGCCGCCTTACTGATAACGAGGTGCATAAACTTCTTCGTTCTTCAAACCCTGCAACTCAGGAAGATAATAATTAAATCAAAAAAGCTGTCGGAGTTTTAATTCCGACAGCTTTTTGTATATTCACATTAGTCTTGACCGTTAAGTATTGCGAAGTTTTCTTTATTGCACTTATAAAGATTTTTGAATACCTTAAAGTTCTTTTCATATACATCTTTATTTGCTTTATTTGGATGATATGTAGTTTTTACAGGAATAAGTTTTTTAACATCCTTCATTGAAGGTACAAGTCCCATTCCGACAGCAATACAAGCTGCTGCACCAACTGCACCAATGTTTTGTGGTGATTCAACAACTACAACATCCTTTTGAAGAATATCGGCAAGGATTTGGCAGGTTGTTTCACCAAGAGCACCGCCACCGCAGAAACGCACTGCTTCGGAAGTCTTAACTTTAAGGCCTTGTCTTTCATACATCCACTTCATATGGAAACAAATTCCTTCAACTACTGCACGAATAAGCTCTGTTTTACCTGTTTCAAGCCTGATGTTGAAGAACATACCTGCTGCATTTGGGTCTTCAAACGGGCATCTGTTACCGTGAAGCCAAGGGGTGAAGATTACACCGTTAGAACCGGCAGGGATTGTATCAATAACTTCTTCAAGGTAGTCATACATATTAAATTCAACCTGTTCAAAGCTATCGGCAGCGTTACCGTACTTTTTAAGGAATACACCGATTTCATCAAGTGCAAGGTGGTCTTTAACCCAGCCAACGCATTTGTTAGATGTTTCAAGCTCTGCAAAGTAATTGAATGTTGCAGGGTCAGCACCTACGATAGCAGCAATCATAGCGCCTGTATCAACAGTCTGCTTTTCAACTACTGTTCCGACCCAGCCTGATGTACCTGAATAAATATGAGTGTCGCCTACTTCGGTAGCACCTGCACCTACACCGATAAGTGAAGCGTCACCGCCGCCGCCGTATACAGCTGTTCCCGGTGCAAGGCCGAGTTCCTTTGCAGCTTCTTTTGTTACTTCGCCGACTTTTTCTGTACTCTTTTTAATCGGCGCAAGGTGTTCCATTTTAACACCAACCATATCGCATACAGGCTTGCACCAGCCCTCGTGGCCTTTTCTTGTATCATAAAGAAGAGTACCGAATGCTGAATCCTGAGTCATAACAAATTCGCCGCTTGCACGAAGAATAAGATATTCTTTAATATCGAGCCATTTATAAATCTTTTTAAAGTTTTCAGGTTCGTGTGCCTCAACCCATCTGTATTTCCAAATAGGATCTTTTACAGATGATGAAACCGCACCTGTATATTTGAGATATTTGAGAAGCTTTGTAATTTCAGCACCTGCAATTTGGACACCGTGAGCCATACCTTTTTTAAGTTCTTCTCTTGCACGCTGGTCCATATAAGTCATAGGACGCCTGATGCAATTGCCATCCTTGTCAACAAGTACAAGACCCTGCATCGCAGAGCAAAAGCTGATTCCTTCAACTTGTTCTTTTTTTATGGCAGGCATTTTGTCAAATACTGTTCTTGTGGTAGAACACATTGCACTCCACCATTCATCTACATCCTGCTCAGCACCGCCCCTAACGCCTGTTTCATCATCTACATAAAGGTTGTAGCCGGCTGTTGCAGATGCCAAAATTCTCATTGAATCTTCAATTTCAATAAGGCAGGTTTTAATGCCTGTTGTGCCGATGTCGTATGTAATTACATATTTTTTCATACCTTATATCCTCCGTGTTTTGCTTTTGGCAAAATAATTATGCTTTAAAATGAATGCTATATAATACTACCTATTATACAGTACACCGTGTTCACTTTCAAGAACAAATGCTGAATTTTTACTGCTGTTTTTTCTTTCCGTAGGTGAATGCAGATTCAATAAAGCTTAACAGTTGGCTGATAACCTGCTCATCATCCATTTTGTTTACATCAATGCCCGTGTATATTTCAAATCTTTTTCTGTAATAATCACAGGTATATGAAAATTGAAGGGAAGTTAACAGATTATCAAGATAAAATGCGAAAAGTTTAGGGTCAAGGTCAGCCCTGACATCACCTTTTTCAAGCGCTTGTGTTATACTCGTAATATATTTTCTGCTTGTGCTTTCCTCAATCGCTGTTGCAAGGGTGACTACCATTTCCTCGTTTTTCAGTGCAGTTACTTCGTTATAAAGTTTAATGTAGTTAGCATATTTCTTTGAATGAAAGCAGGTTGCACGAATTACTTTTTCAGCTTTTACCAGCAATTTATCATCACTTGCCATAATATCGTCAAGCGTATCGTCAAGTATTTTCATACCCCTTTGCAAGCAGGTGATAAATAAATCTTCTTTAGTTGAAAAATATTTATACATAAGCCCGATGCTTATTCCGCATTTTTTGGCAATTACATTTATATTTGCTTTTTCATAGCCTTTTGATGAAAATTCTTCAATTCCTGTTTCAAGTATAAGTTCCTGTCGTTCTTCACTTGCTCTTTCAAAAGCTTCTTTGTAGTGATTTTCTAACATTTTTATAAATTTTGTAGTGTTGCACAAAATTGAATATTTCTCTTTGTGCAAGCTCCACAAATCTCCCTCTCAAAACCTATTTAATACAAATGTATATTACCATTTTGCACTGCCTTTTGCAAGAAATAAAGTGATTTTTTTATATTTTGTGATTTGACAAATCGTAAAAAAGTGATATACTTAAAGTGTAAATTTTAGTGAGTAGCGGCTCACACCTTATAGAGTGAGTAACCGCTCACATCAAAATGCAATGATTTCTAAGGAGGAATACCAAAATGGATACAAGATTCGCAATTACAGAGTATCCTGATGCAGCAGCTATCACAGCTCAGCTTGATGCGCTCATCAAAAAGCCAATTTATTCAATCAATCGTGCAGCTCTTAAGAGGTATGAAGAAGAATACTTTGAGAAGAAGTGTGCAAAATCAAAGGAAATGATTACAGAAGCAAAGAATGTTATCCCTGGTGGTGTACAGCACAACCTCGCATTCAACTATCCTTTCCCAATCGTTATGACTAAAGCTAAGGGCAACAGGCTCTATGATATTGACGGTAACGAATATTTCGACTTCCTTCAGGCAGGCGGTCCTACAATTATCGGTTCAAACGATGATGTTGTAAAAGAAAAGGTTAAGGAGCTTCTTGATGAGTGCGGTCCTTCAACCGGTTTGTTCCATCCTTATGAATACAAGCTTGCTAAGAAGATTAGTGAATGCTTCCCATCAGTTGAAATGTTCCGTATGCTTGGTTCAGGTACTGAATCTTGTATGTGTGCTGTTCGTGTAGCTCGTCTTGCAACAGGTCATAAAAATATCATTAAAATGGGCGGAGCTTACCACGGTTGGTCTGACCAGCTTGCGTGGGGTATGCGTGTTCCTGGTACCCTTAATCTCCAGTCACACGGTGTTCCTTTGTTTGTATTTAAGCATACACAGGAATTCTTCCCTAATGACCTTAAAGACCTTGAAAAGAAACTTATCATCAATAAGTTCCGTGGCGGTACAGCTGCTGTATTTATTGAACCATGCGGTCCTGAATCAGCTACCCGTCCTGTTGATAAGGACTTCCCTAAGGGTGTTCAGGCTCTTTGCCGTAAGTATGGCGCTCTTCTTGTTTGCGATGAAGTTGTAACAGGCTTCCGTATCGGCCTTTCAGGCGCACAGGGTTATTATGGTATTGACCCTGATATTACAATCTTCGGTAAGATTATTGCAGGCGGTTATCCTGGTGCCGGCGGTATCGGCGGTCACAGAGAAGTTATGAAGTATCTTGGCGCAGGTCTTGATAAGGCTGAAGGTAAGAAGATTCATAAGGCTATGTGCGGCGGTACAATGGCTGCTACTCCTATTTCTTGCTGTGCAGGTTATACAGTAATTTGCGAAATTGAAAAGAGGAATGCTTGCCAGGTTGCAGGCCAGATGGCTGACAGACTTGTTAAGGGTATTAACGAGTCAATTAAGAAGTATGACCTTCCGTTTGTTTGCTACAATGTTGGTTCTATCTGCCAGCTTCATACAGTTGCTACAATGCACTTCAGAATTAACTGGAAGAAGCCTTGGACTATTCCATCAGTACTTAAGGAAACAGGTATCCGTCAGACTGAAATGCAGTATATGGGTGCTGCCTATATGGCTGAAGGCCTTGTAACTCTTGCAGGTTCTCGTCTTTACACTTCAAGTGCTTATACTGAAGAAGATATAGATGAATGTATCAAGAGATTTGATAAGGTTCTTTCTCAGTGCGAAAAAATTGATTACTAATCAATAATTTAAGGGAGCAGGTTAATACTGCTCCCTTTATGTGCATTTATATATTTTAAAATTTAAGGAGAAAACTTATGGCTTACGATGTTGAAGAAGCTAAGAAATTAGTCGTTGAAGCAGGTAAAAAGCTTCTTGAAACAGGTCTTATTGCTCGTACTTGGGGTAATGTATCTGCAAGAATCAGTGATACACAATTTGTAATTACACCATCAGGTCGTGCATATGATACACTTACACCTGAAGAAGTAGTTGTTGTCAATATTGATGACTGCTCACACGAAGGCGATATTAAACCATCTTCTGAAAAGGGAATTCATGCAGATGCTTATAAGCATCATCCGCTTGTTAATTTTGTTATTCATACTCACCAGAAGGCTGCTACTATTGTTAGCATTACAGGTATGGAAATCAGAAATGTATATAATGAATTTAAGCTGGTTCTCGGCGATTATGTACCTGTTGCCGATTATGCTATGTCAACAACAAATCCACTTCGTAAAAATGTTGAAAAATGTATGATGATGAATCCGAGCTGCCGTGCATTTATGCTTATGCATCACGGTACACTTTGCCTTGGTGATAGCTTTGACCAGGCATTTGAAGTGGCTGATACACTTGAAAAGTGCTGCGAAAAGGTTATTAAGGATAACTATCTTCGTCATTCTTGGGAAAAGACTTATTCTGTTGATAATAAGCTTAATTATTTCCTTGAAAAAGAAGATGCCGGTAAAATGCCTGAAGCAGTTTGTGACCTTGGTTCTTCTGTAAGAAATGGTGGCATTTTCACACTTACTTATGATGGCGGCAAAAAAGTTGATGTTGATATGACAACAGGACTTGCTGTTAACGGCGTTGCACCTAAATGTGCTAAAATTCACAGAGCGATTTATGAAGCTGAAAACTGCACAATGATTAAGCATGTTGTAAATCCTTATGAAGTTGCAGTATCTTGCCTTGATGAAACAATGTATCCTATGATTGATGATTTTGCTCAAATCGTTGGTGTAGATGTTAAATGTGTTCCTTGGATTGACGGCGATACAGATGAATGTGCTGCCGAAATCGGTAAGGCAATCAGCGGCAGAAATGCAGTTCTTATTCAGGGCAATGGTGCTATTGTTACAGGTAACAGTGACGGTGATATGCAGGCTCTTGATATTATTATGGAAAAGGGTTGCGAAGCACAGGTTGATGTTTCAATTTTCAATCGCCCTCACTTTGTTCCTAAAGCAGAATGCTTCCTTATGAGAACAGTTTACCTTGCTAAATATTCAAAGCAGATAAATAAGTAATTATATAAAAATAAAGGCACAAACCGTGAGGTTTGTGCCTTTATTTTTGTTATTAAACCATTTCTTCCGGATGAAAAACTTCGTCAAATTTTTCTTCGGTTAAAAATCCTAATTTTACGCATGCTTCTTTTAAAGAAATATTGTTTTTATATGCATACTTTGCAGTTTTGGCTGAATTTTCATATCCTATATATGGATTTAATGCGGTTACGAGCATAAGAGAGTTGTGAAGATTTGAGTTCATTTTTTCTTTGTTTGCTTTAATTCCGCTGACGCAGTTTTTGTTAAAGCTAATCATTACTTCACTCAATAATCTTACGGATTGCATAAAATTATAAATGGTTACAGGCATAAATACATTAAGTTCAAAATTGCCTTGGCTTGCGGCAAAGCCGATAGCGGCATCATTACCCATTACCTGAACTGCTACCATTGTTACAGCTTCACATTGGGTTGGGTTAACTTTCCCCGGCATTATTGATGAGCCCGGTTCGTTTTCAGGTATTGTAATTTCACCAAGACCTAAACGCGGACCGCTTGCAAGCCATCTTATGTCATTTGCAATTTTCATAAGGTCACACGCAAGTGCTTTGAGTGCACCGTGTGCAAATACTATTTCATCTTTTGATGTTAATGCGTGATATTTGTTTGGTGCTGTTACAAATTCTTTGCCTGTAATTTGTGATACAGCTTTTGCAACTTCTTCGTCAAATCCTTTAGGAGCATTAAGCCCTGTTCCTACCGCTGTACCGCCGAGTGCTAATTCTTTGAGTTCTTTTACAGCAATTTCAATAAGCTTTTTATCCTTTTCAAGTGAACTTCTCCAGCCGCTTATTTCCTGGGAAAAGGTGATAGGTGTTGCATCTTGCAAATGTGTTCTTCCGCTTTTTACTATGCCTTCATTTTCTCTTTCAAGTTTTTTGAAAGTTTCAACTAATGTTTCAATTGCCGGAATAACCTTGTCTTCAAGTCCTATTACACTTGCAATGCTCATTGCTGTCGGAAACGTATCGTTTGAACTTTGGCTCATATTTATATCGTCGTTTGGATGAAGTATTTTTTTGCCTGCAATTTCGTTGCCTCTGTTAGCAATTACTTCATTTGCATTCATATTTGATTGTGTACCTGAACCTGTCTGCCAAACAACAAGTGGGAAATGGTCGCTCAATTTTCCGCTGATAACTTCATCGCAAGCTTTTGAAATTGCATCTAATTTTTCATCAGTCATTTTTTCCGGCTTTAATTTGTTATTCGCAATAGCTGATGCTTTTTTTAATATGCCAAATGCGTGGATGATTTCTTGCGGCATTGTTTCTATTCCGACGCCTATTTCAAAATTTTGGTGGCTTCTCTGTGTTTGCGCACCCCAATATTTATCATTAGGCACTTTCACTTCGCCCATTGAATCATGCTCAATACGATAATCCATATATGTATACCTCCGATTTGTTTTATACTAATATACATCAATTACTTTCTACTTTCAAGAAATATTCACTTTTTGTATATTTACTTATTTATTAACTTATGATAAAATTGTATTATCAAATAACGAAAGGAAAATGTAATATGAACATTTGGCATAATATCTCTCCAAAAAGAATTAAAAAAGATAGATTTTACGCTGTTATCGAAATTTCAAAGGGCGGCAAAAATAAATATGAATTAGATAAAGAAACAGGTATGCTTAAGCTTGATCGTGTCCTTTTCACTTCAACTCATTATCCGGCAAACTACGGTTTTATTCCTCGCACATATGCCAGTGATAATGACCCGCTCGATGTTCTTGTACTTTGCAGTGAGCAAATTCAACCAATGACCATTGTTGAATGTGTACCTATCGGTGTTCTTATTATGGAAGACAGCGGTGCTAAAGATGAAAAAATAATTGCTGTTCCGGTAAATGACCCTAATTATAATTGCTATACCGATATTGACCAGCTCCCGTCTCACAGATTTGATGAAATTAAGCACTTCTTTGAAGTATATAAGAGCCTTGAACATGAAAAAACAACTTCCGTTACAGAAGTTAAACCAAAAGAGGTAGCAGAAGAAATAATTCAAAACTGTATTGACAGTTATATTAAGAATTTTCAAATGTAATATTTCTATAAAGCAACCGATAACTGCATTGGTGTGTAGTTCTCGGTTGTTTTTTATTTTTTAATTGTTAAATAATTAACAAAAAATAAGCACTTTAATTGTGTATATTGACAAAATTTAGTCAAACGCCCAAAAATATTATACAAATCATTGTTTTTATATAATAAAAAGTGTATACTTGTTTGAGTTATATATTATTATACTTTTATAGAAGAGGTAAGCTATGAAAGATTTAAAACATTTAATTTATTTTGAAAATTTATTGCAGGAAGCCAATAATGACCTTGTGCAGCAAGCAAGGAAGGACGGTAAAAAGGCGATTGCTTATACTTGCTATCATATTCCTGAAGTTCTGCTTAATCTTGATAACTGCTTTTCCGTCAGGCTTCGCGCGCCGAGAACAGGCTCAATGGATATAGCTACTTATTATTTAAGTTCGTATTTATGCGGTTATTCAAAAGCTTTGCTTGAGCGTGCAATTGAGGGTGGATATAATTTTCTTTCTGCGCTTATTGGCTCTGAATCCTGCTCTGAAATGAATAGAACTTATGAGCATTTTAAATTATTGAATCTTGTTGAAAACGATAAGTTTTTTGTGAGTATCGCAGATATTCCTTTTAAAATAGAACCTCATACAATCAAGCATTATACCAATCAAATGCAAATCAAGGTTCTTGATAAACTTCACGATATTTACGGTATTGATATTAGTGACGATGCCATCAGAAAGGCTGTTGAAGAGCATAACGAAGTTTGCAGACTTATTACTGAAATAGGCGAATACAGAAAAGAAGAAAATCCGAGAATTACAGGATATGAGTTCCATGTAATAAATTTGGTTACATATTGTTGCCCTAAATATTTAATTATTGATAAGCTTCGTGAAACTGCCGAAGAACTTAAAACAAGAGTTCCTGATGAAAAGAAAAATTACAGAGCTAAGGTTGTGGTAGTCGGTTCTGAAATGGATGACCCGGATTTTACAAAGCTTATTGAAGAATCAGGTGCACTTGTTGTTGCTGACAGATATTGTTTCGGCTCACTTCCGGGCAGAGAAGTAATTGAACTTAAAGATGACGGGACTCCGCTTCTTGGGCAAATAGTTCTTCATTATATGAAGACTTGCCAATGCCCGCGTTATATGAGCCAAGAAAAAGTTCACGGAAGAAAAGAATATGTCAGAGATTTGGTAAATATGTATCACGCGGATGGTGTTATTTATGAGCAAATCAAGTTCTGTGAATATTGGGGATATGAGCGTGCGCTTGCATCACATATTATGACTAATGAATACGGTATACCGTCCGTAACTGTTGACAGGCAGTATACAGCAAGTGCTTCAGGCCAGCTCAGAACGAGAGTTCAGGCTTTTGTTGAAAGCCTTGAAATTAAAAAAATTCAAAAGGATAAGGAGGGAAAGTAGTTGCCTAATCAACCTAAAAATCTTGGTAAACTTCATAAAGATAAAACCGGTATCTTAAAGCATAGGGAATGGCGTGGCTTAAAAGATACCATGTATGACTATTACCGCTGGCTCATAACTTGGAAAGATATGATTGTTATGGTGCTTAAAGCTCCTGTTTCAACTGTAAAGGGACTTTGGAGTTATAGATGGATGTGCAGCTATCTTACTGTTCCTGCTTGGATTGATAGGCATACAGAGGGCTTGAGGGGCGCACAGCTTCGTATTACCCAGCTTCATTTTAATGCTATGGTTAAGCATGCGTGTGATATGATTCATATGCTTTTCAAGCACGATAAGCATTTTCATCCTAATGATAAGTTTTCTGATAAAGTTGTTTGTATGGATGAATTGTTTTCATTTGAAATTATGGCAGGTTTTCCTAATTTGTATGGTGTTCCTGTTCAAACTATGCCGATTTTCCTTTCTTCAATGGTAGACCAGCATATTACTCCGCCTTATCTTGATGCAACTGAAAGTTATGGCGTCCCTGCTGATGTTTGCCCGCTTCCGTCTGCTGAAGCAGGTGTTGCAATTTGTGATGATTATCCGATGTTCGGTAAAATCTTTCTTTCTTGTAATATGCCGTGTGACGGTTCAACTATGAATTCATCTTTCCTTGAAAGAAGATTTAATATGCCTACTCATGTTGTTAATGTTCCGCTTAGATATACAGAGGAAGCAACGCAGGAATACGCTGTTGACGAAGTAAAATCATGTATCAAATTTATTGAAGAGCAAATGGGTGAAAAATTTGATTGGAATTCATATTTTGAAGCTATGAAAGTGTATAATCAGCAGCTTGAATATGAACTTCAAAAATGGGATGTTAATAAAACACCTTATCCGCAAATGACAGGCGCAACATTCTGGCTTTATCGTTTATTCTATTTCCACCTTTCAGGCGGATTTGATAAGCGTTTCTTAAAAACAGATAAAAAAGTTAATAAGATTATGATGAAAGCTTATGAGAAAAAGACACCTTGTTCAAAAGAAATGCGCCACAGAGCTATTGTATGGTCTTGCCCTGCAAACTACTATACTTCACTTGCAAACTGGCTTGAAAATTGCTGGGGTGTAAATGTTGTTATGGATATGGAAACTATGATTTCATACATAATGTACGATACCGAGGATAAGGAAAAATCACTTGAAACTTATGCTAAAACTCTTCAAAGAACTACTATGCGTAAGCATACAAAGGGCGGCTACCAAAATGTAGTTGATGAACTTTGGCGAATTTGTGAAGAGTTTAATGCCGATACGGTTATTATGTATGACCAAATTTCTTGTAAGGGTATGGATGGCCTTAACGGCATTTTTGATGACCAGGCAAGAAAAAGAAATATTAACTTTATTTGGGTTGCACAGGACCTTATGGACCCTCGTACAATTTCAAGAAGAGATATGCGTGAGCAAATCAATAAGTATATGACTACCGTTCTTCAGGAAGAACCGGTTGACCCTACACTTGTTGATTTTGATGATACATTAGCTTGGTAAGGAGTGATTTTTTATGAAATATTTTGGTGGATGCGATGTAGGTTCAACCTATGCAAAATGTGTAATTCTTGATGAAAATGGAAAAATGGTGGCAGACGCTACTGTCAGAAGTAAAATTAACCCTGTTCAAAGTGCCGAGCTTGCACTCGGTGAAGCAATCGGCAAAGTTGACGATATTAACTCGGCAGAGGATTTATCGTATCTTATCGGTACAGGATATGGCAGAAATAAAGTGCCTTTTGCAGATGAAAATATATCGGAAATCAGCTGTCATGCTATGGGTGTTCATGTAACTAATCCGGCAGTAAAAGCTATTATTGATATTGGCGGTCAGGATGTTAAGGGTATTGCTATTGATACCGACGGTACAGTTAAAAACTTTGCTATGAATGATAAATGCGCTGCTGGTACAGGTCGATTTTTTGAAGCTATGGCAAATGCTTTTGAAATGTCTTTGCCTGATTTCTGTAAACTTTCACTCCAGGCTAAAAATACTATTCCTATCACTGCCCAGTGTACCGTATTTGCCGAAAGTGAAGTTATATCACTTGTAGGTGAGGGCAAGCCTATGGATGAAATCGCTGCCGGTATTCAGCTTGCTGTTGCAAAGCGTTGCTTTGTTATGGCTAAAAAATCCGGTGCAATAGATTCAATTACTCTTACAGGCGGTTGCGCTAAAAATGAGGGACTTAAAAAAGCTATTGAAAAGGTACTTAAAATTAAGGTTGTTGACCTTTCAATTGACCCTCAGCTTATGGGCGCACTCGGTGCTGCCGAATATGCAAGACAGAAAGGACTCGCACAATAATGAAAGCTTTATTGATAATTCTTATTGTAATACTTGCTCTTTTTGCTCTTACTTTTACCATCTACTTCTTCAATCTTGATATGAAACTTATCAGGATTGTGTATGACAAAATGGGCAAGCACTATGATAATCTTGATAAAAAAGATAAAAAATTGTAATAATGGGAAGTGTATTTATGAAAAAACTCTTTCGTTCTAAAAATGAAAAACTCATTTCCGGTGTTTGCGGCGGCATTGCAACTTATTTTAATGTTGACCCTACTGTTGTAAGGTTGATATGGGCTGTTGTTTCGCTTATATCTGCAAGCATTCCGGGTGTACTGATTTATATTATTTGTACATTCATTATTCCGGAAGAACCGGATGCTTTTGATACCACCGGTCAGTATAAAGAATAAAATAAATATAGGTCATAGCAACGAATTTTTGACAAATGCTTCATTGCATTGTAGTTCAACACCGACACCTATTCCAACACCTAACCCGGCACCACAGCCGTCAATTCAACCTATACAGGAATCACCACAACAAGCTGCACAGCAGACAGCTCAACAGCAGTCAGTTAAAAATGATACAGCTGCCGAGCAAGTTAGTGTTGCAAAGCCAAAATCGGTTAGTCCTAAAACAATTAAGGCGGCAAAGAAAAAGTATTATGTAAGAATTCGTACATATAAAATTGCAAACGGTAAAAAAGTTTATTCTGCTTGGTCAAAGGTTAAGAGCGTTAAAACCAAATAATAGTCTAAAGCAAGGATGCATCAGTATCCTTGCTTTTTTGAATTAAATTAGGTATAATAGATTTATGTCAAGTTTAAATGAGGTGACATTATGGCTGAAATTGAAAATTGCAGTTGCAATATGACAGATAAAAAAATTATTGAAAGTATAAATGAATCAATGTTAAGTGCTTCACAGATTGATAAAATATCAACGCTTTTTAAAGTGCTGGGTGACCCTACAAGAACCAAAATTGTGCTTGCGCTTGATAACAGGGAAGTTTGTGTCTGCACTTTGGCAGACTCATTGGGAATGACAAAATCGGCTGTATCGCATCAATTAGCTATACTTAAAGCAAATAATATTGTTAAATCCCGCCGTGACGGAAAGCAGGTTTATTACAGTTTTGATGATGAGCATATAACCGATATTATTGAAATTGCACAGGCACATATTAAGCATCAACACGATTAAGATCAGGCTGTCTTTTGGCAGTCTTATTTTATATGTATAGTTCTTTTATGGTTTTTATTTCAATTATTTCACCGTTATTATTTTTATATGCAAGGTCAATTGTGCTTATTTTAAATCCGTTTTTATTGAAAGTTGAAAAAAGAACAAGTATATTATCGTTTTCGTATAGTTCTTCAGTATCAATAAGTTCTAACATATAACCAATCCTTTTAATAGTTTGATTTAATTATAACTTCTTTTTATTAAAATGATTGTCGAATTATGTTGTAAATACAAATTTTTAGGAGTTTACCATGAATAAAAAGTTTTTAAATATTCTTTTGATATTGATTGTTTCGCTTTCAGTTTTAAGCGGACGTTCTGCCGGTGAAAATAATTTCTTTAACGATCTTGATATTACCGCACAGTCAGCAAGCGATTATGTAAATTATGATTTATCTAATATTCCCGATTATGACGGTAAGGCTTATGTTGAATTAAACGGCAATGTGCCTGAATTTTCGGAAAGTGAGAAAACTTATTCTGAGTCTTTTGAAGAATACGGAAAGCTTGATTCATTAGGAAGATGCACATATGCAGTTTCCTGTATAGGCAAAGATTTAATGCCTACCGAAAAGCGCGGTTCGATAGGCTCTGTAAAACCAAGCGGCTGGCATATATCTAAATATGATTTTGTAGACGGTAAGTATCTTTATAATAGATGCCATTTAATCGGTTATCAGTTGACAGCCGAAAATGCAAACGAAAGAAATTTGATAACCGGTACAAGATACCTGAATGTTGAGGGTATGCTGCCTTTTGAAAACGATGTGGCAGATTATATAGAAATAACTAATAATCATGTATATTATAAAGTTACACCGATTTTTGAAGGAAATAATCTTGTTGCAAACGGAGTTCAAATGCAGGCATATTCAGTGGAAGATAATGGGCAGGGTATAAGTTTTAATGTTTACTGCTATAATGTTCAGCCCGGGGTAGCAATTGATTATGCAACGGGTGATAATCAGACAGTGGCTTCATCTTCTATTACATCAACTTCGTCTGATGAAGCAGATAAAAAAACATATATAGTTAATACCAAAACTAAAAAATTTCATAATCCCGATTGCGACGGTGCAAAGAAAATGAGTTCATCAAATAAGAAAAAATATAAAGGAACTCGCGACAGCTTGATTTCAAACGGCTACTCACCGTGCCAAAAATGTAATCCGTAATAATTATAAAAAGTCTTTAAACTGTATCTATATTTAGTTTAAAGGCTTTTTACTTTACACCATGGGTTGTGTCAATAGATTTGAGGCAAATTTAATAAAAATTATTATTCATTTTTTACTTGACATATCGGCTTGTCTTTAGTATAATA
>ENA-ORCM01000479-ORCM01000479.1-human-gut-metagenome-genome-assembly--contig:-NODE-479-length-38864-cov-12.998969_pt1 | contig 38864 bp, 29 predicted proteins | sample MGYA00242906_ERZ507928 | MGnify/ENA primary metagenome ERZ507928 (study PRJEB26167, sample SAMN06115497) | human gut metagenome | host: Homo sapiens | place: China:Shanxi | collected 2015-05-07...
AACTATCTTGAAAAGAAACGCATCAACAATCTGGACGAAACTTCCTTCGTCTATGTAAAAGGCAACTTTGAGCCGATTGTATCAGAAGCCCTCTGGCATGAATGTGAGCGCATCCGTAAAAGCCGTATTGTCAATCTGCGTCTTCCTGATGGAGAAACACGACGCAAAGGCATTGACAGCACCAAATATTTATGGGTCGCAAAACTTCGTTGCCGCTGCGGTTCTTCCTACCGCATTTTCAACTGGCGTAAACTGAAGGACGGAACGCCAGTCTTTGGCTACCAGTGCAATATGCGAACCGTCAACCCGACCCGTTCCTTCGTTCTGGAGCACAACATGACCGAACAGCTCAGTTGCGATGCCATTTCTATCCCGGAGTGGAAGCTGGAGCTGATGGCGAAGAAGATCTTTGAAAAGGTCTGGGGCAATCAGAATAAAGCCATTCTCCGTGCCTGCAAGATGATCGAAAGCTGCCAGAACGGAAAAGCCGCCACACGAATGTCCGCTGCACCGATTCGGAGCCAAATCGAAAAAATCAAAAAGCGCAAGCTCAATTACGGTGCTATGCGGGCAGACGGCGAGTTGGAACGTGAAGAATATCAGGCTCTTTGCAAACAAGTCGATGATGAGATTGCTCGTCTGGAAAAAGAACTGCAAGCCCTCACTCCCGCTCCTGAAACACAGAGCATTTTGGCCAACATGAAAGCCATTCGCGATTTTCTTGAACAAAAAGTTGATGTTCACGGTGCTTGTCTTGCCCCCGAACTCATCGACCAGTTTGTAGAAGTCGTCACTCCTGTCGGTGACTACGCCTATCGCTGGAAATTGAACACTGGCCGCAGAAAAGCCAAAGATGAACGTGCCGATTTGATGGCCGTAACAGACAGCCCGATTTTGACATTTACCATCGACTTTGAAACAGCCAAGCGTTACCGTGAAGCCAATAAAATGCCCCACCAATTCCGCCGAGCAGCATGGCAAGACATGACCGTGGAGGTGTCTCTGTGATGCACACTCTCCGCACTTCTGTATTAAACGCAGTTCATCCCCTAGATGAACAAACAAATAAGGCTCACCGCCAAATTGACGGTGAGCCTTATTTTATGCTCGATTTTTAACGGAGAACTGTTGTAAAATCCTTACGCTCTCGGTTTTTTAATAGCAGCCTGAGCAGCGGCCAGACGTGCGATAGGCACACGGAAGGGAGAGCAGCTGACGTAGTCCAGACCAACATTGTGGCAGAACTCAACGCTGGAAGGATCACCGCCGTGCTCGCCGCAGATGCCCAGACCCAGGTCGGGACGGGTCTCACGGCCGTCATGTGCAGCCATCTTGACCAGCTTGCCGACGCCGACCTGGTCCAGATGCTGGAACGGATCGCTCTCGTAGATCTTGTTCTCGTAGTAAGCGCCCAGGAACTTGGCAGCATCGTCACGGCTGAAGCCGAAGGTCATCTGGGTCAGGTCGTTGGTGCCGAAGCTGAAGAACTCAGCCTCCTTGGCGATCTCGCCGGCAGTCAGGGCTGCACGGGGGATCTCGATCATGGTACCGACCTGATACTTCATGTCAACGCCAGCAGCAGCGATCAGCTCGTCAGCAACCTTGACGACAACGTCCTTGACGAACTTCAGCTCCTTGACCTCGCCGACCAGCGGGATCATGATGTGCGGGGTGATGATATAACCGGTCTCAGCAGAGACGTTCAGAGCTGCCTTGATAACAGCGCGGGTCTGCATTGCTGCGATCTCGGGGTAGGTGACAGCCAGACGGCAGCCACGATGGCCCATCATGGGGTTGAACTCGTGCAGAGAAGCAACGACGTTCTTCAGGTCATCGAAGGTCATGCCCATGTCGGCAGCCAGCTCCTTGATGTCCTCGTCCTTGCTGGGCAGGAACTCGTGGAGAGGCGGGTCCAGATAACGGATGGTCATCGGGCGCTCACCCATGATGCGGTACATCGCCTCGAAGTCACCCTGCTGGAACGGCTCGACCTTGGCCAGAGCAGCCTCGCGCTCTTCCACGGTACGTGCGCAGATCATCTCACGGACAGCCTTGATGCGGTCCTCAGCGAAGAACATATGCTCGGTACGGCACAGGCCGATGCCCTCAGCACCCAGGTCAACTGCCTGCTGTGCGTCGCGCGGGTTATCGGCGTTGGTCATGACCAGCAGCTGACGAGCGGCGTCTGCCCAGCCCATGAAGCGGTTGAAGTTCTTGTTGCCGGTGGCGGCGACGGTAGCGACCTGCTCACCGTAGATGTTACCAGTGGAGCCGTCGATGGAGATCCAGTCGCCCTCGACGAACTTGTGGCCGTTGAGCTCGAAGGTCTTAGCCTCTTCGTCGATCTTCACGTCGTTGTCGTTGCCGCAGCCGGAGACACAGCAGGTACCCATACCACGAGCAACAACGGCTGCGTGGCTGGTCATGCCGCCGCGGACGGTCAGGATGCCCTGAGACACCTGCATACCGACGATGTCCTCGGGAGAGGTCTCCAGACGGACCAGAACGACCTTCTTCATCTTGCCGGACTTGACCATCTCCTCAGCCTCTTCGGCGGTGAAGACGATCTGGCCGCAGGCAGAACCAGGAGAAGCTGCCAGACCCTTGCCAACGACCTCAGCAGCCTTCAGAGCAGCTGCGTCAAACTGGGGATGCAGCAGGGTATCCAGCTGCTTGGGCTCCACGCGCAGGACAGCTTCCTGCTCGGTGATCATGCCCTCGTCCACCAGGTCACATGCGATCTGCAGAGCAGCCTGAGCGGTACGCTTGCCGTTACGGGTCTGCAGCATATACAGGTGGCCGTCCTCAATGGTGAACTCCATATCCTGCATATCGCGGAAGTAGTTCTCCAGACGGGTAGCGATCTCGACAAACTGATCGTACACCTCAGGCATCTGATCCTTCAGGTGGCTGATGGGAGAAGGAGTGCGCACGCCGGCAACAACGTCCTCGCCCTGTGCATTGATCAGGTACTCGCCCATCAGCTTCTTAGCGCCGGTGGCGGGGTCACGGGTGAATGCAACGCCGGTGCCGGAGCGGTCGCCGGAGTTACCGAAAGCCATCTGCTGGACGTTGACAGCGGTACCCCACTCGTAGGGGATCTCGTTCATCTTACGATAGACGTTTGCACGGGGGTTGTCCCAGCTGCGGAAGACGGCCTTGACAGCCTCGATGAGCTGATCCTTGGGGTCCTGGGGGAAGGGTCTGCCCTCGTTGTCCTCATAGATCTTCTTGAAGGTGCCGACCAGTTCCTTCAGGTCGTCAGCAGTCAGGTCAACGTCGTTCTTGACGCCCTTGGCTTCCTTCATCTTATCGATCTCGACCTCGAACAGGCTCTTCGGGACCATCATGACGACGTCGGCGAACATCTGCACGAAGCGGCGGTAGCAGTCGTATGCGAAACGGGCGTTGTTGGTCTTCTTGGCCAGACCCTCGACAGCCTCGTCGTTCAGGCCGAGGTTCAGGATGGTGTCCATCATGCCGGGCATGGACTGACGTGCGCCGGAACGGACGGAGACCAGCAGCGGGTTCTCGTTGTCGCCGAAGGTCTTGCCGGTGATCTTCTCGAGGCCCTTGACGTGCTCGAAGATGTCAGCGGTGATCTCGTCGTTGATCTGACGGCCGTCTGCGTAATACTGGGTGCAGGCCTCGGTGGTGATGGTGAAGCCCTGCGGCACCGGCATACCGGCTGCAGTCATCTCAGCCAGACCAGCGCCCTTGCCGCCCAGAATGTTCTTCATGGTGACCTTGTCGCCGCCAAAGGCATCGTTGCCTTCGCTGAAGTAGTACAGATACTTTTTGCTCATGCGTGTTTACCTCCCAAATGATGGCCCCCGGCGCGATGCTCCGGCGGTCTTATCGATGCTCTGTCTTGTCATACGATAAACATTTCTCTGTGAATGCTAAACCATTATACCAGAATTTCACGTCTATTCCATCGGGCAAATCACCGAATTTGTTTGATATTTTTTGTGCAAACTCTTGCATTTTACTTACTTTTTCGGTAATATAAAATGGGAAAGATTTCGAGAGGTTTTTTAAGGTTTTAAGCCATTTTTAGGGTGATGGATACAACTTTCCATCCATCAAACCCTTCGCCCTGTTTTTCCGGGGTGATTGCTCCCGAGTTTGTTCTTTCTTGGATACAACAAAACCCTTCTCCGCAGGGGCTCCGCCGCCGCTGCGGGGGCCGTTTTGGGAGGAGGTTTTTTTATTTATGCAAAACATTGACACATCCGCACTGGCTGCCGCAAAGGCAAAGCTCGACGCTGCCGAGGCCCAGCGCGAAGAGGTGCTGCTGCGCCACATCGCAAACGGCGTGGACATCCGCAGCCGCAATGTGGAGATCGGCTCCGAAGTGGTCATTGCCCCGGGAGCCGTCATCCTCGCAGGCACCATCCTGCGCGGCAAGACCACCATCGGCGCAGGCTGCGTCATCGGCCCCAACACCCTTATCGAGGACAGCACCGTGGACGAAGACACCACCGTCAACGCCAGCCAGGTCTACAGCAGCCACCTCGGCCCCCACAACAACATCGGCCCCTTCACCCATGTGCGCATCAACACCGTCACCGGCTACGGTGTGCATCTGGGCGCTTATGTCGAGACGAAGAACTCCAACTTTGCCCGGGGCAACACCGTCAGCCACCTGACCTACATCGGCGACAGCGATGTAGGCAAGTACTGTAATTTCGGCTGCGGCACCGTCACCTGCAACTACGACGGCAAGGACAAGTTCCGCACTCAGATCGGCGACTACTGCTTCATCGGCTGCAACACCAACCTTGTCGCCCCCGTCACCATCGGCGACGGGGCCTACACCGCCGCCGGCAGCACCATCACCAAGGACGTCCCCCCGCAGGCTCTTGGCATCGCCCGGGAGCGTCAGACCAACCTCGACGGCTGGGCTGAGCCGAAGATGGAGGCGTACATTATAAAGAAGCAGAAACTGGAACAGGAGCAGGGCTGACCCCCGCTCCCCACGCCGCCGTGCCGCCCGCACGGCGGCTTTTTGTATAATGAAAACCACTCGCCTAGCGAGTGGTTTTACGAATTACAAAAAAGAGGCCGCCCCGGGTGGTTCCCCAAGGCGGCCCCTGTAAGGGGTCTGTATTTTTTAGTGCCTCCAGCACTTCAGGCTCTCGGCCTGAGCTGCGCTCAGCCGCCGGCTCGCAAGGCCGTCGTGCTCCAGAGCAAACCAGCTGCCCCCCTCTGCCAGCAGGTCTTCCACCGACAGGGTGGTCGTTTTGAGGGTGGTAACAAACTGGATCTGCTCCACCCCCTGCTCCTGCAGGGTCTCCAGCGCCTGCCGGGTGCCATGGAGCCGGGCGGACAGATTGTCGGTCGTCACCCGCAGGGTGCTGCCCTGCTGCCGGGTGTTAAAAAGCAGGGGGGCGCCCTTCAGCGTCTCCACATGGAGGTCCAGGCTCTCCCCGTCCGGGATGGGCTTGGGGAGCGCAAACTCCCACCACTCCTTCAGGATGCCGTCCGGTTTGCCGTCCAAGTCCAGGTCCGGGTTGTAGATGATGTGGTGGATGTAGCCGGTGGTCAGGTGGCTGATGTCTGCCTGGATCTCCTTGCCGTCGACAGGTCCATCCGGCGTCTTACTGCCGCCGTTACCGATGGTAGCACCGGTGCCGACACCGGACCAGTCAGGGCCGCTGCCGGTCGCCGTCGCCGTCACCTGAGCGGCTCCGCTCACGGTGACCTTGCTGCCGATGCCATTGACACCGCCGCCGATGCCGGCACCACCGTAGGCACCGGAAGCGTTTACCTTGCCGCCGTTGATGGTGATGTCTTCGCCGTTGCCGTTCTCACCGCCGCCGATGCCAGCACCACCATCGGTGCCGGTAGCGTTCACCGTGCCGCCGTTGATGGTGATGTTTTTGCCGCTGCCGGCGTCACCGCCCCAAGCGCCGACGCTGCCGCCGCCGATGCCAGCAGCATAGCTGCCACCGGTAGCGGTCACCTTGCCGTCGTTGATGGTGATGTTTTCGCCGCTGCCGGAGCTGCCGCCGCCGATGCCGGCACCACTGCTGCCGCCGGTAGCGGTCACTGTGCCGCCGGTGATGGTGATGTTTTCGCCCTTGCCTTCTCTACCGCCGCCGATGCCGGCACCACTGCTGCCGCCGGTAGCGGTCACTGTGCCGCCGGTGATGGTGATGTTTTTGCCGTCGCCAAGGTAACCGCCGCCGATGCCGGCACTATTAAACCCACCGGTGGCCGTCAGGCTGCCGGCTTCGTTATTATCGTCCTTCAGGGTCAGCTTGCCTGTGGAGTTTTTTTCAAGGCCCGCACTCTGAGTGCCGCTTTTCAGCTCGTTATCGCCGTCCAGCTCGATCTCCACATTGCCCTTTCCCTGAACGCTCAGGGCAGCCTTTCCTTTTTGATCCCAATCATATTGATCTCCGGTGTCGCTCACATCGATCTTTACGTCTTTCAGGGTGAGGTTCAGCACCTTATCGGCAATGTTGTTGATCACCGTAATGGTGTTGCCCCAAAAGCCATCATCCTTTGGGTTCACCGGAGTAGTGTCTGCGGGGGCAGCAGCCGGGGCTGCCTGCTGGTCTGCACTCTCCTGCCGGTCTGCGCTTTTCGGTTCCTCGGCGATCTCCGGCTGGTCTGCATCTTCCGATTCCTCAGCGTCCTCCGGCTGGGCAGACTGGTAGTTGTCCTCTACCACAGGGCCAAAGTCGGAATCCTCTGCTGCGGGGCCTTCCAGGTCGCTCTCCAGCGTGGTGATGACCGTATTAGAGGTGGTGATGACGGTCTCCTCCCCGGCCTTGTCCGTCCATTTATCTCCGCCCTGTTCGATGGTCTGGCTGCCATCCTCATTTTTGGTGATGGTAATATCGCCGTAGTCGATGTAGTAGGTATCTGCAAAGGCCGGAGCCGCCAGAGACACCGTAATACTCAACGCTGCTATCAGAGCTGCTGCCCGGCGGAATGCGTTGTTCTTCTTCATCGTGGTAATCTCCTTTCTTTTTTACGTTTTTTTGTGGTTTTTACACTATACAACACTTCTCAGAACACGCAACCGTGTTTCCGCACTCTGAGAGGTGGGTGGAACTGCTTCCTCCGCATTCTGTTTCAGAATCTCATGCTGCATACACAGCAGACTACATCAAAGACGCAATTGTCTTACCGGAAAACGCTTCATCCATAAATGTCTGCATCTCCTTATAGAACTTTCTGACCGGGCATGTCTCCGTTGCATGCCGCGAGCAGTAGCAATCTTCTTCCAAGCAACGGTTGATCCTGGTAGTTCCTTCCACCGCATTGAATATATCAGCCAAACTGATGTCTTCCGGTTTTCGGTTTAAACTAAAGCCTCCGCCAACGCCGCGCTTTGTCGCAATGATCCCCGCATCGCGCAGAGGCTTTGCGATCTGAGCAATCATTTGTTTTGGGATTCCCATCTGCTTGCTGATATCCTCACTCCCCATAGGCGTTCCAAGGATTGCAAGAAATAGTGTCATCCTGATTGCATAGTCAGTTGTTACATTTAACTGCATAAAACCTTCCCGTCATAAATAGATTAGTTAATCGCTCATCTCATCAATTCCGTCAAAAAATAGTCGCAGCGGGAACAACCGATAATTTCAAAAAGTCAACCTTGTGATCTCCTTTCTTTTTCTACGTTTTCTTGTGCTTTTTGCACTTCTTTGTTGAGGGTATTTCTCATTTTTTATTATACCCCCCCCCCTACAGTCTTGGCAATAGGGAAAAACAGCGAAATTTCGGGCTTAAAATCCTCATTTTTGCGGCAATGTGCAACAAAATATGGCAAGCTTCCTCCCTGCCCCGGCGGGTGCCGCCTCCGGGCATAAATAAATATCCCCCGGCGGAGCCGGGGGATATTTATTTGCTTTTTGTGTATCTTTTTGCGCGCGCGTATGTTATAATAACATATTGTTTGAAAACAGATCCAACGTAAAAAAGGCAGAATATATCATATGAACACCAATGACATCTGGCTCATTGCCGGCCTCGGAAATCCGGAGCCGAAATACGACGGCACCCGTCACAACGCAGGCTTTGCCGCGCTGGACTATCTGGCCGGCAAGTGGGGTATCTCCGTCTCCAAGACCAAGTTTCAGGGTCTGTGGGGGCAGGGCGAGGTGGACGGCCACAAGGTCGTGCTCCTGAAGCCCCTGACTTATATGAACCTCTCGGGCGACTCCATCGGTCCTCTGGCTGGCTTCTTCAAGATCCCTGCCGACCACGTCATCGTCCTGTGCGACGACATCACCCAGGACCCCGGCAAGCTGCGCATCCGGCCCTCCGGCTCTGCGGGCGGCCATAACGGCCTCAAGAGCATCATCGCCCGCCTCGGCGGCGAGAACTTCCCCCGCATCCGCATCGGCGTGGGCGCAAAGCCCCGCCCGGACTACGATTTGGCCAACTGGGTGCTGGGCAAGTTCCCGCCCGACGACGCCAAGGCCCTCGCCGACCGCTGCCCCGACATCGCAGCCGCCGCAAAGCTCATCATGGACGGCAAGCTGGGTCTGGCGCAGAGCAAGTATAACGGGTAAGGCCCCGCTTGACGCAACCTCTCAGTCTCGCTTCGCTCGACAGCTCCCCTACCGAGGGGAGCCTCTGGCGAAGAGGTAAAGTTTTCCGGTATGCCAAAGCCTCCCCTCGATAGGGGAGGTGGCACGGCGTCAGCCGTGACGGAGAGGTTTAACCCCATCAGAAAGGAGGTCCACCATGTACGAAGCGCTCCTGAAAAACACCCCTGAATATCAGAAGACAGCGGCCAGCCTCGCCTCCCCCGGCCCGGCGGCGCTGTTCGGCCTGCCTCCGGCAGGCCGGGCATTGCTCTACGCCGCGCTCCAGAAGGACACGGGCCGCATCCTCTGCGTCGTCACCCCCGGCGAGGCCGAGGCCACCCATTTCGCCGACGACCTCAAGACGCTGGGGCTCTCGGCGGCGGTGTTCCCGCCCCGGGACTTCATGCTCCGCCCCGTCGAGGGCGCGGGCCGCGAGTACGAGTACCGGCGTCTGTCGGTGCTGGGCGCACTGGCGGGCGGACGGCTGAACGCCGTCTGCGTCCCCGCCGAAGCCCTGCTCCAATACACTGTGCCGCAGGATGAGTTCCAGAAGAACACCCTCACCCTCAAGCCCGGCATGGTCTACAACCGCGAAGCGCTGGTGGAGCGGCTCTTCGCCGCCGGATACGTGCGGCGCAGTCAGGTGGACGGCCCGGGACAGTTCAGCGTCCGGGGCGACATCGTGGACATCTACGCCCCCGATATGCGCCAGCCCGCCCGTGTGGAGTACTGGGACGACGAGATAGACTCTCTCGCCTCCTTCGACCTGCTCACCCAGCGGCGGGACGGTGCGCTGGAAAAAATCTATCTTTCCCCCGCCCGTGAGGTGCTGTTCGGCAGCACCGCCGACACGGCGGAGGCCCTCCGCGCTGCCCAGAAGAAAGCCCGGGGCAAGCGCCGCACCGCCCTCGAAAAGGCCATGGAGTCCGACCTCGCCCAGCTGGACAGCGGCGTCATGCCCGAGGCCATGGACAAATACTACGGTCTGCGGTACAAGACGCCCGCCACATTGCTCGACCACCTGAGCAGCCCCATCTTCATCCTCGACGAGGCGGGCGGCATCCGGGACGCCCAGAAGGCCACCGAGTTCCGCCGCAGCGAAGAGCTGACCGGCCTGCTCGAGGAGGGCGTCATCTGTCCCGGCCTCGATGTGCTCTACCAGACGATGGACGACCTCGCCATTGCGGCGCAGGACCAGAGCACCCTGCTCTGCGAGAACTTCCTGCGGGGCATGAACGAGTTCAAACTGAAAGACCTCATCAACGCTGAGGCGTTCGCGGCCCCCAACTGGGGCGGCGGCCTCGCTTCCCTGCGGGAAGACATCGACCCGCTGATCCAGCAGGGGTACGCCGTGGCCCTTTTCGCCGGCACGCCCAAGGGTGCAGCGGCCCTCACCCGCGATTTGGCTGACAAGGGCTATGCCGTCAGCATGAGCCGGGACGTCCGGCCCGCGAAAGGTCTGGTTCAGGTACTGCCCGGCCACCTCACGGCGGGCTGTACCTTCCCGTTCGCCCGCGTGGCGGTCGTCTCGTCCCGGCGTCATGGTCTGGACGACGAGGCCGCCGAAAACAAAAAGCGCAAGAAGAACAAAAACGCCCTGTCCAGCCTCTCGGACATCAAGCCCGGCGACTATGTGGTTCACCAGAGCCACGGCATCGGCATGTATGCGGGCATCCAGCGTCTCGAGGTGCAGGGTGCGATAAAAGATTACCTGAAGATCCAGTATTCCGGCTCCGACGTGCTGTATGTGCCGGTCACTCAGCTCGATCTGCTGAGCCGCTACACCGCCCCCGGCGACGAGGAAAAGGTGAAGCTTGCAAAGCTGGGCGGCACCGAGTGGCAGCGCACCCGCGCCAAGGTCAAAAAGGCCACCGAAGAGATGGCGCAGGAGCTTATCGAGCTCTACGCCCGCCGCCGTCAGGCCACGGGCTACGCCTTCCCCGCCGACGGTGATTGGCAGAGCGATTTCGAGTCCCGCTTCGAGTACGACGAGACGGACGACCAGCTCACCGCCACCGCCGAGATCAAGAAGGACATGGAGAAGGGCTGGCCTATGGACCGCCTGCTCTGCGGCGACGTGGGCGTCGGCAAAACAGAGGTCGCCTTCCGCGCGGCCTTCAAGTGCGTCATGGGCGGCAAGCAGTGCGCCATTCTGGCCCCCACCACCCTGCTGGCGTGGCAGCACTACAACAGCATCATCTCCCGCATGGAGGCGTTCCCGGTGAAAGTCGGGCTGCTCTCCCGCTTCCGCACCGCCAAACAGCATAAAGAGACCCTGCGGGGCCTGCAGGCCGGCAGCGTGGACATCGTCATCGGCACCCACCGCCTGCTCTCCAAGGACGTCCGGTTCCACGACCTGGGCCTTGTCATCATCGACGAGGAGCAGCGTTTCGGCGTCAAGCACAAGGAGAAGCTGAAAGAGAACTTTATCGGCGTGGACATGCTGACCCTCTCGGCCACCCCCATCCCCCGCACCCTGAACATGGCCATGAGCGGCATCCGCGACCTCTCCACCATCGAGCAGCCGCCCATCGAGCGCCAGCCGGTGGAGACATTCGTGTTGGAATACAATGACGTCATCCTCGCCGAAGCCATGAAGAAGGAGCTGGCCCGGGGCGGTCAGGTCTACTACCTGCACAACCGGGTGGACAACATCGAGTCCTGCGCCGCCCATGTCAGCCAGATGGTACCCGGGGCGCGGGTGGGCATCGCCCACGGCAAGATGACCGAGGAAGAGCTGAACCCTGTCTGGCAGCATCTGCTGAACGGTGAGATAGACATCCTCGTCTGCACCACCCTCATCGAGACGGGCATTGACGTGCGCAACTGCAACACCCTCATCATCGAGGACGCCGACCGGATGGGTCTGGCCCAGCTGTACCAGATCCGGGGCCGCGTGGGCCGCTCGGGCCGGAAAGCCTACGCCTACTTCACCTTCCGGCGGGACAAGACCCTCACCGACATCGCCCAGAAGCGGCTTTCCGCCATCCGGGAGTTCACGGCCTTCGGCTCCGGCTTCCGCATCGCCATGCGCGACTTACAAATTCGCGGCGCGGGCAGTCTGCTGGGCCACAGCCAGCACGGCCACATGGAGGCCGTGGGCTATGACCTCTATGTCAAGATGCTGGGTCAGGCCATCGCCCGGGCCAAGGGCGAGCCCATCCAGCGGGACAAGAGCGAATGCCTCGTGGACCTGCGGGTGGACGCCTTCATCCCGGAGAAGTATATCGCCGACGGCCCGGGCCGTATCGAGGCCTACAAGCGCATCGCCGCCATCCAGACCCCCGAGGACGCCGCCGACGTGCTGGACGAACTCATCGACCGCTACGGCGACCCGCCGCCCTCCGTCAGCGACCTCGTGAACGTCTCGCTGGTGCGGGTCCAGGCTGCCGCTGTGGGCGTCTACGAAGTCACCCAGAAGAAGGACACCCTGCTGTTACAGGTGGAGACGCTGGACCTGGCCATGATCCGCGGCCTGCTCATCGCTTTCAATGGCCGGGTGACGGCAGGAGCCGGCACCAAGCCCTACCTCTCGGTGACTCTCCAACCCGACGAAAAGCCGCTGGAACTGCTGCAAAGCATCCTCAAGGCGATGGCCGACATCCTTGCTGCCCCGCCGGAAGAAAACACCGGCAAAAAATAAATTTCACTAGGAGTACACTTATGAAGAAGAAACTCATCGCGCTCGTCTGCGCCCTCGCTCTGGCCGTCGGCCTCGTGGGCTGCAGCCTCTCCACCCCGGATTCCGTAGGCACCATCGGTGAGGTGGACATCTCTTCCGGCCTCTATCTGCTGGCCCAGTTCGATGCCTACCAGACCGCCGCCGACCTCGCTTCCGACGACCAGGACGCCACCAAGGTGTCCAGCTTCCTCAAGGCCACCATCACCGTCGATGACGCCACCGGCGAGACCGCCGTGGTCAGCGACTATGTGGCCCAGAAGACACTGGAAAACCTCGAGTCCTACGCCGCCATCGAGACCCGTTTTGATGAGCTGGGCGGCGTGCTGACCCCCGACGAGGAGATGCAGGCCGACAGCTACGCCTCCCAGCTGATGGAGCAGAACGGCGACCTCTACAAGGCCAACGGCATCGGCCTCGACACCCTCAAGCGGTTTGAGCGCATCCTCATCAAGAGCAACGACCTGCTCGAGATGTGCTACGGCATCGACGGCGAGACCCCCGTCTCCGATGCAGAGCTGACCAGCCACCTCGAGGACGAGATGGTCTACATCCGCTATGTGGTCGTGCCGCTCTACAACACCAGCACCTTCGCTTTTGCTGATGACGCCCAGAGCGCCCAGATGCTTGAGCTGGCCCAGACCGCCGCCGAGAGCTGCAACGCTGCCATCCCCGATGGGGCCAGCGCCCAGACCTCCGCTTTCAGCGCCGCCGTCGCCGCTGCCCTGCCCGACATCTACGCGGTGCTGGACAGTGAGCCCTCTTCCGACGCGTCTTCCCTCTCCACTGCCCTGCTGGGTTCTGACAACATCGATGCCACCTTCTCCGAGGAAGGCACCGCCGACGCCGTCCGCGCCCTCAAGCCCGGCGAGGCCGCTGCCGTGCAGTATTCCAGCTATGCGCTGATGATGCTCGTCCGTCTCGACCCGCTGGACGCTGACACGCTGGACAGCCTCCGCGCACAGGCCCTCTCCGACATGAAGAGCGGCGAGCTGCAGGACAGCATTCAGTCTTATGGCGCCCAGCTGCCCCACGCTCTGGACTCCGCCGCCATGAAGAAGATGCCGGCTTCCAAAATCAAGAACGAGAAGTAATTTTCCTCAAAAATAATACAAAAGCTCCGGGAAACTGTTGGTCCCCGGAGCTTTTCTGTTATCATACTGCTTTTCAAATTCCGCTTCCAGTGCCGCGTGGGCATCGTTCGTGCGGCGTTGCTTTTTGTCGGTTTTTATGGTATCCTCTTAGCAGAAAGGCGCTGTCCAACCAAACGCAGGCGGCTATTGCTCCTCACCGGTCTCGCTGTCTTGCTCTTCGGAGCAAAGCAAGCGCGGGAGGGCAACTTTTTGGAGTTCCGCTCCCGACGCTCACAGCGAAGGGAGGGATGCCTTATGACTACATCGGAAATTCTATTGCTTTTCCAGACGATCATCGCACTGTTGGCACTTCTCGTAAGTGTTGTACATCTGATGGACGACCGGAAAAAGGATGATTCTTATGGCAGCAAAAGGAAAAAGCACAAAAAGAAATGACCGCCCAACGCTTCCAACCGGTGGCGGTCATTACTTTTGTAATGCTTGACTGGTGAGGAGCTAGCCGTTTGCACGGATAGCGCCTTTCCTTATCTTTATTATAGGCAGCCGCGCGCGGATTGTCAAGCACAAGAATACAAAGGAAAAAGCACAAAAAGAAATGACCGCCCCAGACTTCCCAACCTGAGCGGTCATTTTTTCTTATAAAATCTGACATTCAGAACGGGAGCTGACCACTGTGCAGCCAGCGCCTTTCCTTATCTTTATTATAGACAGCCGTACGCGGATTGTCAAGCGCCAGAACTTCCAGAATACAAAAGATAAAAACGGACTGCCCGCTTCGGCCTTTTCAGGCTGGGGCGGGCAGTCCAACGCTTTCTAACGCATTCTGATGCAATCCGACGTTTTTATCCGTTCTCTCAAAAACAATGCAGATGCATCATTTTTCTTATATTTCGGCGTCATTTTCGCCTTCTGCGGCATCTCAAAACGGGCAGTTTTTGCATTTTCAGTTCCCAGTATTTTCCAGTCTATGCATCTTTAACTGGTCTACACCCTAATTATAGAGGAATCGTTCTCCAATGTCAATAGCCCCGCACCTATAAAAAGCCTAAGGGCGAGGCCCCTTGCGGAACCTCGCCCCCAGACTATGTGAGATAAATCACTACATGCGCGAACATATAATGTTTATCATTACAGGCCGTGTGCCTGTAATTACTTTTGCTTTAGAAGTTCTGATTACTTCTTGTCGTAAGCAGGCTTATTGGCAGCGAAGACGAACATAGCGTAGGTGTCCTTCTTGCTGTTATCGGTTATATCCTTGCCCTCGAGGTCAACAATGACATCGACCTTAGCGGTCTTATTGGTGGTGCCCTCAAGATGGATATCATACGGATCCGCAGTGGCTGCAAGCAGGACCTTAAGAGCAGTATTCTTCCAGTTCTCAATCTTGGTAGCGCTCTTGGGCTCGGTAACAACAACGACAGTGTAGACCTTATCGCCACTCTTTACGGTAGTTGCATAAGTTTCGCCGTCCTTAAGCTGAATGGTGCCATTCTTGATCTCAGTCTTAACAGGGCCAGTCACGCTGCTGTCAACTTTGAGGGACTTGAAGTTGACAGTCTCACCCGTCACAGTCTTGCAAGCATTCTCCAGAGCGCTCTTAGCCTTGTCCTCAGCGACGGCATTGGTGACAGCACAGCCAGTCAGCATAGACAGAGCCATGACGCCCACGAGAGCAACAGCCATGATCTTCTTGAACATTTTCATAGTGATATTCCTCCAATAAAAAATATTTTTTATTTCGGCAAACCACTACAAGAACTTCGTGGTCTGTCTCGATGGGTTCAGTATAGTGCATTTTCACAAGATTGTCAAGATACGGTATTGTTTTCGGCATTTTGTCCAATCGGGAGCCGTGAAAAATAGCAAACTGCCCGTTAAATGTGCATTCGTGCTAAAATTTGTGCCAAAGATCCCCAAAAGCTGCCCTTTGCTTTACCTTTATAACAAGGGCAAAAGCTCTACCTGCACAGGGGAAAATGGCCGAGATCCCGTTCATGCTTTTACTGCCTTTTCAAACTCCGCTTCCAGCGCCTCGTTGACGGCGCGGACGGCGGCGGCATCGGGTTTGATGGCCGTGCGGTCGTAGGTGAACAGGCCGTTCACCTCGTCCTCCACGTCGGTCAGCTGGGTGTACACCAACGCCGACAGGCCCTTTTTCAGCTGCGGGAGGATCGTCTTGCGCTGCAGATCGCAGTAGCGCTCCGTCAGCTCTGCCCGGCTTCTGGCCGTGCCGTAGCCGTAGGTCTTGCGGGGCGGCTCATGGCCGGGCATGGGCCATGCAATGCCGCCGTACTCGCTGAGGGCCACCGTGCGCATATTCGGGCGGATGCGGAGCGGATAGAAGTAGTTGTGGATGGAATGCACATCTCCCCCGCCCCGGTCGAACCAGCCGCTGGCCTCGTCCACCGGACGGGACGGGTCGAGGGCGCGGAGGGTCTCGGTGGCTTTCCGCGCATCGAACTGCCCCCACCCCTCGTTGAACGGCACCCAGCACCCGATGCAGGGGTGCCGACCCAGCGCGGCTACCGTGTCGGCCAGCTCCCGGGCGTACTCCTCCCGACTGTGGGCGCTGCCCCGGCCCAGAAAGCCCCACAGCAGCTTCCCGTCCGGGGCGCGGCGCATCAGGGGCTGTAAGGCGTTGGTCAGGTAGGTGACGTACCACATCGGGTAGGCCCCGCCGCCGTTGACCATATCCTGCCAGACGATGATGCCCAGTTTATCGCAGTGGTAGTACCAGCGCTCCGGCTCGATCTTGGCGTGCTTGCGCAGCAGGTTGAAGCCCAGCTCCCGTACGGTGTGCAGTTCGTGCTCCACGGCGGCGTCGGAGGGCGGGGTGTAGAGGCCATCGGGCCAATAGCCCTGGTCCAGCAGGCCGTTGAGCAGGATGGGCTTGTCATTGAGGAAAAACCGCCGGATGCCCTTTGCATCCTCTTTGCACTCCCACTTGCGGAGGGCGAAATAGCTGTGGACGGTGTCGAAGTCATTTTCTTCGCCCTGGGTCGTGCCGACCGTCAAATCATAGAGGAAGGGGCTGTCGGGGCTCCACGGGAAGAAATGCTCTTCGGCGATGTTCAGGGTCACTTCGCCGTCCCGGTCGGCCTCGTCGCTGCCCCAGTCCTCGGCGATGGTCACGCCGCCGGCCCGCACCACGGCCCAGAGGTTCACCGCGCCGCCTGGCTTCGAGGTATGGACTTTCACGGTCACCGTCCGGGCGTCGTAGTCCGGGGTGACAGTCAGCGTATCAATGTAATTTTTTGGCACCCGCTCCAGCCACACCGTCTGCCAGATGCCGCTCTGGGCCGGGTAGAACATCCCGCCGGGCCTGAGGGTCTGCTTTCCCCTCGCCTGCGTTCCGGTGCCGGTGGGGTCCTGCACGGCCACCCAGAGGGTGTTGCGGCCCTGCGGGCGGAGCAGATCGGTGATGTCCAGCGTGAAGGGCCAGTAGCCGCCCCGGTGTCCCCCGGCCAGACGGCCATTGACCTCCACCGCGCAGGCGTAGTCCACAGCCCCGAAGTGGAGCAGGACGCGCCCGCCCTCGCCCGCCGGGGGCGTGAAGGTACGGTGGTAGTGGAGCCACTGGCCGGGCTGCAACGTCCGGCCCACACCGGAGGCTTTCGCCTCGGGCGAATAGGGTACGAGGATAGCGCCGTCCCACTTTGCCGGGAACTCCGAGCTCTGGGTGATGGCGTAGTCCCACGGGCCGTTCAGGTTGACGTAGCTGTCCCGGCGCATACTCGGGCGGGGATATTCGGGGAGCGGATGCATGGAACTACCTCACATTCACTTTTTATAGGCTGCAGCCAGCTTTTCCAGTGCGGGCAGGCTGCGCTTCACCTTCTCGGTGTCGATGCAGTAGGCAAAGCGGACATAGCCCTTGACGCCGAAGGTGTCGCTGGGGACCAGCAGCAGATCGAACTCCCGGGCCTTGAGGCAGAAGGCGTTGGCGTCCTCTTCCAGCGCCTTCGGGAAGATATAAAATGTACCGCCGGGGCGCTCCACCTCAAAGCCCAGCTCGGTGAGCTTATCGTACAGCAGGTTCATGTTCGTCTCGTAGACGGACAGATCGCTGGTGACGTCGAGGCACTCAGCAGTGGCTTTCTGGATGATGCTGGGCGGGCAGTTGTGGCCAGTGAAGCGGGAGATCTGGGCCATCATGTCCACCAGCACGTCTTCGCCCTCGCAGCCGGGCCGGACGGCCACATAGCCCAGACGTTCGCCGGGCAGGCTCAGGCTCTTGGAGAAGGAGAAGCAGGTCAGGGTGTGGGGGTAGAACGCTGCCGGGTAAGGCACCTTTTTGCCGTCGAAGGCGATGTCACGGTAGGGCTCGTCGCTGACGAGGAAGATGTTGTGGCCGAAAACTTTGCTCTTTTCGGTCAGGATGTCGGCCAGACGGCTCAGGGTCTCGGCGGAGTAGACGACGCCGGTGGGGTTGTTCGGGGTGTTGATGAGGACGCAGGTGACGTTCTCGGTCAGCATCTCTTCAAAGGCGTCGAGATTCGGCTGGAACGCCGGTGCCTGGGGCGGCACGACCTTGAGCACAGCGCCGGTCCCCTCCACATAAGGGCCGTACTCGGGGAAGTAGGGGGCGAAGGTCAGCACCTCGTCGCCGGGCTTTGTCACAGCGCGGATGGCGTGGGCGATAGCGCCCGCCGCACCGGTGGTGGGGAAAATATCCTTCTGCTCATAAGGCAGGCCGAAGGTCTTTGCCAGATGGGCCGCAACGGCGGTGCGGAAGCCCGGGTCGCCCTGACTGGGGCAGTAGCCGTGGAGGGCGACAGGCTCTTCCTCGGCCAGCAGGGTCTGCATGGCTTTGGTGAACTTGTCCGGGCAGGGGACGCTGGGGTTGCCCAGCGAGTAGTCGAACACGTTCTCATAGCCGATCTCGGCGGCGCGCTGTTTGCCGTACATGAACGTCTCGCGGATGACGCTCTTGTGGCCCAGCATGGCGCGGTAAGTCTCGTTCAGCATAATACGTTCCCTCTTTTTCTTATTGATCCTCTTCCGGCAGAGCGGAGGCATAGCTCTGCTCCACCTTCACCATACAGCAGTATCCCGGATCCTGCTCCTTGACGAAATTGCACATCTCGGCCAGCCGCGCGTCCTTGTCGCCGGTGTAGCCCGCCGGGAACACGAGGTCGAACAGCACGTTGGTGTGGCTGTCCCCCGGCACGATGCGCAGGTCATGGATGGACAGGCGAGGGTCCATCTGACGGGCTTTTTCCATCAAACGGCTCCGCAGGACGCCTACGGCGGCGTCCGACGTCACGATGGGGTCGTAGTGGATGGTGACCTGTAAGTGGTCTTTTTTCAGAAAATCCCGCTCGATGTTGTCGATGATGTCGTGGGCTTCCAGCGGGTCGGCCTCGGCGGGGAACTCGATATGGAGCGAGGCGAACTGATGCCCCGGGCCGTAGTCGTGGACCATCAGATCGTGGACGCCCAGCACCCCCGGGTAGCTCATGACGGTGTGCTCGATGTGCTCCACCAGCTCCGGCGAGGGGCTTTCGCCCAGCAGGGGGCTGAGGGTGTCCATCATAAGCCCCCAACCCGACCAGAGGATGAACGCCGCCACTGCCACGCCCATGAGGCCGTCCAGCACGTCCCAGCCCGTCAGGTGGGAGAGGACGGTGGACAGGAGCACGGCGCTGGTGGTCAGCACGTCGTTCCGGCTGTCGGCGGCGGTGGCCATCAGAGTCTCGGAGTCGATGCGCTGGCCGATGGTCTTGTTGAAGCGGCTCATCCAGAGCTTGACGCCGATGGACGCCGCCAGCACCCCCACACTGAGCCAGCTGAACACCACTGCCGTCGGGTGCAGCACTTTGAGCGCAGATTCTTTCAGCAGGGAAAGCCCGATGGCGAGGATGGTGACGCAGACCACGAGGCCCGCCAGATACTCGTACCGGGCGTGGCCGTAGGGGTGCTTTTCGTCCGGGCCTTTGGCCGCCAGACGGAAGCCCACGAGGCTCACCACGTTGGACGAGGCGTCCGAGAGGTTGTTCAGGGCGTCGGCCATGATGGCGATGGAGCCGAACAGCGTCCCCGCCGCCAGCTTGCCCAGACAGAGCAGGAGATTGCAGGCCATGCCCACGAGGCTGGCCAGATTGCCGTAGGCCGTGCGGACGGCGGCGTTCTTCGTATCGTCCGGGTGCCGGACGAACAGGCGGATGAGCAGTTGTGTCATAAAATTCCCTCTCAGCAGGTATTTTGATGCTACCAGTATAGCACTGCACTTTATGGTTTTGAAGTATTTTGGTAAAATTTTTCGGGTATGCAAAGCCCCCGGCGGGGAAGTTCCCTGCCGGGGGCGGAGTTTTTGGGGTCAAGCGCTCCTTACTTATCGGAAGGCTTGCTCAAATCGATGCTGCGGATGATCTTGCGCACGGGCAGCACGCTCTTGGCGTTCATGGACAGCTCGTCCACGCCCATCCGCAGGAAGGTCTCGGTGAGGGCGGTGTCTGCGCCCAGCTCGCCGCAGATGCCCACCCAGATGCCGTGGCGGTGGCCCGCGTCGATGGTCATCTTGATGGCCCGGAGCACAGCGGGGTGGTGCGGGTTGAAGAAGGGCTCCAGCTTTGCGTTCTGGCGGTCCAGAGCGCAGGTGTACTGGGTCAGATCGTTAGTACCGATGGAGAAGAAGTCGCACTCCTCGGCCAGCTCGTCGGCGATGAGGACAGCGGCGGGCGTCTCGATCATGGTGCCGACCTCCAGCTTCTCGTCGAACTTCTTGCCCTCAGCCCGCAGTTCCGCGCGGCACTCGTCCAGCACGGCCTTGGCGTCCTGCAGCTCCCGCAGGCTGGTGATCATGGGGAACATGATGCTCATGTTGCCGTAAGCGGAAGCGCGGAGCAGAGCGCGCAGCTGGGTCTTGAAGAAGTCCTTCCGGGTCAGGCAGATGCGGATGGCGCGGTAGCCCAGCGCGGGGTTTTCCTCGTGGTCGAGCTTCATGTAGTCCACGGTCTTGTCTGCGCCGATGTCGCAGGTGCGGACGACCACCTTGCGGGGTGCAAGGCTCTCGAGCACCTGCTTGTATGCCTCGAACTGGTAGTCCTCCGTCGGGAAGTCCTTGCAGTTGAGGTAGACGAACTCGGTGCGGAAGAGGCCGACGCCGCCGGCGTCGTTCTGCTGCACAGCGCCCACGTCGCCCATGCCGCCGATGTTGGCAAAGACGTTGATGGTCTTGCCGTCGAGGGTGGTGTTGGGCTTGCCCTTCAGCTCCTGCAGCAGTGCCTGCTTTTTCTGGTCTTCCTGCTGGCGCTTTTTCAGGCTCTTGAGCAGGTCGGGGGTGGGGTCAACGTAGACACAGGCGTTGTAGCCGTCCACGACCGCCATCTTGCCGTCCCAGTCGTCCTGAATGTCCTTGCACTGGATAAGGGCGGGGATGTTCATGCTGCGGGCGAGGATGGCGGTGTGGCTGTTGGAGCTGCCCTCCCGGGTGATGAAGCCCAGCAGCAGGCTCTTGTCCATGCGGACCGTCTCGGACGGGGCCAGGTCCTCGGCTACGAGGATGCTGGGCTCAGTACCCTGCAAAGTAGCATTGTCCACGCCCTGCAGGATGTCGAGGATGGCCTGTGCAATGTCGATGACGTCGGCGCTGCGGGCCTGCAAATAGGGGTCATCCATGGCGGCAAAAACGGCGGCCTGATTGTCGCCGGCGGTCTTGACGGCGTACTCAGCGCACTTGCGCTGGCCGTTGATGATCTCCTTGATGGCGTCCACAAAGTCGTCGTCATCCAGCATCATGGCGTGGATGTTGAACACCTCGGCGATGTCCTCGCCGGCCTCGGCCAGAGCCTTCTCGTACAGAGCGGTCTGCTGGTCGATGGCCTTGGCGCGGGCGTCCTCAAAACGGGCCACTTCAGCGGCAGTGTCGGCCACTTCGGCGGCAGAGATGACGGTATCTTTTTTCTTATAGATCTTCAGCTTTCCGATGGCAATGCCATTCAGGATGCTTTTACCGGTACCTACCTGCATTGCAATTTCTCCTTATTCTTGCTGTTTTGTGTTCTGCAACAAAAAGCCCCCGCAGGACATTCCCCGCAAGGGCTTCTCATCACGCTGGGCGATCAGACGTTCTCGCTCAGGAATTTCTGGATAGCTTCGGCGCAGGCGGCTTCGTCGTCGCCCTCCACCTTGATGGTGACAGTGTCGCCCTGCTTGACGCCCATGCCCATCAGGGCCATCAGCTTGCGCAGGTCGCAGGTCTTGCCGCCCTTCTCGAGGGTGGCGGTGCTGGCAAAGCCCTTGGCCACCTTGACGAGCAGACCGGCGGGACGGGCGTGGATGCCGCAGGCATCCTTAACGGTGTACTGGAATTCCTTCATGATCATTTTCTCCTTACTTCATCCGGTCCTCCTGGGCAGCTCACCCTGCCCCTCGGGACGCAGCACTTGAACCTTCTGGCTGCTGGATGTCTGCTTTTATTATAAACCTTAGTCGTTCTTTTTTCACCCTTTCATATTGCCGATTTTTTATCAAAAATTTTAGTAACATTGAACAGAATCTTTCTGCAAAAATACCACTACTGCACAATTATTCTGTTTCACCGCACTTTTTTGTACAGAATGACGGTTATTCGACGGGGTAGCCCTCGGCGTCCAGCGGCAGGTCGGTATACTGCACGGGCTGCTCCTGTGCAGCGTCCGGCTCGCCGGAAGTCTGCTGGGCCTGCCCCTCTGCGCCCAGCTCGCCGTCGTGGCGTTCTCCCCAGTCCCCGCTGAAATCTTCTCCCGAGGTCTGCTGGGCCTGCCCGTCGGTCAGTTCATCCTCGTGCCGTTCGCCCCAGTCCCCGCTGAAGTCCTCGCCGGACACCTGTTCGGCCTCCTGCAGGGCCATCGCAGTCTGGGCGTCTTTCAGCCCGGTGACGGTGCCGGAGGGCTTTTCCAACAGATACGCACCCACGGCCTTTTTCTTGTAGACTAGCAGCACGCCGTAGCTGCTCACATCGCCCCGGCTGGCCGCCGGGATGAGCGCTGTCCACTTCTCCACCGTCTTGCCCTTGTAGCGGGTCAGGTCCATGCCGCTCTGCTGCACCACCCCGTTAAAGGCCGAAAAGCTGTCGTCCCACTTGCGGGGGATCTTCACCTTGTCGGCGGTGATGGACGCGCCGTCCACGTCCAGCCCGTAGCCCGTGAACCAGGTCTGGATGTCCTGCGCACTCTCGATTTTATTACCTGCCGCCGCGACAGCCACCGAGCGGGTGCTGATGTACCGCCCCAGCATGGCGCTGAACACCACCAGCGCACAGCACATCGCCCCCACGCCCAGCTTCTTGACGCTCGCCTTACTCAGTGTGACCACAAACATACCCTTGCCTCCCACCCATTCAGATTTGTCCGTACAGCATATGCGGGAGGCGGCGGTATCATGCAAAAAGCCCCCGGCACGATGCGGAACGTGCCGGGGGCAGGGGGGGATAGCGTTTTAGTGGATGAGCTCGTTGTGCTCGAACCCGCCGATGGTCAGGCTTGCGCCCTCACCGTTGTGGGTGAGCGTAAAGAGGGTGTCGTCCACGCCCAGAGACAGCATGGTGTCGATGTCGAGGGCGGTCTCACGGAGCTGGGTGCGGAACACGATGGTGTCAGCGCCCTGTGCCTTCAGCTCCTTCAGGTTGCTCAGGCAGCCGGAAAGGACAGCAGCCTCAGCAGGCACCGCCACAACATACCGGCCATCGGCAATAGAGGTCTCGTAGGCCCCTGCCCCGGTAACGGTCAGGGTGACAGCGGAGGAGCCGCCGTTCTCGGCAGCAGCCTGCTCGGGTGCGCCGCAGCGGTTGCAGACGCCGTCCACGAAATCGTGGCCCAGTGCGTCGATGGTCTCCTCGTAGGTCTCGCCCTCATGGCCCTCGGTAGTGCAGGTGTAGACCCGCTTGCCCGGGGTGGTGCAGGTGGGTTCTTCGATGGAAACGACCTTGTAGTCATGTCCCGCCACTTTTTTGCCTGTCAGCGTGCCGGAGATCGTCTTGGTACCATCCTCATTTTCGGTGACGGTAATATCTCCCAATGTATAGATCTTTCCGTTCTCTTCGGGCTCTATCTTTGCATATTCATACTTACAGTCTTCTTTTACCAGTGTCGCATCTCCTGCAACCGTTATTTTTCCTACCGTTGTCTGTATGATTCCAATACCCGTGAACGTCGTGTCTCCATTCAGTTTGAAGCTGTCCTTCGAGCCTATGGTAATCTTTACAGCTCTGGCTTTTTCAGTCCTTCCACCCGTGCGATCCCCACCGATGACCGTCACCTTGGAATTCGTGATCTCTGTATCTTTCGCAGAATATGTCCCCATCCCGACGCCTGCCTCGCTGGAATAGCCTGTACTATTTGTTTTTGCATTTCCTCCTGCAAGTGTCACTGTTGCGCCATTGACCGTCATTTTCTTCAAATCGCCGCCCAAATAGAGTCCTTGGCCGCCTTCAACATACCCGGTCTTGCTTTCGGCGCTGCCGCCTGTCGCCGTAAGATTCGTGCCGCTGTCAATTATAAATTCACCGTTTGATATAATGTTCAGGCCATTGCCTCCCTCTACACTGGTTTTATCACTGAAAGCACTTCCGCCTGTTGCTGTGACCGTTGCATTGGAAAATTTCACGTTTCCTTTCGCATTGATGCCATAGCCGCCCTTGCTGCCATTCTGGCTTACCTCATTACTTCCTCTGTCATCTGCGCCGCCGCCCACAGCCGTGACCGTTGCACCGGAAATGGTCAGATTATTTGCGTAGATACCATTTCCTCCATACCAGCTGTTTGAGACCACTCCCACAACATCGCCTCCAACTGCCGTCAGACTGCCATTTTTATCTTCATCCGTGATCGTCAGTGTTCCCGTCTGATCATAACTATCCAGTCCGCTTCCTCTATATACGCTGGGCTGCCTGCAGCCGGTACCGCCGGTCAGCTCATTCTTGCCGTCCAGCTCCAGAGTCACATTGCCCTTGCCCTTAATCGTCATGGCGTTCTGGGTCGCATCCCCTGCATCCACCTTCAGATTTCGCAGGATGACCTTCAGAGCATTGGCAGAGTTATTGATGATCGATACCACATTGTTGGCAGCGGCCTGTACGCCTTCGGAAAGGGTGGTGGGGGCGTTGGTGGCCTCGTAGGTCTTCTCCTCAGCGGGCTTTTTCTCCTCAGCCTTCTGCTCCGCAGCAGGCTTGGGGGCGGGCTTGGCGGCCTCCTGCTGGGCTTCGGGGTCATACTGGCCGTACTCGATCACCTGATCGGAGGTCTTTTCGGTCTGTTCCGGCTCCTGAGAGTCGGCGGGCTTCTCCTGAGTCTCCTTCTGCTGGGCCTGCTTCTCCTCATCCTCCGGGGCCAGCAGCTCCTGAGAGGTGGGCTCATCGCCCTCGTCCTCGCCCTCGGTCTTGGTCTCGCCGGACTTTTCAACCTCGGAGGCGTTTTCGCCGGACTTTTCAACCTCGGAGGTGTTCTCTTCCTCTGCGTTCAGGCTTTCGGTGGCCGTGGGCTTGGTGTTGTCGCCGGTGTTGTCGCCGATGATGATGATGTCGTTTGTGCCGTCACCATTGTCATTGACTTTCTTACCACCCACCGTGATGCTCGTGTAGCTTCCGTCCCTAGAGATTTCCACATTGCCCTGACTCACATCACAAATGTAAGCAGCCGAGGCCGGGGCAGCAACTGCCGACACCGCCATGCTCAGGGCCAGGACGGCCGCTGCCGTCCGCTTCATATTTTTCCGTAACCGCATAATTTTTACCTCCTGTTTCGTGGTTTTTCCTTCTTTTATTTTACCCCCCCCCCCCCCCCTATATAGTTGACAAGGGCTTTTGTCAACAATCTTTTCGGTGATTTTTTGGCACATCTTACAAAAAAGGCCGCTGTTCCACACGTTTCGTGCAGTACAGCGGTCGATTTTTCCATATATTCTGTTTTTTACGCCGCCGGCGTCTGGCGATAGATGCCCAGGCTGTTGTCCGGCATTGGCATCTTCACCCGGGAGGCGCGGTCGTTCACGGCCACCATCATCGCGGCCATTGCGGCCAGCACCACGGCAATGATGAGCCACTTTACAAAATTCGGCAGTTTTTTCATTTGTTACATCCTCAGTTGGTTTTCGGTCGGCAGAGGGTGCGGGCGTGGGCCAGCAGTTCCGCCGCCTCCGGCCCGGAAAGCTGTTTCACCCACGCCGGGCGCTCTGCTGCGCCCGGGCCGGTGCTGTCAGCTTCCGCAAAGCTGGCAAGGCCGGTATCGGTGCGGTCATTCCATGCGATAAAACCTTCCGGCGCGATGTGGGCGCCGAGACGGCAGTCCAGCACCGCCGTCTTGCCTTCGGGACGCCACGGACGCCCCAGATAGACGCTGCCCGGCGGGCAGTCGGAGACGAAATCGCAGTTCCAGAACACAAAGCCCAGTCCATCGGCTTTGCCCGAAGGAGCTGTGACATAGCTGTGAGGGATGTGGTTATCCACCGTGCGGATGACGCAGTTTTCGAAGAGGGCGTCGCCGCCGCCGAAGATGAAATCAATGTCGCCTGCGATCTCACAGTCGGTGTAGTACTGGGCGGTCGGTTTGCGGGGCGCAAGACCGCGCGGGCCGAGAAAGCCGTCCTTCTCCCGCTCCTTTTCGGGCAGCGGTGCGCAGAAAAGCGTGTCCTGACTGCCCAGCAGCTTTACGCGGCGGAACACCGCCCGGGTGCTGTCCACATAGGCCGCGACGGCCTGCCCGGCTTTCGCGCCAGGACCAGCGTCGTTTTCGATCGTCATGTCCTCCACGCAGAGCGTTTCGCCGCTGAAAAAAGCGGTGTAGCTGCGGAAGGTATGGGTGGGCCGCCCGTCCTTGTGAGGCAGCTTGCCGCCGTCGCCCCACACGAGTTTTGTCTTATCTGCACCCACCCCCCGCAGGGTGATGCAGCGCTTTTCGCAGACCAGCTTCTCCCGGTAAATGCCGGGGCCGACCTGCACCAGTGCTTCCTCCTCATAGGGTACGGCCAGCACCGCCTCCGCGATGGACGCGAAGTCGCCGCTGCCGTCCTGTGCAACTGTAACTGTCAGCATATATTTTTCTCCTATGATCGATCCAGATACTGACAAGTATACCCTCTCGCCGCCCAAAAAGCAACTCAGCTGTTTTCAAGCCGGAGGACAGCGGCGGTAATGTCGTCGGGACGGCCCCGCTGGACGGCGCGGGCGCGGGCGGCTTCCACCAGCTTTTTCGCCAGAACGTCGGGCTGTTCTGCCTTGGCAGCGGAGAGTTCCAGCTGCTGCATCACCCAGCCGGGGCCGTCCACTAAGAGGCCGTCCGACACCAGCACCACATAGTCCCCCGCCGCCAGATGCACCACCCGGCTCTGCCCGCTGACGCCGCCGAGGATGCCCATCGGCAGGCTGGCTTCGCCCACAGCCCGGGCCTTGCCCCCATGCACGAGAAAGCCCGGGGCCGCACCGGCCTTGAAGAGCCTGGCTGTGCCGGTATAGAGGTCTACGCTCACGAGGTCGAGGGTCGCGCCGCTCTCCTCGTCGCTCTTGAGGGCCAGCGCCACGTTCACGAGCCGGGCCGCAAGCTCTGCGGTGAAGCCCGCTTTGAGCAGGCGTGCCGTCAGCTCTGCGGCAAGGTTGCCGTCTACTGCCGCCGGACGTCCCGTTCCCATGCCGTCGCAGAGTATCATCTGGGCCGCTGCCGCACTGCAGAACTGCTGGACCGCGTCACCGGAGATCTCGCCCCGCGCCGCCGCGCCCGCCGTCCCGAATACGGCCCGGAGCAGCGGCTTTTCGGCAAAGAGCAGGGTGGTCATCCCCTTGCAGGAGAGTACCTGCGGCGGCTCGAGGCTGCGGCGGCAGATACGCCCCACCTCCCCGGCCAGAGCGGCCAGCTCTTTTTCATTGAAGCGGGTGCGGGGCAGCGTCACTGCCGCCCGGGTGCGGCCCAGATCGTCCAGCGTCACAGCACATTCCAGCGGCGGCGTCCCCAGCTGAGCGAACAGCGCCGACACCCGGCCAGACTTGTAGGGCTCCGGGCTTCCGGGACGGCCCAGCTGTTCGCTGAGGACGCCCAGTGCATCGGCCACGGCGCTGTACTGCTCCGTGAGGGCCGTCCGCATGGCCTCGGAGTGGACGCGGGCCTCCCGGCGGCTGCGGTAGAGTGCAAACGCCTTGTCCCCCGCCGCGCAGAGCGCCGCCGGGTGGATGCACCGCGCCAGCTGACCGGGCAGAAGCGCCGCTTCCAAATGGCCTTTTTCTTCCAGAATGGGGCGCAGGGCCTCCATTCCTTCCAGCGTGGAGGCGTGCTCCTGCTTCCAGCAGACTTCCCGTCGCCCGCAGTTGGCGCAAAGGCCGTCGTGGATGTTGTCGATGACCCAGCGGAAGCCCTCGCACCGGCGTGGAAAAGCATCGTAAACCTCGTTCACCGTCTCCGCCAACGAGGAGAGGCTTTCTGCCACTGCTTCCAGCCGGGTCGCGGCGGCAGAGAGGCGCGGCCGCTCGTCGCCGGGCGGGTCGTCCTCTTTGAGGGCGGGCATCAGCCAGCCCGCAGGCAGCAGGGCGCAGAGCCCCGCACCCGCCCCGGCACTGAGCAGAAAGCTGAACGCCCCCGCCAGCGGCTGGATGCAGAGCACCCCCGCCACACAGCCGCCCGCATAGGCCGCAAGCCCCTCCACCCGTCGCGCCGGGGCAAGCACCTCCGCAGCGGCACACCCACAGGCAAGCCCGGCGGCGGCAGGCGCAAGGGCAGGGTCTGACGCGGCCAGAGCCGCACCCGTCACCCCGCTGAAAGCCAATGCCTCCAGCGGCAGGCCCTTGCAGCAGAGGGCCAGCTCTGCCGCCGCACAGGCCATCACCCCGGGCAGGAAGAAGCCAAAGCTCATCCCGCCCAGTGCGGCGGCCACAGCGGCAGACAAGATCAGGCTGCCCATGCCCGGTTTTTCGGGCGGGAAGCGCCGCAGGCCATACCCCATTGCTGCTGCCAGCAGAGCGTCGCCGCCGCAGAATAGGATGGTCTGAACGCCGTTTTCCTCCCCCGCCGCGAAGCAGACTGCGCTTCCCACCAGTGTGCCGCAGCCAGCCGCCACCGCCGGGACGAATCGGCCGGGCCAGAGCCATCGTGCCGCTACCGCCGCACCCAGTGCGCAGAGCAGGCAGACGCTCTCCACGGTCAGCGTTCCGAAACTCCGGGCCAGCACTCCCAGTGCGGCCCCAGCGGCTCCCACAGCGAAGCAGTCCTCCGCAAAGCCCAGCGTCAGCCCCAGCCCGAAAGGCATCAGCGCACCGTACAGCACGGCCCAGCCTCCGGCCAGCCCCAGCAGGAATGCGCTCCCCTGCCGCAGGGCGGGCCGCACCGCCGCCCGCGCCCGGAGCGCACCGTTCACCCGCTTTTTTCCGTCTGTGAGCTGTATCGTCCGAAAAGACACCTGCATGAAAAAATCCCCGCTTTCCGGCGGGGATCTTTTGCAATATCACGCTGTGCTGTTCTGTTTCCCGCGCCTTCTGCGTATACTGTAGCACAGAGTGCGCGCAGTTTTTGGCGGGGTGATGGGATGGGATAAAATCTCAGCAGAAGTAGTGCGCTTCGCCAAAAAAGCTTGTCCACTTTGCGACCACCTCGGCGCTCCGCGCTTCGATGACTGCCATGATATTCCGCAGCACCCGAGGCGGTATCTGCGAGTTATTATTGCTCAGGTAGCATTTTCCTGCCCGGGTGATCCATATCTTTGTCGCATTGGCACTGGGCGCGCCCTGCGCCACATGGACATGAACCGGTTCCAAAGGCTCATTTTCGTTTGCCCAGAAATAGACCCAGTACGAACCGATCTTAAAAACCTGCGGCATTCTCTACCCCTCCCTCTTGGGAGAACTGCAAGATCAGATGTGCTGTGGATTCCATCAGCTCCTGATAGCGCGCGATCTCCGCCGGGGTAAAACCGTGGATCTCCTCCCATTTATAATCCGGGAGATAGCAGACGGCAGAGTGGAAGCAGTCCTTTGCGTCCGGTTTTTCAAAGTAGACTTTGACCCGGTGGTCCGGGAGCATTTCGGAATGGACGACCTCAGTGTTATCGTCCAACGTCATGAAGGGATACATCATATCAGCCGCCTCCTTAATTTTATAGGCTGTTTTTACCCATTCAGCTTCTCGATAGCGGCCTTCATGCGCTCGAGGGTCTTTTCGCGGCCCATCATGCAGGCGAGGTCGGTGCCGCCGCCGGGGGTGCGCTGCTTGCCGGAGAGGGCGATGCCCAGCGGGTAGAGCAGCCAGCCATTCTTCTTGCCCAGCTCCTCGGCCTTGGCCTTGCAGGCGTCGAAGACGGTGTCACGGTCATTGAAGTCCAGTGCCTCGTCGCTCAGCACGGGCAGCAGGGCTTCCAGTGCCTCCTTTGCGGACTCAGGGGTGGTCTTCTGCTTCTTGTTGGCGTAGAGGCTCACGTCATACTCGGGCATGGCGTCGAAGAAGTCCAGCTGCTCGGGGATCTCGCCCAGGACCTCGCAGCGGGGCTGCAGGTTTGCACAGAGCAGCTCCTTGTTGATGGGGGTATGGACGGCGCTGTCGATCCAGGGCTCGGCCTTGGCGAGGAACTCCTCGGGGGACAGGCGGCGGATATACTCGGCGTTGATGGCCCGCAGCTTGAGGGGGTCGAAGATGGCGGGAGACTTGGAGATGCCGTCCGGCGTCCAGATCTTGACCAGATCAGCCAGAGAGAAGATCTCCTGCTCGGCGTACTCGCCCTTGGGGCTCCAGCCCAGCAGGCAGATGTAGTTCAGGATAGCCTCGGTCAGGTAGCCCTTTGCAACGAGATCCTGATAGCTGGCGTCGCCGTTGCGCTTGGACAGCTTGTTCTGAGCGTCCTTCATGACCGGCGGGCAGTGGATATAGTTTGGGATGTTCCAGCCGAAAGCCTGGTACAGCAGGTTATACTTCGGGGTGGAGGACAGATACTCGCTGCCGCGGATGACGTGGGTGATGCCCATGAGGTGGTCGTCCACGACATTTGCGAAGTTGTAGGTGGGCATACCGTCGGTCTTGATGAGGATCTGGTCGTCCATCTCGCTGTTGTTGACCTCGATGTGGCCGTAGACCATATCGTCGAAGCCGGTCACGCCCTCGCGGGGGATCTTCTGGCGGATGACGTAAGGCTCACCGGCGGCGAGGCGCTTTTCCACCTCTTCCTTGGGCAGGTCGCGGCAGCAGCCATCGTAGTGGGTCATCTCACCGTGGGCGCGCTGCTCGGCGTGGAGGGCTTCCAGACGCTCCTCGGTGCAGAAGCAGTAATATGCCTTGCCTTCAGCCACCAGCTGCTCGGCATACTGCTTGAACATGCCCATGCGCTCGCTCTGGACGTAGGGGCCGACGGGGCCGCCGATGTCCGGGCCTTCGTCCCACAGCAGGCCGGTCTCCCGCAGGGTGTTGTAGATGACATCCACAGCGCCCTCCACGTAGCGGCCCTGGTCGGTGTCCTCGATGCGGAGGATGAAGGTGCCGTCATCGTGCTTGGCCATCAGGTAGGTGTACAGAGCCGTGCGCAGGTTGCCAACGTGCATATAACCCGTAGGCGAGGGAGCAAAACGGGTGCGGATATTATTGTTCGGCATAATGATTTCTCCTTTTAATCTATCATAGGCAAATGAATTGCAAATATCTCTGCCTAAGTTTACCCTCTCCGGCCCTGTTTGTCAACGGAGACAGCAAAGAGGAGCGGCCTTGGCCGCCACTCTTTGCTTCTTTGAGAAGTTTTTGTCGAATCTGCCCGTTTAGATTGACGAATGACTCAACTTTTTGTATACTGAACAGGAACAAGTTGACAGAATTTTCCTGTTTTTCCTGCACGGGAACATTTTTTGCGTTGTGTCGGCGTAAAAGACGCTCATTCTGCCATCTTTCCGGACACACTGAAAAGGAGAAATGAATATGAAAACAACTGGCATCGTTCGGGGCATCGATTCTCTGGGCCGCATCGTCCTCCCCAAGGAGCTGCGCACCACTATGCACATCGACAAGGACTCGAAGCTCGAGATCTTCGTGGAGGGCGATCAGATCATCCTCAAAAAGCACCGTCCCGCCGGCAGCTGCGATTTCTGCGGTGAGCTGGCGGCCGACATGGCCCAGTATGAGGGTTACTGCATCTGCCCCGCCTGCCGGGCCAAGATCGCTGCGCTGTAAACGGAAAAGGAGAATCACATGAGTCAGATGATCGACTTCACCCTGCCCTCCTGCGTACCGGGCCGGACGCTCCATGCATTCCGCTGTGTGCCGGAGGGTGAGGTGCGGGCCATCCTGCAGCTCTCCCACGGCATGGTGGAGTTCATCGACCGGTACAAGCCTCTGGCCGAGTATCTGGCCGCCCGGGGCATCCTCGTCACCGGCCACGACCATCTGGGCCACGGCGGCTCCATCCGCACCAAGGCGGATTACGGCTATTTCGCCCAGCCCGACGGCAACCGCGCCGTCCTCGACGATCTTCATGCTGTCACTGCGCTGACGAAGCAGCTCTATCCCGGCGTCCCCTATTTTCTGCTGGGCCACAGCATGGGCTCGTTCTACGCCCGGCAGTACCTTTGCGAGTGGGGCGGTGAGCTTGACGGAGCCATCATCATGGGTACCGGCTTCCAGCCCAAAGCGCTGGTCGCCACGGCCCGGGCGCTCTGCCGGGTGCTGGCCGTCTTTTTCGGCTGGGAGCACCGCAGCAAGCTGGTGGCGAGCCTCTCCTTTCTCGGCTACAACAGGGGTCTCGAGGGCCGCACGCCTCAGGACTGGCTCAACCGTGACCAGGCCGAAGTGGACAAGTACCGCGCCGACGAGCGCTGCATGTTCACCTTCACTCTGAACGCCTACTACAGCATGTTCACAGGCATCCTGCGGCTGTACGACCCCGCCGTTCTGGCCGGGATACCGAAAGACCTTCCCCTTCTCTTCCTCGCCGGTGACGCCGACCCTGTGGGCGAGCGCACCGCCGGAGTCCGGCGGGCCATCCAGAGCCTCCGGGACGCCGGTGTCGGGAACATCGAGTCGAAATTCTACCCCGGCGCCCGCCACGAGCTGCTGGTGGAGACGAACAAAGCCGAGGTGTTTGCGGACATCGCCGGCTGGCTCGAAAAACAACTGCATCTTTGAATCCAAAGCTCCTTCATCGGACTGACGATGTGGGGGCTTTTTCTTCTGGACTACGGAAAAGCGCCCCGCCGGGCGGCCCGAAAGCCGCCTGACAGAGCGCTTATAGATCCATTTTTACTTTTTGGCTGCCCAGCCGTCCACGACAGCCACAAGGGCCTTGCCCCGGCGGCCCAGAATTTTAGGCAGCAGGATGCGGGCCATGGCCCAGACACCGGAGAAGTTGTACAGGATGATGAGGGCGGTGATGATGCCCGTCCAGAGGCCGTACAGCGGCGTCTCGGCCAGCAGCACGAAAGCCTCGAACACCAGCGCGGCGGCGTTGACGAGGACACGGCCCGGGTGGACATGCATCCCGATCATGCCGTGGGCATCCATGGCGCGGAGAGTGAACACCAGCCCGAGGCCGAGGAAGGACGCATAGGTCGCACCCACAGGACCCCACCACTTGATGAAGAAGTAGTTCATGAGGCAGTTGCTGATGGCACCGGCCATCATGGTGACCATGCTGCGCTGGGACTTCTTATTCACGACATAGACGCTGTTCATGAACTGGTTGAAGCAGCTGCAGGTAGACGCCAGCACGAGGAACGGCACGAAGTGCCATGCGTAATAGTAGTTGGACTTCATGACGTGCATGACCGGGCGGCAGAGCCAGATGATGCCCGCTGCACAGCAGAACAACACGCTGGAATAGGTGCGGAAGATTCGGGTAAAGAACTTGGCTCTCCCCTCTTCCTCGGTGACAGCCGACAGCTGCCATGCGTCGTAGAAGATAAGGCCCAGCGTCGTGAGGATGGTGGGCAGGAAGTAGCCGGTGGAGAGCAGGCCGCTCCATGCGTCGCCGCTGTGGCCGTCGAGGCCGTCGCACATCTCACGCACAAAGAACAAATCGGAGGCGTTGATGATCCAGAAGCTTATCTGGGCCGGTATCATGGGCAGCGAGAAGTGGAGCATCTGCTTCCAGAGGGTCTTGTTGATGCCCTTCAGCTCGATGAAATCCCAGAGCTTGCCGGTGAACATCAGGAAGAGCACGCTCACGAAGTCGCCGCTGATGATGGCCAGCAGATAGCCGTTGGCACCCCACTTGAAGCCCACCAGATAGAGCACATAAAACGCCATGGTCGCCACGGTGCAGAGCACACCGTCCACGGCCACCAGCTTGTTCCACTGGCGGCTGCGCACGAACTGGGTGCAGAGGGTGCGCAGACAGCTCATCAGGACGTAAATATAAATGAGCAGGCCGTACTGGGCCATATCGGGCAAAAACTGCGCCACCGGCCAGCAGAGCACGAGGATGCCGAAGCCGCCGAGGATGGTGAGCAGGCCGTTGGTGAACACCTGCTTTTCGCTGTTGCCCTTATCGAGGCCGAAGCGGATGATGGCGTTGGACATGCCCATCGACACAAAGGGGATGAGCAGGTTGGCGTACTGGCTCAAAATCTTCGACAGGCCGAGGTCGGAGATCTCGGCCATCGCGTAGGTCAGGAACGGCTGGACGATGAGCGTCAGCAGCTTGGACGAAAAGCTGCTGATGGCAAAGATGATGGTATTGCCGGCGAGCTTCGAATATTTATCGCCGCCGGAGGTCTTTTTGCTTTCCAAAAGATTTTCTCCTCTATTTTTTACTGGCTTGCCCTCTCAGTCAGACCCTTTCGGGTCTGCCAGCTCCCCCAAAGGGGGAGCCTTTTTGCCTCTCCCTTTGGGAGAGGTGTCACCGAAGGTGACGGAGAGGGCAAGGCGGTTATCCTTTTAATAAGTCTCTTCGGGCTTTCCAGTCCGGCATCAGCTTCGCCACCTCGGCCCAGAAAGCCGGGCTGTGGTTGGGCTGCAAAAAGTGGCAGTACTCATGCACTACCACATAGATCTGTGCCGCCTCGGGCATATTGTAGAGCTGGAGCGCGAAGGTGATCTGGCGCTTCGCCATATGGCAGACGCCCCAGCGGCTGGTCATGCTGCGCACTTTGATGGTGGGCTTCTGCCCGCCCAGTACCCCGGCAAAGGCCGGGTAGACCTTGTCGCTCATAGCCGTGAAGTGGGCCAGGGCGGCCGCCTTGTCGGGCAGTTCCTCCTGCCGCTTTTCGCGGGCGGCCTGCCGGGCCTGTGCGGCCCGTATCCACTCCATCTCGGCGATGACGTAGGCGTCAGCCGCTTCCAGCGTCGTGCGCAGGGGGATGCTGAGGGCCACGGTGCCGTCCCGCCGGACGTGGAGGTTGAGCCGCTTGACCCGCCCCCGCGTCAGCTCATAAGGGATGCCCCCGGCCGCCCGCAGCATCACGCGCCCTTTTTGCATCTGCGCAGCTCCGCAAGGGGCAGCTGAGACAGCACGACCGCGGCGAAGATGAGTGCGCAGCCTGCGCTCTCCCGCATCGAAAGGTTCTGGCCCAGCAGCAGCCAGCCGCCCAGCGCGCTGAATACGCTTTCCAAACACATGATAAGGCTGGCGATGGCGGGGTTCAGCTCTTTCTGGCCCAGGATCTGAAGCGTATAGCCCGCGCCGCTGGACATGACGCCGCAGTAAACCACCGGCAGAAAGTTTGCGCCGTACTCTGCCAGCGTGGGCGTCTCGAAGATCAGCGCCGCCGCAGAGCTTTCCACAGCCACCACAATGAACTGGATGAGGCTCAGCCGCACACCGTCCACAAGCGGCGAAAAGTGGTCGATGGACATGATCTGGAAGCTGAACAGCACGGCGCAGCTGAGAAGTATCCAGTCGCTGGTCTCAATGCCGCCGAAGCCGTTCTTCATGCAGAGCATATACAGGCCCGCCACGGCGATGACCATGCTGACCCAGAGCTGAGCGCTGCCCTTCCGGCCCAGAAAGAGGCCGAACACCGGCACCAGCACAACGTACATGGCCGTCAGGAACGCAGCCTTGGCCGTGGACGGGTTGATGGTGATGCCGATCTGCTGAGCCGCTGAGGCCGCGAACAGGAAGGTTCCGCAGACGAGGCCCGCCGCCAGCAGGGTCTTGCGCTCCGACTTCTCCTTCGGCCAGCCGTAGGGCTGGCCCTGTTTTTTGCGCACGGCGTCGAAAGCGAACACGGTGGGGATCAGCACGAGGACAGCCAGCCAGCTGCGCCCTGCGAGGAAGGAATAGGCCCCCATGCCGGAGCCTGCGCTCTGGGCCACGAAAGCCGTACCCCAGATAAAGGCGCAGAGCATCAGCATGAGCGAATGTCTGGTCTGTGTCTTCATCCTGCGATGCCCTCCACCTTGAGTCCGCCGTAGAGGTAGTAGCGGCTGGAATCGTAGGAGATGGTCAGGCGGTAGCTGGCCGCCGGGTCCAGCCCGGAGATGACGCAGCGGTAGTTCTGACCATCGGTCTTGATATAATAGGTGCTTCCGTTGACGTACTGTGCGCCGCCGGCCACCTTCTGCCAGACGGACACCTTGTACCGCTGGGTACCCTCGGCGGTGCCGTAGCCGGTGATGGTCAGGCTGCCGCCCGGGACGGTGAAGTAATCGGTCTGGCGGCTCCAGATGCCGTTGAACACGAGGTTCAAGCTCCCGTTCACCGCCGCCGAGGCATACTTGGCCGAGGCGTCAGCAATGCCCTCGATGTTCAGCGGGTCGCTGGTCAGTTCGGCCCAGCGGGTGCTGTCCTCTTCCTGCACCTCGTTGTCCGCGCTGTTCTTCATGTCCAGCACAGTCTTGACGCCGGATGCAGCCACAAGCAGTACCAGCACCGCCACGACGAGCAGGACGATTCGCTTTGTCTTTTTCATGATCTTTTATCCTCAAATTTTGTTTTAACACGAGGTTTTACACGATTTATATAGTATACCGCATTTTGCTTTTCCATACAAGAGTTCAGGCTGTAGTCAGAGCGGCCAGCGCCGCACGTTCGGCGTCGGCAAGCTCCGGCTGAGCCGACCGGAACAGCGAATCGTACCGGTAGAGCGCCCATCCGCCCGCGCCGAGGCTGTGCAGACTTTCCACCTGCCGGGCAAGAGCGCTGCCCGTACACCACTGGCTCTGGCTGTCCTCGTTGGCACCGCCGTCGCCCTCGCCGATGCGATAGGCCCCCAGCCCGAAGTAGAGGGCCGTGGATGCCGCCCTGGGCATGGCCAGCCACTCCGGCACGATGTTCTCGAAGGCGAAGCGGGTGCTGCCCGACTGGAGGGTATAGCCGCAGCCCCAGTATATCTGCGGGCAGAGGTAGTCCACCACGGCGTTTTCGCCCTCGGCGGCCAGCCATGCTTTCACGTCGCTGTACTGCTGGCCGAGGTCGTTGTCGGGGTTGCCCTGCGGGCTGACGCCGAAGCGGAGGGTAGCGTCGGCGGCTTTGACGGCGTCGTGGGCCGCTTTCACCAGCGCGGTGACATTCTGCCGCCGCCATGCGGCCAGATCCCCCGCGCCGCTGGCGGCGAACTGGGCCGCGTCCAGCGCAGCATCTGTCGTGGGGTAAAAATAGTCGTCGAAGTGGATGCCGTCCACAGCGTAGTTCTGCACCAGCTCGGCCACGCCCTTCACCACATAGTCTGCGGCTTCCGGGATAGCCGGGTTCAGGTACAGCCCCTCGCCCACGGCGCAGACCCACTCGGGATGTACATTGGCAAGGCTATTTTCCGCCAGTGCGGGCGGCATCTTCGCCGAGGAGCGGAGGCGGTAGGGGTTCACCCACGCTTCCAGCGAAAGGCCTCGGCTGTGTGCTTCGGTGATGAGGACGTCCAGCGGGTCGAAGCCGGGGTCCTGCCCCTGCTCGCCGGTGCAGAGATGGCTCCACGGGAAGAGGGTGCTCCTGTAAAGCGCGTCCCCGAAAGGCCGCACCTGCGCGATGACGGTGTTCAGCCCGATGGACAGACAGTTGTCCATCAGCGCCGCCGCACCGGCACGGAAGGCTTCTTCGGAGGAAAAGTCCATCCCGGCCCATTCCAGATAACTCACCCAGACGGCCCGCCATTCACCCGAAGGCAGGGCGGCGTTTGGCTCTGCTTCGTCCGTCGGCGGCACCGACGACGCCGTGGCCGTCTGGCCCCGGCCCAGCAGCACCGCTGCCCCGGCCAGCGCGGCGCAGCCTGCTCCGGCCAGGAACGCCCGCCGCCCGAACCGGCCCCGCCGGGCGCGGCTTCTTCTGCGCCGCTGGGTCATGCGTCCTCCTGCATCTTATAGAGGCTCAGTGCCGCCCAGCCCCGGGCGCAGGCCAGCAGCACCCAGAGCAGGTTCGTCCAGAAGCCCAGCGTGGCCATGCCGCCGTATTTCGCCATCAGCAGGAAGAACAGGTGGAGCGCTTCGGCGGCACCCACCAGCTGCAGCTGGCGCTGGATGGCCATGCCGCGCTTGTACTCAGTACTGAGCAGCAGCGGCCACGCCAGCGCAGAGCAGAGGTAGCCCGCCCAGCCGTTGACCATGTAGCTCACCATCAGCAGCACGAACACGCCGGTGAAGTTGCGTTTTTCCCAGCTTGCCGAGCCTTTTTCCGCCGCGAGGAAAAGGGCCGCGATGCCCGCCGCGGCGAATGCGATCTGCTCGATGAGGCCGAAGCTGGTGCCGCTCAGGACGGCAAAACCGTTGAGCATGGAGGCCGCTGCGGAAACCAGCAGCAGGAAATACCAGGTCTTGCGCGTGAATTTGAGTTTCATATCGTCCCTCCCGCCCGCAGAAAGGGCGCAGGCTCCCCATCAGTTTTTGGAATTTTTCAAATATTATAACACATTTTGGGGCGTGTTGTGTTACAATAAGGAAAACTCGACACAAATTCCATCGGGAGGCGCACATGAACGCTGTTTTTTCCATCCTTCTTCTCGCGGCCATTCTGGGCTTTATCGTATTTCTGCTGTCTAAGAAAGACCAGAACCGCCGCAGCCAGTACGGCCCCAGCGGCCTGTCCGAGTTCCGCACCGACCTGCCGCTGGACGACTGCTTCGACCGGCTGGACCAGCACAGCCCGGACGATGTCTTCGCCTACGAGTGCCGCCGGGAGAACGACGGCGGCTTCACCCTCCACCTGACGCTCCATCAGCCCACCCAGCAGCCGCTGGACACCCTCTACACCCTCCGGTTCGACCCGGGCCGCCAGACCATCGTGACCCTCATCTTCATCCGGGAAGCTTTTGGCTACAAAGAGCCGCTGTTCCAGCCCGCGATGCTGGACGAGTTCATGCTGCGCAAGTTCGACGCCCGCCGCACAAAATAATTCCGGCAAAGGGCTTTGCTTTTTTCTGATTTTTTGGTATACTTATAGTTAGTCCATGTGCGGCAGACCGCCGTCTTCGTGGGCCAGTAGCTCAGTTGGTCAGAGCTGGCGGCTCATAACCGCTTGGTCGCGGGTTCAAGTCCTGCCTGGCCCATAACAAAAACAGCACCCCAGACGGGGTGCTGTTTTTGTTATGGGTGCAAAAGTAAATCATCCGCCCCGAAAATTCACAAAAGCGTGCAATAATGGAAAAAGCCCGGTGGTTTCAACGAACCATCGAGCTTTTTCTTGGCGGAGTAGGAGGGATTTGAACCCTCGCGCCGTTGTTTAGACGACCTACGCCCTTAGCAG
>ENA-ORCM01000483-ORCM01000483.1-human-gut-metagenome-genome-assembly--contig:-NODE-483-length-38752-cov-7.753639_pt1 | contig 38752 bp, 30 predicted proteins | sample MGYA00242906_ERZ507928 | MGnify/ENA primary metagenome ERZ507928 (study PRJEB26167, sample SAMN06115497) | human gut metagenome | host: Homo sapiens | place: China:Shanxi | collected 2015-05-07...
AAAATATAATTAGAAACTTGGCAAAGATGTGTGGAGACCCAATTACATATTTGAAAGAAGATGGGACAGAAGAATTTAAACCACTATCACAGCTATTAAATGCAGAAAATCTTAGAGAATCTTACGATGAAAATGTCCTTTTCACATTTGAAACCCTTCTGGATGAGCGAGGTGGACCAAATCTGCGTAATGAAAACGCCCATGGTATCCTATCACCTGCAAAGGGGAGTAGTGGTGCTGCCCTCTGCTTTCTTAGTCTACTGATTCGGTTTTTATCTTTATATTCCTGTGAATCTGCAGAGGTTCTTCATAAATTGCTGCAGAGGTAAAGATTCAGTATAGGTCTGTTTTGAATGTGCAAGTGGACTTTTCAATGAGACTGGAATGTACAACTTAAAATTTAAAAACCGTTGTAACACAAGACTTTCACCCTGCATCTTTTTCGTCAACACAAGGCAGACTGAAACAGGACATCCATTCGGATGCCCTGTTTTTTGTTACACGTCGATGTATGCCGCGGCGGCATAGCCCACATGATTTCCATGCTCCACCACGTACCACCCCTGCCACTCGCCGCAGACCGTTACCGCCGCGCCGTTGGGCAGGTTTGCAATGATGGTGCCGGAGGAGGACGGCGCGCTGCGGAGATTCAGCGTGCCGTAATCGACCCGGACGATCCCCTGCACCGGATCCATGGGCTGGATAAACGGCAGACCGAAGTACTCCGTCAGCGCCCGCACCAGCCGTTGAGCAATGGCTTCCACATGGCCTTCCACCCAGAGTGCGTCGGCATAGTTATCGTGATAACCGATTTCTACGAGAACCGCCGGGAACCGGGATCGGGCCACCTCCCCCAAGGTGGTCGTAGCCCGCGTGGACACCCGGTTCGGCAGAGGATAGATCTCCCGCAGGTTCTCCGCAATCAGCTCCGCCCCCCGCTGGCCGCCGGTGCTGGTTGGATAATAGAAGGCGATGATCCCCCGCGCGGTATTTTGCGGCTCCCCGTTTCCGATGGCGTTGGAATGGAGGGCCAGATAAAAATCATAGTAGCCGCTGTTGGCCTCCCGGATGGCGGCCGCCGCCGAGGTGTCCGGGTCGTTGCGGCGGTAGCGGATGCCGTTTGCCCGCAGGTACGGCTCCATGGCGTCGGCGATCCGGTTCATCCAGTATTCCTCGCTGCCGCTGCCGGTGACATAGGGATTCCAGTCCTGGGTGGACGGGCTTAAATAAATAATGGGCATAAAATTCCCTCCCATGCAAATTCTGTCTGCCCCATGGTATGGCGTTTTCGGCAGAAACGTGCTATACTGTCCCGGATAAAGAGTTCAAAGGAGCGCAGCTTATGAAAATGGAGCGGGGCTATCCCATTTACACCGTAACGCCCAAGGCGGAGGCCGCCATTTTGCGGGGACATCCGTGGGTGTACGATGCGGAGATTCTGAATACGGAGGGTGAAACCGGCAACGGCGGTCTGGTGGATGTGGTCAGCAAAAAGGGCCGCTATCTCGGCACCGGCTTCCTCTCCCAGCAGTCCAAGATCCGGGTGCGGCTCATTTCCCGGAACGCCAATGACCGCTTTGACGCGGCTTTCTGGCGGCGGAAGCTGCAATGGGCGTGGGACTACCGAAAGTCCGTTATGGACCCGGCGGATCTGGACGCCTGCCGGGTGATTTTTGGGGAAGCGGACGCCTTCCCCGGTCTGACGGTGGACAAGTTCCACGACCTCCTCAGCGTGCAGGTGCTGTCCGTGGGGGATGGAGGGCTTGCAGGATCTCCTGCTGCCCGCTCTGGTGGATATTCTCCGGCAGGACGGCCAGCCCATCCGTGGCGTGTTCCTGCGGAACGATGTAGCCCTCCGGGACAAGGAAGGTCTGCCCCAGGGCAAGGGGTGGTACGCCCTCCCCGGCGAAACGCCGCCGGACAGCCCGGTGGTGGAGATTGTGGAAAACGTGGTCAGATATCTGGTGGACGTGGAAAACGGGCAGAAAACCGGTTTCTTTCTGGATCAGAAGTACAACCGCCGGGCGGTGGGCCGTCTGGCCGCAGGGAAAACGGTGCTGGACTGCTTCACCCACACAGGTTCCTTCGCGCTGAACGCCGCGCTGGGCGGGGCAAAGCACGTCACCGCCGTGGATGTGTCGGAGGCTGCCGTGGAAATGGCCCGCGCCAACGCAGAGCGCAACGGCGTGGCCGGTATTATGGACTGTGTGGCCGCCAATGTGTTTGACCTGCTGCCCCAGCTGGAAAAGGAGCCGCAGAAATACGACTTTATCATTCTGGATCCGCCCGCCTTCACCAAAAGCCGGAAAACCGTGGCAAACGCCATCACCGGCTACAAGGAGATCAACTACCGGGCCATGAAGCTGCTGCCCAGAGGCGGGTATCTGGCCACCTGCTCCTGCTCCCACTTTGCCACGGCAGAGAAGTTTGAAGCCATGCTCCGCTCTGCCGCCCACGACGCCGGCGTGCAGCTGCGGCAGATCGAGGCCCGGCAGCAGGGCTGCGACCACCCCATTCTCTGGGGCGTGGACGAGACCGATTATCTGAAGTTCTATCTATTCCAAGTCGTATAACAGATGTTGCTTTATACAGAAAGGACTCGAATGTTGATACATTCGAGTCCTTTTTTCCTATTCGCTGGGCAAACAGACCCTGCACACAGCGTCAGCCGATTTCAAATTCCGCAGCCAGATCCACGGCGGACGCCTCACCGGCAGCATCCGGGTCGGCAGACAGGCTACACGGAGCTACCAGACGGTAGGTTCCCTTTTCCAGCCTGCCGCCGTATTCCGTCTGGATGGAAATCGTCCCCTGCACTTCCTCGGTAGGAATGGACAGCCATTGGAAATCCCCGGTGGAAACAGAGGTCTGCTGCACAAGCGGATACCAGCTACCGTCTGTATACTTTTCCACATAGGCAAAGCCATGCCCTTCGTAGAACAGGAAATTTTCCTGCGCGGAACATACCGTGTAGGTCACGGCATCCGCATTGCAGAATTTGACCCGAAAGGTGATCTCCGCCGGATCGGAAATTACCGCGTCAGAGGCTTCTGCTGAAACCTCTGCCGTTTTTCCGCAGGCCGTCAGACAGAGCAATATCGTCAGACAGCCCAGCAGGGTCAGAATACGCTGCATGGAAATCCGCTCCTTTCCAGAGTGTTTGCAGCAGGCTCCGGCGTTTCCGCCGGAGCCTGCTGTTGTTCCCGGAGAGGTCAGCCCCTGACCTCCACGATACGGATCACGCCGTCATAAACATAGAGGTTCATAGTGCCGCCGTAGTTCTTTGCGGTGTCCAGATCATTCATCCACCTGCCTGTGTCAAGATTATAGCACTGGACATCAGAGGCCACCTCATAGGTCCGGCCACCGTAGTTCACCGCTGTTTTGCCCACCCAGGCACCGGCGGAAACATTCCCCAGCTTGCTCATGGTGTCAAAGCTGGTGAACATAGTCCCGGCCTTGTTCAGCCGCACCGCCACAAAGGTGCCGGTGCTGACTGCATTGCCGCTGTTGATAGCCTTCGTTGTCTTACCGTTGCCGTATTCGATGGCAATGGTCTGGTCAGACTTCTCGCCAGTCTCCGGATCGCGTTTAAACTCCACAATCGCCCGGCCATAGATTTCGTTGTCGGACTGGCTGTTGTTGAGGACGATCAGATCCACTTCCCCGGCCCAGTTGGTCCGGGCATAGGAGATCTGGCTGGCGCGGACGCCGCTCTTGCTCAGCTCTGCCAGCGCCACCTGCTTGCCGCCGTCGAAGATCATTGCATTGGCCGCCAGCTTCTTGCCGCCCAGCGTTCCGGCCTGAACGTCCAGATCGCCGCTGACCTTGCCGGAAACGGCCCGGAGGCTCAGTGCAGCCTTACCGCCGCTCTTGATGCTGGTGACGCTCACCACGCTGTTTTCATAGCCGCTGCCGTCGCCCCCGATCTTCAGCAGGGTGTTGCCGCAGATCAGCTGCATTCCGCCGCTGGCATCCACCACCGCCAGTGCGTTGCTCCGCGCGCCGCTGGTATTGGGTGCCACCGCGCCGGCCACCTGACCGTCCGCCGTCAGCAGCAGGATCATCTGCTGGCCGGGTTTGAACTGGGACAGGGATTCCACTGCGGTGGGCAGGACATTCAGTTCCGTACCCAGCACCGTGATGGTGGTGGGATTGGAGGGAGAGGGCGTGCAGTCCTCATAGTATACGGACACCTTCGTATCGCACACCACTACGGAGTTGGTGGCGGCGGAATAGGTGGCCACATCGTACTTTTTCAGATCCGCCGCGGAAGCGGGGCTGCCGTTCTTGTAAATGGTGTAGCCGCTGCCGCCGGTCAGGGAATCCAGACCCAGCGCGGAGCCGTTGGCCCCGATAATGACTGCCGCATTGGAAATACCGCTGCCGCCGGTGACCGGCAGGAAGGTCAGGATCTCGCCGTCGCCGTTGAGGACCACCTTGCCCTTGGAACCGATGAGGCTGGTGGAGGTCACGGGATGGGCCATAGTGTAGGGCTTGCCCCCAGCAGTCAGGGTACCCTTTCCTGCGTCCAGGTTGGTGAGATAAACCTCATCCTTCTCCGGGGTAAAGCTGAACAGCACCACGGCTCCCTCGCCGGTGCCCCGCTTGGCTTCAAAGAGGTTCAGGAACAACTTAGCCGCCTGTCCGCGGGTCAGGGCGCTGTAGGCGGAGGTAATGCCGGTGGACTTCAGCAGACCGCAGGTCTTTGCCTCGGCCATATAGCCCTGAGGCCACACGCCGCCCATGTTTTCGTCCTTATAGCCCAGTCCCCGCATGAGGATCGTCACCGCCTGTCCGGCGGTCACCGTCTGGTTGGGCTTGAACTTTCCGTCGGCAAAGCCGGCGATGACGCCCTTTTTCGCCGCCATGTTGATGTAGGAGGACGCCCAGAAGGAGGGCTTCACATCCGGGAAGATGGTAACGGTGGAATACCGCCCCAGTTCGCTGCTGCCGTCCATGGCGTAGACCGCCATTTTGCAGAACTGAGCGCGGGTCAGCGCCGCGTTGGGGCGGAACGTACCGTCGCTGTAGCCGTCCAGCACACCCATGAGCCGCAGGGTCTCAATGGCGGTTGCCGTGTAGTTGTCCGCCACGTCGGAGAACCGGGTGGCATTGGCCGCCCCGGCAGGCACTGTCAGCAGGGACGCCAGCATACCGACTGCCAGCAGCCACGTCAGAATTCGTTTTTTCATAAGTCTCTCTCCTTTACTCCGCCCGCAGGGCTTCCACAGGCTGCAATTTGGATGCCTTGGCCGCCGGGTAGCTGCCGAACAGCACGCCCAGCGCCACAGAAAGCCCGAAGGCCGCCAGCGTCACCCAGGTAGCGGGGAAAATGGTGATCTGGAACAGAAGCCTGCTTAATACCAGACTGCCGATGGTGCCGAAAATAATGCCCACGATGCCGCCCATGCCGCAGAGCATTCCGGATTCGATGAGGAACTGGGCCACAATGCTGCTGCGCTGGGCGCCGAGGCTTCGGCGGATGCCGATCTCCCGCGTCCGCTCCGTCACCGTCACCAGCATGATGTTCATGATGCCGATGCCGCCCACCAGCAGGGAGATGGCGGCAATGCCGCCCAGCACCAGCGAGATCAGGGTCAGCTGCTGGTTCTGGTAATCCTGCCACTGGTTTTCCGGGTACACGTTGTAGCCGCCGCTGTTAGTGTCCACAATGCCCTTCAGATAGCCGCCGATCTCCGTGATGGCGTTGGTCATGCTGGCGTCGTCCTTGGCCTTTACCAGAAAGTCCGTGGGAGACTGATCCCCCAGCAGCCGGGTGGCGGTGTAGGGGTAGACAATCAGGTTATCCGTCTGATAGGCAGAGGGGGTATCCGGCTCCACGCGGGCGGCGTACACGCCCACCACCGTAAAGCTGTTGCCGTTGACCTGCAATATCTGCCCCACCGGGTTGGCGCTGCCGAAAAAGACGCGGGCCGCCTGCGCCCCCAGCACGCAGATCTGGTTGTACTTCTCACAGTCCAGCCACGCCAGATCCCGCCCCTTGGCAATGGTCAGGTTGTTGCAGACGCTGTACTGATCCGAGCCGTAATACTGGGTGGGCGGCCCGCTGATGACATTGTACTGGTCGTCGTACTGCCATTCCATGTTGGCGGTGCTTTTGGTGCCGTAGATCACGGTGGCGTTGGCCTGACTGTTGGGGGTCACGCCGATAACATAGTCCTTCAGGCCGGAGCAGTATTTGTAAAGATCCGTAAAATAGTCCTTGCTGATAGAGTTGCCGTTCTCGTCGTACGTATACGCATACACGCTGACGCTGATCCGGTTTGCGCCCATGGCGGCGTATTGCTCCATGGTCTTGGCCTTCATGCCCTCCATGGTGGAGACGATGGTCATCACCGCAGCGATGCCGATGAAGATGGAGAGGATGGTCAGGGCGCTGCGGCCCTTTTTGCCGCAGATGGAGCGCCAGGCCATCTTAAATGCCTGCCCGATATTCAATACCAATCCACCTCCTGGGGGTGATCCTCGATGATCTTGCCGTCGGCGATCCGCACGATGCGCCGGGCTGTGGCGGCAATGCCGTTATCGTGGGTGATGAGAATGACGGTGCTGCCCTCTTTATTCAGCTGCTGGAGAAAGCCCAGCACCTCATGACCCGTCCGGGAGTCCAGTGCGCCGGTAGGCTCATCCGCCATGATAATGGGCGGACGGGTGGAAATGGCCCGTGCAATGGCCACTCGCTGCTGCTGGCCGCCGGACATCTGGGTGGGCTTATGCTTTGCCCGGTCGGCAAGGCCTACCCGCGCCAGCGCCTGCATGGCCAGCTCCCGCCGGTCAATGGGGTCGATGCCCTGATAGATCAGGGGCAGCTCCACGTTTTCCAGCACCGTCAGGTTCTGGATCAGGTTGTACTGCTGGAAGATAAACCCGATCTGCTTGTTGCGGATGCGGGAGAGCTGTTTGTCGGAAAGCTCCAGAACGTCCACGCCGTCCAGATGGTAGGTCCCCCTTGTGGGAATATCCAGACAGCCCAGCACGTTCATCATGGTGGATTTGCCGGAGCCGGACTGCCCCACCACCGCGACAAACTCGCCCTTTTCAATGTCCAGCGAAACGCCGTCCAGCGCCCGGACCTCGCTCTCAAGACCCTCGCTGTAGATCTTATAGACGTTCCGCAGTTCGATCAGTTTCGCCATGGCTTAACCCCATGCTTCCGTGGTCATCATCTGGGTATAGACCGTGTCGCCTTCGTTCAGGCCGGACTTGATCTCCACATTGTAGGTATCCTGAATACCGATCTCCACCTGAACGGGGTAGAAGCCGGCAGGGATCTCCTCGTCCTGATAGGGCAGCTCCAGCGCATTGTCAGGCTGACTGTCCGCCTGCACATAGACCACGGTGGCGGTAGAGCCGTCCTCAAGCCCTACGGTACGCACCGCCTGAATGGGAACCATCAGGCAGTTGTCGTTCTGGCTGGCCTGGATCTCATAGTTCACATAGCTGTTGATCTGAAGGGTCCCCTCCGTATTGTCGGCGGAGATGGTGATGGGATAGCTGGCCACACCGTTGTTCACGGAGCTGGACAGGCTCACCGTTTCCACCGTGCCGAAGGCGCTGGTTCCCCACTGGTCCAGATTGACGGACATTCCGGCCTTGATGTAGCTGATGTTCCGCTCATCCACCGTGGCGCTGATGGTCACAGTAGAGGTATCGGAGATCGTCACCAGCGTGGTGTTGGCCTGAAGCTCACCCCCCGGTACCACAGAAAGTCCGATGACCTGACCGGAAATGGGCGCGACTGCGTTGCAGTTGTCCAGATTCTTCTGGGCGGTTTCCAACCGCTTCTGGGCCTCTGCCAGAGCCTGCTGGGTGTCGAAAATCTCCGTCTCGCTGTCCTCGCCGTCGATGCGCACCAGCACCTGACCCGCAGACACGGACAGGTAATCCATCAGATTGCTGGAAATGATGGTGCCGCTGACATTGATCTTCAGGTCGGTGGTGCGGTAGTAATCCAACTTTCCGGCCTCGTAGGGATACACGGTGTCGCCGTTGATGGTGGCGATGGCGGTAGCCACCATGTCCTTGGCCAGAACGCCTGCGTTGGGGATCACGATCTCCGCGGAAAACAGCTTGGAGCCTTCCGGGGTGACCCGGCTGATCATGTGGACCGCCTCCACACTGCCCTCCACCGTGGTCATCAGGGCAGGAATGGACACCTCCACCGTCTGGCCCTTTTTCAGTTCCCCGGCGTAGGCGTAACTGTAATACTGCTCCAGGCGCATCCGGGTATCGTCCACAAGGGTGGCCACCTTGCCGGAGGCAAAATCGTCGCCGGGGGCCAGCTTCTCGGTTTCCAGCAGCTTACCGGCATAGGGAGCCGTCAGATTCAGGTCCGCAATGTTCTTTTGCAGGGTGTTCAGCTTTTTCTGATAGCCCTCCACCTCGTCGCGGGCCTTCTGCACCTCGGTGGCGGCGTTGGGAGAGTCAATGGTAAACAGGGGGTCCCCCTGCTCCACGTGCTGGCCCTCCTCCACGAACACGTCCATCACGGTACCGGCCGTGGTCAGGCTGATGGTCTCGCTGTTCTTGGCCTTCACCAGACCGCTGCCGTCCACCACGGAGCTGATGGCGCCGTATTCCACCGTTGCGGTACCAGCTTCGCTGCTGGCGCCGCCGCTTTTCCCTCTGAAGTACAGCACACCGCCTGCAATCAGGGCGACCACGACCACCAGCGCAATGATCCGCCGGATCATGCGCCGCCGTTTCTTTTTGCTTACCGGGCTTTTTTCTGCCTCCTTCGGCGTTTCCGGCGCGGCCGGGACGGCAGTTTCCGCCGGGGTCAGCTCCTTCTTTTCTTCCATGATCTCTGCCATGTCATATTCTCCTTTTGCGATTCTCCGGGCCGGACGGCCCGCCTGCTTTCAGTTTCTCCATGCTAATATAGTCAACAGGGCAAATCAACAACAAAACAGTAACAAATTTTCAGAAGAGTACGTTCTTATTCTATAATGACGGATTCCAGTGGGAAAAAGTTTCACGCTTTGTAAAAAAAGCTGCTCCGCCAAAGATTTTCAGCGGAACAGCTCTTTTCATTGACAGGGTTTTCAGGCAGCCAGCTTTCTGGCGCTCATGCGCTGGATCAGCACAATGCCGCCCACCACAACAAGTCCCGCCACATCGGACAGAGTGCCGGGGATCATCATGCCCAGACCGCCGGCGATCAGCGCCACCCGGAACAGCACGGGGATCTTCTTGTACAGGTAACCGTTGAGGGCGGCCGCAATGCCGAACAGACCCAGCAGGGCGCTGATGACGATCTGCACCACAGCAAAGGGGCCGGACACATTCTCAAACAGCATGGCGGGGCTGTAGGCGAAGATATAGGGCACCACGAAGGCGGCAATGGCCAGCTTGGTGGCGTTGAAGCCGGTTTTCATGGGGTTGGCCTTGGCAATGGCAGCGCCTGCATAGGCCGCCAGCGCCACTGGGGGGGTGATGTCCGCCACAATGCCGAAGTAGAACACGAAGAAGTGGGCCGCCACCACGGGGAAGCCCATCTGCACCAGAATGGGGGCGCAGGTGGAGGCCATGATGCAGTAGTTGGCGGTGGTGGGAACGCCCATGCCCAGAATGATGCAGCAGATCATGGTCAGAGCAAGGCCGATGATGGTGGCGTCGCCAGCCGCCTGCACGATGGCATTGATGAGGATGGAGGCAAGGCCGGTGACGGTGATGCAGCCGGCGATCATACCGGCCATGGCGCAGGCCACCGCCACGGTGATGGCGCCCTTGGCGCCGGCTTCCAGCGCCTCCACGATCTTACCGAAAGTCAGCCGCTCCTCCTTGTTCAAGAAGCCCACCACAATGGCGGCCAGAATGGAGACGGCTGCGGAGAACTGCATGGTGCGGCTGCCGGAGGAAACCAGGAAAATCAGCAGCGCCAGAGGAATGATCAGATAGGCCCGCTTGGCAAGAGAGCCCCAGGACACCATCTCAGACTTGGGCATTCCCTTCAGGCCCAGCTTTTTGGCCTCCAGATGGACGGCGATGAAAATGCCGGTGAAATACAGCAGGGCGGGAAGAATGGCCTTCACCGCCACCTGTGCATAGGGGATATTCATGTACTCTGCCATCAGGAAGGCGGCAGCGCCCATGATGGGCGGCATGATCTGACCGCCGGTGGAGGCGGCTGCCTCAACGGCGCCGGCAAATTCCGGCTTGTAGCCGGTCTTTTTCATCATGGGGATGGTGACGGAGCCGGTGGTCACGGTGTTGCCCACAGAGGAGCCGGACACCATGCCGCACAGGGCGGAGGAGATCACCGCCACCTTGGCGGGGCCGCCGGAGGACCAGCCTGCCAGCCGGTTGGCAAAGCTGATAAAGAAGTTGGCGATGCCGGTGCGCTCCAGAAATGCGCCGAAAATGATGAACAGCACAATGTAGGTATAGCACACGCTCACCGGCGTGCCGATGACGCCGCTGGTGGTATAGAACAGCTTATAGACAATGTTCTTGAGGGCCTTGTAGAAGCTGGGGTCCCAGCTGAGCTGGTTATAGAAGGTGTAGATCAGCAGAACGCCCAGCACGCACAGAATGGGCAGGCCCACGCAGCGGCGGCACAGCTCGATCAGCACCAGAATCCCGATGGTGCCGATGATGATGTGAATGGGCTGGAGCTTGGTGGCCAGCTGAATGATGGAAAAGGCGTTGATGGCAAAGTAGAAGAAGCTGCCCGCGCCCAGCGCCATCAGAATCCAGTCGTACCATGGCACATGGTTGACCCGCGCCGCGCCCTTTCTGGCGGGATACACCAGATAGCCGATGATAATGATGAAGCCGAGGAACAGGGACAGCCGCCGCTCCGGCAGCGCCTTGCTGAACAAGGTCATCAGAATGCAGTACACGGAGAAGGCCGACATCAGCACCCGCAGGGCAATTTTCGGGCCGCCTTCCCAGACACGGGTGTTGGATTCCCGGTCGTACTTTTTCATGACGGCGTCCACATCCGCCTGAATGTCGTGTTCCATTCCGTTTTCCTCATGTACGAGGTTCTTTTCCGTTTCTGTAGCGGGGTCGTTGTGCTTCTTGAACAAGCTCATAGCCTCTCCTCCTTGATCGTTTTCTCACATCCGCAGTTGACAGGGGCAGCCTCTGTCTGTCCTTCTCAACCGGGGACCGGGGGGGTATTCTTGCTGTAGAACGGGTCATGGCTGCGGCGGATTTCTCCGCCGCAGCCTGTTTTACATACTCATATGTAAGGGAACCGTGGCTTTTTTGTAAAAATACCGTTCAGATTTTTACTTGGTAGCCACATCGAAGCCCTTTTCGGCGAAGTACTTGGCAGCGCCGGGATGATAGGGCACAGAGGTGATGGAAGCGCCGAACTCGGTGGACAGCTCGCCGTACTTTGCATGGCTGCTGACCAGATCCGCAGCGTTGTCGAAGATATCGGCAGTCAGGGCATAGATGGCGTCCTCGGACACATCGTCGCGGGCCAGAATCACAGCGCCCACGGCCACGGTGGTCACATCCTCTTCCTGACCGTTGTAGGTGCCGGCGGGGATCACATGCTTGGTGTAGTAGGGAGAAGCAGCCAGCAGGTCGTTGATATGCTCATCGTCCAGAGACACCAGATAAGCGGTCTTGGTGGTGGACAGGTCGGTAATGGCGGTAGTGGGAGCGCCGGACACGATGAACGCGGCGTCGATCTTGCCGTCCTTCAGGGAGTCGGCGCTGTCGCCGAAGCTCTGATAGGTGGCATTGATCTGGGTGAACTTGCCTTCAGCGTCCAGATCGCCCAGACCGTAAGCGCTCAGGATGTCCACAGCGTTGAAGTACACGCCGGAACCGGCCGCGCCGACAGATACGTTCTTGCCGGCCAGATCCGCCACGGTCTTGATGCTGGGATCGGTGGTGACGATCTGCACATCTTCCATGTACAGGGCTGCCACGGTGGAGAAGCAGTCGATGGGCTGCTCAAAGAGGTTGGTGCCGTTGTAGGCGTAAGCCATAACGTCGGACTGGCAGAAGGCCAGCTCCGCGTTGCCGTCGGCCAGCTCTTCCACGTTGGACTTGGAGCCGTTGCCCACCAGACCGGTCACAGCCACGTTGGTATTGTTAGTAGCGTGCTGGGCGATGACGGAGCCGAAAGCGTAATAGGTGCCGGACTCGCCGCCAGTGACGAAGCGCAGCTTTGCAGAAGCCGCAGGAGCGTTGGCAGAGCTGTCGGTGCTGCTGTCAGAAGAAGCGTCGCCGGAAGAGGAGCTGCCGCCGCAGGCCGCCAGAGACGCGACCATGCCCAGAGCAAGAATCAGAGACAAAAACTTTTTCATATACATCCCTCTTATTCAAATTGGATTGCAAAATTGGTATGTCCTTTCAAGGCCATGTGCATATCATACATGAAAAAGTTTCATTTTGCAAGAGCTTTTTCTATACTTTGGTGATTTTTCTGCATAACCCGTATCGCCGTCTTGCATTTTGGCAGATTTTGATTCGTTTTGACCGTACTCCCCTTGCAAATCACCTGTCCATCCTGCAAAAACAGGCCCCGGCAGACGGACTGCCGGGGCCTGTTTTGTGCAATTTTACTTTAGCGAATTGCTTTGGTACGGACTTCTTCACCCAGCTTGGCGGAGAATTCCTCCAGACTCATGGCGCCCAGATCCTCGCCGCCGCGGGTGCGGACGGAGACGGTCTTGTTCTCCATATCCCGGTCGCCCACTACCAGCATATAGGGGACCTTCTCCAGCGTGGTCTCCCGGATCTTCTTGCCGATCTTCTCGTTGCGGTCGTCCACCTCCACGCGGAAGCCCTTGGCATCCAGCGCGGCAGACAGCTCGTTGGCATAATCCAGAGTGCGGTCGGTAATGGGCAGAACCTTCACCTGAACGGGAGCCAGCCATGCGGGGAACGCACCCATGGTCTCCTCAATCAGATATGCCATGAACCGATCCAGAGAACCCAGAATTGCGCGGTGCAGCACCACAGGGGTCTGCTCCTCACCGTTCTTGTCGGCATACTTCAGGTGGAATCTGGCCGGCAGGCAGAAGTCCAGCTGGCAGGTGGACAGGGTATATTCATTGCCCACGGCGGGCTGCACGTTCACGTCCAGCTTGGGGCCGTAGAATGCCGCCTCGCCAATTTCCTCGGTGAAGTGGATGCCCAGCTCCGTCAGTACTTCCCGCAGGGCGCCCTCCGCCTTGTTCCACATTTCATCATCATCGTGGTACTTCTTCTTGTCGGCAGGATCGCGCAAGGACAGCACGCAGCGGTAGTTGGTGATGTTAAAGTCTTTGTACACGTCAAAAATCAGGTCGCAGACGGCTGCCACTTCGCTCTTGATCTGGTCGGGCGTCACGAACAGGTGGGCATCATTCTGGCAAAAATGCCGGGCGCGCTCAATGCCCTTCAGGGTTCCGCTGGCCTCAAACCGGAAGTCGTGCGCCACCTCGCCAATACGGACGGGCAGCTGGCGATAGGAGTGGGGCCGGTTAGCGTAGATCATCATATGGTGGGGGCAGTTCATGGGACGGAGCACGAAGCTCTCATCCTCCACCTCCATGGCAGGGAACATATTTTCCTTGTAGTGATCCCAGTGGCCGGAGGTACGGTACAGATCCACAGTACCCACGCAGGGGGTCATGACGTGCTGATATCCCAGCTTGCGTTCCTTCTCCTTAATATAATTCTCAAGGATCTGCCACACGGTGTAGCCTTTCGGCAGGAACATCGGCATACCCTTGCCCACCAGATCGTTGGTCATGAACAGGCCCAGCTCGCGGCCCAGCTTCCGGTGATCCCGGCGCTTGGCCTCCTCAATGCGCTCCAGATAGGCGTCCAGCTCTTCCTTCTTGGGGAAAGCGATGCCGTAGATCCGCTGGAGGGTCTCCCGGTTGGAATCGCCGCGCCAGTAGGCGGCGTTGCAGGCCAGCAGCTTGATGGCGTTGCCCTTCACCCGGCCAGTGGAGTCCAGATGGGGGCCGGCGCACAGGTCGGTAAACTCACCCTGCTTGTAGAAGGAGATATGGGCATCCTCCGGCAGATCCTGAATCAACTCCACCTTGTAAGGTTCGCCCTTTTCCTCCATGAACTTGACGGCTTCCTCACGGGGCAGCTCAAAGCGCTCCAGCTTCAGCTTCTCCTTGCAGATCTTCCGCATCTCGGCTTCGATCTTCTCCATATGCTCCGGCGTGAAGGCGAAGGGGGCGTCCATATCATAATACCAGCCCTCTTTGATGGAGGGTCCAATGGCCAGCTTCACTTCCGGCCACAGCCGCTTGACGGCCTGCGCCATGATATGGGAGCAGGTATGCCAGTAGGTCTGGCGGTACTCCTCGTTTTCAAACGTAAACTCTTTCTTTTCCTCAGACATTGCAATGTCTCCTTTCCTTCGGCGGTCAATCCGCCCCTGGGCCAAAACAAAAACGCCTCGCCCCTGTTTTTATCAGGGGTGAGGCGCACAATGCACTCCACGGTTCCACCCTGCTTGCACACAAGGCGAAAGCCCGCCTTGTGTGCAAGCAGACAAAACCCTTTCAGGCTTTTGCCCGATTTCCATGGCGCAGGAACCCCCTGACGGGTTTCCCGCACACACGCTTCCTTTCCGAAAAAAGGATGCACGGCCAAAGCGTTCTTTCGGCATTGTTATGCCGCTCGTGTTCTCTGTAACGGGAGATCCCGTCCCGGCCTACATATCGGCGGGCAGCTCCAAGGCGGTGACTGTTTCGGTCCCGGCAAACACCGCTTGCAGCCCATGGCGGTGTCTCTCTGCTGCGTTTTCCGAACAGCGTCCTTTTCCAAGCCTTTTTTAGAATGAAATCAATCATAGCACGGAGGAATTTGATTGTCAAGGGGCGGAGCATCCAATGATTTTTCTGTTTTTGGAATTTGCGGAACGAAAATCCAAGCCGGGCCGCCGGGTCAAGACCGTCTCCGTCAAACAGCATCTCTCTGGCCCCGCAGCTGCGGTCATGCGGAGGCTCTGACCGTACCCCTGTGGAAAATCCGGGAGCGCCGCAGAGCGCTCCCGGATTTGGCGGATATAATCAGGTCTTTACAATTTTCCACGCGCACCAGACCAGCAGCAGCGCCATGACGGCGTTGATGGCTTTGGCATACTTCTTATACAGCGGAAAGAGCAGAGAACCAAGGGTCGCCCAGATCAGGTTGCCGGTGCCGGCGCAGAGCATCATGATCACGGCAAAGGCCGCGATGTGGCCGGGGTGGAACCCATAGGGCAGAATATAGCCGGAGTAAAAGGCAATCCCCAGCATCAGGATCTTGATGTTCAGGAATTGCAGCAAAAACCCGTTGCCGCACGTCAGAGGACGGGACGCATCCGCCGCGCCGCTGCCCGTTTTCCGGGTGAAGGTCTTATAGGCCAGATACAGCACATAGACCGCACCCACATATTTCGCCACGGGAACGATCTGGGGAACCAGCTCCCCCAGCGCGGCGCATCCGAAGCCGCAGATCAGCATAACGGTCAGCAGCCCTGCCCAGATACCCAGCAGCAGCGGACGGCATTTCCGAAAGCCGAAGGTGCTGGTGCTGCTGAGCAGCAGGATGTTGTTGGGGCCGGGGGTGAAGGTGGTGGCGCAGGCGGAGACCGCCAGCTCCATAAAAACAGATGCTCCCATGGGATGCTCCTCTCTCTTTCACTCAGGGGACAGGCTCAGACCTGCACACCGGATTTGCAAAGCTCGATGAACTGCTTGGCCACGCGGGCGCTGCGGCCGCCCATGCGGATGGCAAAGGCCTCGCTGCGGACAGCCAGTGTGTGTTCGTCCAGATCCACGCCGTACTGTTTGGCAAGCTCCCCGACGATATACAGATACCGGTCCCGGTCGGGGCTGGCAAAAGTCACGGTCAGGCCGAACCGGGCGGAGAGGCTCATCAGCTCCTGCCGGGTGTCGCTTTCGTGGATGTCATCGCCGCTGCGGTCCGTCATGGTCTCCTTGATGAGATGGCGGCGGTTGCTGGTGGCGTAGACCGCAATGTTCTGGGCGCGGCCGCCCACGCTGCCCTCCAGAATGGCTTTCAGGGCGGCGAAGTTATCGTCGTTGGAAGTGAAGCTCAGGTCGTCGATGAAGAGGATGAACTTCAGGGGATTGGCGGCCAGCGCGTCCATCAGGTCAGGGATCTGATAGAGCTGGTTCTTCTTGACCTCCACCAGCCGCAGGCCCTGCGCCGCGAAGTTGTTGGCAATGGCTTTGATGGCGCTGGACTTGCCGGTACCGGCGTCGCCGTAGAGCAGGACGTTGTTGGCGGGCTTGCCGTCCAGCAGCGCCTGGGTGTTGGCGATGACTTTCTGCCGCTCCTGCTCGTATCCGGGCAGCTGCTCCAGCTGCTGGGGATCCGGGTGCTTTACCGGCGCCAGCTGGCCGTTTTCCACCGTGAACATATGGTAGCGGGCAAAAATGCCGTAGCCCTTTTCCCCTACCTCCTGCATCCGCTGGCGGTAGTCCTGCGCGATGGAACCGCCCTCCGTCCGCCAGCCCACCAGAAAGGCGGGGGCGTTGTCCAGTCCGGCAGTGAGGTCGTCCAGCGTGACCTGAGAAAGCCGATCCAGAAAGGCCAGCTCCCTGTCCAGACATTCCTCCTGCACGGCAGTGACCGCGCCGGAAGCCCAGTTGCGGATGCAGACGTTCTCACTCTCCATCACGGCGCGGCGGAGATAGGCGGTCCAGCAGTCGCTCTGCTGGAACAGGAGAGACTCAAACTCCCCGCAGTGGGACACAAAATTGTCCGCGTCGTTCCGGCAGCAGTCCTGAAGCAGCTCCCGGAAGGCAGCCACCGCGCCGTCCTTCAGCAGCTCCCGGAACACCGCAAGGCCGTCCAGCCGCCGCTTCATCTCTTCAAAATTCAATGGGTTCACTTCCTTGTATCCGTGGGTTTACCGCAGGACGGCGCCCTCATCGGCGCTGGTGACCATGCGGGCATACCGGCTCAGCCAGCCGGTGGTGATGTTGGGCTCCGGCTGGACATAGACGGCCTTCCGGGCGGCCAGCTCCTCGTCGGAGACCAGCAGCTGTACGGAGGCATTGGGAATGTCGATGGCGATCTGGTCGCCCTCCTGCACCAGTCCGATGGGGCCGCCGGAAGCGGCTTCCGGGCTGACATGACCGATGGACGCGCCGCGGCTTGCGCCGGAGAAGCGGCCGTCGGTGATGAGGGCCACCGTCTTATCAAGACCCATGCCTGCCAGAGCGGAGGTGGGATTCAGCATCTCCCGCATACCGGGGCCGCCCTTGGGGCCTTCGTAGCGGATGACCACCACATCGCCGGGAACGATCTTTCCGGCGTAGATGGCGGCAATGGCGTCGTCCTCGCTATTGAACACCCGTGCCGGGCCGGTGTGGGTCTGCATCTCAGGAGCCACGGCGCTGCGCTTGACCACGCAGCCGTTGGGCGCCAGATTGCCCCAGAGGATCTGCAAGCCGCCGGTGGGGCTGTAGGGATCCTCGATAGGCCGGATGGCATTGGGATTCAGGTTCCTGACGCCCTGAATATTTTCGCCGACGGTTTTGCCGGTGACGGTTATGCAGTCCAGATCCAGCAGGTTCTGCTTGGCCAGCTCCGCCTGCACGGCGGGGATGCCGCCTGCGGCGTACAGATCCGGCATATGGGTGGGGCCTGCGGGGGCCAGATGGCACAGGTTGGGGGTCTTGGCGGAGATCTCGTTGAAGAGTGCCAGATCCACCGGCACGCCCGCTTCGTGGGCGATGGCCAGCAGGTGCAGCACTGTGTTGGTGGAGCAGCCCAGCGCCATGTCGCAGGTCAGTGCGTTGCGGATGCTGCACTCGTTGATGATATCACGGGCACAGATATTCTTCCGCACCATCTCCATGATGGCAGCGCCCGCCCTGCGGCCCAGCTGGAGCCGCTTGCTGTAGGCAGCGGGAACGGTGCCGTTGCCGGGCAGAGCGATGCCGATGGCTTCGCACAGGCAGTTCATGCTGTTGGCGGTGTACATACCGGAGCAGCTGCCGCAGCTGGGGCAGCAGTTCTGGGTACACTCCTCCAGCTTTTCTTCGGAGATCATCCCTGCCTTATAGGAGCCGACTGCCTCGAACATTTTGGAGAGGCTGACCTCCTGACCGTCATAGGTGCCGGCCAGCATGGGGCCGCCGGAGCAGACTACCGCGGGGACGTTCATCCGCACAGCGGCCATGACCATACCGGGGACGATCTTATCACAGTTGGGAACCAGCACACAGCCGTCGAACTGGTGAGCCATGAACATGGTTTCCACGCTGTCGCAGATCAGCTCCCGGCTGGCCAGAGAGTACTTCATGCCCACATGGCCCATGGCGATGCCGTCGCACACGCCGATGGCCGGCACCATGAAGGGCGTGCCGCCTGCGGCCTCAATGCCCGCCTTCACGGCGTCGGTGAGCTTATCCAGATTCATGTGGCCGGGAACGATGTCGCTGTGGGCGCTGACCACGGCGATGAGGGGCTTTTCCAGATCTTCGGGCGTATAGCCCAGCGCATAAAAGAGACTGCGGTTGGGCGCCCGCTCGGCGCCCTTTGTCACATGATCGCTACGCATTGCGTTTTCCTCTTTTTCCTTATAGTTTCCTGTGTTTTTAAGAACCGAAGGCCGGGGAGCCATGGCCCCCGGCCTCCGGCCTGTCGATCCTGCAAAATGAAGTGCGCTTACTTCTTCAGCCAGCTCATCATGCTGCGGAGCTGAGCGCCCACCTTCTCGATGGGATGCTCGGCAGCCACACGGCGCTGGGCCAGGAAGTGGGTCTTGCGGCCGCCGTTGGGGCTCATCTCGGTGAGGAACTCGGAAGCAAAGGTGCCGTCCTGGATCTCCTTCAGAACCTGACGCATTCCCTCGCGGCTCTCCTTGGTGATGATGCGCTTGCCGGTGCGGTAGTCGCCGTACTCGGCGGTGTTGGAGATGGAATAGCGCATCTTGGCGAAGCCGCCCTGATTGATGAGGTCCACGATCAGCTTCATCTCGTGGCAGGTCTCAAAGTAAGCCATCTCAGGCTCGTAACCGGCCTCCACCAGCGTCTCGAAGCCGGCGTAGATCAGTTCGCACACGCCGCCGCACAGAACGGCCTGCTCGCCGAAGAGGTCGGTCTCGGTCTCCTCCTTGAAGGTGGTTTCCAGAATACCTGCACGGCCAGCGCCGATGCCGGAAGCATAAGCCAGCGCGGTGTCCTTGGCCTTGCCGGTGTAGTTCTGCTCCACGCAGATCAGGCTGGGAACGCCCTTGCCCTCCAGATACTGGCTGCGGACGGTGTGGCCGGGGCCCTTGGGAGCCACCATGATGACGTCCACGTTGGCGGGAGGCACGATGGTCTTGAAGTGGATGTTGAAGCCGTGGGCAAAGGCCAGCGTCTTGCCCTCGGTCATGTAGGGAGCGATCTGCTTGTTGTAGATATCGGCGCACAGCTCATCGGGAACCAGCATCATAACGATGTCGCCGGCCTTAGCGGCCTCCTCTACTTCCATCACATGGAAGTTGGGGCAGGTCTCGGCAAACTTGCTGGCCTTCTCCCAGTGGGAGGAACCCTTCCGCAGACCCACCACCACGTTGACGCCGGACTCAGCCAGATTTTCGGAATGGGCGTGGCCCTGAGAGCCAAAGCCGATGACGGCGACGGTTTTGCCGTCCAGAACGCCGAGGTTGCAGTCAGAATCGTAATACTTGTTGACAGACATGATTTTTTCTCCTTTTTCTTTCCGTTGATGTTTGTTCAGGTATGAATGTCGGATAAGAATATCCGGGCGGTTCCGGCCGGATCTGACACGGCAGGAAATCAAAAAACGCCTTTGCCTCTTGCAAATCAAGAGGCAAAGGCGTCAAATAATCCTTCGCGGTACCACTCTTGTTAACGATGCGTCGCCGCACCGCCATCTCATCAGGCTCCGACAAGCCCTGCACGGTAACGGGTGCGTCCGGCTCTGCCTAAACGTAATTTCAGCAGGCTACTCCGGGATGATTTCATCCTTCTCCGACGCTTGTTGCCTTGCACCGACCGGCAATTCTCTGAAAGCGGAGCGAAGCGGATTACTTGTTCCCTTCATCGTATTTGGTAAGTGCGATTTTGCCACAGAAATTTGCAAATGTCAAGTATAATTTTTCTAATGGCTGTCATAAGTGGTCAGATGCGGCTGCGGATCTCCGCACCCATCTCCCGGCAGCCCACCAGCCTGCAGCCCTGCCGCATGATGTCGCCGCAGCGGATGTCGGCCTTCAGCGTCTCGTCCACAGCCCGCTCGATGGCGTCTGCCTCGGCGGCCATGTCGAAGCTGTAGCGCAGCATCATGGCGGCGGCCAGCACGGTGCCGATGGGGTTCGCCTTATCCTGCCCGGCAATGTCCGGCGCGGAGCCGTGGATCGGCTCATAGAGGCCCCGGCTGCCCTCGCCCATGCTGGAGGAGGGGATCATGCCGATGGAGCCGGTGATCTGGCTGGCCTCGTCGGAGAGAATGTCGCCGAAGAGGTTTTCCGTAACGATCACGTCGAACTGGCTGGGGTCCCGGACGATCTGCATGGCGGCGTTGTCCACATACATATGCAGCAGCTCCACATCGGGGTACTCCCTGGCCACCTCGGTGACGTTTTTGCGCCACAGGCGGGAGGTGTCCAGCACGTTGGCCTTGTCGATGGACGTGACCCGCTTCCGGCGCTTCTGCGCCATCTGGAAGGCCACATGGGCCACCCGGCGGATCTCATGCTCGGAGTAGGCCATGATGTCCGTGGCCTTCTGCTCGCCGTCCGCTTCCTCTGTGCGGTGCTCACCGAAGTACACGCCGCCGATCAGCTCCCGCACCACCACAAAGTCGATGCCGCGGGCCGCGATATCCGCCCGGAGGGGGCAGGCGTCGGACAGCTCGGAGAACATCCGGGCGGGACGGATATTTGTATAGAGCTTCATAGCGCCCCGCAGCTTGAGAAGTCCCCGTTCGGGACGGTTTGCGGAGGGCTGGTCATCCCACTTGGGGCCACCCACCGCGCCCAGCAGAACGCTGTCGGCCTTCAGACAGGTTTCCAGACTGGAATCCGGCAGAGGGACGCCGAAGGCGTCAATGGCGTTGCCGCCCATGGGGGCGTCCACATAGGTGAAGGTGTGGCCGAATTTTTCAGCCACCGTATCCAGAATCTTGACGGTCTCCCCTACGATCTCAGGGCCGATGCCGTCTCCCTTGATGACTGCGATGGTCTTGTTCATTGCGCTGCCTCCTTGTCCTTCAGGGATGCCATCAGGCCGCCCTTGGCGATCATGTCCTTGATAAACGGCGGAAAGGGTTCCGCCTGATAGCTGACGCCTTTGGTAACGTCGGTGATCACGCCGGTGTCGAAGTCCACCGTCACCTCGTCGCCGTCGTCGATCCCGGCGCTGGCGGCGGGACACTCCAGAATGGCAAGGCCGATATTGATGGCGTTGCGGTAGAAGATGCGGGCGAAATTGGCGGCGATCACGCAGCTGATGCCGCTGGCCTTGATGGCCACCGGCGCGTGTTCACGGGAGGAACCGCAGCCGAAGTTGACGCCTGCCACCATGATGTCGCCGTCCTTGACTTTGTGGATAAACTCCTTGTCGATATCCTCCATGCAGTGGGCGGCCAGCTCCTTGTGGCTCTGGGTGTTCAGGTACCGGGCGGGGATGATGACGTCCGTATCCACATGATCCCCGTATTTATGGACTGTTCCGTGTGCGTTCATTTGTTCATGACCTCCTCAGGATGGCAGATATGGCCCGCAATGCCGGATGCGGCCGCCACGGCGGGAGATGCGAGGTATACCTCGCTGTCCACGTGGCCCATGCGGCCCACGAAGTTGCGGTTGGTGGTGGAGACGCAGCGCTCACCGGCAGCCAGAATGCCCATGTAGCCGCCGAGACAGGGACCGCAGGTGGGGGTAGAGACGATGCAGCCGGCATCCAGGAAAATGTCGGTGTAGCCCTCATGCATACAGGCCCGGTAGACGCTCTGGGTGGCGGGAATGACGATGCCCCGGACGTTGGGAGCCAGATGATGTCCCTTCAGAATGGCAGCGGCAGCGGCCATATCCGCCAGCTGGCCGTTGGTGCAGGAGCCGATAACGATCTGGTCGATGGCAATGTCACTGCCCTCCCGCGCACTGTGGGCATTCTCCGGCAGATGGGGCCACGCCACGGTGCAGTCCACCTGGGAGAGATCGATGTCGATGGTGCGCTCATACTCGGCGTCGGGATCGGCCTCAAAGGCGGTCCACGGGCGGTTCACCCGGTCCTCCACATAGGCGCGGGTCACATCGTCCACCGGGAAAATGCCGTTTTTGCCGCCGGCCTCAATGGCCATGTTGCAGATGGTCAGGCGGTCGTAGATGGTCAGGCTGGCCACGCCGGGGCCTGCAAACTCAATGGACTGATACCGTGCGCCGTCCACGCCGATCATGCCGATGAGGGTCAGGATCACGTCCTTGCCGGAGACAAAGGGACGGAGCTTGCCGGTGAGGTTGACGCGAATGGCGGAGGGAACCTTGAACCACGTCTCGCCGGCCGCCATGGCAGCGCCCATATCCGTGGAGCCGACACCGGTGGAGAATGCGCCCAGCGCACCGTAGGTGCAGGTGTGGGAGTCTGCGCCGATGACGGCCTCGCCGGGGGCTACCAGACCTTTTTCCGGCAGCAGGGCGTGTTCGATACCCATGGCGCCGACGTCGTAGAAATGGTCGATGTCAAAGCGACGGGCAAAGGTGCGGCACTGCTTGCACTGGGTGGCGGATTTGATGTCCTTGTTGGGGGCGAAGTGATCCATCACCATGGCGATGCGGCTCTTGTCGAAAACCTTGCTGAATCCGGCGGCTTCAAACTCGTTGATGGCCACAGGGGTGGTGATGTCGTTGCCCAAAACCAGATCCAGTCTGGCCTGAATCAGCTGTCCGGCCCGCACGCTGTCCAGTCCCGCGTGCTTGGCCAGAATCTTCTGCGTCATTGTCATTCCCATATCTCTGTTCTCCCTTCAGTTGCCGGATTCCATAATCTTGTTGATGCCGTTGACATAGGCGCGGATGGAGGATTCGATGATGTCCGTGGAAATGCCGGTGCCGGTGCAGGCCCGGCCGTCCGGCAGCGCCACCTTCACCACAGCCTCGCCCACGGCGTCCTCGCCGTCGGTGACGGCGTTGAGGCTGAAGCTCTCCAGCTTCACATCCATCCCCAGCATCCGGTTGATGGCCTTGAAAGAGGCGTCCAGCGGGCCGCTGCCGATGGCCACGTCCTCCAGCACCTCATCCCCCCGCTGCAATTTGATGCAGGAGATGTTGGGGACGCCGTGGCCGGTGTTGACCACATGGCTGACCAGCTGGCAGTCTCCCTGCACCACGCCCCGGCGATGCAGCACCAGCGCCTCGATGTCCCGGCCGGTGATATTCTTTTTCTTGTCCGCCAGATCCTTGAAGCGGACGAACACGTTCTCCAGCTCCTCGTCGGTCAGCTCGTAGCCCATGGATTCCAGTTTTTCCCGCAGAGCGTGCTTGCCGGAGTGCTTGCCCAGCACCATGGTATTCTGGGGAATGCCCACGTCGGTGGACTTCATGATCTCGTAGGTCTGGGCGTTGGCGATGACGCCGTGCTGATGGATGCCGGACTCGTGGGCAAAGGCGTTAGCGCCCACAATGGCCTTGCTGGGCGGGATGGGTACGCCGGTGATGTTGCTGAGGAGCTTGCTGGAGCGGTAGATCTGCTTAGTGTTAATGCCGGTTTCCGCATCGTAGAAATCCGCGCGGGTGCAGATGGCCATGGCCAGCTCTTCCAGACTGGCGTTGCCCGCCCGCTCGCCGATGCCGTTGACGGTGCATTCGATCTGGGTCGCGCCTGCCTTGACGCAGGCCAGAGAGTTGGCCACGGCCATGCCCAGATCGTTGTGGCAGTGGACGGAAATATCCGTATGCTCCACGCCGGTGACATTCTGGCGGAGGTAGGTAATCAGCTCCGCCATTTCCTGAGGCGTGGAGTAGCCCACCGTATCCGGCACGTTCAGGGTGGTGGCGCCAGCGGCTACGGCGTTGGAGTAGCACTGGGCCAGAAACGCCCAGTCGGAGCGGGATGCATCCTCGGCGGAAAACTCAATATCGTCGCAGAAACTCTTGGCGTAGGCCACCATTTCGCTGATACGCTGGAGCACCTGCTCCCGCGTCATCCGCAGCTTGTACTCCATGTGGATGTCGCTGGTGGCGAGGAACACATGGATACGGGGGTGGTTGGCCTCCTTCACAGCGTCCCACGCGGCGTCGATGTCGCCCTTGGTGCAGCGGGCCAGAGAAGCCACGGTGCAGTTCGTCACGGCGGCGGCAATGGCCTGCACGCTCTTGTGATCCATGGGAGAGGCGATGGCAAAGCCCGCCTCAATGATGTCCACGCCCAGCTTTTCCAGCTGTTTGGCCATCTCGATCTTTTCCGCCAGATTCATGCTGCATCCGGGGGACTGCTCGCCGTCCCGCAAGGTCGTGTCAAAAATTTTGATTCGTTTCATCTTTCCGTTCCTCCTGCTTGTTTTTCTCCTTAAACGACAAAAAAGCCTTCGTCTCTTCCTGTCGAAGAGACGAAAGCTCAAAACTTCCGTGGTACCACTCTCATTGGCATAGCTGCCCACTTCCGGCATCAGCCTGACCCACGTCAGACGAATCCGCCTCTTTGGTAACGGTGAGGAAATCCGGCTCCGCCTAAACACAGGTCTCAGCGAAGCTACTCAGGGGCCAGTGACATCGTTCCGCTCTGCGCTGCCTCACAGCATCCGGCAGCTCTCTGAAGCGTCTGCGGAAAGAATTTTTCCCCGTCATCGTATTTGCGTGATATGAGTTGCGATGGAGTCATGATACCTGAAAGCGGCAGGCTTGTCAAGCGGCAAATCCATTCTTAACCATATTACCAGAATCCCTTGGCACTTCCCCGGCAAATTTTGTGCCTTTCCCGGCAGACGGTTTGCCCGTTCCTTCCACACACGCGGCCGGAAACGGGACGCAGACCTGCCGCGGCACAGGAAAAGAGTGCGCCGCAATTTTGCGGCGCACTCCCCGGATCTCAAAAATTCAGGAAACGGTCACTTGTCCTCCGAACCGACCTTGACATCCATCTTGGCTTCAAAGTACTTGACCATACCGGCCTGATCGATGTCGATATAGCCGTTATCGCCCATCCACTCCATGATCTGCATGGTGACGTCCGTAACAGGCGTGTCCACGCCCAGCTTGTGGGCAAAGTGCTTGGCATTGTGGATGTCCTTCAGATGGACAGCAATGCGCGCGCCCGGCTCATAGTCCCGGTGGATAATCTTAGGCACCTTGTTGTCGTACAGCGGGCCGCCTGCAAAGCCGCAGCGGGTGGCGTCGAACGTGGTTTGCAGGTCGATGCCTGCCTTGGCGGCAAACGCGTAGCCCTCGGCAATGGCGGACAGGTACGCACCGGCGACCATGTTGTTCACCAGCTTGGTAATGCTGCCGCTGGCAGACCCGCCGGTATAAACGGGATGGCCCATGCACTCCAGCAGGGGCTTCACTTCCTCGAATACCGCCTTGTCGCCGCCGGTCATGATCGCCAGCGTGCCGGCAATGGCCATGGGATTGCCGCCGCTGACGGGAGAATCCAGCAGGTGCATTCCGGCCGCTTCGACTTCGGGATACAGCTCCTGAATGATATCCGGCGCGGTGGAATCCAGATCCAGAATGATATTGCCGGGTTTGCCGTACTGTACGGCCTGCTTGATGGAATTGATGATGATGGGGTGCGTGGGGAGCATCTGCATAATGACGTCGCAGGTCTTGTAGATGTCCACAGGATCGGAGGTGGTCTCGCCGCCGGCAGCAGCGAACTGATCCAGACGGGCCTGCGCCACGTCAAAGCCCAGAACAGGGTAGCCGCTCTTCTTCAGTACGTTCAGGGCCATAGGCAAACCCATAACACCCAGACCCAAGAAACCAATTTTTTTCATGTTTGATACCTTCCTTCTTAAGTCTTAATCATGCTAGGCAGCCATGTGGTCAGCGCGGGGATATAGGTGATCAGCATCAGGACGATCACGGAGATCAGCAGCATGGGCATCATGGCTTTCAGCGCTTTCATCAGGCGGGTCTTGGCGATCTGGTTGCAGATCAGCAGGCACAGGCCCACAGGAGGCGTGACCAGGCCAATGCACAGGTTGAAGCTCATGACGATACCGAACTGCAGGGCGTCAATATTGAACGCGGTGAGCAGCGGCGTCAGGATGGGGGTCATCATAATAATGGCGGCATTGGCCTCCATCAGCATACCGATGATCAGGAACAGGAGGTTCAGCAGCAGCAAAATCACGATGCGGTTGCTGGTGATGCTGGTGAACACATCCAGCAGCTGCTGCGGCAGGCCGGAAGTGACCACCACATAGCTGGAAGCCTTGGAAAGACCGACCATCATCATGATGGTGGCCGTGGAGACGGAGGCCTCCACAAACACCTGCGGCAGTTCGGAGAGCTTCATGTCGCGGTAAACGGTCAGGCTGATGATCAGCGCGTAGACCACAGCCACAGCCGCAGCCTCAGTGGGGGTGAAAATGCCGCCGAAAATGCCGCCCAGAATGATGATGGGCATCAGCAGCGCCCAGATGCCTTCCTTGAAGGCGTGGCCGATCTGCTTGGGCGTCTGCTTTTCGTGGGCAGGCAGGTTCTTTCTCTTGCCGTAGACCAGCGCATAGACGATCAGGCTGCCGGCCAGCAGAATACCGGGGATCACAGAACCCATGAACAGCTGAGACACCGATACGTTGGTGATGGAGGCATACACAATCAGGGTGATGGAGGGGGGGATGATGGGGCCGAGGATTGAGGAAATGGATGCAATCGCGGTGGAAAACTCGCTGGGATAGCCCTCGCGCTGCATGGCGGGAATGGTGATGCCGCCGATGGCGGAGGCCGTAGCCACGCCGGAGCCGGAAATGGCGCCGAACAGCGCGGAGGCCAGAACCGTCACCACGGCGACGCTGCCGCGGATCCAGCCGATAATGGCGTTGGCTACGTCAATGAGCTTCACCGTGATGCTGCGGGACATGATGTTGCCCGCCAAAATGAAGAACGGGATCGCCAGCAGAGAGGAGGAGTTCATACCGGCAAACAGTTTCTGGGGCAGAACCAGAGCGGGCATACCCGCCATATTCAGCGCAGCCAGCGTGCCGATTCCCAGAGCGATGTAGATGGGGAAGCCCAGAAAAGCCAACCCCAGCAGAAGAATGATTACCAACAGACCTGCGTTCATTGATCAGACACCTCCTTGGGATGGACCAGCGCCTCGACAGACTTGAGGATCACCTCAATGGACGTCAGGATCATCAGCGCAACACCGATGGGGATGCTGGCATATGGAATGGACATGGGGATCTTCAGGCCCGGCGTGACGTTGGCGGCGCCGGTGGCGCACAAGCCCAGAGAATACTGGAACAGCAGCACCATAAAGACAATCCCGGCGATGGTGGAAATGATGGTGAAAATGTGCTTCACGCGCTCGCTGAAAAGGTTGATGAGAATATCGATCTGCATATGGCTGTTGCGGCGGACAGCAATGGCGGCAGCCAGCATGACATTCAGGATAAACAGGTAGCGCGCCAACTCCTCGCTCCACGCATTGGGGTTGGAGAACACATAGCGCAGAATGACCTGATAGACCATGATAATGACCATGACAAAGACGGAGACGGCCAGGATGACCTTTTCCACCCATTCCAACAGGTCAAGGAATTTTGAATAAAGCTTGATCATGAAATTGATTCACCTCATTGAAGAATTGCCGGCCCGCAGACGCGGACCACGGGCCGGCGGGGATTGGTTGAGAGTGGTGATCAGCCCATGGCCACAATGCGGGAAACCCAATCGGCCAGATCGGGATACTCCGTTGCGGCATAATCCTTGAAATGCTCTGCAAACTCGGCGTTATCCACCTCGATGACGGTCTTACCCTCGCTGATCAGCTTTTCCTCGGCCTCGGCCTCGCGTGCCTGCTGGGACTCGGAAATGGTCTTGCCGGCATAGTTGGCAGCCTCGGTCACGGCAGTCTGAATATCTTCGGGCAGGCTGTTGAAGTAGTTGCGGTCCATGATCAGCAGGTTGCAGCTGTAGACGTGGTTGGTCTTGATCCAGTAGTCGCAAACCTCGTCAAAGGCGTAGTTCAGGGAGTCCACCATGGGGTTCTCCTGACCTTCCACGGTACCCTGCTGTAAAGCGGTGTAGGTCTCGTTCATAGCCAGAGGGGTGGGAGCGGAGCCCATCCACTGCCAGACCTTGATGTAGCCTTCCAGGTTGGGAGCGCGCAGCTTGAAGCCGCTGAAGTCAGCCACGGTGTGCATTTCCTTGGTTGCGGTGACGATACGGGGGCTGCGGTAGGTGGCGCCCAGCAGCTTGTAGCCGGCGGCCTCGCCTACGGTTTCCTTGATCTCGTCGCCCAGATCGCTGTTCCAGACGTTCATGAAATGATCGTAGCCGGTGTACATATAAGGCATGATGTCGATATTTGCCAGCGGGGTGAAGGGAGCCAGCGTACCGACGGACTCGCACATAATGTCAGCCACGCCCACGGACATACCTTCCAGAACCTCAGTGGTGGAACCCAGCTGTGCGCCGCCGTAGAGGTCGACCTGCACGCGGCCGTCCGTCAGTTCGGCGATCTTGTCTTTAAAGACGGCGGCGGTATCGTAAGCGTTGTCGCCCTCAGTGGAGTTCAGAGCCATCTTCCAGACATATTCGGGAGAGGAAGAATCGCCGTCGCCAGAAGTAGAGGGGGCCGCAGGGGTGGAAGAGGAGCCTCCGCAGGCGGTGAGAGCGCCGGCAACTGCAAGAGCAGCCAAAACGCTGGCAAGAATCTTCTTTTTCATGGATGTAACCTCCTAAACATTTCACGGCTGCCGAAACACGAAATTCCGGTCTGGTTGAAGATGGAAAAAGTTTGTTAAAAATTTACCATTTTCAACATTAAATTTTAAATTCAATCCGTGAATTTAACATAACAGACTTTGCGGACAGGGTCAATGATTGTTTACTTTTTCACAACGATTTAGTGATAATGCAGACAGTAAACGTTTAATTTTTGGTGGTTTTTCAAGTATATCTTTGTTTTAAATTTCACATTTTCAAAAAAAGAGGTTGTTATGCGCTAAATTTTGTGCTATGTTGATAATGACAACGACATTTCAAAAGCAGGAGGCCTGTATGTCTTCTTTCCCTGAACAGCTGCAGGAATATGCGCTGAGCGAAATCACCCGCCGGATCCAGACCGGTGAATACCCCGTAGGTTCCCGTCTGGTGGCAAAAACCATTGCCGACTCTCTGAATATCAGCGCCACGCCTGTGGTGGCCGCCATTAACCGTCTGGCTGCTCAGGGTCTGGTGGAAACCATCCCCCGCAAGGGCGCGGTGGTGAAAACCTTTTCAACGACAGATATCGGCAATTACTTTGAAGCCAGAACCATGATCGAATGTTTTGTGGCGCATTTGGCGGTGCAGAATGTGGATAAATTCCCGGAGTCTGTCAAAAAGATGCAGGAAGCCGCCGATCAGCTGGAGCGCGTCCATGTGGAGCAGATGGACGTGGAGCAGATCCGCAAGTGGGAGACGCAGTTCCACTCGGAGCTGATCAAGCTCTCAGATAACCCGCAGCTGGAGCGGCTCTATGAGTTCAACTGGTCTGTGGGCAGCGTTTACTTTGTCTACAGCATCAAGAAGGTCTCCCCGGATAACTTCCGGGTCTCCCTGCGGGAGCATCAGAAAATTCTGGAAGCCCTTTTGAACCGGGATGCGGAGCAGCTGGAATTTCTGGTGCGGGATCACTTGCGTTTTCTGAATCAGGCAGTCAGCTGGTACAACTGACTGCGTACTCCCTTCTGTCAAGCATTGAAAAATCCCCCTGCCGGCGGCAGGGGGATTTCATGAACGTGCCGGAACGTAAATGCGTTCCGGCACGCTTTTTCGCCGTCAGGCTCAGCTCTCCAGAAACTCGCCGGGATTGACAGCTTTCCCGTCTCTGGAGACGGCAAAGTGCAGATGCGGCATATCGCTTTCCGCCGCCGCGGTGCTGCCCACTGCGCCGATGATCTGTCCGGCCGATACCTCCTCGCCCGCCGCCACGTCAGGATGCGGCTGCAAATTGGCGTAGGTGGTCTGATAGCCGTCGTCATGGGCCAGCACCACAGTGGTTCCCAGCAGGGGATCCTCCGTCACGGCCTGTACCGTCCCGCCGCAGGCCGCCAGCACTGCGGCGCCGGAGTCGGCGGCGATATCCACCCCGTCGTGGGTGCGCCAATCCCCCAGCGTCTGGTTATACACCAGCTCCTCCATGGAAAAGGCCGTCAGCACCTCGCCGCGCAGCGGTTCCACAATGAGCCGCGGCGCTTCTGCCGCTGCCGGGGCGGGATCGGCCGCCGGGGGTTCCGAAGCAGCTTCCTGCACAGCCGGTTCCGGCTTCAGAGTCTCCACCGGCTGCTCGACTGTTTTTTCCGGCATTTCCACTGGCTGGGAAACCGGGATCTGCGGCGTGACCTGCGTCTGTCCAGCCGGTTCCTCCCCGCCGGAGAGCAGCAGCCAGCCGCAGACGCCCACAATGGCAAGGCACACCGCCAGCGTGCCGTAAAACCCAACGCCGGAAAGCACTTTCCTTACATTTCCTTCCATATGCATCCTCCCTTACAGAATCAGGTACGGAGGAAGTATGGACAGGAATTTTTTTCTTTATACTTTTCCCCGGAAATTCCGGGCACTTTTTCACGGAATCCGTAAAAATCCCCCGGAGTCCATCACTCCGGGGGATCGGATCAGGTCTTGTAGATGCCGCCGCCCACAAATTCCCGCAGCAGCGACGTCTGGGGTACGTCGTCCGCCGGGATGGGCAGGAAATAGTCCAGGAATTTCAACAGCCGCTTGGCCTCCACATACTCCTCACTGTCCCGCGGCACGCCGAAGAGCAGGGGCTGCACATAGGGCTTCAGCAGGGCTGTTTCGTAAAGCAGAGCGGAATTGAACACCATATCGGCGCTGTCCTGATAGGGGAAGATATTCTGCTCCTCGCCCCGGCGGACAGAGGGCCACATTTTGATGGTGGCCTGTGCGCCGTAGCCGCGGGTGCGGGCGTCCCGCTCGATGCGGCGCAGCAGCCGGGCGTCCGTGGTGGGGATGCGGTTGTGGTCGTCGATGTTCAGGGTGGTCAGGCAGCTGATATAGATTTTGTACTTGCTCTCCTTGGGCAGAGAATGGGAGAATTCGTCGTTCAGGCAGTGGATGCCCTCGATCACCAGCACGTCGCCGGGGCCGAGGGTCAGCTTGTCGCCGTTGTACTCCCGGACGCCCTTCTTGAAGTTGTAAGTGGGCATATCCACTGTCTCGCCCTTCAGCAGACGGCTCATGTCGCTGTTGAACTGCTCCACGTCCATAGCCCCCAGCCCCTCAAAATCGTACTGGCCGTTGGCGTCCTTCGGCGTATCCTCCCGGTTGCGGAAGTAATTGTCCGTGGCGATGGGATGGGGCCGCAGGCCGCAGGCCAGCAGCTGGGTGGACAGGCGGTGGGAGAAGGTGGTTTTGCCGGAGGAGGAGGGGCCTGCAATCATCACGAAGCGGACGTCCTTCCGGGCGGCAATCTCCTCTGCAATGTCGCCGATCCGCTTTTCCATCAGCGCCTCATGGGCAAGGATCAGCTGGGTGGCGTTGCCGGAGGCCACAATGTCGTCCATCTCGCCGACGTTGGAGATGTCCATGGAGGCGGTACGCCCCTCTGCGTCGTGCATAGCCCGGAACACCTTCATGGAAGGGGTGAACGCCCCCACCTGCTCCGGGTTTTCCAGCGCAGGCAGCCGGAGGATGAAGCCGTCCTCAAAAGGCTCCAGCGCAAACCACTTGAGATAGCCGGTATCCGGCACCATGTAGCCGTAGAAATAATCGGTAAAGCCGTCCAGCGTGTAGAGGTTCACGCGGGAGCTGATGCGGTATTTCAGGATGCGTGCCTTGTCCTCCATGCCGTTAGCCTTCAGGAAGGCTATGGCGTCCTCGATGTCCACGGAGCGCTTTTCGATGGGAAGCGCCTGCTCTGCCAGTTCTCCCATTCTCTGCTCCACTTTGGCCAGCAGACCGGCATTGAGGTCAAACGCGCCCCATGCCCGGCAGAACAGGGCGTTGCTGAGGGAGAACTGCACGGAGACATTCCGGATGTTTTCCCGGCCAACCACGTCGTAAAACGCCTTGAGCATCAGCAAAATGGCGCTGCGCTCATATGTCTGATGCCCCGGCTTGTCCGCGCCGGTGATCATGGAGAGGGTGCAGTCCCGCTCAAGGGTCTTGTACAGCTCCCGGAGCTTGCCCTCCCGGTTTACCAGCAGGATCTGGTGGGGATATTCCGCCTGAAAATCGGCGGCGATGGTTCGGTAGGCGGTGCCGTAGGGGTACTGGCGCACCGTGCCGTTGACGGTCACGTTTATCATCTTCGCAGTTTCCATAAGGGGCCTCCTTCTATCATCTGATCTGGACCGGTCCGCAGAGCGGCGGTCGGTTTCTTAACGGTTTATAAATATTATAATGGCTGGCGGCAGGGGATTCAATGGGCAAACAGGCAGGATCTGCCCTCATCGGAACAGTTTTCACTTTGTTCATGTTTTGCGTGCGATCCCGCCCGTACAGCGCGGCGCAAAAAAGCAGTTCCCGGAAGCATCGCTTCCGGGAACTGAACAGTGGTTTGTTATTTGACGATCAGGGTCTGGCCGTCCATCTCCTCCGGCACAGCAAGACCCATGACATCCAGAATCGTCGGCGCAATGTCTGCCAGACGGCCTTTCCGCAGCTCCGTTCCGGCGCCGCAGAGAATGAACGGCACCGGGTTGGTGGTGTGCGCCGTCATGGGGCTGCCGTCCGGCTGGGTCATGACCTCGGCGTTGCCGTGGTCGGCGGTGATCATGGCGATGCCGCCCATCTTCATGGTGGCGTCCACCACCCGGCCCACGCAGGTATCCACGGTTTCCACAGCCCGCACCGCTGCGTCGAACACGCCGGTATGGCCTACCATGTCGCAGTTGGCGAAGTTCAGGATGATCACGTCATACGCGCCGGACTCGATCCGCTCCACGCATTTGTCCGCCACCTCGTCGGCGCTCATCTCCGGCTGAAGATCGTAGGTCGCCACCTTGGGGGAGGGAACCAGCACCCGATCCTCGCCGGGGAACTGAGTCTCCACGCCGCCGTTGAAGAAGAAGGTCACATGGGCATACTTCTCCGTCTCCGCAATCCGCAGCTGGGTCAGCCCCATGGAGCTGAGATACTCGCCCAGACCGTTCCGCACGGAAAGCCGGGGATAGGCCACCTCCACGTTGGGCATGGTGGCGTCGTACTCCGTGGTGCATACAAAAGTGACGGGGAAATACTGCCGGGTAAACCCGCTGAAATCAGGGTCCACAAAAGCGCGGGTGATCTCCCGCGCGCGGTCGGGGCGGAAGTTGAAGAAGATCACGCTGTCATGGTCGGAGATGGTGCCGTCCGGGTCGCAGATCACCGGCTCCACAAATTCGTCGGTAACGCCGTTGGCGTAAGCATTCTTCACAGCGGCCACCGGAACAGGGTTGATCGCAGCACCTTCGCCGTAAACCATGGCGTCATAGGCGGCCTCCACCCGATCCCAGCGTTTGTCCCGGTCCATGGCGTAAAACCGTCCCATCACGGTGGCGATTTTGCCCACGCCCAGTTCCCGGCACTTTTCCACTGTCCGGGTCACAAAGTCCGCGCCGGAGGTGGGAGACACATCCCGCCCATCCAGAAATGCGTGGATGTAAACCTTTTCCAGTCCCCGGTCTCTGGCCATCTTCATCAGGGCAAACAGATGCTCCAGGTGGGAGTGAACGCCGCCGTCGCTGAGCAGGCCCATGAGATGCAGGGAGGAATCGTGTTCCCGGCAGGCGTCCATGGCGCGGACATAGGCCGGATTTTCAAAAAAGCTCCCATCGTCAATGGCTTTGCTGATGCGGGGCAGATCCTGAAACACCACCCGGCCTGCGCCGATATTGGTATGGCCCACCTCGCTGTTGCCCATCTGTCCGGCAGGCAGACCCACATCCAGCCCGGATGCGGACAGCTCCGTGTGGGCGAACTCCTGAAAGAACTGCTCCAGACGCGGTGTGGCGGCGGCAGCAACGGCGTTGCCCTCCGTCTCATGCCGCAGGCCGAAGCCGTCCATGATGATAAGCGTGGTCGGAGTTTTATTCATAGAAACCTCATTTCGCATAACCCTTTATAAAGATCCGGCCCGCCCTTGGCAGAACCATGCCCGTCGAAGGCGCACCGGCGCGTCTCCGGCGCAGCGGGACGAACCATCGTTTCCCGCTTCACAGGCCGGTTAGAGGGAAGCCGAGGGGGAGTCTGCTCCCCCTCGAAGAATTATTCCTGATTGGCCGCGTTGACGATCTCCACGAACTGTTCGGGCTTCAGGGAAGCGCCGCCGATGAGACCGCCGTCGATGTCGGGCTGAGCCAGCAGCTCCGCCGCATTCTTGGGATTCATGCTGCCGCCGTACTGAATGGTGACGCTGCGGGCCACACGGGCGCCGTACAGGCCGCGGATCACGGTACGGATGTTGGAGCAGACCTCGCCGGCCTGTTCGGCCGTGGCGGTCTTGCCGGTGCCGATGGCCCAGATGGGCTCATAGGCGATGATGCAGCGGCGCAATTTCTCGGCGGGTACGCCGCTGAGGGCGCTCTTGACCTGTAGTGCGATCCACTCGTTGGTAATGCCGGTCTCCCGCTGCTCCAGACTCTCGCCCACGCAGATGATGGGGTTCATACCGGCGTTCAGCACGGCGTGCACCTTCTTGTTGACAGTCTGATCCGTCTCACAGAAATACTGGCGGCGCTCACTGTGGCCCACAATGACGTACTTCACGCCCAGATCCTTCAGCATATCGGCAGAAACCTCGCCGGTGTAAGCGCCTTTTTCCTCAAAGTAGACATTCTCAGCGCCCACGGAGATCCGCAGATCCTTGAACGCCTTCATGGCAATGGAAATATTGCAGGCAGGAACGCAGATCAGCGTGTCACACCACTTGGCGCGGGGCATGATCTTCTTCAGCTCCTCAGCAAATTTCTTGGTCTCGGTGGCGGTCATGTTCATTTTCCAGTTGCCGGCGATCACGGTCTTACGGTATCTGCGATTCATAATCGTTACTCCTCTTCTACTTTCTGTAATTAAATCATTCGTATCATGAACCCAAAACGGGCGGAAAAGTCCTTTTGGGCGACGGGTGCTGCAAAAACCTATTATTTTATAGCGAAAGCGGCCGGTTTTGTCAAGCATTTTTCAAAAAACGCGCCGTTTTTTGAGAAAATCGTATACCGTGCGTTACCGCAGGCAGTTAAGCCGCAATCCCGCAGCAGCGATCAGACGCCGTTTATCGATCCAGCAGGCAGGCCACGCCGGGCAGTTCCTTGCCCTCCATGAATTCCAGAGACGCGCCGCCGCCGGTGGAGATATGGGTCATCTTGTCGGCATAGCCCAGCTGTTCCACAGCTGCGGCGCTGTCGCCGCCGCCGATGATGGTGATGGCGCTGGTTTTGCTGAGGGCCTCGGCCACCGCCCTGGTGCCGGCGGCAAAGGCCGGGAACTCAAAGACGCCCATGGGGCCGTTCCAGATCACGGTCCCCGCGTCTGCCACGGCGTCGCAGTACAGCTTCACGGTCTCAGGGCCGATGTCCAGCCCCTGCCACCCGGCGGGGATCTCGCCGGACTTGACCACCCGGCTGTTGGCGTCGGGGGCAAAGGCGTCGGCAATCACGGTATCCACCGGCAGCAGCAGCTTCACGCCCTTGGCTCTGGCTTTTTCCACCATTTCCAGCGCGTAGGACTCCCAGTCGGCTTCCAGCAGGCTGTCGCCCACCTGACCGCCCTGCGCGGCGGAGAAGGTGTAGGCCATGCCGCCGCCGATGATCACGGTATCGGCAATTTCCAGCAGATTGTTGATCACGCCGATCTTGGAGGAGATCTTACTGCCGCCCAGAATCGCCACCAGGGGCCGCTTGGGATTGGCCAGCGCACCGCCGATGACCTCCAGCTCCTTTTCAATCAGGAAGCCGGAGACGGCGGGGAGATAAGCGGCTACGCCGGCAGTGGAGGCGTGAGCGCGGTGAACAGCGCCGAAAGCGTCGGACACATAAACGTCAGCCAGGGAGGCAAGCTTCTCGGCAAATGCCGGGTCATTTTTCGTTTCGCCCTTTTCAAAGCGGGTGTTTTCCAACAGCAGAACCTGACCGGGCTGCAAAGCGGCGGCCTTTTCCTGCGCGTCCTTGCCAACTACATCGTGAGCAAACAGGACTTCCTGCCCCAGAAGCTCAGCCAGCCGCGCTGCCACAGGGGCCAGCGTCAGCTTTTTCAGGGACTTTTTCCATGCTTCTTCGGTCAGCTCGGCAGGGGCTTTGCCCTTTTCCGTCTGTTTCTTCACCCACTTGTCATAGTCCGGCTCCGGCTTGCCCAGATGGGAGCAGGCGATCACGGCCGCCCCCTGCTCCAGCAGATATCGAATGGTGGGCAGCGCCGCCACGATCCGCTTGTCGCTGGTGATCTCGCCGGTCTTTTTGTCCTGCGGCACGTTGAAATCGCAGCGCAGCAGAACCTTTTTGCCTTTTACGTCAATGTCGCGGACGGTTTTCTTCTGATAATTCATAAGCAGACTCCTATTCAGTTATCGTTTCGGCTTCTTCGGTTTTTCGCAGTTCTGATGCATGACGTCCTCCACGGGGCATGAACCGCAGGCGGACGGCTTCCGGCTGTGTTTACGCTTCGGCCATTTCCCCCACGCCCAGCAGGCCGGGGAATTGATTCTGACGCAGCGCTTCGTATACGCACACCGCCACGGTGTTGCTGAGATTCAGGCTCCGGGCCTCGTCGATCATGGGCAGACGGATACAGCGTTCCCGGAATCGCTCCCGGAAATCCATGGGCAGCCCCGCCGTCTCCTTGCCGAAAAAGATCCAGCAGTCGGGAGAAAACCGGGCTTCCTGATAGGAACGGGGTGCTTTCGTGGTGGTGAGCCAGCAGTCCCCGGCCGCTTCCGGATGCTTTGCAAAGAAGTCGTCCAGATTTTCGTAGTCAAAGACCTCCACCAGATGCCAGTAGTCCAGCCCGGCCCGCTTAACCGCCCGGTCGGAAATGTCGAATCCCAGTGGCCGAATCAGATGCAGGCGGCTGCCGGTGGCGGCACAGGTGCGGGCGATATTGCCGCAGTTCTGGGGGATCTCAGGCTCCACCAGTACAATATTCAGCACAGATACGTCCCCCTTTTTGTTTGAATAGCTTTCATTGTAATCCTTTACTGCCGGAAATTCAACTATTTTATGTGGAAATCCCCATTTCTTTTCGCTGTGTGCCGGGGAATTTTCAACAAAAGCCGGAAATTGCCCATCCCTGCGGAAAGCCCCGCCGGGGCTGCCGGTTTTCTGGTGGCTTTGATAAAAACAATAAGAATTTCCAGAAAGATTTGGGGAATTTACCGTGATATTTTTTTTCGAAACGCTGGATTTCCCGCAAAAGTTTGGTATAATGACACTGTACGTGTCTTAACACATGGCCGTGTAAGCGTTCATCACGGTTCATGAGCAAACATGACTGACAGGAGGGAAGCCGTTCCATGGATCTGTGCCGCGCCGTATTTCTGATGGAGGAGGATGCCTCCATACCCGTTGACGGGAAGCCGCTGATGCTGGAAGCCATACTGGGCCGTCCTATTTTGGAACGGGCCGCAAAACAGTGCATGGCAGATGGTGTTCAGCGGTTTTTTGTTGTCTGCCCGCCCCGTTTTGTCAAGGAGGCAGCCGCCTGCTTCCCGGAGGGGACAGACGTTACGTTCTCCGAGCAGCACGCGCAGCTGCTGAACTTTCTGGATAACGACGAAAACACGCTGGTTCTCTGTCGCGCCGCTCTGCCCTTCGCGCAGGCAGGACCGGGATTTGCCTATGCCGCCCCCGGCCATGAGCTGCGGAGCGTATGGCAGGAAAAGATGACCAACTCCATTTCCGGCGCATCACTGGTCTCCGGCTGGCTGCCAATCTTCGGGCCGGAAACCATCGCCGAGCTGGAACCGGTACTGGCGGAGCTGGAAAAGCAGCAGTAATTTCTATTTGAACTTCTAACAATTTATATAAGAAAAGCGAGGGAGTTTCCTATGATTTCTCACGGGAAGGATATCAAAATCTTCTGCGGCAACGCAAACCAGCCTCTGGCAGAGGAAATCTGCCGCATGATGGGTACCAAGCTGGGCGAGGCGGAGGTCAAGAGCTTCGCCGACGGCGAGGTTTCCGTTTCTCTGTATGAGACTGTCCGCGGCAGCGACGTGTTCGTGGTTCAGTCCACCTGCAAACCCGTCAACGACAACCTGATGGAGCTGCTGGTGATGATCGACGCCCTGCGCCGCGCATCCGCCGGCCGGATCACCGCCGTGATCCCCTATTTCGGCTACGCCCGTCAGGATCGTAAGGCCAAGGCCCGCGATCCCATCTCCGCCAAGCTGGTGGCAAACATGATCACCGCCGCCGGCGCTGACCGCGTGCTGACCATGGACCTCCACGCTTCCCAGATCCAGGGCTTCTTCGACATTCCTGTGGACAATCTGCTGGGCAATCCCATCTTCGTGGATTACTATGCCAAGAAGTTCGGCAACAAGTGCGAGGACATGATCGTGGTCTCTCCCGACGTGGGCTCCGTGGCCCGCGCCCGTGCCTTCGCCCAGAAGCTGCATATGCAGATGGCCATTGTGGACAAGCGCCGCCAGAAGGCCAACCAGTGCGAGGTCATGAACGTCATCGGCGACGT
>ENA-ORCM01000486-ORCM01000486.1-human-gut-metagenome-genome-assembly--contig:-NODE-486-length-38721-cov-5.835395_pt1 | contig 38721 bp, 36 predicted proteins | sample MGYA00242906_ERZ507928 | MGnify/ENA primary metagenome ERZ507928 (study PRJEB26167, sample SAMN06115497) | human gut metagenome | host: Homo sapiens | place: China:Shanxi | collected 2015-05-07...
GAAAATAGTCAGATTCTGACCAAAAATGACAGCTAATACAAATAATTAAATCCACAGGAGGTACATAAGATGTTAGATTGTTTTAAAGCAATTAACTGGAAAAAAACAGGTATTTTTGCAGCAGGAGTATTATTTGGAACCGCAGGTGTCAAAGTTCTCTCAAGCAAGGATGCTAAGAAAGTTTAGACAAACTGTACAGGAGCAGTACTTCGTGCAAAGGAGTGTGTAATGAACACAGTTACAACTGTTCAGGAGAATGCCGGTGATATCTACGAGGAGGCTAAGAGTATCAACGAGGAGCGTGCCGCAGCAGCAGAGGCAGCAGCTTTCGCAGATGAAGCAGAGAAAGCCGCAGAAACAGAGGACAGTGCAGCAGAGAACGAGGCAGCTGTTGAAGAATAAGGTGTAAAACAAGTAGTCCTGAGAGGATTTCTTCATATAAATAAATGAGGATGAAAATATAAAAGCAGTGGCTTACTTATACCGCGACAGGAAGCACCGGGAGAAAATCCTCAGGTGCTTCCTTTTTTAGAGACAGTCTGGAAATGGAGTGAGAAATATGAAGTTTGTCATCAAACATGAGATCAAAGGGCGTATGCGTATCCATGTGTCCCAGTACAGGATGAGTTGTGGACAGGCAGATACGCTTCTTTATTTTTTACACAGCAATAAATACGTGACGTTTGCAAAAGTTTATGAGCGAACCGGGGATGCGGTAATCTCTTATATTGGAGATCGTGCAGAGATAATCCGTACATTACAGCAGTTTTCTTATGAAAAAGTGGATGTTCCCGCAGGTGTGATCGAAAATTCCGGCCGTGAATTAAATGCGAAATATCAGGAGAAACTGATCGAAAAAGTTGTCTGCCGTTATGCAAGTAAAATGTTTCTACCATATCCGGTACGGGCATGTGTCACGACGTTCAAATCCGTAAAATATATATGGAAAGGTTTACAGTGCTTATGGCACCGGAAGATTGAAGTGCCGGTACTCGATGCAACTGCGATCGGGGTATCGGTTTTCAGAAATGATATTGAGACAGCCGGCTCGGTTATGTTCTTACTTGGCATAGGAGAACTCTTAGAAGAGTGGACGCATAAGAAATCCGTGGATGATCTGGCGCGTACGATGTCCTTAAATGTAGGAAAAGTCTGGTTAAAGCGCGAAGATCAGGAAGTACTTGTACAAACCTCTGAAATCCGTCCGGGAGATGAGGTTGTTGTCCATATGGGCAATGTCATCCCATTTGACGGTATAGTCAGCGACGGTGAGGCAATGGTCAATCAGGCATCCTTAACCGGAGAATCTGTTCCTGTCAGAAGAATTGTGGAAAATTCTGTTTATGCCGGCACCGTGGTAGAGGAGGGAGAGCTTACCGTTCTCATCAAAGAAGTCGGCGGTTCCAGCCGCTTCGAGAAGATCGTCACCATGATCGAGGAGTCCGAAAAATTAAAATCTGCACTGGAAGGAAAAGCAGAGCATTTAGCAGACAAATTAGTACCATATTCATTAGGCGGTACGGTACTGACATACCTTCTGACCAGAAATGTAAATAAAGCCATATCGGTATTGATGGTCGATTTTTCCTGTGCGTTAAAACTCGCGATGCCGATCTCGGTACTTTCTGCGATCCGTGAGGCAAGTCTTTATCATGTGACCGTCAAGGGTGGAAAATACTTAGAAGCTGTTGCAGATGCAGACACGATCGTATTTGATAAGACGGGAACACTCACAAAAGCGAAACCGACGGTTGTGGATGTTGTTTCATTTAACGGTGCACAGCCGGATGAACTGCTGTGTATTGCAGCATGTTTAGAAGAGCATTTCCCGCATTCGATGGCAAAAGCAGTCGTGGATGCTGCACAGGAGAAAAATCTTGCACATGAGGAAATGCATACCAAAGTGGAATATATCGTAGCACATGGTATTTCTTCGCGGATTCAGGACAAGAAAGTAATCATCGGAAGTTATCATTTTGTATTTGAAGATGAACAATGTGTGATTCCACAGGGCAAGGAAGAATTGTTTGAATCCCTTTCGGGTGAATGTTCGCATTTGTATCTGGCAATTGATGGCGTTTTAGCTGCTGTTATTGCGATTACGGATCCAATCCGCGAGGAGGCACCGCGGGTTGTTTCCATGCTTCGCAAGTGCGGGCTTTCTAAAATTGTTATGATGACAGGAGACAGCGAGCGGACTGCGAAAGTGGTTGCGGCTAAAGTTGGCGTTGATGAGTATTATTCGGAAGTACTTCCGGAAGACAAAGCGTCATATGTGGAAAAAGAACATCAGGCTGGACGTAAAGTTATCATGATTGGAGACGGTGTAAACGATTCGCCGGCACTTTCTGCAGCAGATGTCGGAATTGCAATTTGTGATGGTGCAGAGATGGCACGGGAGATTGCCGATATTACCATTGCAGGCGACAATCTGGAAGAATTAGTTACCTTAAAACGGTTAAGCAATGCGTTAGTAAAGCGGATTCATGGAAATTACCGACAGATTGTCGGTTTTAATACCGGATTGATTTTGTGCGGGATTGGTGGTGTTATGCAGCCGGCAACGTCAGCACTTTTGCATAATACATCAACCTTGGCAATCAGCGTTAAGAGCATGAAGGATTTGCTTAACGAAAAGGATGAAAAATAAGACATATAACCTTTGGGGTTATACGGCATGAACAAAAGGAACCTGCATAAAAACAGGTTCCTTAAATGAGGGAAAATCCCTGTTGAAGAATGGTTCAGGATAATTATGACAAAATGTAGAAATTTCATTGTAATTATTCCTTAAATCAGCACTTGATTTAATTGTTGGCATAAAAACACCGCCCTGTTTGATAACAAAATTATACAAAAATTTTGCTATATGGTCAAAGGACATCTCCATAATAGTAGCTAAATAAATAGCTAAATAAATATAAAAACTACCGGTAGCAGGTTACAGATGTTTAACATATTCCTTTGGAGTAAGCGCACATAGATGAAGAGAAATATGAAAAGCAGAATCATAAATCAAAAAGGAAAGTATCTTTTCTAAAAACAAGGAATGTTATACAATATATCTGTTAAGATAAAAATATGCGGAGGATGTCCAATGTATACAACATACAAAGAGTACTTAAAACAGGAGACGTCACTGCCCTTTGAAGAAGCCATGCAGATCTGGAACCAGATTGCAGAGCAGGGGGAAGCGGATGCAGCCTGCAGGGAACTCATAGACCGTTTTTTGAAATGTGCAGTAGACTATGTGCGAATCAGAAACGGATGGAACCAGAAATCGCTGGCAGAGAAAGGACAGGCAGATGCGGAGCGCACCCGCTGTCATAATCTTGTGATCAGTGCGAAAAAAAACTGTCCGTCTATATGTATGAGCATAAGCTGGGCAATGACTGGGATGATTGGTTAGGGGAAGAGCGAAAACGAATCGGAGACTTCGCATGTTATGTGGTACTGCTTCAGGGACTGGAAGCAAGATAGTATAGAAAACAAAAGAAATCGAGGAACTTATCACATGGCAAAAGTGATTATGATACAGGGAACAATGTCTAATGCCGGAAAAAGCCTGATTACAGCCGGCTTATGCCGTATTTTTCATCAGGACGGATACCGTGTGGCACCTTTTAAGTCGCAGAATATGGCATTGAATTCCTATATTACAACAGAAGGGCTTGAAATGGGACGGGCACAGGTTATGCAGGCAGAGGCAGCAGGAATCGAGCCACAGGTCTGTATGAACCCGATTCTTTTAAAGCCAACCAATGATATTGGCTCCCAGGTGATTGTCAACGGTACGGTCATTGGCAATATGCCGGCGCGGGAATATTTTAACTATAAGAAAAAGCTTGTCCCGGATATATTAAAGGCATTTCACAAACTGGAAGAGCAGGCGGATATTATTGTAATAGAAGGAGCCGGAAGTCCGGCAGAAATTAATCTCAAGGAAAATGACATTGTAAATATGGGCATGGCGGAGATGGTAAATGCACCGGTTCTTCTGGCAGGAGATATTGACCGGGGCGGTGTATTTGCACAGCTTTTAGGAACACTGATGCTTTTGGAAGAGCAGGAAAAGTCCCGTGTAAAAGGTTTAATCATCAACAAATTCCGCGGAGATGTATCTATATTGGAACCGGGCATTCAGATGTTAGAGGAAAAAGGCGGCATTCCGGTCTGTGGAGTGGTGCCTTATATGAAGATACAACTTGAGGATGAAGACAGCCTGACCGGAAAATTCAAGTATCGGAAAGAGGCGTTGATAGATCTGGCAGTTATCCGTTATCCGAGAATATCTAATTTTACGGATTTTGATGTTTTCGAGCATATGGAAGGCGTATCGGTGCGCTATGTGACTTCGGTGCAGGAAATCCACCATCCGGATGCAATTATTCTGCCGGGCAGTAAAAATACAATGGGTGACCTGAAATGGATGCGCGAAAATGGCATGGAAGCCCTGATAAAGAAACTGTCCGTAGACACTCCGGTCATTGGAATCTGCGGCGGTTACCAGATGTTAGGAGAAAGCCTCGAAGACCCTTATTCGGTAGAGGAAGGCGGCAGCTTACGGGGTATGGAGCTATTGCCACTTAAGACCGTGATGAGCCGGGAAAAGGTACGCCGTCAGGTAACGGGAACCATAGGCTCTCTCACCGGCACATTAGCTTCTCTTTCCGGCAAAGAATACAAAGGTTATGAGATTCATATGGGACATACCGGCGGAACACAGAAGCCAGAGCGGATACAGGCACCAAAGCAGATACCGGCACAGTCTCAAGCTCATGCGCATGCACAGGAGGAATCCTGTATACAGGATGCAGTCGTTGTGCAGAAGGAAAATGTCTACGGAACGTATGTCCATGGTATTTTTGATGAAGGAGATATCGCATCCACTTTTATCCGGGTATTAGCGGAGAAAAAGGGAGTGCATTATGAAGATAATCAGGGCATGAATTATCAGCAGTATAAGGAGAGCCAGTACGATTTGCTGGCGGATACACTGCGGAAATATCTTGATATGGAAGCGGTTTATGGAATGCTGCAGGAGGCAGAATATGACAAAAGCAGAATTAGATAACAGAAAGATTTTGCCTTTAGATGACAGTTGGTATCGCAGGGTAAAAGAGAAGCTGGATGGAATCGCCAAACCCCTGGATGGACTTGGAAAGTTTGAACATCTGATTGCACAGATTGGAGCCATAGAGAAGACGACCAGAATATCCATTCAGAAAAAAGCAGTTCTTGTTATGTGTGCAGACAATGGCGTGGTGGAAGAGCGGGTCAGCCAGAGTGGAAAAGAAGTAACGCTTGCAGTGGCAAAAGCCATGGGAGTAAATAATTCTTCTGTAGGAAAAATGGCAGCAGTAGCGGGCGTGGATGTAATTCCGGTGGACATTGGAATTGATACGGAGGAAATAATTCCCGGAGTATTGCCACGAAAAGTTGCAAAGGGAACGAAAAACTTCGCAAAGGAACCTGCGATGACAGAAGAAGAGGTCTTAAAGGCAATAGAAACCGGAATACAACTGGTGCAGCAATGCCATAGAGACGGTTATGAGATACTTGCTACAGGAGAGATGGGAATTGGAAATACAACCACCAGTACAGCCGTTGCAGCAGCACTTTTGGATTTAGAGGTAGAGCAGGTGACCGGCAAGGGCGCAGGATTAACCGATGATGCATTAAAAAGAAAATGCAGGGTAATTGAAGAAGCGATAGAAAAATATTCCCTTCGTGATGCGGATGCATTTACCATATTAAAGACGGTAGGTGGACTGGACATAGCCGGATTGACAGGCGTATTTATCGGAGCAGCAATCGAGCAGATACCGGTTGTCATCGATGGCGTCATCAGTGCCGTTGCGGCACTTTTGGCAGAGACACTTTGCAAGGGTGCCGTAAATTATATGATACCATCCCATAAGAGCCGGGAACTGGCAGAGACAGCGATTATGAAAAAGCTGCATTTAGATCCGGTACTGGATGCGGATATGGCACTGGGTGAGGGAACCGGTGCAGTGATGATGATGTCCCTGCTGGATGTGGCACTGGGCGTGTATTTGCAGGGAGCATCCTTTGCAAATTTTGAGATAGAACAGTACAAGAGGTATGAAGAATGATTGCATTGGTAATCGGCGGAAGCGGCAGCGGAAAATCCGCATATGCAGAACAAATGGCAGTGAAAGCCGCAGGCAACGGCAGCCTTTATTATGTAGCCACCATGCAGGTGTATGATGAAGAAGGAAAGAAAAAAGTAGAGCGTCACCAGAAAATGCGGGCAGGAAAAGGCTTTCTTACGATAGAGCAGCCGAGAAGACTTAAAGAGGCAGCAAAGAAAGTGGCAACCGAAAAAGTGTCAGCAGGAAAAGTTGCAGCAGAAAGAGTGTCGGCCGGGAAAATAGTTTTGCTGGAATGTATGTCGAACCTCGTTGCCAACGAAATGTTTTCAGAAGAAAATCTGTCTGCTGTGATGGATGAAGCGAAAGTAAAGCAGCTTTCCCATGAAATTATAAGTGGAGTAACAGCATTGCAGGATTCCTGTGCTGTACTGATTATTGTCACGAATCAGATATTTGAAGACGGAATCCGTTATGATGCATCCACAATGGCTTATATCCGGTTGTTAGGAGATGTAAACCGACAGATTGCAGAGCGGGCAGAGCAGGTCGTTGAAGTAGTAGCAGGAATTCCGATTTTCATAAAAAAGGATGGAATTTAAGAAAGAAGAGGAATACATGAAAATTTTAAAAGGATTCGTCATTGCATTTTCTATATATTCAAAAATACCGGTGCCACAGTTTGACTGGAAGGAAGAAGATATGCAGTATCACCTCTGCTTTTTCCCACTGATTGGTCTTGTGATTGGTGCATTGGAAGCCGGCTGGTTCTTTTTGGGAAATGCAGCCGGGATAAGCCATCTGTGCAAAACGCTGATAGCGGTAGCGATTCCATTGCTTGTTACCGGCGGCTTTCATATGGATGGATTTATGGATACCATGGATGCATTTCATTCCTATCAGGATAAGGAGAAGAAGCTGGCAATTTTAAAAGACCCTCATATTGGCGCATTTTCCGTATTGATGCTGGTTTTATATTATCTTATTTATGGAGCAGCATATGCGGAGCTTACGGAATTGTCTGCAATTCTTGTAGTGGGAATTGGCTTTGCGTTATCACGAAGCTTAAGCGGAATTGGTGTGGTGAGCCTGAAGGCAGCAAAAAAGGATGGTATGCTTGCTTATTTTGCAGACAGCGCCCAGAAAAAAAGAGTGCTGGCAGTCCTCATCATAGAGGCAGTTGTCTACAGTGGATGTATGATTTATGTAAACCTATGGGCAGGGCTTGCAGCAGTAGTTGTGGCATTGCTCTGTTATGGTTATTATAGTTGGAAAAGCCGGAAGGAATTTGGCGGAATCAATGGTGATACCGCAGGATATTTTGTGTCATTATGCGAAAATGCCATGGCAGTTGCAGTGGTAGTTGTTTTTCACTTTACAGGAAATTGCTTTCCTGTAAAGTAAAAAACGCTCCGCGAGTATGCGAACTGCGGCGTATAAGGCAGATGCCGCAAGCGACCGCCACAGGCGCGAGAATGTGCCAAGGCACATTCTTTGTTTTATAGCAGATTGGAAAGGAAAAATTATGGAATTATTTTTGGGCGGATGTTACCAGGGAAAAAAGGAATATGTGTTAAAGCTTCACCCGGAATGTAAAGGTCAGGTGATAGAGGGCGAAAACCTTCCTGCAGACTCGGATGGAATGATAAAAGAACTTCAGGAATTTGAGAATCCGGTCATCAACCATTTACACCTGTGGGTCCGGAAATGTCTTGAGCAGCAGGCGGATGTGGAACTGTTAACTGATAAATTGCTGGAAGCATATCCGGGACTTATTTTCATCTGTGATGAGATTGGAAACGGAATTGTACCGATGGATGCTCTGGAACGGGATTACAGGGAGCGGACCGGAAGGCTGCAGATTCGGATTGCCCAAAAGGCAGAAAGGGTAGAACGCATTGTATGTGGAATCAGCCAGAGATTAAAATAAATTTATTGCTTATCCGTCATGGAAAGACCCCGTCAAATCGGGAGCACCGGTATTTGGGTGTAACAGAAGAAGCTTTATCCGGGGAAGGCAGAAAGCAGTTGGAGATTCTTGCAGAAAAAGACATTTTAAAAAAAACATGGCTGCTTTTCATCAGTCCGATGCTGCGCTGCCAGGAGAGTGCTGGTATACTTTTTCCGGGAAAGAAAGCTTATCCGATAGAAGAATGGCGGGAGATGAATTTTGGCGCATATGAGGGAAAAAATTACGAAGATTTGAAAAATGATTCCTATTATCAGAAATGGATTGACAGCAATGGCACACTGCCTTTTCCGGAAGGCGAGAGCCAGCAGGAATATATAAAACGCTGCCATAGAGGACTTCTTACTGCAACAAAAATCATAGAGGAAAAGATTGCCGGAGAAGTAGCAGATACTGCAAAGACGTCATCAGCGAATGAGATAACAGAACTCCGGGAGCCTGAAAAACAGATAGCAGAAAGTCAGATGATAGAAAATCAAATAGCAGAAAATCAAATAGCAGAAAATCAAATAGCAGAAAATCAGATGACAGAAAGTCAGCCCCGGAATATAACAGCAGTTGTACACGGCGGCACAATTATGGCACTGCTTCACATCCTTGCAGGCGGAAATTATTTTGATTATCAGGTGAAAAATGGAGGCGGCTACTGCTGTAAGCTCAGACTTTGCGGGGAAGAATGGAAATTAGATTCCCTTGAGGAGATTACAATATGATTTATCACATGATTGCGTTCGGACTGGGATTTTGCCTGGACCTTCTTTTGGGAGATCCATACTGGCTGCCACATCCCATCCGGGTGATTGGAAATTTTATAGGGATATTGGAAAAAAGAATGAATAAAAAGGAGTGCAGTGAGAAATACCTTGTAAGAGCAGGCATTGGAATGGTTGCGCTTGTTTTGCTGACAGTTCTTATGGTGACCGCACTTCTTCTGATTCTTGCGTACCGGATTCATCCGGTGGCAGGTGTTATCTTGGAAATGATTATGACCTATCAGATTCTTGCTGCAAAATGCCTGAAAGTAGAAAGCATGAAGGTATATAATTGTTTAAAGGAGAATGACCTTATAGCGGCAAGACATGCTGTTTCCATGATTGTAGGCAGAGATACCGAGCGGCTGGATGAAACCGGAGTGGCAAAAGCTGCCATTGAAACGGTGGCGGAAAATACTTCGGATGGAGTCATTGCGCCGATGCTGTATACCGCACTTGGCGGACCGGTTCTGGGCTTTTTTTATAAGGCAGTCAATACGATGGATTCCATGGTAGGATATAAGAATGAACGTTATCTTCATTTTGGCAGAGCTGCCGCAAAATTTGATGATATCTGCAATTATATCCCATCCCGTATCAGTGCATACCTGATGATTGCAGGGACGTATTTCCTTGGAAAGGAATATAACAGGAAACATGCATATTACATTTATAAGAGGGACAGGTATCATCATGCCAGCCCGAACTCTGCCCAGACAGAGGCAGTTTGTGCAGGAGCACTATCCATACAGCTTGCAGGGGATGCCTGGTATTTTGGCAAACTGGTGAAAAAGCCATTTATCGGAGATGCACTGCGTCCGGTGGAATATGAGGACATTAAAAGAGCGGACAGGCTTTTGTATGCGACTGCATTTTTATGTGAAGGCATTTGCCTTTTGGTGATGGGATTGTTATTCTTTATATGATTGAAAGGATAACAATACAGGAAAGGAACAGGAATATGGTACATGGAGGAGACATCTACCGTAATTGCATATCGTTAGATTATTCTGTAAATATCAATCCTCTGGGCATACCGGCATCTGTAGAGGCAGCCCTTAGGGAAGCGGTGTCTTTATGCAGCCGGTATCCGGATATCAGGCAGGAGAAGCTGAAGGCAGCCATTGCTGAGATGGATAAGGTAGCGGCAGATGAGATATTGTGCGGAAATGGAGCTTCTGAACTTTTTCCTGCAATTCTTCATGCATTAAAACCAAAGAAAATACTGATTCCGGTTCCTTCTTTTTATGGTTACGAGTGGGCTGCCGGAACGGAAGCGTGTGAAGTAAGTTATTTTCCATTGCGGGAACAGGATAATTTTGTGCTGGGAGAGGACTTTATTGAGGCATTAGATAAAGAAACGGAGCTTATATACCTTGCTAATCCCAATAATCCCACCGGACAGTTAATTCCACCGGAGATTTTAAAAGGGATTTTAAAGCGGTGTCAGGAGCTTGATATAATAGTGGTGGTAGATGAATGCTTTCTGCCGTTTTGTGAAGAAGCAGAGCTTTATGAAGAAATGGAAGCTGGCATGAAATGTAGGAATCTGATTCAGGTGAGAGCATTTACCAAGACCTTTGCCATACCGGGAGTCCGGCTGGGTTATCTTATCTGCCGGAACAGGGAAGTCTGTCAGAAGATTGCAAGGCAGCTTCCGGAATGGAACTTATCGGTATTTGCCCAGATGGCAGGATGCGCTGCAGCAAAAGAAACGGAATTTATCGGGGAAAGCAGGAAACTCATAAAAGAGCAGCGGAGTATTCTGACAAAAGAGCTGATATCCTTAGGCTTCCGGGTGTATCCTTCCCAGGCAGATTATATTTTATTTTACACAGAGCTGCCATTATATGAGTTACTTTTAAAGAAACAGATTTTGATTCGAAATTGTGAAAATTACAGAGGTCTGTCCAAAGGATATTACCGGATTGCAGTAAGAGGGCAGGCAGAGAATGAGTGGCTGATAAGCGCATTAAGAGAGGTGACAGAGAAATGAATCCCATCGAATTTGTATTGCCGGGAGAGATTGAAAAACGCAGCTTTGAGATTATTTCAGAGGAATTAGAAAAGCGTCAGATTGTATTGCCTAAGGAGCAGGAGTCTGTTACCAAGCGTGTGATACATACCAGCGCAGATTTTGATTATGCAGAGACAATGTGTTATTCTGACCATGCAGTAGAAATTGCAAAGGAACTGATTCTTAAGGGCGCCGATATTGTAACGGATACCAATATGGCACTTGCCGGAATCAATAAGAGAATATTAGCTTCCTTTGGCGGAGAAGCCCATTGCTTTATGGCGGACCCGGATGTGGCACAGCTTGCCAGAGAGCGGCAGGTAACAAGAGCAACCATCAGCATGGAGAAAGCCGCATCCATTGAAAAACCGGTTATTTTTGCGGTGGGAAATGCACCGACGGCATTAATCGAGCTTCATAAAATGATAACCGAGAGACGATATCAGCCGGCATTTATTATCGGAGTTCCGGTAGGTTTTGTAAATGTGGTACCGGCAAAAGAATTGATTATGGAAACAGAAGTACCTTATATCATTAACCGGGGCAGAAAGGGCGGAAGCAATGTTGCCGCAGCTATCTGCAATGCAATTTTGTATCAATTAAGACGATAGTAAAATCAGGGGGAAGAAAGATGCAATATGGGTTTACCTCCGGAAGCTGTGCCGCAGCCGCAGCAAAGGCAGCAGTCTATATGCTGCTGAGTGGAAGAAGAAAAACAGAGATTACCATTGAGACACCAAAGGGAATTCCCTACCATGCAACGGTGGAGCATATCGAAATTCAGGAAACAGAAGTTTCCTGCGCGGTACAAAAGGACGGCGGGGATGACCCGGATGTGACAACGGGGGCATGGATTTATGCAGCGGTGAGCATTTGTGAAGAAAATAACAATCAGATAGAAATAGATGGCGGCATCGGTGTTGGCAGGGTTACGCGGCCGGGATTAGACCAGCCGGTAGGAAATGCCGCAATTAATACGGTACCACGGCAGATGATTGCAAAAGAAGTATCAGAGGTCTGCCATCTGTTTGATTTTCAGGGCGGAATCAAAGTCGTAATTTCAGTGCCGGAAGGAGAAAATCTTGCGGCACAGACTTTTAATCCGAGACTTGGAATAAAGGGCGGAATCTCGATACTTGGAACCAGCGGTATTGTTGAGCCTATGAGTGATAAGGCATTGCTAGATACCATAGCAGTGGAATTGAAACAGAAGCGGGCAGAAGGTCATTCTATTGTTGCCATATCGCCGGGCAACTACGGATTGGAATTTATGAAACGGACCTATGGTTATGATTTGGAGCGCAGTGTAAAATGCAGCAACTTTATCGGACAGACCATTGACATGGTAAAAGAACTTGGATTTTCCAAAATGCTCTTAACCGGTCATATCGGAAAGCTGATAAAGGTATCCGGCGGCATTATGAACACCCATTCCAAAGAGGCAGACTGCCGGATGGAGCTTCTGGCGGCGGCAGCAATCCGGGCGGGCGCAGAAGTGACACTGCTTCGGGAAATATTAGACTGCATTGGTACAGAGGATGCCGTAGACCGGATTCGAAAAGCCGGACTTTTAGAACCTGCCATGGAATATGTCATGGAAAAAATTGAAGACCATCTTAAGCATCGTGCCGGGGATGGACTGGAAATAGAATGTATGGTTTATAGTAATGATATCGGACTTTTAGGTGTAACGCCGGGAGCAGAGGCATTATTAAAAGAACTGTTGGAGGAAAAGCAATGATTCATTTTGTTGGAGCAGGGTGCGGAGCACCGGATTTGATTACCGTAAGAGGAATGCATCTTTTGGAAAAAGCGGATGTGATTATCTATGCCGGTTCACTGGTAAATCCTGAGCTTTTAAATTATGCCAAAGCAGACTGTCAGGTATATAACAGTGCAGTGATGACATTGGAAGAAGTCCTTGCAGTTATGGTGGAGGCAGAGCAGGAAGGAAAAGATGTGGTGCGGCTGCATACCGGAGAACCAAGCATATATGGAGCAGTGCAGGAGCAGATGCAGGAGCTGGATGCAAAAAAGATAGCCTATGATTCTACGCCGGGAGTAAGTGCCTGCTTTGGAGCAGCGGCAGCCATGAATCTGGAGTATACCCTGCCGGATATTTCCCAGTCCCTTATCATTACCAGAATGGAGGGACGGACGGCGGTTCCGGAGAAAGAAAGCATTGAGGCATTTGCTGCCCATCAGTGTTCCATGGCAATCTATTTAAGCACCGGAATGTTGGAGAAGTTATCTGAGCGTCTGATAAAGGGCGGCTATTCAAAGGATACCACTGCGGCACTGGCTTATAAGGTAAGCTGGCCGGAGGAAGAAATATATATCTGCACGGTAGAAACATTGGCACAGACAGCGGCAGAACATGGAATTACCAAAACGGCACTGGTTCTCGTTGGAGATGTCATTAACAAGAGCGGATACAGCAAATCCAGACTGTATGCAGAAGATTTCTCCACAGAATTCCGGGCAGCAAAAAATCATAAGAAGGCGGAAAGAAAATGCAGTCATTGAAATGGAGTGTCATCAGCTTTACCGAAAAGGGAGCAGAGCTTGCCGAAAAGATAAAAAGACTTTCCAAAGAGCAGCAGCTTCCCTATGAAATTCATACTTATCATGGCAGAAAACAGGTGGAAAATCTGAACGCGTGGACAAAGGAACAGTTTTCCCTAAGAAATGCAATCATTTTTATCGGAGCATGTGGAATTGCAGTGCGGACAATTGCCCCATTTCTTAAGGACAAGCTGACAGACAGTCCGGTGCTGGTACTGGATGAGGCGGGCAATTATGTCATTCCTCTTTTATCCGGGCATGTAGGAGGCGCCAATGAGATAGCACTGCAGCTGGCAGAGTTATTAGGAGCAGTTCCGGTAATTACCACAGCGACCGACATTAATAATGCCTTTGCCATAGATGTATTTGCAAAAAAGCATGACCTATCCATTGATAAAAAAGAAGGCATTAAGAAAGTTTCTGCAAAGGTGCTGGAAAAAAAGAAGCTTTCCATGACAATCGCTCCGGAATATGCCGCAAAAGTGGATGTGGCAATCGGCACACCAGAGGATGGGCAGAAGCCGGAACCATTGTTGACCTTAATCCCCAAAGAATATATTCTTGGAATCGGATGCAGAAGGAATAAAGAAGAACAGGAACTTAAGGCATTTGCAGAAAGCTGTTTAAATGAAACCGGAGTAGACTGGAAACAGATACGGGCAATTGCTTCAATAGATAAAAAGAAGGATGAAAATGCAATTCTAAAACTTGCGGCAGAACATGGCATTCCATTTCTCACCTTTGATGCAGAAACCTTAAGCCGTGTGTCCGGTACCTTTGATTCATCGGTATTTGTGGAAAGCCAGGTGGGCGTAGACAATGTCTGCGAGCGGGCAGCCATGGCAGCCTGCCGGGATAATGGAAGGCTGGTGCTTCAGAAAAAAGCGGAAAATGGAATGACACTGGCAATAGCAAAAGAAGATTGGAGATTGACTTTATATGAAGAATAAAATATGGATTGTTGGAATGGGACCGGGAAATGAAGAGATGATGACAGGCAGAGCCATCGAAGTATTAGAACAGGTGGACGTAATCATCGGATATACCGTATACCTTGATTTGTTAGGAGAACGTTTTCAAGACAAGGAATTTCTTTCCACGCCGATGCGGCAGGAAGAAAAACGCTGCAGAATGTGTTTTGAGGAAGCAGAAAAAGGCAAAAGCGTGGCAATGGTATGCAGTGGCGATGCCGGTGTCTATGGAATGGCATCACTGATGTATGAGATCGGAAAAGAATATCCGGCGATTTCACTGGAAGTGATACCGGGAATTACCGCAGCCAACAGCGGAGCAGCGGTTCTTGGAGCACCATTAAATCATGACTACTGTGTAATCAGTCTCAGTGACCTTATGACACCATGGGAGTTAATTGAAAAGAGGCTGATTATGGCGGCACGGGGAGATTTTGCTATTGCACTTTATAATCCGTCCAGCCGGAAGCGGGCAGACTATTTGGAAAGAGCATGCAAAATTCTGCTTCAGGAGATAGAACCGGAGCGCGCATGCGGTTATGTGGAAAATATCGGAAGAGACGGAGAAAGCACAGTTACCTGTACATTAGAAGAATTACAGAGTAAAACAGTAAATATGTTTACTACCGTTTTTGTTGGAAATTCCAGAACCAGAATTCAGGATGGAAAATTAATCACACCAAGAGGCTATAAGATAGAGCAATGAAAAAAATAATCATTTTTTCAGGAACAACAGAAGGAAGAAAATTATCGGAGCTGATGGCGGCAGCAGGCATAGCCCACACTGTATCGGTGGCAACCGATTATGGAAAGCTGGTCATGAAAGAGCATCCAGAGGTGAAGATTCAGGAAGGACGCCTTTCCAAAGAAGCTATGTCAGAATTTCTAAGGAAAGAATCCTTTGACCTTGTAATCGATGCCACTCATCCCTATGCGGTGGAAGTGACCAGAACCATAAAAAGCTGCGTTGCCGGAATGAAAGCGGATGGACTTGAGGTCATTTACTTACGGCTGAAACGGAGCATCCAGGCGTCAGAAGAAACGGGACTTCGTTTCTTTGACAGCAATGAAGCCTGCGCAGAAGCATTAAAGGAAATCAAGGGAAACATTCTTCTTACCACAGGAAGCAAGGAACTTTCCGTATATACCGCATCCGAAGAAGTAAAAAAACGTCTTTACGTCCGGGTACTGCCGGGGATGGAAAGTCTTGAAATCTGCCGGAGGGAAGGAATTCTGCCACAACAGATTCTGGCACTGCAGGGACCTTTTTCTGAAGAATTCAATGATGCACTGATTCATCAGTACGGGATAAAATGTATGGTAACAAAGCAGGGCGGCATTACCGGAGGTTTTTTAGAGAAAAAAGAAGCAGCTTTAAAAAATCGTATCCCACTTTTGATCATTCGTCGGGAGGCAGCAGAGGAAGACGGACTTTCCTTTGATGCAGTCTGTGAGAAAATCGAAACATTAACAGGAGTAAACCTTTCCTTAAGACCGGCGGAGCTTATGATTACGCTGGCAGGAATCGGACCGGGGGATGCAGATATGATGACCGTCCGGTTAAAGGAAGCATTGGCAGAAGCGGACCTTGTATTAGGTGCGAAACGTCTGATAGAGGCAGTGACACCGAAGCTTGAAAAAGAGGCACTTTATCTGCCGGATAAAATCCTTACATGGCTTAAGGAAAAGAGCAGACAGTATGCGGTGCATGAAAAACTGAAGGTAGTCATCCTTTTTTCCGGGGATATTGGTTTTTATAGTGGCTGGAACAAGGTAAGAATCTGTCTGCAGGAAGCACTGCAAAAGGGCATACTTCATGGAACCTTGCAAAACATTCCGGGCATTTCTTCCATTCAGATGATGGCAGCAGCCTGTGGCGTAAGCTGGGAAAATGCCGGAATTTACAGTATACATGGCAAAACAGATACGGATGGCTGGCAGGCAGAAGTGATACGCAGGATGCATGAAAATGGGCGGCTGTTTCTTTTGGTATCCGGAGCAGAAGACATCCGGAAATTAGGAGCACTTTTTTCGGATAAAGAGAATTGCAGAATTACAGTGGGGTACCAGTTATCTTATCCGCAGCAGAAGCTGATGGTGCTTACACCGGAAGCGTGCAGAGAGACAGAACAGGAAGGATTGTATGTTGTCATGATAGAGAAGGAAGAACAGAAAGCGAATGAAGAATGTGCGGAGCAGGGAAAGCGCAGGGAACAGGAAGCGCAGGAAGAGCCGGCAACTTTGTCACCGGGAATCCCGGATGAAGCCTTTATTCGTGGGAAAGTTCCAATGACCAAAGAGGAAGTGCGTCAGGTCAGCCTTTGCAGCCTGCGGCTTCAGAAAGATTCGGTGCTTTATGATATTGGAAGCGGAACGGGTTCGATTGCTGTGGAAGCAGCCCATTTATCCAAAGGAATCAAAGTCTATGCCATTGAAAAGAAAGAAGAGGCGCTAGCACTTCTGGCACAGAATAAGGAGAAGTTTCAGGTAGCAAATATGGAGATTATCCGGGGAACGGCACCGGAGGCATGCAATGGATTAGAGGAGCCAACCCATGTTTTCATCGGGGGAAGCGGTGGACACCTGATGGAAATTTTAGAAGTACTGGCAGCAAAAAAGAGAAGAATAAGAGTTGTAATGAATGCTATAAGTCTTGAGACGGTGGCAGAATTCAAACAGGTAAAAGAACGGTTTTCGGTATGCAATTTTGAAATGATTCAGATGCAGGTCAGCCGTTATCATGAGTTTGGTTCTTATTATATGCCAAAGGCAGAAAATCCGGTTATGATATGTTCTTTTGATTTGCAGGGAGGAGAAGCGGATGCAGAAGCGTAAAGGAGTAGTTCTTGCAGCACCCAAAAGCGGCAGTGGAAAGACACTGATTACCTGTGCATTAATCGAAGCCTTGAAAGAAGCAGGAGTCAATGTCTGTGCATTTAAGTGCGGACCGGATTATATAGACCCGATGTTTCACCGGACGATTTTAGGCGTGCCGGGCGGGAATCTGGATACATATTTTACCGGCGAAGCAAAGACAAAAGAGATATTTATGGAAGAGACACCGGAAGATGCATTTGCAGTGGTAGAGGGTGTCATGGGGCTTTATGACGGACTTGGCGGAATTTTAGAAGAAGGTTCCACCTATCACCTGGCAAATTCTGTTTCCCTGCCGGTGATTCTGGTAATTGATGCACATGGCATGGGAAGAACGATACTTCCGCTGATACAGGGACTTTTATCCTATGACAAAGCCGGAATCATAAAGGGCGTGATACTAAACCGGGTCAGCAAAATGTTCTATGCGTCATTAAAAGAGTTAATCGAAACCGAATTATCCATAGAAGTGCTGGGCTGTTTTACCGAACAGAAGGAGCTTCATCTGGAGAGCCGCCACTTAGGCTTAAAACTTCCGGAAGAAAAGCGTGATTTAAAAGAACAGGTATGCCGCGGGGCAGACAGCTTAAAAGAAACGGTATCGATAGAGCGGATTTTAGCAATTGGGGGAGCCGGAGAAAAGGATGCGGCATCCCCAGAAGTTGATAGTTACGAAAACAAAGTGACATATCAGAGAGCAGATATCAAAGAAAATGACACCCATGAAAGTAAACTCCGCCTTGCCATCGCAAGAGATGAGGCATTTTGTTTTTATTATCAGGAGAACCTGAAACTGCTTTCAAAAAGGGGCTTTGAGCTGGTGCCGTTTTCTCCCCTGCATGATAAGAAATTGCCGGAGCATATCAGCGGATTACTGTTAGGCGGGGGATATCCGGAACTTTTTGCAAAGGAATTATCCGAAAATGACAGCATGAAGACAGCCATCCGGGAAGCCATCCGGGGCGGACTTCCGTCACTGGCAGAATGTGGGGGTTTTCTTTATCTTCATAAATCACTGAAGGATATGGAAGGCAGACAATATTCCATGGCGGGCGTAATTGATGCAGATGCAGATTACCGGGGAAAACTGGTGCGTTTTGGCTATGTGGAGCTTACCGAGAAAGAGAGCTGTTTCCTGCCGGAAAAAGAAGGAATCCGGGGACACGAATTCCATTATTTTGACAGTACGGAAAATGGAACGGACTGTCTTGCAAAGAAACCGACCGGAAACAGAAGCTGGGAATGTGTCTGGGAAGGAGAAAACCACTGGTGGGGATTTCCTCATCTTTATTATCCGTCCAACCCTTCTTTTGTGGAGCATTTCTATCAGCAGGCAGGATTGTATCAACAATCGAAATTGAAGCAAAAAGATAAATGGAATTAAATGATAAAATGAAGTAAATGATAAATAGAAGTAAAAGATAATTTAAAATAAGAGGAAGACAGATGCAGAAAGAAAAAGCACAGAGTGGAATTTTATATGGAATCGGAGTAGGACCGGGGGAGCCGGAGCTTTTGACCCATAAAGCGGTTCAGGTGATAGAATGCTGCGATACCATAGTAGTGCCGTCCGAACCGATAGAAGAGTGTAATGCTTTTCAGATTGTAGAAAAACTGGTGCCGGACATACGGAAGCATCAGCTTGTGGCATGGAATTTTCCCATGACCAGAGATGAGAAAAAGTTAGAAGAAGCCCATGATAAGATATGCGAAAATATAGAAGCATATCTTGCAAAGGGAGAAAAGGTTGCCTTTTTAACGCTGGGGGATCCGGCAATTTATTCCACCTATACTTATCTTTCACAGAAAATCGAAGAGCATGGTGGCCATACGGAAATGGTCAGCGGTGTACCGTCTTTTTGTGCAGTGGCAGCAAGACTTGGCATTTCGCTGGGAGAAAAGGAAGAGCAGATTCATATTATTCCCGGTTCCTATGAGATAGAAGAATCGAGACAATTTTCCGGTACCAGAATCTATATGAAGTCCGGAAGGAAGCTGAAGCAGTTAAAAGAAATGCTGCAAAAGGAAAGCACCATCCGTCCGTTAGAAGTGTATAGTGTTTCCGATTGTGGAAAAGAGGAAGAAAAAGTCTTTTCCGGTTTGGATAACATACCGGAAAACAACGGATATTTTACCATCGTGATTGTAAAGACCAAAGATGAGCCGGTGCATAACAGCAGCCGCTTTTTTGAGAATCGTGCATGCGCTTATTATCCCTGCCATAGGGACATTGAGCAGATTAACTGTATGTTCTGCTACTGCCCGATGTATGAAATGGAGCATTGTCCGGGAACACCGGAGTACAAAGAGACAAATGGCAGAAAACTTAAGATTTGTACCAACTGCACATATCCCCATCAGGCAGAACATTATGATGCCATTATGAAGGTACTGACCCATCGGCTGAAAGGCTAGAGAACTTTTTAAGGGTGAAGTTTGTTGAGGCTGGGTGAACTATGGCTTGTGAAAAAATAAAAAGTGTGTTAGTATAGTAGCGATTTCATAGAAAGATAACCGGTGCCTGCAATGAAATTCATTCATATGCAGGGTAAAAGGGAAACAGGTGCAAATCCTGTACGAACTCGTCACTGTAAGAAGGGAGTAACGTAGTCAGGCTTTTAAAAGCGCCACTGATGCACAGACATTGGGAAGGTGATTACGGAGCGTTAATCTTTGAGTCAGGAAACCTGCCGTTTATCTGGTACGGGAAGAGATTCCGGGTCACGAGTAATTGGCTGTACTGTTTGATAACAAGGGAAATCCGTAAAGCGTATTTCCTGTAGTTAGTATGTCATTTACTTCGTTCATAGCAATATGGAACGGAGTTTTTTCATGTGTAAGTGAAACCAGAACATGAGAAAAGGAGAAAAAAATGAAAAAGAAAGCATTGACTGTAGTTCTTACACTTACTATGGCTGCAACCATGTTTGCGGGATGTGGTGATAAGAAAACAACAGGGACAACTGAAACAACAGAAGCTGTTTCGACAGAAGATGAAAAGGATGATCAGGCAAAAGCAGATGAGGTAGCAGCATTGATTGATGCAATTTATGTGCAGGAAAGAACTGATGGGACAGATGCACAGTGTAAGGCAGCAAAAGAAGCATGGGATGCACTGACAGATGCTCAGAAGGAACTGGTATCCGGAGAAAATGCTGACCCGGATTACTTTGGAAGAGATACCGGAGATGCATCAAAGGATGATCCTTTAAATCAGGATGATATTGGAGAGAATGAGCTTTTAGTAGTAAGCTTTGGTACATCCTTTAATGACAGCCGCACAACAGATATCGGCGGCATTGAAAAAGCATTACAGGAAGCAAATCCTGACTGGTCTGTAAGAAGAGCATTTACAGCACAGATTATTATTAACCATGTACAGGCCCGTGATGATGAGAAAATCGATAACATGGATCAGGCATTAGAGCGTGCGGTAGACAATGGCGTTAAGAATCTTGTGGTACAGCCGACCCACTTAATGCATGGTGCAGAATATGATGAACTGGTAGAAGCAATTGAGAAGTATCAGGATAAATTCGAAACAGTCCGTATCGCAGAACCTCTGTTAGGTGAAGTTGGAAGCGACGCAACTGTAATCAACGAAGATAAAGCTGCCGTTGCAGAAGCAATTACATCAGAAGCAGTTAAGGCTGCAGGATATGACAGCATGGATGCAGCAGCAGAAGATGGAACAGCATTTGTATTTATGGGACATGGTACTTCCCATACTGCAAATGTAACATATGACCAGATGCAGACCCAGTTAGAGAAACTGAATTATAAAAATGCATTTGTTGGAACCGTAGAAGGTGAACCGGAAGATACCGCATGTGAAGCAGTTATTGAAAAAGTAAAAGAAGCAGGATACAAAAAAGTAATTCTTCGTCCGTTAATGGTTGTTGCCGGAGACCACGCAAACAACGATATGGCTGGAGATGATGAAGATTCCTGGAAGAGCCAGTTTGAAGCATCCAAAGCATTTGACAGTGTAGATACACAGATTGAAGGTCTTGGAAGAATTAAAGCAGTCCAGGATATTTATGTAGCACATACAAAGGCTGCTTTAGAGGCAGAGCCACTTGCAACAGCAGGTGGTTCCAATTCCTCTGCAACCTTAGAGGATGGAACTTATACCGTAGACTTCAACACAGACAGCACAATGTTTCACGTAAATGAAGCAAAAGAAGGCAAGGCAGAACTTACGGTAAAGGATGGAAAAATGACAGCACATATCACGCTTCCATCTAAGAACATTGTAAATTTATTTGCTGGAACAGCAGCAGATGCACAGAAGGATGGAGCCAAGCTTCTTGAGCCGACTACAGATACAGTAGAATACAGTGATGGAACCAGCGAAGAAGTATACGGCTTTGATGTTCCGGTTCCTGCAGTGGATGAAGACTTTGACCTTGCATTAATTGGAACAAAGGGAAAATGGTACGACCACAAAGTATCTGTTTCTAATCCTGAAAAAAAAAATTAGCTGATGGCTCTTATGAGGCAGAAGTAACTTTAGAGGGCGGAACCGGAAGAGCAACGGTGGATTCACCGGCGAAGGTTGTGATAAAAGATGGAAAAATCACTGCAACCGTTGTGTGGAGTAGTCCAAACTATGATTACATGTTAGTAGATGGAACGAAGTATCTGAATGAGAACAAGGGTGGAAATTCCACCTTTACGATTCCGGTATCCGGCTTTGACTGTGACATTGCAGTAGTGGGTGATACTGTTGCAATGAGCACACCTCATGAAATTGAATATACATTGAATTTTAAACTGGTAAAATAAAATGCAGAAAAAACAAATTATGATAGTAAGCGTTATCTGTATACTTCTTCTGACTCTTTGTGCCTGTGGTACAAAGAAGCAGGAGAAAAAAGCAGATACCGTAGATTTTAGTTCTCTCAGCAGGACCGGGAGTATGGAATTAAATTATGCAACACAGTATAGTGTTGATGAATATGGCGGGTACAAAATGATTACGATCGTGGATGGCGGTCGTTTTTTGCTTATTCCGGAGGGAGCGGCAGTGCCGCTGAATATACCGGAGGATGTTACAGTTTTACAGCAGCCGCTGGATAAAACATATCTGGTATCCACTTCTGTCATGGATTTAGTAAGACAGATTGATGCCATGTCAGATATCCGGCTTTCCGGAACGAAGGAAGATGGCTGGTATGTAGAAGAAGCCAGGCAGGCAATGGAGGAAGGAGACATTTTATATGCAGGAAAATACAGTACTCCGGACTATGAGCTCATTCTGGATGAAGGCTGCAATCTGGCAATTGAAAATACAATGATTTATCATAACCCGGAAGTAAAAGAAAAGCTGGAAGAACTTGGAATCCCTGTACTTGTGGAGCGTTCCAGCTATGAATCACACCCGCTGGGCAGACTGGAATGGATCCGTTTATATGGAGTATTATTTGATAAAGAGGAAGAAGCAGATTCTTTCTATGAAACAGAATTAGAAAAATTAGAGCCGATTATGAAGAAAGAAAGCTGCAATGTAACAGTAGCATTTTTCAGTGTGACAGCAAACGGAACAATCAGTGTGCGGAAATCAAATGATTATGTAGCGCAGATGATTGCTCTTTCCGGTGGAACCTATGTGCCGGAACAACTGGCGGGCGAAGAAGAAAATGCACTTTCCACAATGAATATACAGATGGAGGATTTCTATGCAGATGCAAAGAATGCCGATATCTTAATATATAACAGTACAATTGAAGGCGAAATCAGTACGCTGGAGGAACTGAAACAGAAGAATCCGCTGTTTGCAGATTTTAAGGCAGTACAGGATGGAAATGTCTATTGTACCACAAATAATTTCTTCCAGAAATCCACGGCAATCGGAGATTTTATGGAAGATCTGAATAAAATATTTCAGAATACAGATACAGAAGAAGCAGGATATTTAAAGAAGCTGAGGTAAAAGAAAATGAAGCGGTATGCAGTCTCTTTTATAACAATTATTATATTGCTGGTGGGATTAATTTTCTGGAATATTGGTTCTGGAAGTATTTCGATTTCATGGGATGAGCTTTGGAATATTTTACTGAAACAGACAGAAGAAGGCACCGCTTATCATATTATCTGGGATATCAGACTGCCACGGATTCTTGCTGCTGTCATGCTGGGGGGAGCATTGTCCATTTCCGGATTTTTACTGCAGACCTTTTTTGGAAATCCAATCGCAGGTCCGTATGTGCTGGGAATTTCTTCCGGTGCCAAACTTATGGTAGCACTGGCAATGATTTATCTTTTAGGAAGAGGAATTACCATCAGCTCATTTGGAATGGTAGCAGCAGCCTTTATCGGCTCGCTATTAGCAATGGGGTTTGTACTATTAATTTCTATGAAGGTACATAGAATGTCTCTTCTGATTGTATGCGGAATTCTCATCGGATATATCTGCTCGGCAATTACAGACATCTGTGTTACTTTTGCGGATGATTCGAATATCGTAAATTTACACAATTGGTCCCAGGGCAGCTTCTCCGGAATGAACTGGTCGAATATCCTGATGATATTTATCCTGACCTTGCTGTCCTTTCTTGCGGCAATGTTTCTTGCAAAGCCGATTGGTGCGTATCAGATGGGAGAGACTTATGCCAGAAATATGGGTGTTAATATAACGGTACTCCGGGTAAGCCTGATTCTGTTATCCAGCTTATTGTCGGCTTGTGTAACAGCTTTTGCAGGGCCGATTTCCTTCGTAGGAATTGCTGTGCCACATCTGATAAAATCTGCCACAGGAACAGCAAAACCACTGGTGCTGATACCGGGCTGCTTTCTGGGGGGAGCGGTAGTGACACTGTTTTGTGATGGAATTGCAAGAACACTCTTTGCACCGACAGAAGTAAGCATCGGTACCGTTACAGCGGTCTTTTTGGTTCCGGTGGTAATTGTAATGATGCTGCGCAGACAGGAGGAGCGGGGATGACAAAACAGATAGCAGGAAAAGCAGAGTCCACAGAGAAAGAACGCATGGCAGGAAAAATGAAATCTTCTGAAAGAAAACAGGGGCTTGTAACAGACAAATTCATAGTTGGATATGGAAAAAAGGTCATTCTTTCGAATGTCAATCTAATGGCAGAGCCGGGAAGGGTATTGACATTGATTGGTCCCAATGGTTCCGGTAAATCTACGATTCTAAAGAGTATTGTAAAGCAGTTGAAATCCCTTGGTGGTGTAGTATACCTGAACGGGAAAGCAACCTCGGAAATGAAAGAGGCAGAAATCGCAAAGAGCCTTTCTATGGTAATGACAGAGCATATTCATCCGGAGCTGATGTCCTGCCGGGATGTGGTTGCAACCGGACGATATCCCTATACCGGAAGACTTGGAATCTTAGATAAGCAGGACTGGAAACTGGTGGATGAGGCAATTACAATGGTTCATGCGGAAGAGGTGGCAGAGCAGTCATTTACAAGAATCAGTGACGGACAGAGACAGCGTGTTATGTTGGCGAGAGCCATCTGTCAGGATACAGCAATCCTGGTATTGGATGAACCTACCTCTTATCTGGATATCCGCTATAAGCTTGATATTTTAAACAGCATCCGGAAACTGTCAAGGGAACGAAATATAGCAGTAATTATGTCACTGCATGAACTTGACTTGGTACAGAAAGTATCGGATATGGTAGCCTGTGTAGATGGGACCACCGTCAGCCATATTGGAACACCGGAGGAAATCTTTCAGGGTTCGCTGGTACAGAAGCTTTATGGAATTGAGGAAAAGAACTTTGATTCCATGCTTGGAATCATGCAGATGCCGGGAAATAAAGCTGCCCCGAACGTATTCGTAATCGGAGGCGGTGGTGCTGCAATACCAACTTATTACAGACTGCAGAGAGAACATATTCCATTTGCAGCAGGAATCTTATTTGAAAATGACGTAGAATATCCTGTTGCAACGGCACTGGCATCAAAAGTCATTACTGCAAAAGCTTTTTATCCGATGGAAGAAGCACAACTGGAAGAAGCTAAGAAAATACTTGCAGGCTGTGAAACCTGTATTTGCACCTGCGAGAATTTCGGACCTTATAATATGTTAAATAAAGAACTGCGAAGCCTGGCAGAAGAACAGGGAAAATTGAAATAGAAAAATTGGAATAAAAGAAAAGCCCATGGAATCAAAGTTGTTTTATGATTTCACGGGCTTTGATATATTTTACTGTTTAGTGTCTTCCGGTAAGATGAATTTTCCAACAAGTTCATCTAAGGAAGTTGCCTGCGCAGATAACTCCTGGCTGGTAGCAGAGGTCTCTTCTGCGGATGCGGAGTTGGACTGAACTACCTCAGAAATCTGGTTTACACCCTGTTCTGCCTGATCCATGGCATTTGCCTGAGTCTTAGCAACATCACTGATGTGCTTGGAAGATTCTGCAATCTGCTGGATACCATTTACAACGTTTCCGATAGATTCAGCAGCATGGTCTGCAGCAGCATTACCTTCAGCAATCTCCTGAAGGGCACCTTCGATTAAGTCTCTGGTATCTACAGCAGATTTGGTTGTCTGCTCTGCAAGCTGACGAATCTGGTCAGCAACAACGGCGAATCCACGTCCTGCTTCGCCGGCTCTTGCAGCCTCGATAGAAGCATTCAGAGAAAGTAAGTTGGTCTGGGAAGCAATATCTTCGATTTCAGAAATAATATTTCCAATCTTCTTAGAAGTTTCATCAATACGTGCCATAGCATCAACCATGGCTTTCATTTCAGCACTGCTGTCTTCTGCTTCAGCAGCATACTGCTTTGCCTGATCATAAGCAATCTGAGCCTGATCAGCGGACTGTTCAATATTACTTGTAATATCAGTGATTGTTGCCTGAAGCTGTTGTACGGCACCGGCCTGCTCAGTAGCACCTTCTGCCATACTCTGGGAAGATTCTGCAAGGTTCATGGAACCGGCAGAAACCTGGGAAGAAGCTTCTCCAATCATCTGGATAGTATGTACCATTGCATCACGCATGCCACGCATTGAGGTCAGTAACTGTTCGAAGTCACCGACATATTTGTCGGAATGCTCGGACTGAATGGTGTAATCACCATTTGCCATGCCCTCCATCAGAACACCTACATCAGTGATGACTGCGTTCAGTGTTTCGGCCATTTTAGTAGAAGTGGCTACAATACTTGCAACTTCATCATTGGATTTCACCTCCGGGAACGGGTCATGTAAATTACCCTGTGAAAAAGTGGTAAGACGATTCTCCAGTGCGACTAAAGGTTTTGAAATTCCCCTTGCAATGGAAGCTCCCATCTTGGAAGAAACAAGGATGGATACGATAATAATTACAGCAATGATAATGATAAAAATAAGGGAAACAACAAAAAGTGTATCTGCTAAACGATCTCCTTCTGTTACTTTGGTATTCATCAAGTCCCTCATTCCGGAATAGATTTCATCATATAATGGGGCTACTTCATCAACCATTATATTCTGGGCTTTTGCGCTCTGACCCGGGTCAGTTGTTTTGCCGGTATCAATTGCTTTCTGCTCAGTAGTCCAGTAATCTTCCAGCTTGGCATCAATGGAATCATAGATTTTCTGCTCTTTGCTGGTGGTAGTAACTTCATCTACGATTTCCCAATACTGTTCAAAAGTGGCCTTTCTTTCATCATGGGTATCGGACATCTGACTAATCAGACTGTCATCATCATATCCGATAATAGCACGGGTGGCAGATCGGGTATCGGTAAAGGCAACCATTGCTTTGCCGATGTCACCCTGTGAAAAACCATAATTGTTCAGGGCATTCTTATACAGAGTCATGGTTACAATCAGCATAACCACACCAAGGACGGCTGCGATGGAGCAGGATGTCACGATAATACGGAATGCCTTCCCCAGACGTTTTCTAATTTTAAGATTCTCAAACATAACGTTCCTCCTTCGTTATATACAATGGCACTATGGCACCAATTGCGTTATACAATAGTAAAAGTAAAAGCGAAAATCTAAATATTTATCATAATTTTACTACTTTATGGGAAATAAGTCAAAATTATTTAGACAATAAGTGACTTGGAAACGGATTATTCATCAAATTTGTTTAAACATATGAAAATTGACATTTTTCCGGTGAACCGCTAAAATGACGAAGAACATAAATAAGGCATTAAGGGAGATAACAGTATGGGATATGTATATTTTGTCCGGCACGGACAGACCATATGGAATGTAGAAAATAAGATATGTGGTGCAACAGATATTGCACTGACTGAGCTTGGACATAAGCAGGCAATTGAGACCGGAAAGAAAATATTAGAAGAAGGCATAAAGGCGGATGAAATATTATATTCCCCATTAATCCGGGCAAAAGATACTGCATTGCATATTTCGGAAATTACCGGAATTCCGGCAAGGGAAGAGCTTCGTTTAAAAGAGCAGAACTTTGGCAGATTTGAATCCACACCGCGGGATGGAGCAGAATTTAAGATTGCAAAGGGACAGTTTATCACCCGCTATGACGGCGGAGAATCTATGCTGCATCTGGCACAGAGAATTTACAATCTTCTGGATGAAGTAACAGCTTCCGATAAGACTTATATTCTGGTGGCACACAATGGCATATCAAGAGTTGTGCAGTCCTATTTTTATGAAATGACCAATGAAGAATATGCTGCATTTGGCGTGAAGAACTGTGCCATATTAAAATATGAATTCTAAGAGACGAAGGGCAGGAATGGAAAATGAAACCGAAGTCGGAAAAGAGTATAGAGCTTTATCATATCATGACAGAGCGGGGGTATCCGGAAGAATTCTGTGATGTCATTACCCGGAATCTGAATACGGATTTTACGGCACAGAGGATGTTATGGTATTTATCACACTATGAATATCTGCCGGAGGGTGAAATTGTAGATGAAATGCTTGCCATTTTAAGTGACCGGAATGCGATTATGCAGAAAAAAGAATTAGAAAAAACCAATGCTGCATGGAATGAATTCCTGCAGCATGGTTTTGAAGAAAAAGAATAGTTCATCGGATTAATTTCATATCTTCGATAATAAAAGTCTTATCTTCCATATGATATTCGCTGTGACAGAATGGACAATACCGCTGTCGTACTGCATCAAAGCTGGCACCGCAGCTATTACAGATAACGGAACTGATGGAGAATCCAGGTGGTTCCGGAGTGGAAATATTTCGCAAAAGAGTGACATCAATACAGTCACCGGTTTTGGAAATATTTCCATTTTTTTCGCTGTAATTTATCCACCAGGTTCGTAAGGTCATATGCAGCTGATTGTTTTCCACGGACAGATTTCTCAGTGTCATGCCACTGGTATAAGTCATTTCAATGATATCTTTGAAACGCTCGTCTAATGTACCACCACGATAGGAAGAAAGCGTGGATGGGTCATTGGAAAATACCGCCATGCGTACAAGAGAAATCATCTGGCCTTCAAACTTTTCATAAGAGAAATTCGGATCATAACGAAGCATCGTATCCTTTAACTTCCGTTTTGTACGCAGAAAGCCAAAAGCCGAAATATGTTTCATGCCATCACGGTTGCCAAGCCCCATAAGAAGCAGCAAATCTCCTAACAGCAAGCCTAAGAATCCGCCACCAATCAGTGCGGCAAGATAAGCAGAGAACAGTGCCAGAGGAAGAATTTCCTGTTTTTCAATGAGAAAGAATGGGAAGAATCCAGCAAAAAATGCCAGCATGGTAAGTAAAATGGTATTGTGAAATACCTGCATATTCCGGTTAGAGGATGGATTTATTACAAAGGATAAATTCATGACACGGGGAAATAAATCCGTTATGCGAAATTTTGTACCGCAGTAAGGACAGCCTTCCGTCAGATTGGAAACCAGATTAACGGCACCACAGCTTGGACAGGTTGCGGTAATAAAGGGAAGCTGCTGTTCGTTAGGGCTGTGTACAATTGTTTCATACATAACCTGCTCGGTATCACGGGAATAGAGTTCGCCGGAAGCATTGGAAAAAGAGAACTTATGGCGGATTTCTTCATAAGTTGTATCCGAGGTATACCAGGCACTCTTGTGGGTGAGACAGGCAGTACCAAAAGTATTTCCCTTTCCCGGAATGACACGGTTTTCCATATGAAGTCCCTTTTCCTTAAGACGTTCCTGCTGTAATTTCAGAAAATATGTAATATCACCATCACAGCTTACCGGAGGAGTTTCATCTTCGTTCCACTGGTTATATTCTTTGGCAAACCGGTCATACATGCCTCTGCCTTTGTCCCAGGCAGGTTCGTAGTCGCGGAAAGCTTTGGCGTCTTTATGGAATTTCAATAATCGAAAACAGCCGAAGATACCAAGGATAATACCGGCAGCCAGCAGCAGATAACGAGACATCAGATCAAGCTCTGTAACGGTAATGCAGGAAATAAGAATGGTTCCAAGGGCAATGAAGAAGATGCCCTGTGCCAGGTATTTCCGGTCCGGTTCTGCTACTTCAAAGGTACGTTTTTTACTGGATAGGTTGGATAAGATACTCATGGAGACTCCTTTCTGAAGGGTTTCTTAAAGTTAAAATAAGCATTTGATAAGTCACTATTAAGTTAGTACGCAGTGCTCATTATAGCATATTTCAGAAAGAAGACCAATCATCAGCCAATGTGGACGCCGAGAAGTTCTAAGAGGAAGAAGACCAGCGGAATCGTAAAGACGGAGCAAAGTGTCATGACAAAGCAGGTCTTTGAAGCAAATTCCACATTGGAATGGTAGTTTTCTGCCATCATCGGAATGGCGGACATGGCTGGCATACATGCCATCAGGGTAAGAATGGTTGTTTCGGCCGGAGTAAGGAAATGTGATACCACGGCTGCAACACCAACCGGAATCAGAATCATTTTGACAATTACCAGAAAGAAATAATCATAAATAAAGTCGAGATTCTTTAAGGAAATATAAGAAAGAGCTGCACCCAGGAAAATCAGCGCAAGACTGAAGCTTACATTTCCAACAGAGGTAATTGTATGTTATTCCAGCAGCTTTTCCAAGGTTGTGGCACCGGGGCTTCGTGTGGGATTTATGATTGCCAACAAGAAGATTATAGAACATGGAACACTGTTAAAACAGTTTACCGATGTACATACAAATATTCTTGCACAGATGATTGTTTATGAGTATTATAAGAATTATGATATTAAGAAACATATTGCAGAGGTATCCGCTTTCTATGCGAAAAAGAGCGAATATATGTGCAAATTAATCAGGGAAAAGCTTCCAAAGGCGATAAAGTGTATTGAGCCGGATGGCGGAATGTTTGTATGGTGTACCGATACCTCTGGTAAGATTAACATAGCTTGTCACATATTGGCTATGAGAAAAGCTTTGGCTTTCTGAAAAATGAGGTTCTTTCTTGTGCTTTTATTCATAATAAGGTATACTTTAGGGAAGTAATTTGTTGAATTAAATTTGTTTGTATGGAGGATTAATTATGGACATGAACATTGTATGCCTTGATCTGGAAGGAGTATTAGTACCGGAGATCTGGATTGCATTTGCAGAAGCAAGCGGAATCCCTGAATTAAAGAGAACTACAAGAGACGAACCGGATTACGATAAATTGATGAAATGGAGACTTGGCATCTTAAAAGAACATGGACTTGGATTAAAAGAGATTCAGGAAACCATCGCAAAAATCGACCCGATGCCGGGAGCAAAAGAGTTCTTAGATGAACTTCGTTCCATGACACAGGTTATCATCATCAGTGATACCTTTACCCAGTTTGCAGGACCTCTGATGAAGAAATTAGGCTGGCCTACCATTTTCTGCAATTCTCTGGAGGTGGCAGAGGACGGTGAGATTACCGGATTTAAGATGAGAATTGAAAATTCCAAGCTGACTACAGTAAAAGCATTACAGTCCATTGGTTATGAGACGATTGCCAGCGGAGACAGCCACAATGACCTTGGAATGATTGAGGCAAGTAAAGCAGGATTCTTATTCCGCAGCACCGAGCAGATTAAGAAAGACCATCCGGAACTGCCTGCATTTGAGACTTATGATGAGTTAATGGAAGCAATCAAGAAGGCTCTTTAATTATGGCAGAGGAAAACCAGACAACCCACAAACGCAGGGTGCGTTACAGTGGAAAATATCCGAAGAAATTTGAAGAAAAATATAAAGAACTTCAGCCGGAAAAATATAAAGATACGATTGAGCATGTAATAAAAAAAGGAAACACACCTGCCGGAATGCATATTTCCATAATGGTAAATGAAATTCTGGATTTCTTAAAAATCCAGCCGGGAGAAACAGGCTTTGATGCGACCTTGGGATATGGCGGTCATACGAAAGCCATGCTGCAGTGCTTAAAAGGGCAGGGACACATCTATGCAACGGATGTAGACCCGGAGGAATCAGCCAGGACAAGAAAGCGGTTAGAAGAGGCCGGTTTTGGAGAAGATATTCTGACAATACGATTACAGAATTTCTGTACGATAGATGAAATTGCAAAAGAAGCCGGCGGATTTGATTTTATTCTTGCGGATCTGGGTGTATCTTCCATGCAGATTGATAATCCGAAGCGTGGATTTTCTTTTAAAGTGGATGGACCACTGGATTTACGGCTGAACCAGGAAGCCGGAATCAGTGCAGCAGAACGCCTGGCTGCCATTACAAAGGATGAACTGGCGGGAATGCTTTATGAAAATTCAGATGAGCCATACTGTGAAGAACTGGCAAAAGCGATTACCGATGAGATTCGAAAAGGCAATCGGATTGATACCACCACAAAGTTAAGGAATATCATTGAAAAGACGCTTGATTTTCTACCGGAAAAAGAGAAGAAGGATACGATAAAAAAGACCTGCCAGCGAACCTTCCAGGCACTTCGTATTGATGTGAACCGTGAATTTGAAGTACTGTATGAATTCATGGAGAAACTGCCGGATGCATTGAAACCGGGCGGAAGAGCTGCAATTTTAACTTTCCATTCCGGCGAAGACAAGTTAGTAAAGAAAGCATTAAAAGAAGGCTATCGGGCAGGCATTTATGCCGATTATGCCAAAGATGTAATCCGCCCATCTGCACAGGAGTGTGCGCAGAACGGACGGGCACGTTCTACTAAGATGCGCTGGGCAATTAAGGCAGAGTAGGTTATTTTGAAAATACAATGAGATGGAGACGAAAACAGTGAAAATGAAAAGAAAACAGATTGGTATGCTGGTATTTATTGCGATTATCGTGATACTTATGGTCGTAACAAGCCAGACACCTGGAACAATTGCTGATGCTGACAGCTATCAGTGTAAAGCTTATGCGACAATTTTATCATTGCTTCCGCCGGTTATTGCAATCGGACTGGCACTGATTACCAAGGAAGTATATACCTCACTTCTGGCAGGAATTATTGCAGGAGGTTTGCTGTATTCCAACTTCAACCTTGAGTTGATGATAAATACCATTTTCTTCCAAGAAGAGGGCGGTATGGTATACAAGCTTGCGAATGCATGGAATGTGGGAATTTTAGTATTCCTTGTCATGCTTGGCATTTTGGTATCCCTTCTTAACCGTGCAGGTGGTTCTGCCGCATTTGGAAAGTGGGCATCCCGGCATATTAAAACCAGAATCGGAGCGCAGATTTCCGTTATGATTCTTGGTGTATTGATTTTCGTGGATGATTATTTTAACTGTCTGACCGTAGGAAGTGTAATGCGTCCGGTTACAGACCGGCACAAGGTATCCCGTGCAAAATTATCTTATATTATTGATGCAACGGCAGCACCGGTATGTATCATCGCACCAATCAGCTCCTGGGCAGCAGCAGTTACTTCTTCTGTTCCGGCAGATTCCGGAATCAATGGATTTGCGGTATTTATCCAGACAATTCCATATAACTTATATGCATTGCTGACATTGGTAATGTTAATTGGAATTACTCTTTTGCGAGTGGATTTCGGACCGATGAAAACCCATGAAATGAACGCAATCAAAGGTGATTTGTTTACTACACCGGGAAGACCGTATGAAGATAATGAAGAGGAAGTTGTAAAAGAAAACTCTCACGTACTGGATTTGATTCTTCCGGTAGCTGTGTTGATTGTGAGTTGTATCGTAGCCATGATTTATACCGGTGGCTTCTTCAGCGGAACTTCCTTTGTAGAGGCATTCTCTGGCTGTGATGCTTCCGTCGGACTGGTTCTTGGCGGCGCAGTAACACTTGTATTTACTTTTATCTATTACATGTTGCGTGATGTTTTATCCTTTAAGGAATTTACCGAATGTATTCCGGAAGGATTTAAGGCGATGATTGCTCCGATTCTGATTCTGACTATGGCATGGACCTTATCCGGAATGACCAATCTCTTAGGAGCAAAAGTATTCGTGGCTGATCTGGTAGCAAATTCAGCAAATGCAATGCAGGGCTTCCTGCCAATGATTATCTTCCTGGTAGCAGCGTTCTTAGCATTTGCAACCGGAACCTCCTGGGGAACCTTCAGTATTCTGATTCCGATTGTCCTTGGTGTATTCCCAAGCGGACAGATGATGGTAATCTCCATTGCGTCCTGTCTGGCAGGAGCAGTTTGTGGAGACCATTGCTCACCGATTTCAGATACCACAATTATGGCATCTGCCGGTGGTCACTGTGAGCATGTTAACCATGTAGCAACCCAGCTTCCGTATGCATTGACTGTTGCGGTTGTCTGCTTATTAGGCTATTTCCTGATTGGTATCCTGCAGGCAGTCGGACTGGCAGGAATTTCATGGCTGGCACTTCCGGTTTGTATCGTGGTATTAATTGGCGTATTATTCGTAATTCGTTCCAGAACAGGACGGGAAGAAATTTAAAAGATAAAAAAGATAATGCGGGATACGGAATTGGTGTCCCGCATTTTTGTACAATAGAATCTATAATAAAAATAATTTGAAAATTTGAAACAAAAGAAACATAAAATAACAGAAAAGAGGAAAGAAAATGTTTTGTACAAAATGTGGAAATGCATTACCGGTAAATGCAAAATTCTGTACCAAATGCGGAACGAAAGTAGAAGCTTTTCAGCCGGGAGCAATCCAGCCAAATCCGACACCGCAGAAAGCACCGGTAAATCAACCGACTCCGGTACCGCAGAGAAACTCAGTACCGCAACAGGCACCGACACAGCAGCAGACCCCGGTAAGACAGGCAAGCCCGGCACCACATCCACAACAAAAAAAGAATGAGAATGAGAAAGTAACAAAAACAAAGAACAGTGAAAAAATATCAAATAAAAATAAGAATGAAACTGAGAAGAAATCCGGCTCCGGTGCCATGGTATATTTATTAATCGGTGCAGCAGTTCTTCTTATTATTCTGATTGCAATTATAGTATTGTTATTTATCAAGGGCAATCAGCCGGCAAAGCAGGATGATATTACCGATAAGCCGGTGGTTACAATGGAGCAGACCACAGAGACGGAAATGTCTACAGAGCAGACAGATAGGAAAGGTGTAAGCGGACAGCAGGAAGCATCTGAGAAAACTTCCGAAGTAATAAATAAAGAAGATACAACCGGAAATGAGGACATGGGAACAGACGGAGCAGTTGGAGAAGAGGAAGCAGAATATATTCTTCCGGAGAGTGCCAGCCGATTATTAACGGAAGCTGATTTGGAGAATCTGACCCAGGAGGACCTTCGGATTGCCAGAAATGAAATCTATGCAAGACATGGAAGAAAATTCTTAGATGAAGGACTGCAGGAATATTTCGATGGAAAATCCTGGTACAACGGAACCATTGAACCGGACGATTTCAAAGAAGATATGTTATCGGAAATAGAGAGAACCAATGAGGATACCATCGTGAACTATGAGACGAAGATGGGCTATCGTTAGAAATAACATTCAATGAAACAGGAAAAGGGGTAGAACAGATATGCCATGTACAACTATTTTAGTAGGGAAAAAAGCTTCTTATAATGGAGCAACTATAATTGCACGAAATGATGATTCCGGTGCCGGACATTTTACACCTAAGAAATATGTGGTAATTCATCCGGAAGAACAGCCGACAATCTATCAGTCGGTATTATCTCATGTGAAAATAGAATTGCCGGAGCATCCGATGCGTTACACGGCAATGCCGAATGCGGTAGACGGGGAAGGTGTCTGGGCTGCCTGCGGTGTCAATGAGGCGAAGATTGCCATGACTGCAACAGAGACCATAACTTCCAATCCCCGCGTCTTAGGAGCAGATCCTCTGGTGACCTACCATCCGGCAGAAAATGGCAGGGAAGAGATTATCGGCGGCATTGGAGAAGAGGATATTGTATACATTGTGCTTCCGTACATTCACAGTGCAAGAGAGGGTGTCATTCGCCTGGGCAGTTTGTTGGAGCAGTATGGAACCTATGAGATGAATGGAATTGCATTTCAGGATAAGGATGAAATCTGGTGGCTTGAGACCATTGGCGGACATCACTGGATGGCAGGAAGAGTGCCGGATGATGTCTATGTGGTAATGCCAAACCAGCTGGGACTTGACAGCTTTGATTTAGAGGATGCCCTTACTACACAGAAGGACTATATGTGCTCAAAGGATCTGCGGGAATTTATTGAAAAGAATCATCTTGACCTTTCTTTGGATGGAAAGTTAAATCCAAGAGATGCATTTGGTTCCCATGATGATTCCGACCATGTATACAATACACCGAGAGCCTGGTTTATGGAGCGTTATCTGAATCCACATACTTATAAATGGGATGGCGAGCAGGCAGATTATACGCCGGCATCCGACGATATTCCATGGTGCTTAAAACCGGAGAAAAAGGTAACAATCGAAGATGTAAAATATGTCTTGTCCGCACATTTTCAGGGAACACCTTATGACCCATACGGTTCTTATGGAGAGAAATCCATGAAGGGCGCATTCCGTTCCATTGGAGTTAACCGGAATGATTTCCTTTCTGTGATTGAAATGCGGCCGGAGCAGGCGGACATTACCGAAAATACAGGAAGCATCATACAGTGGGTAGCATTTGCATCCAATGTATTTAATGTGCTGGTTCCGTTTTACGGGGAAGTGGAGACAACGCCGGAATATGTATCCAATACCACCGGAGAAGTTTCTACAGATAATTTCTACTGGGCAAGCCGTATGATTGCAGCTATGGCAGATGCCTCTTATCACAGATCCCTTTTTCACATCGAACGCTATCAGATGCATGTGATGGCAAAAGGGCGGGAACTGCTGCATACCTATGATGCACTTCTGGCAGAAGAAAAGGACGCAGCAAACAGACAGAAACTGATGCAGCAGGCAAATGATGCGATAGCAGAAATGCTTAAGAAAGAAACACAGGATACTTTGGATAAGGTACTGTTTGAATTAAGCAGCCAGATGAAAAATGCATATTCACGCTCAGATGCATAACGAAGAAAGATACGATAGAGAAAAGGAGCATAAGTGCAATGTAGACAGATTTTCATTTATTATATCCACCGGATTATGACCGGAGCAAAGCAGTTCCCATGAAGGATTATAAGTTTATCCAGGCATTAAAAATTGATGCCATGGTGATACTGATTAAAGAAAGCTACCGGGGAGTGGCAGATCTTTCACTGGAAAATTTCTTCTCTACAGATGAGCGGGTATTAGAGTATCGTCTGGGTGTAGTAGAAGATCTGGTGGAGAATCCGTCGCTTTATGAGGCATTTTGCAAGGCGGTATCCATTATCTATAATATCAATGACATGCGAAGGGTATTGAACAGCGATTTTACGACAGATTCAGCCCTGCGTTCGGTGCGATATCTTGAAATGTATCAGGAAATTGTAAATTTATTTGCGGATGCATTGGAAAAAGCAGAGATTCATTCAAAAGGTATGCAGAATTTCAAAAAAGAAATTCACTCAATCGTAGCAGGCAGCGAGTACCAGAGCCTGAATGAGGAACTTCCTAAAATGGAAATGAACTTCGGGCATATCAAAAGCGTAACCGTAGGCATTAATCTTGATGGCAATTTAAGACCGAAAGAAGCCGGGCTGATTTCTGTCAATGAGGAACAATTCCATCCGGGAACCATCATGGACCGGCTTTTGAAAAAAGGGAAAAATGATAAATGGCATCTGATGTCGGCACTCTATCCTCTGAGCCGGGTGCTGCACAATGATGAACAGGATGCTATAGACTATTCCATGAATGCGGCTTTGCAGACTATTTTTGCAAAGTCGCTGAGGGAGTTTGAACCGCTGGTACAGAATTATTATCACATTAATACCAATATGTTTATTGCTTTATTGGATGATATCCGTTTTCTGACTGCCGGAGTAAAATTTATTCTTTCCATGAAAGAAAAGGGATTTGCCATGTGCAGACCGAAGATAGCGTCCATGCAGGAAAAACGCTGTGAGTTAAAGCATGTATACAATCCTATGCTGGCAGTGAATTCCGTAGAGGAAACGATTGTGTCTAATTCCTTTGAACTGGATGAAAATGGACGATTCTATCTGATAACCGGTCCAAATCACGGAGGAAAATCTATTTTTGCCTATTCTATCGGAATGGCGCAGGCGTTATTTCAACTGGGGCTGTTTGTTCCGGCAGAAGAGGCGGTAATGAGTCCGGTGTCCGGAATATTTACACATTTTCCATCCTCTGATGAAAATAATTATGGAATGGGCAGGCTGGAAAGTGAGTGTGCAAGGCTGAGTGAAATCATGAAACAACTATCAGATACGGATATGCTGTTGATGGATGAATCTTTTTCCAGTACCAGCGGACTTGAGTCTTGCTACATAGCGTCAGAGGTGCTGACCGGAATTGGAATTATCGGCTGCTGCGGTCTTTATGTGACCCATATTCATGATTTGACACAACAGCTGGATACCTATAATGAGCATCCGGAGAATAAAGGCAAAATCGATAATCTGGTGGCAATGATGGAAAGTAAAGAAGAGGGTACCCGGAGTTACCGGGTCATCCGGACGACACCGGATGGCTTAAGTTATGCAAGAGATATTGCCAAACGTTATGGTCTGGATTTGGAAGATATTTTAAAAAGATAAAAGAGAAAATCCGTATCTTACTCCTGTTATATATGTATACTATTTGTTGGAAGATTGCAACTAAGATAGCAATTGACTAACAGGGCAGGTGAAAACTACAATAGGAGAAAAGGAGGAATTTCTATGCAGGCATTGTCAAAAGCAACACCAGGTGAAACCTATACCATTCAGTGGATGTTTGGTCAGCCGGAAGTGCTTGATTTCTTGCATAGCCACTCTGTAGATGAGGGGGAACGCATACAGCTCATCCAGAAAATGCGTGACTGTGTAATTATTGGGGCAAAAGACAGCAGATTTGCAATGGGAAATGAAATTGCAGACCGAATACAGGTGTAGGAAAATCGTATAAACGCGGGAAAATATTTTGTGGGTTATCCGCATAAAAAAGGGAAGCAGTTCCAATGGTGTACCGACCCCTAAAAGTTAGACCAAAAAATCTAACGATTGGAGGTCGGTATTTTTATGTCTAAATATAGTTATGA
>ENA-ORCM01000487-ORCM01000487.1-human-gut-metagenome-genome-assembly--contig:-NODE-487-length-38710-cov-5.803096_pt1 | contig 38710 bp, 35 predicted proteins | sample MGYA00242906_ERZ507928 | MGnify/ENA primary metagenome ERZ507928 (study PRJEB26167, sample SAMN06115497) | human gut metagenome | host: Homo sapiens | place: China:Shanxi | collected 2015-05-07...
TTTCGGCGTCTGGCACCCATAAATGGGTTGACATTTCCCGGGAAATCCGATACAATGAAGCCCGTTACAGCGATGATGCGGAGAAGTAAGCGGATCGGTTCTGCCAAGAGAGCCCCTGTATGGTGGAAAGGGGAGAGAACAGCCGCCGAACTACACCGTGGAGCTGGCACCCAAACGGCCCTTTGGCTCAGTAGGCGTGCTCCGGGTGCGCCCGTTACTGCGCTGCCGTGTGATGGCACGGCGTGAGGCCGCGTTCCGTGAGGGGGCGGCGAACCAGAGGTGGTACCGCGTATTTACGCCCTCTGTCCGAAAGGACAGGGGGCTTTATTTTATCTCTGTCCGAATCAAACATGGAAAAGGAGAACAACAATATGGGTATTTACGAAGAACTGCAGGCCCGGGGCCTGATCGCGCAGGTGACCAACGAGCCGGAGATCCGGGAAATGGTCAACACCGGCAAGGCAACCTTCTACATCGGCTTTGACCCCACGGCGGACAGCCTGCACGTGGGTCACTTCATGGCCCTGTGCCTGATGAAGCGCCTGCAGATGGCGGGCAACCGCCCCGTCGTGCTGGTGGGCGGCGGCACCGGCTACATCGGCGATCCCTCCGGCCGCACCGATATGCGGAACATGATGACCCCGGAGATCATCCAGCACAACTGCGACTGCTTCAAGCGCCAGATGGAGCGCTTCATCGACTTCGGCGAGGACAAGGCCATCATGGTCAACAACGCCGACTGGCTGCTGAAGCTGAACTATATCGATCTGCTGCGGGATGTGGGCGCCTGCTTCAGCGTCAACAATATGCTCCGGGCCGAGTGCTACAAGCAGCGCATGGAAAAGGGCCTCAGCTTCCTGGAGTTCAACTACATGATCATGCAGAGCTATGACTTCTACTACCTCTTCCAGCACTACGGCTGCAATATGCAGTTCGGCGGTGATGACCAGTGGAGCAACATGCTGGGCGGCACGGAGCTGATCCGCCGCAAGCTGGGCAAGGACGCCCACGCCATGACCATTACCCTGCTGCTCAACAGCGAGGGCAAGAAGATGGGCAAGACCGCCAGCGGCGCGGTGTGGCTGGACCCCAACAAGACCACTCCCTTCGACTTCTACCAGTATTGGCGGAACGTGGGCGATGCCGACGTGCTCAAGTGCATCCGCATGCTGACCTTCCTGCCCCTGGAGCAGATCGACGCTATGGACGCCTGGGAGGGCAGCCAGCTCAATCAGGCCAAGGAGATCCTGGCCTACGAGCTGACCAAGCTGGTCCACGGCGAGGCCGAGGCCGACAAGGCTCAGGAGGCCGCCCGCGCCCTGTTCGGCGGCAGCGGCAGCAGCGAAAATATGCCCGCTACCCAGCTGCCGGAGGCCCGGTTTACCGATGGTAAGATCGGTGCCATCGAGCTGCTGGTGGCCTGCGGCCTGTGCGCCTCCAACGGCGAGGCCCGCCGGCTGATTCAGCAGGGCGGCGTGGCTGTCAATGATCAGAAGGTGGCGTCCATCGATGTGACCTTCGATCAGGCGCAGTTCGCCGGAGACGGCGTGGTCATCAAGAAGGGCAAGAAGGTCTTCCACAGAGCCTATACCGCCTGATGCTGACGAAAAAGCTGTAAATTCTTTTAAAAGTGCCGCTGTTCGCAAGGACAGCGGCACTGAGGCTGTCGATAAAGAGGTAGATTCTCCGCAACGGTAAGGAAGGGTGTGCGCGGGAAACCCAAGAAGGGTGTCTCGCGCCATTAAAATCCTAAGTTTCCAGAACTTTTATAAAGTTCTGGAAACTTGCTCAGCGGGGCGAAAAAATTTTTTCGACACGCTGAACAACACCATCCATCCGGATGGTGTTGTTTTTTTGGACAGATACTTTACGCCCGGCTCCGCTTGGCGGAGCGTACCCGAGCCGGACGGCGCTGGCAGACCTCGGCGGACAGAGGCTGGATGTCCCCGGCGGCCATCAGGGCCTGCCGTGTCAGAAGAGGACCGACCATTTCATAGATCAGCACAGAGAAGAGGGTGATGTTGCGGATCAATCCGCCCTGTTCTCCAAGCTGCATAGCGGTTGTGCACATTCCCAGCGCTACACCTGCCTGAGGCAGCAGGGTGATCCCCAGATATTTACAGATCTCCGGTCCGCATTTCATATATTTGGAGCTGGCAAAGGCACCGATATATTTGCCGGCAGAGCGGAACAGGATATAGACAAGACCAATGCACACGATGGCCCAATCCGTAAAGACGCCCAACTCCAACTCCGCGCCGCTGATGACGAAGAACAGCGCAAAAAGGGGAGAGGTCCATTTGTCTGCGGCTTTCATCAAATCGGCAGACTGGGGGCAGAGATTGCAGAACACCGTTCCCAGCATCATGCAGACCAGAAGAGAGGAAAAGCTGATAGTTACCGGCCCAAGGGTGATGTGCGACATGGACAGGGCCACTGTCAGGAAAACGAGGGAAATGGTCATGTTCAGGCGGTTTGTATTGGAATGAAAGAGGACCTCCAGCTTGGTCAGCAGCCAGCCTGCGGCGGCACCCAATGCCAGAGATGCGACAATCTCCAGCAGGGGGTTGAGCAGAATGGAGATCAGATCCAACTCGCCGCTGACCAGCGCTTTGGAAATGCCGAAGCTGACCGCAAACACGATCAGACCCACTGCGTCATCCAGTGCGACGATGGGCAGAAGGAGATTGGTCACCGGACCCTTTGCTTTATACTGGCGTACTACCATCAGCGTGGCGGCCGGCGCAGTAGCCGTCGCAATGGCGCCCAAGGTAATCGCCTGAGCCGCAGACAGCTTTTCCGGCAGCAGCATGTGGACCGTCAGCAGTGCGGTATCCACCAGCAGAGTGGCGGTCAAGGCCTGAACAACGCCGATGATGGCAGCCTGGTTACCCGTGGACTTCAGGTCCTCCAGACGGAACTCATTTCCGATGGAAAAGGCGATGAAGCCCAGCGCCACCTCAGAGACCAGATGCAGACTGCTTACCGCTTCAGCCGAGACCAGGCCCAGACCGGTAATATGCATACTCCCCAGAACATAGGGACCGATCAGTACACCGGCCACCAGATACGCAGTTACGTCCGGCAATCGCCACAGATTGAATACGCGCGTCATCAGAAGTCCTGCCAGAACCGCAATGGAAACAGATAAGAGTGTAGACATGTGAATGAATCCTTCTCTCCTGCATTTGATTGCATCAGTATACACCTTGATTTTTATAAAATCAATGCAAACGTTTGCAATATTTATAAAATCTTTATATTACATTATATCACTGTTTATGCGTACATAAGGAAATTAAAAAGATAATTTCGCAAATAAAAGACAAAAATGACGATAACGTTTGCGTTGTGGAGACAGCCTCGGAATTTGGCATTTTCACACGAGGGCAAAGTAAAAAAGAGAAGCCCCATGGAATGGGGCTTCTTTGGATCATATGCGGTTGTGGCTGCATTTAGGTACGGCTTACGTTCAGCCCTTGCGAGGGAAGCCAGCCGTCCTATGGCGGGAGGTTTTAACGGATCATTTCACAATCAGGGTCTGGCCGTCCATCTCCTCCGGTACGGCAAGGCCCATCACATCCAGAATGGTGGGAGCGATGTCCGCCAGACGGCCCTGACGCAACTCCGAACCGGCGCCGCAGAGGATGAAGGGCACCAAATCGGTGGTGTGGGCGGTCATGGGGGAGCCGTCCTCCTGGGTCATGGTCTCGGCGTTGCCGTGGTCGGCGGTGATCATGGCGATGCCGCCCATTTTCATGGTGGCGTCCACCACCTTGCCCACGCACTCATCCACGGTCTCCACGGCCTTCACCGCCGCGTCAAAGACGCCGGTGTGACCCACCATGTCGCAGTTGGCGAAGTTCAGGATGATGACATCATACGCACCGGATTCGATCCGCTCCACGCACTTGTCGCACACCTCGTAGGCGCTCATCTCCGGCTGGAGATCGTAGGTTGCCACCTTGGGAGAGGGCACCAGCACCCGGTCCTCGCCGGGGAACTGGGTCTCCACGCCGCCGTTGAAGAAGAAGGTCACATGGGCATACTTCTCCGTTTCCGCAATGCGGAGCTGGGTCAGTCCCAGATTGCTGAGATACTCACCCAGACCATTGCGGACGGCCTGACGGGGGTAGGCCACCTCCACATTGGGCATGGTAGCGTCATACTCCGTGGTGCAGACGAAGGTCACGGGGAAATACTGGCGGGTGAAGCCGTCGAACTTCGGGTCCACAAGGGTCCGGGTGATCTCACGGGCCCGGTCAGGGCGGTAGTTGAAGAAGATCACACTGTCATTATCGGAGATGGTGCCGTCCCCGTCGCAGATCACCGGCTCGATGAACTCGTCGGTGACGCCGGCGGCGTAGGCATCCTTCACCGCTGCCACGGGCAGGGGATTGACGTGGGCGCTCTCACCGTAGACCATGGCGTCATAGGCGGCTTCCACACGGTCCCAGCGCTTGTCGCGGTCCATGGCGTAGTAACGGCCCATGAGGGTTGCGATCTTACCCACGCCCAGCTCCCGGCACTTTTCCACCGTCCGGGTCACATAGTCCACGCCGGAGGTGGGGGAAACGTCCCGTCCATCCAGAAATGCGTGGATGTAGACCCGCTCAAGGCCACGGTCCTTTGCCATCTGCATCAGGGCGAAGAGGTGGTCGATGTGGGAGTGGACACCGCCGTCGCTGAGCAGACCCATGAGGTGAAGGGCAGAGCGCTTTTCCTTGCAGGCGTCCATGGCGTGAACATAGGCGGGATTCTGGAAGAAATCTCCTTCATCAATGGATTTGCTGATCCGGGGCAGGTCCTGAAACACCACCCGGCCTGCGCCGATGTTGGTGTGGCCCACCTCACTGTTGCCCATCTGGCCTGCAGGCAGACCTACATCCAGACCGGAGGCGGACAGCTCTGTATGGGCATACTCCTGAAAGAACTGATCCAGACGAGGGGTGTTGGCGGCGGCAACGGCGTTGCCCTCCGTCTCGGTCCGGAGACCGAATCCGTCCATAATGATGAGTGTGGTCGGTGTTTTGTTCATAGAAACCTCATTTCGCATAAAGGGGGGGACTGTGTCCCCCCGCTTTTCCGCATTATTCCTGATTGGCCGCGTTGATGATGTCCACGAACTGCTCGGGCTTCAGAGCAGCACCGCCGATGAGGCCGCCGTCGATATCGGGCTGGGCCAGCAGCTCAGCAGCGTTCTTGGGGTTCATGCTGCCGCCATACTGAATGGTGACGCTGCGGGCCACGCGGGCACCGTACAGGCCACGGATGGCAGCACGGATGTTGGAGCAGACCTCGCCGGCCTGCTCGGCAGTGGCGGTCTTGCCGGTGCCGATGGCCCAGATGGGCTCATAGGCGATGATGCAGCGGCGCAGTTTCTCAGCAGGGACACCGTTCAGAGCGCTCTTGACCTGCAGAGCGATCCACTCGTTGGTGATGCCGGTTTCGCGCTGCTCCAGGCTCTCGCCCACGCAGATGATGGGGTTCATGCCGGCGTTCAGCACAGCGTGGACCTTCTTGTTGACAGTCTGGTCAGTCTCGCAGAAATACTGACGGCGCTCGCTGTGACCCACGATGACGTACTTCACGCCCAGGTCCTTCAGCATATCGGCGGAAACCTCGCCGGTGTAAGCGCCCTTCTCCTCAAAGTAGACGTTCTCAGCGCCCACAGAGATCCGCAGGTCCTTGAAAGCCTTCATAGCAACGGAAATATTGCAGGCGGGAACGCAGATCAGGGTGTCGCACCACTTGGCGCGGGGCATGATCTTCTTCAGCTCCTCGGCAAACTTCTTGGTCTCCGTGGCGGTCATGTTCATTTTCCAGTTGCCGGCGATAACGGTCTTGCGGTATCTGCGATTCATAATTGCGTATTCTCCTTCATATCTGTATGGCTCTATCTGAGCTGTCCGCTCCGAAGCGGAGCAGGACGAAATCAATGGTCAAACCTATTAGGTTATAGCGAAAATGCGGGCATTTGTCAAGTATTTTCGGAGAAAATACGCTTTTTTGACAGAAAACCGGCAAATACGGTTGCAATTCGCGGCACTTGCGCTCAAGGGGAGATGCGCCGCAGCGGGGGAGAGAACACCGGACTTTACTTGTCCAGCAGGTACGCAGCGCTGGGGAGCTTTTTACTATCCATAAACTCCAGAGAGGCACCGCTGGATACAGCCGAAGCGCCGCCAGCGGCGGGTGAAGCGAGGCTATATCGAGGAAGCGGCACGATTTGCAGCTCGGACAGAGCTGCAAATCGTAATGCCGCAACGGTGGATAGGCGGCGGGATGGTGTTTATTTATCCAGCAGACAGGCAACACCCGGAAGTTCTTTTCCCTCCATGAATTCCAGGGAGGCACCGCCGCCGGTGGAAATATGGGTCATTTTATCGGCGTAGCCCAACTGCTCCACAGCGGCCGCGCTGTCGCCGCCGCCGATAATGGTGATGGCATTTGTGCGGCTCAGGGCCTCGGCCACAGCCTTGGTGCCGGCGGCAAAGGCCGGGAACTCAAAAACGCCCATGGGGCCGTTCCAGATCACGGTACCGGCACCGGCCACAGCCTCGCAGTAGAGCTTCACCGTTTCGGGGCCGATGTCGAGCCCCTGCCAGCCCGCAGGAATCTCACCGGCCTTGACCACACGGCTGTTGGCGTCCGGAGCGAAGGCGTCCGCAATAACGGTGTCCACCGGCAGCAGCAGCTTCACGCCCTTTGCCTTGGCCTTTTCCACCATTTCCAGCGCGTAGGGCTCCCAGTCGGCCTCCAGCAGACTGTCGCCCACCTGACCGCCCATGGCGGCGGAGAACGTATAGGCCATGCCGCCGCCGATGATGACGGTATCGGCAATGTCCAGCAGATTGCGGATGACGCCCAGCTTGGAGCTGACCTTGCTGCCGCCCAAAATGGCCACCAGAGGCCGCTTGGGGTTGGCCAGCGCGCCGCCGATGACCTCCAGCTCCTTTTCGATCAGGAAGCCGGACACGGCGGGGAGATAGGCGGCCACACCGGCAGTGGAGGCGTGGGCCCGGTGCACGGCGCCAAAGGCGTCGGATACATAAACCTCTGCCAGAGAGGCCAGTCTCTTGGCAAAATCAGGGTCATTTTTCGTCTCGCCCTTTTCAAAGCGGGTGTTTTCCAGCAGCAGCACCTCACCGGGCTTCAGAGCGGCGGCCTTGGCCTGCGCGTCCGTGCCCACAACGTCATGGGCGAACTGGACATCCTGCCCCAGCAGCTCGCCCAGCCGCACGGCCACAGGGGCCAGCGTCAGCTTTTTCTGAGCGGTCTCCCATGCCGCGCGGGTCAGCTCGGCGGGATTTTTGCCCTTTTCCGTCTGCTTTTTCACCCACTTGTCATAGTCCGGCTCCGGCTTACCCAAATGGGAGCAGGCAATGACTGCCGCGCCCTGCTCCAGCAGATACCGGATGGTGGGCAGCGCGGCCACGATGCGCTTATCGCTGGTGATGGCGCCGGTCTTCTTATCCTGCGGCACATTGAAATCGCAGCGCAGCAGGACCTTCTTGCCCTTGACATCAATGTCGCGGACGGTTTTCTTCCGATCATTCATAAGCAAGCTCCTATCTAACAGTTTATGATTTCGTTTCCCGCGGCGCGGGAAGGGTAAGGGTAGTATGTCCACTGCTGGAGGGAGAGTCCTTCAAAATCAGGTGTTTGCCATTTCGCCCACGCCCAGCAGGCCGGGGAAGTGATTTTGCCGCAGCGCCTCATATACGCACACGGCTACGGTGTTGGAAAGGTTCAGGCTCCGGGCCTCGTCAATCATCGGCAGGCGGATGCACCGCTCCCGGAAGCGCTCCCGGAGGTCTAAGGGCAGACCGGCGGTCTCCTTGCCGAAAAACAGCCAGCAGTCCGGGGAGAACCGGGCCTCCTGATAGGACCGGGGGGCCTTTGTGGTGGTGAGCCAGCAGTCGGCGGCGGCCTCGGGGTGCTGTGCGAAGAAGGCGTCCAGATTTTCATAATCGGAGACCTCCACCAAATGCCAGTAGTCCAGTCCGGCCCGCTTCACCGCACGGTCGGAAATGTCAAAGCCCAGCGGGCGGATAAGATGCAGGCGGCTGCCGGTGGCGGCGCAGGTGCGGGCAATGTTGCCGCAGTTCTGGGGAATCTCCGGCTCCACCAGCACGATGTTCAGCATAAGGGGCCTCCTTTTCGGTTACTTATCATTGGAATAACTTATTGTAATCCTTTACGGCGGGAAATTCAACCGTATTGTGTGCAAATGCCGGATTCCTTCACCGGTTTTATACGGCGGCGGACAGAGCTTTCGGTGGCTTTGATGAAAAAGCCGGGAAACCGGGAAAAGATTTGGCGGAATTTACCGTGAACTTTTTTGCAGAAGGGCTGGATTTCCCGTAAAAGTTTGGTATAATGACATTGACTATGATTTGCGTGGCGGGTTCTGCCCCACAGACAGGAGGATGGCGATCATGAAGCATATCTGCCGAGCCGTACTGATTCTGGAGGAGGAATGTTCGATTCCCGCCGGACGCAAACCGCTGATGCTGGAGACCTTCCTGCACCGCCCCCTGATGGAACGGGCCGCGGCGCAGTGCTTGGCAGACGGTGTTCAGCGGTTTTTTATTGTCTGTCCGCCCCGTTTTGCGGCGGAGGCAGCGGCCTGCTTCCCGGAGGGAACGGCCGTTACGGTATCCGAGCAGCACGCGGAGCTGCTGGACTTTCTCGATACGGACGAGACCACGCTGGTGCTGTGCCGCGCGGCGGTGCCCTATGCCGAGGCCGGCCCCGGCTTTGCCTATGCGGCGCCGGGCCGGGAGCTGCGGGAGGTCTGGAAGGATCAAATGACCAACGCGGTATCCGGCGCAGAGCTGGTGCCGGGCTGGCTGCCGGTATTCGGGCCGGAGACCGTCCGGGAGCTGGAGACAGCGCTGGCGGACACGGAAAAGAGCTTGTAATTTTTATTTAAGATACAGAAAATACAGAAAAGAGAGGGAGTTTCCTATGATTTCTCACGGGAAGGACATCAAAGTTTTCTGCGGCAACGCCAACCGCCCCCTGGCAGAGGAGATCTGCCGCCTGATGGGGACAAAGCTGGGCGAAGCAGAGGTCAAGGGCTTTGCCGACGGTGAGGTCTCCGTTTCCCTGTACGAAACGGTCCGCGGCAGCGATGTGTTCGTTGTCCAGTCCACCTGCAAGCCCGTCAATGACAACCTGATGGAGCTGCTGGTGATGATCGACGCGCTGCGCCGTGCCTCTGCCGGCCGTATCACCGCCGTTGTCCCCTATTTCGGCTATGCCCGTCAGGACCGCAAGGCCAAGGCCCGCGATCCCATTTCCGCAAAGCTGGTGGCCAACATGATTACCGCCGCCGGCGCCGACCGCGTGCTGACCATGGATCTGCACGCCGCCCAGATTCAGGGCTTCTTCGACATCCCGGTGGACAACCTGCTGGGCAACCCCGTTTTCGTGGATTACTATGCCAAGAAGTTCGGCGATAAGTGCGAGGACATGATCGTGGTCTCTCCGGACGTCGGCTCCGTGGCCCGTGCCCGCGCCTTCGCGCAGAAGCTCCATATGCAGATGGCCATTGTGGACAAGCGCCGCCAGAAGGCCAACCAGTGCGAGGTCATGAACGTCATCGGCGACGTCAAGGGCAAGGACTGCGTGCTCTTTGACGATATGGTGGATACCGCAGGCTCCCTGTGCAACGCCGCCAAGGCCATTGTGGAGGTGGGCGGCGCCAATAAGGTCTACGCCTGCGCCAGCCACGGCGTTCTCTCCGGCCCCGCTATCGACCGTCTGGAGGCCAGCAACATCGAGGAGCTGGCTCTCCTGGATACCATTCCCGCCCATCCCGAGGCGAAGCGCGCCCGCATCAAGTACCTGACGGTGGCCCCCATGTTCTCCGATGCCATCGAGCGCACCTATCAGGAGATCTCCATCTCCAAGCTGTTCCGCTGATTAAGCTGCGGAGCGCCGCGTCATTGCAAAAAGCCAAAGCGCCCCTCCGATTTTCGGAGGGGCGCTTTTTATGCACGGCGGCGGCAAAGCCTTGCGGCGGGGAATGGGATATGATAAGATGTCAGGAGATCAGAATTTGCAGATTTGTTATATGGGAAATGTATTTTTACATTTGGGCGGGAAAACAAATTGAATGCAGTAAGCGAATAGGGAGGGAGTAAGCGTGGGGAGCATAATTGCGGCTGCGATACATAGCTTTGTTGGAAGTTTTTTTCTCTATTTTGTAATCATCCCTGTGAGCATAATATTTTTGGGGTATTTGGTTTATATTGTAGTAGAGTTAATAAAGGAAATAAAAAAGAAATAGAAAAAGATTTAGAATCAACAATATCCGGCTTGTTAGTGGAATTACGGTCAATATAGAAATCGAATATACGGCAGCGGAGCTTTTAACTCCGCTGCCGTATTTTTTGCAGCTTCAATCAGAAATTTGAAATAACATTTCCGGGAGGCTTTCACTCTGCGTTCAGGCGTCCTTGGGGAAAACCTTGATGAGCAGCAGGGAACCCTCCTTCACGGAGACCGCGGCGGTCTGCCCCGGCAGCACCTCATTACTGGTGCCGTACTGGTACTCGCTGGTGATCTCCGCGTCCCGGAGCGGATATTTGCAGCCGGTCTCCGTGACGCCCCGGGCCGTACCGGTGATGTTCACCAGAGAGTAGTAGGGGAAGCTGTCGGGAATTTCCGCTGGCTCCGCGCCCACCATCCGCATTTCGGAAAAATCGTCCACCAGCACGGCGGATTTGCCAGCGTTTTGCAGCATGACCAGCAGGTAGATATTCACCAGTGTGTGGTCCATGCGCCCGCCGGAAACGCCCACCAGCAAAAAATCCTCAAAGCCCCGGCGCAGCGCCTCCTTCACGGCGAACACCGTGTCGGTATCGTCCTTTACCGTAGGCAGGACAATGGTCTCCGCCGTGCTTTCGGGCCTCGGGTGGGAGTCAAAGTCCCCGACAATGAGGTCGGGATGGGCGCATAGCCGCTCCTGATGGTAAAGCCCGCTGTCGCAGTAAATACAGAAATCCTCCGGGCGAAGATAGCTCCGCACCCGGTCATAATTGTGAATATCGGCGCCGCCGATGATGACGCAGCGTTTCATAAGACCACATCCTTCCAATTTCCTATCATACCGCGCTTTTTCCGCCACCGCAACATTTTTATATCGGAACGCATGAAATCGGAAAAAGCAGAAATCCTAATGGCGTATTGCGAAAAGGAGTGATGGTATGGAAACAGGAATCCATAATACCTCGGAGATCGGGCGGCTGAGGAAGGTCCTGCTGCACCGGCCCGGACAGGAATTGGAAAATCTCATGCCGGAGTATCTGGAGCGGCTGCTGTTTGACGATATTCCCTATCTCAAGGAGGCGCAGGCGGAACACGACGCCTTCGCCCAATGCCTGCGGGACGCGGGGGTGGAGGTGGTGTACCTCACGGACCTTGTGGTGGAGTCCCTCACCGGGCCGGAGGTGCGGCAGGCGCTTTTGACGCAGTTTTTAGATGAGGCGGGAGTGAAGGAGCAGGGAGAGCGGGAGGCGGTGGAGGCGTATCTCTCCGAGCTGGATGACCGGGCCATGGTCTCCGCCATGATGGCCGGCGTCCGCCGCAGCGACCTGCGGCGGCAGGGCGGAAGGCTCAGCGACCATCTCTCCGGGTTGGGGGAGGACTATCCCTTCGCCGTGGACCCCATGCCGAACCTCTATTTTACAAGAGACCCCTTTGCCACCATCGGCACCGGCGTGTCCATTCACAAAATGCATACCGTGACCCGAAACCGGGAAACGCTGTTCGGCCGCTTTATCTTTGAGCATAATCCGGCGTATGAGAACGCGCCCCGGTGGTATGACCGCAGCGCGGAGTCCTCATTGGAGGGCGGTGATATCCTTGTGCTGTCTCCGGAGGTGCTGGCGGTGGGCATTTCCCAGCGGACGGAGGGAGATTCCATTGACCAGCTTGCCCGGACGGTGCTCTCCCGGAGCAAAACGTTCAAAAGGGTGCTGGCTTTCAATATTCCCAAGAGCCGCTCGTTCATGCACCTTGACACGGTGTTCACCATGGTGGACCGGGATAAATTCACCGTGCACCCCAATATTTTAAGCGACATTACCGTGTTCGTCATGGAGCTGAACGGGGACGGGCAGATGAAAATCCGGCAGGAAAGCGGGCGGCTGGAGGATATTTTAAAGGAGCATCTGGGCCTGAGCCAAGTGACGCTGATTCCCTGTGGGCAGGGGCACACCATCGACGCCGCCCGGGAGCAGTGGAGCGATGGCAGCAACACGCTGGCCATCGCCCCCGGCGAGGTGGTGGTTTACACCCGGAACTACGTGACAAACCGGTCGCTGGAGGAGGCGGGAATCCGCATCCACGCCATTCCCAGCGCGGAGCTGAGCCGGGGCCGGGGCGGACCTCGGTGCATGAGTATGCCGCTTGTCCGCGATGACCCGTAAATAGGCGGCGGGCCGCGCTTTTGCGGTCGATCAAAAATTAAAATTCTCAAATAAAAGGAGAGATGACCATGGCAGTGAATTTAAAGGGCCGGAGCTTTCTGACGCTGGCGGATTTTACCCCCGGCGAGCTGCGCTATCTGCTGGACCTCGGCCACGATCTGAAAGCCAAGCGGCGTGCGGGCATCTGCGAGCCCACCATGAAGGGCAAGCACATCGTGCTGTTGTTTGAAAAGACGTCCACCCGCACCCGCTGCTCCTTTGAGGTGGCGGCCACGCAGGAGGGCGCCCATGTGACGTATCTGGACGCAAATTCCTCCCAGATGGGGAAAAAGGAGTCGCTGGAGGATTCTGCCAAGGTGCTGGGACGGTTCTTTGACGGCATCGAGTACCGGGGCTATGATCAGTCCGTTGTGGAGGACCTTGCGAAATGGTCCGGCGTACCGGTGTGGAACGGTTTGACGGACGCCGACCACCCCACACAGATTTTGGCCGATCTCATGACCATTGAGGAGCACTGCAAAAAGCCTCTGAACAAGATCAAGGTGGTGTTTCCCGGTGATGTGCGGAACAATATGTGCTATGCATGGATGATGGGCGCCGCCAAGCTGGGGATGCACTTTGTCGCCATGGGACCGGAGGAGCTGGCAAAGCAGATGGACAAGGACGTGGTGAATTCCACGTTTGCCGAGGCCCGGGAAAATGGCGGCCTCATTGAGATCACCGATAACAAGGCGGACCTGAAGGGTGCGGACGTTATTTACGGCGATGTGTGGGCCTCCATGGGCGAGGAGGCGCAGATTCCCGAGCGGGTGCGGCTGCTGAGCCCCTTCCGGGTGACGGAGGAGACATTGAAGGCCACGGAAAATCCCGATGTGCTGTACCTGCACTGCCTGCCCTCGTTCCACGATTTTGAAACGAAGATGGCAAAGGAGTGGCATGACAAGGGCGTGGACATCCGGGAGGTCACGGACGAGGTGTTCCGCTCCCGCCACAGCGCAGTCTTTGACGAGGCGGAAAACCGGATGCACTCCATTAAGGCCATTATGGTGGCCACCATCGGGAAATAAGCCCGCTCCGGCGGGCGGAGAAACGGGGGATTCCTCTGGAACAGCGCAAGCTCCGTATGCCAACGGCATACACGATTTTGTTCTGCCTCATCATTTTTGTGGCCGTGACCACATGGTTTATCCCGGCGGGCAGCTATGACTATGCCGATGGGGTACCGGTCTCCGGCAGCTATCACACTGTTGACCCGGCGCCTCAAGGCGCAGGCGCGGTGCTGAAGGCCGCGTTCAACGGGTTTTATAACGCCGTGGACGTCTGCGTGTTCATTTTGATGGTGGGCGGCTTTTTAGGCGTGGTGATGAAGACCGGGGCCATTGACGCCGGGGTCAGCAACCTCATTGCCCGGCTTCAGGGGCGGGAAAACCGGCTCATTACGATTTTGATGCTGTTTTTCGGCTTGGGCGGCACCACCTACGGAATGTGGGAGGAGACCATGGCGTTTTTCCCGCTGCTGCTGCCGGTGTTCCTTGCAGCGGGGTATGACGCCGTGGTGGGCGTGGCGGTGGTGCTGCTGGGGGCCGGAGCGGGGGTCATCGCCTCCACGGTGAACCCCTTTGCCACCGGCATTGCCGCCGGGTTTGCCGGGGTGACGCTGGGAGACGGGCTTCTCTGGCGGGTGCTTCAATTCATTGTGTTCGAGGGCATTGCCATCTGGTATGTTTCCGCCTACGCCGCAAGGATAAAGCGGGACCCCAGCCGCTCCGTGGTGGGAATCGGCGCCGGGCGGCTCCACGCCGATGTCGGCACGGTCACGCCCCTGACACGGCGGCACATCGCCGTTTTGATCGTGTTTGCCGCCACGTTCCTCATCATGGTCTATGGCGTGATTCCCTTTGATGAGATGGGACTGTCGCTGCCGGTGCTGGGATGGTGGTTCCCGGAGCTGTCCGCCCTGTTTTTAGTGGCGGGCATTGTGGTGGGCCTCATGGACCGGCTGGGAGAGGTGGAGCTGGCGGAGACCTTTGTTTCTGGCTGCACCGACCTTTTGGGGGTGGCGTTCATCATCGGCATCAGCCGGGGCATTACGGTGCTGATGAACGATGGGCGCATTACCGACACCATTCTCCACTGGGGAGAAGCGGCCCTCTCCGGGCTGGGCGCGGTACCCTTTGTGCTGCTGGTGTATCTCATTTACCTGCCGCTGTCCGTGTTCATCCCTTCGTCCTCGGGCCTTGCGACCCTTTCCGTGCCGGTGGTGGCGCCGCTGGGGCAGTTTGCCGGTGTCACCGGGGACGCAGTGGTCACGGCGTTCCAGTCCGCCTGCGGCCTTGTCAATCTGGTGACGCCCACTGCCGCCGTAGTCATGGGTGCGCTGGCGCTGGGGCGGATTCCCTATGAGAAGTGGCTGAAATTTGTGTGGAAGCCGGCGGCGGCCTTTTTGCTGCTGACGATGCTTATTTTAGTAGCCGCTGTGATTCTCTAATAGTTATGCCGGGGCCATCAGGCCCCGGCGCTTACATATTCCGCCGGAACCGCGCATAGATATGGAGAAAAACGGTCACGGAGGGATGCTATGAATCTGCGGAGCATAGCGCCGGTTTTGCTGCTGTGCCTGCTGCTGGCAGGCTGCGGCGCGGCAGAGCGCGAAGAAGAAACAGGCGCGCTGGAGAGCGCGGCGGGGCTGACAGAAAATCAGGAGGATTTTTTGACGGTGGATGGCAAGGCCGTTCCGGCGTGGCGCTATCTCTACTGGCTGGCGATGGACTGCCGGAGACTGGAGGAACAGTACGCGGCGGCGGACGAGCCGCTGGACTGGGACGCGGCCTTATCGGAGGGAGAGACCCCGGCGGGGGTGGCAAAGGCAGCCGCATTGGAGGATATGGTGCTCTGCGCTGTAACGGAGCGCTGGGGTACACAGTTCGGCTGCGCCCTGACGCCAGAGGAGCGGGCGGCGCTGACGCCGTGGGACAGCCCATGGCTCACCGAGGCGCAGGGGACGGTGCTGGCGGAGACTGCGGCGCTGTACGGAAAATTGTATGAGTTGTGCAAAACGCCGGGGAGTCCCCTGTATCCGGCGGCGGGGGAGCTGGAGGCATTTGAGGCGGCGGGAGATTTTTTAGAGGCGGAGCGGCTGCTCGTTCCGTTTTCCGGGGACAGGGACGCGGACCGCAGCCACGCGGCGGAGCTGTTTTCCGAAATCAACAGTGCGGCGGACCCGGCCGCCGCCTTTGAGACGCTGATGACAGACTGCGGCGGCACAATGACCGAGGCGGACTGGACGCCATCGCTCCGGGACGCGGCGCTGGCGCTGGAGCCGGGACAGGTCTCCGGTATTTTGGAGGGCGCGGCGGGCTATCTCATTCTGCGGCGGCTGACGACCGATGAAGAAACGTTGCGTTCGGCGCATTTTGACAGCCTCTTGCGGGCGGCTGCGGCAGACTGCGTTGTTCAGGTGAGCGATGCATACGAGGCGCTTCAGCCGGGAAAATTCATGGCCGCGCTGGGCCGGAACGGCGGGGAAGCAGAGTGACATTGTTAAAATTTCGTCAATTTAGACGAAAGTACCAAGCGTTTTGTTAAGTATTTAACAAAATTTTGCGAAATGCCAGATTTTCATTGACGCAACCTCTGAAAACGCTTATAATCCAAATTGTTCAGAGAGGACTGAGACGGTTCGTCAAAAAAATAACAAGCCGCCTCCGCTCAGGAAAAAAGGAAACCCGGCGGAGCCTTCCGCCTATAAAAAACACAAATTGGAGGATCACCATGAAAGAACTTTATGTTGTGAACTGCTGCCGTACCGCCATCGGCTCCTTCGGCGGCTCCCTGAAGAACACCCCCGCTGTGGACATGGGCGCTATCGTGGTCAAGGAGGCCCTCAAGCGCGCTAACGTCGCTCCCGAGAACGTGGACGAGCTGATGTTCGGCTGCATCCTCACCGCCGGCCAGGGCCAGAACCCCGCCCGTCAGGTCTCTGTGAAGGCCGGTATCCCCTATTCTGTTCCCGCCTACACCGTTGGCATGGTCTGCGGCTCCGGCATGAAGTCCGTCATCGAGGGCGCCCGCTCCATTCTGGCCGGCGACTCCGACATCGTGGTCTGCGGCGGCACTGAGAACATGAGCGCCGCTCCCTACACCCTGCCCGATGAGCGCTGGGGCGCCCGCATGAGCGACAAGAAGGTCGTGGACGAGATGATCAAGGACGGCCTGTGGGACGCTTTCAACAACTATCACATGGGTACCACCGCTGAGAACATCAATGATATCTGGGGCATCACCCGCCGCGAGCAGGACGAGTTCGCCGCAGCTTCTCAGCAGAAGGCCTGCGCTGCCCGCGACTCCGGCCGTTTCGATGACGAGATCGTTCCCGTCCCCGTGAAGGTCAAGAAGGAGATCGTGGAGTTCAAGCGCGATGAGTATCCCAAGGAGAACGTCACCGCCGACAGCATCGCAAAGCTCCGCGGCGCTTTCCCCGTGGGTCCCGAGTCCCCCAATCCTCAGGTTGTGAACACCTTTGAGCCCACCGGCATTCAGGACGCCGAGGATAAGGGCACGCCCCGCGTGACCGCCGCCAACGCCTCCGGTATCAATGACGGTGCTGCCGCTATCGTGCTGGCCTCCGGCGAGGCTGTTGAGAAGTACGGCCTGAAGCCCATGGTCAAGCTGATCGGCTGGGGCCAGGGCGGTGTTGATCCCAAGATCATGGGCGTTGGCCCCGTGGTGGCTTCCCGCGCCGCTATGGCCAAGGCCGGTGTGAAGATCGAGGACATCGATCTGGTGGAGGCCAACGAGGCATTCGCCGCTCAGTCCATCGCTGTAGCCCGTGAGCTGCACTTCGACATGAGCAAGGTCAACGTCAACGGCGGTGCTATCGCTCTGGGCCATCCCGTCGGTGCTTCCGGCGCCCGTATCATCGTCACCCTCATCCACGAGATGATGAAGCGTCCCGAGGCCAAGAAGGGTCTGGCTACCCTCTGCATCGGCGGCGGCATGGGTACCGCTGTTGTGGTGGAGAAGGTCTAAGATAACAGTCAAATCGAAAGAAAACGAAAAAAGGACTGCGGCGAAAGCCGCAGTCCTTTTTTCGTTTATAGGGGAGAGCCTTTGCGGCGTTATCCCCGGTGGCCGCACCGTTGAACATTTTCTCTACCATAGCCTTGAAAGTATTGACCACCGCGCCCTCGGTGATATATCGGGCTGTGCCCTTGACCTGATAGCCCTCAAGGCTTTGGGCGTCATATACAGAGACAGCGATTTTCCCATGATTGGCGGCGATGTTCTTCAGGGTTGTGTCCAGAAACACATCGCCCACCACCAGCTTGCCCTCCGGGGTCACGTCCTTGAAGGCGACGGGCACAACGTTGGGCTCACCGTCCATACAGGTAGCAAGGTCCCACAGTCCGCTTTTCAGCAGCTTTACGGCATTTTCATTCAGCATGATGATTTCCTCCTTGTATTTCGGGCCGCGGGGCCCGTCTGCTGCGCTGATTATAAGCCGGATATGAGAGCGGGGAAAGATATGAGCCAATTTATGAGTCACTCATAAATTGCAGAGCAGTGGGGTGAGGGCGGCACCTTGCGGATAGGTATTCTAGATGAGGACACAGAGGTGCACGGCTGTGAAATTTGCCGCTTTTTGGGTGGGCATACAAAATTGAGAAGAAAATGCGGAGCGGAATTTGGCGGAAACGTTGGTTGATTTTCTGCCGAAAGGTAGCGTATAATCAACCCTATCAAATAAATGGTTAAAACACTTCAAGATGCAGTGACGGGGTAAGTACCTCTCTTTCCCCCGCTTTTCAGAGAGTCCGGTTGGTGTGAAAGGACAGGCGGTTGAGAGCGAAGATGGCCTCTGAGCATCGGTGGTGAGTCCCAAGGGATAAGCTGCCGCCGGGTCCGCCCGTTACAGCGTTCTTCCGTTAATCGCCTGTTGGGCGCCGACGGAGCTGAGGCGATGGCTGAGAGGCCATCGTAAAACAAGGTGGTACCGCGAATCGTTCGCCCTTGTGCTTCTACGGAAGCACAAGGGCGTTTTTATTTTCCGTACCGAAAGGGAGAGAGCCATGGAAGAAATCAAGAAAAAGCTGTTTGCGGCGGAGGACGCCCATAAAGAATGGTTTGAGGAGATCAGCCGCACGGTGTTTCAGCACCCGGAGCTGGGCGACCGGGAATTTTTCTCCTCACAATATCTGGCCGACGAGATGCGGAAGGCGGGCTTCCGGGTGGAAAAGCCCTACTGCGGTATGGAGACCGCGTTCCGCTGTGAGTTCGGCGAAGCGGGGGAGGGCCCCACGGTGGCGTTTCTGGCGGAGTATGACGCCCTGCCCGGCTACGGTCCCAACGGCGACCAGAACGGCCATGCCTGCGGCCACAACTGGATCGCGGCCAGCACCTTCGCCGCCTGCGTGGCCCTGAAGGAGCTGAAGGAACAGATGGGCTTCCCCGGCAGAATCGTCTATATGGGTACGCCGGCGGAGGAGACCACCAGCGGGAAGATCACCCTGATTGACCGGGGTGCTTTCCGGGATATTGACGCCGTATACCAGATGCACCTGGGTGAGACGAACCGGGTGGACAGCGCGGCGCTGGCCATGACCATTCTGCAATTTGAGTTCTTCGGCCTTGCGGCCCACGCCGCCGGCGCGCCGGAGAAGGGCATCAACGCGCTGGATGGCTGCATTCTTACCTTTAACGGCATCAACGCCCTGCGCCAGCACGTTACCAGCGATGTCCGCATCCACGGCATCATCAAGGATGGCGGCAAGGCGTGCAACATTGTGCCTGACCACGCGCTGATGGAGGTTTATGTCCGGGCGGCGGACAAGAACTATCTGGAAACCGTCATCGAAAAGGTCTGCAACTGCGCCCGGGGCGCGTCCTTGATGACCGGCGCCCGGGTGGAGGTCACCCGGGACAAGTACACCACCTATGATATCCGCAACAACCCCCTGCTGGTGAAGCTGCTGGTGGAAAACCTTCACAGCCTCGGCATCACCCCCTTGCCCACGGCGGACCCGCTCCGCACGGCGGGGAGTACGGATATCGGCAACGTTTCCTATGAGGTCCCCACCTGCTACACCTACATGGGGACCATTGAGGCCGGCGCCGGTCCCGCCCGCACCCATGAGGCGGCGTTTCTGGACGTGGCGGACTCGGACATCGCCCACCGGCTGCTGCATCAGGGCGCCAAGGCCATGGCCGCGTCCGCGCTGGACCTCTACCTCCGCCCGGAGCTGGTGGCGGAGCTGAAAAAAACGAAGTACCCGCTGTAAACAAAAATTAAAATAAAAAATTTGGGAGGAAATTCCGATGAAAAAGAAAAACTGGTTTACCCTGCTGCTCACCGCAGCGCTGTCTTTGTCCCTGTTAACCGGCTGCGGCGGCAGCTCCAAGCAGTCCGATGCCGCCTCCGGCGACAACAGCGCCGACGCTCCCGCCGCCAGCGAAAGCCGGCTGGACAAGGTGCTGGCGGCCGGAAAGATCACCAACGTCTGCGAGCCCTATTTTGCCCCCTATGAGTTCATCGACAACACCAAGTCCGGTCAGGAGCAGTTCCGGGGCGCCGATATGGAGCTGGCCCGGTACATCGCCAAGGAGCTGGGCGTGGAGCTGGAGATCGTGCCGCTGGAGTGGAGCGCCGTGCTGACGGGCGTTGGCGCGGGCAAGTACGATATGGCTGTGGCCGGCATGGCCTATACCCCGGAGCGGGCGGAGACCATGGCTATGTCCAAGGTCTATAAGCCCGGCGGGGATCAGGGTCTGCTGGTCCCGGCGGACAAGGTGGATGAGTACACCTCTCTTGCCGATTTTGCCGGTAAGAAGGTGGGCTTCCAGAGCGGCACCGTGCAGGAGCAGAACGTGCTGACCCAGCTGCCCGACTCCGAGCCTGTTACGTTTGACATCATCCAGAACGCCGTGCTGGCGCTGGACAGCGGCAAGGTGGATGCGGTGTCCGTGTCCATTGCCAACGGTGAGATGTTTGTTTCCACCAATCCCAAGCTGGCGGTTTCCACCGTTCAGTTTGACAACAGCCAGAACGGCAACGTCATCGGCTTCCCCAAGGGCGAAACTGAGCTGGTGGACGCCGTAAACAAGATCATTGACGAGGTGCTGGAGCAGGGCTTGTATGACCAGTGGCTGGAGGAAGCCACGGCCGAGGCCGAAAATCTGGGCCTGTAAGATCAGGCCGCCGGGAGGGGAATTACATTGCTTTCATTTATAGAAAATATCGGCCTGATTTTGCAGCGCTACGGCGCCGTATTCGCACAGGGCCTCTGGAATACGCTGTGGCTATCCTTTGTGTCCGTGTTTTTGGGTACTTTTCTGGGTATTCTGGTGGCGCTGGGTAAGCTCTCCCGGCACAAGCTGCTCAACGGTGTGGTGAGCACCTATATTGAGATCATCCGGGGTACCCCGATTTTGCTTCAGCTTTATTTCTTCTGGCTGGCTCTGCCGAATATTCTGCCGAGCATTTCGGATACGACCTGCATTTTAAGCGCACTGGTGGTGAATGCCAGCGCCTACATCGCGGAGGTCATCCGGGCGGGCATTCAGGCAGTGGACGCCGGACAGCGGGAGGCGTCCCTCAGCCTTGGCATGACGGAGCGGGCCATTATGACAAAGGTCATTTTCCCGCAGGCCATCAAGAACATTCTGCCGGCGCTGGGCAACGAGGTCATCGTGATGATCAAGCAGACGTCCCTGGCCTCCGTGTTCTTCTTCGGCGAGCTGATGACCGCCTATAAGCAGGTGCAGTCCACCACGTTCCTTGCGCTGGAGCCGCTGACCATTTCCGGCCTGATCTACCTGTTCCTGACGGTGACGCTCTCCCGCATCACCCGCCACTTTGAAAAGAGGATGAAGCAGAATGAACGATAAAAATGTAATTCTTCAGGTACGGGGCCTGCAAAAAAACTTTGGCGAGCTGGAGGTGCTCAAGGGTCTTGATCTGGACATTCACGAGGGCGAGGTCATTTCCATCATCGGTCCCTCCGGCTGCGGCAAGTCCACCTTCCTTCGGTGCCTGAATCTGCTGGAGAAGCCGGACGGCGGCTCCATTTGCTTTGAGGGACAGGAGGTGACCGGGGCCAAGACCGATGTGACCGCCTACCGCCGGAGAATCGGTATGGTGTTCCAGCACTTCAACGTATTTCCCCATCTGACGGTTTTGAATAACGTAACGCTTGCCCCGGTGAGCAACAAGATGATGACGGAGGCACAGGCTGTTGAAAAGGCTAAGGTCCTGCTGGACCGCGTGGGCCTTGGCGACAAGCTGGACGAGTACCCCACGAAGCTCTCCGGCGGACAGAAGCAGCGCCTTGCCATTGTCCGGGCTCTTGCACTGGAGCCGCAGGTGATTCTCTTTGACGAACCCACCTCCGCGCTGGACCCGGAAATGGTCATGGAGGTGCTGGATGTGATTCGGGAGCTGGCGGAGTCCGGCATGACGATTTTGATTGTGACCCACGAGATGGGCTTTGCCCGGGAGGTCAGCGACCGCGTCCTCTTTATGTACGGCGGGCAGATCGCGGAGTCCGGCACGCCGGAGGAGGTCTTTGACCACACGAAGACTGAGCGGGCCAAGGATTTCTTCCGCAAGGTCATCCATTCCTGATTTTTAACTGCAAAAGGAGTATTGAAAATGCGTATTTCTCTGGAAGAGACTCTGAAAAAGGCCGGCGGCATTCTGGTGATCGACGGTTCCATGGCCACAGCGCTGGAGGACCTTGGCTGCGATTTGAACAATTCCCTGTGGACCGCGAAGGCGCTGGAACGGCAGCCGGAGCTGGTGAAGCAGGTGCATCTGGACTATTTCCGCGCCGGTGCGGACTGCGGCATTACGTGCAGCTATCAGGCCACGATTCCGGGCCTGAAAAAGAACGGCTGCTCCGAGGCGGAGGCGGAGGCTCTGATTGTCCGCTCCGTGGAGATTTTTAACGAGGTGCGGGAGAACTGGTGGCAGAACGAGGGTAAGGCGCAGGGCCGTGTCTATCCCCTTTGCCTTGCCGGTATCGGTCCCTACGGCGCGTATCTGGCAAACGGCGCGGAATACCGGGGCCGTTACGGCGTTTCCAAGGAGGTGCTGCGCCAGTTCCATGCCCGCCGGATGGAGCTGCTGTGGAACGCCGGAGCCGACCTGCTGCTCATCGAGACCCAGCCCTCCCTGCAGGAGGCGCTGCTGGAGGCCAATCTGGCCGAGCAGATGGGAGCGGATTACTGGGTCAGCTTTACCTGCGGGGACGATACCCACACATGGGAGGGCGATGACATCCGGGACTGCGCCAAGGCGCTGTCCGAAAATCATCCCCACCTGAAGATGATCGGCGTGAACTGCGTGGCGCCCCATCTGGTGTCCGGGCTGGTGGAGAAGCTGAAGGCAAGCTGTGATCTGCCTATCGGCGTGTATCCCAACTCCGGCGAGACCTATGACCCCATCACGAAAACATGGTCCGGTCCCAAGGATGGTGTCCGTTTCGGGGACTATGCCTATCAGTGGATGGAGGCGGGGGTCTCCGCCATCGGCGGCTGCTGCCAGACGGTAGCCGACCACATTCGTCAGGTCACGGAGGCCCGGAAGCGCTTTTTGAAGCGCGGATGAGGCAAGCAAAAATAAAAAAGAGCAGGCGTACATACGCCTGCTCTTTTTATTATGTGGGTATTTTCATTTTTTGAAAAAGTGAAAATCGCAGCAATCGCCGCCGTAGCCCAGCGTTTGGGTGCGGGCAAAGCCCAGCTTCCTCAGTCCACCGTAGGCCACGTTATCCACCTCGCAGAACAGGGGGCACAGCTCCGCGCAGCCGTTTTCCACGCAGGCCGTGTGCCAGAGGCACCTTTTCATCGTGACCTCAAAGTGGTCTTTACCGTGGGACTGCGTGCTCTCCCACAAATCGCTCTTTCGCACCACCCGCAGAAAAATGCGGCTATACAGGAAGTAAAAGCCCGGAATGGCCTCCATTTTTGCCGTGGAGGAATGCTTTTCCGGTGCAACGATCTCAAGCATATAGGCCCGCATGGTCTTGTAGGCGTCCTCGTGGGGAAAGCGCTCCGAGAGCGCCTTGTACAGCGCGACGCGGGGGAGAATCGTCTCGGTCAGCGTTTTCATCTGATTGGGCGACTTGCCCTCCGTGCGGGCGATACACCCTTGGAGCAGCGCCTCCTGCCGCTCAAACAGCGTACTGTCGCTGTCTCCGCCGAATTTTTCGCTTAAAAATGCCCTGATCTGCTGTTGCTGCTTGATCTGCATGGCTGCGATGCCTCTTTCAACTTTGCGTATTTGATCGGAAAGCGTGGGGCGTTACAGCGCCTCGGCCAGCTCCAGCACCAGCCGCTCCGACTTTTCCCAGCCGAGGCAGGCATCGGTGATGCTCTTGCCATAAACGCCCTCGTTGATTTTCTGATTGCCGTCCTCAATGTAGCTTTCAATCATCAGGCCCTTCACCAGACCGTGAATGTCCGCAGAATGGCGCATGGAGTGAAGCACCTCCTTGGCAATGCGAATCTGCTCCAGATACTGTTTGCCGGAGTTGGCGTGGTTGCAGTCCACAATGCAGGCCGGATTCTTAAAGCCCCGCTCTGCGTACAGCTTATGGAGCTGCACCAAATCCTCATAGTGGTAGTTGGGGCGGCTCTCGCCCCGCTCGTTCACATAGCCCCGCATAATGGCGTGGGTGTAGGAGTTGCCGCTGGTCTCCACTTCCCAGCCGCGATAGAGGAACGTATGGTCGCCCATGGCGGCGTAAATGGAATTCATCATCACGCTCAGGTCGCCGCCGGTGGGGTTTTTCATGCCCACGGGCACATCAATGCCGCTGGCCACCAGCCGGTGCTGCTGGTTTTCCACCGAGCGGGCGCCCACGGCCACATAGCCCAAAATGTCGGAGAGATAGCGGTAATTTTCAGGATAGAGCATCTCGTCCGCACAGGCAAAGCCCGTTTCCTCCACGGCCCGGGTGTGGAGGCGGCGGATGGCGATGATGCCCTCCAGCATATCCGGCTTTTTGCTGGGGTCGGGCTGGTGAAGCATTCCCTTGTAGCCCGCGCCGTTGGTGCGGGGCTTGTTGGTATAAATGCGGGGGACGATGAGAATTTTATCCTTCACCTGCTCCTGCAGGGGGACAAGGCGGTAGATGTAGTCCATAACGCTGTCCTCGCGGTCGGCGGAGCAGGGACCGATCATGAGCATCAGCCGGGAATCCCGCCCATCCAAAATGGCGCGCATTTCCTCAATGCGGGCCGCACGGGCCGCAGAGACGCGCTCCGACAGGGGGAACTCCTTCTTGATGTCCATGGGAATCGGCAGTTTGCGGATGAAGCGTGCATTTTGCTGCATGATGGATGCTCCTTTTGCTATTTTTAATGTTGCTCCTATTTTACAGCGTTCCCCCGCAGACCACAAGTGCGATTTCGCGGTGATTTGTCCGTTTTTTCGCCCCGCGAGGGGACAAAATCTGCCGAATCCGCTAAGAGGCGGGCCGGCCGCCGGGAAAACGCTGATAATGCCCGGTGAAGTGAAAGACTTTTTCGGTACACTGAGCGATGGCATGCTGTCGCCCTTTTTGCGCGGTTTTCGGGGAAGCGTGGCGGACTTTTGCAAAAAATCGCCGAAACGGCGGTTTTTTGCAACAAATTTTCAAACCCCTATTGACATGGTAGGAGTTAAGATGTAAAATCCCTACTTGTAAAGTAGGTAATTACGGCGGGAGGTGTCGGTCATGATGGTTTCGTCCAAGGGGCGCTACGCCCTGCGGGTCATGCTGGACATGGCGGAGCAGGGGGACGGTGCTTGGCTGCGGCTCAGCGACATTGCCCAGCGGCAGCAGCTCTCCAAAAAATATTTGGAGAGCATCATGGCGGCGCTGAGCCGGGCGGGGTTGGTGGAAAGCTCCGTGGGCAAGGCGGGCGGCTACCGGCTGACCCGTCCGCCGGGGGAATACCCGGTGGGGGAGATTCTGCGGGCGGCAGAGGGCGACCTGTGCGCGGTATCGTGTATCTCTGAGGAAAAGGCGGGCTGCGGAAGCGTCTGCGACTGCGGCACACGCTCTTTCTGGCAGGGGCTGGAGGCGCAGATCAACACCTATGTGGACCATTACACGTTGGCACAATTCATGCATTCAGGGGAAAAATCAACGGGCCGCTCCTGCGGCGCGGAAGGAGAATAAGGCAGTATGAGGAAAGCACTTTTGGAAATCAAGGACCTGCACGTGCGGGTGGAGGACAAGGAAATTCTGCACGGTGTCGATTTGACGGTGGGCGCGGACGAGACCCACGTGCTTATGGGCCCCAACGGCACCGGCAAGTCCACGCTGGGCTATGCCATTACCGGCAACCCGGCCTACAGCGTGACGGCGGGCAGCATTCTGTTTGACGGAGAGGACATCACGGCGCTGCCGGTGAATGAACGGGCGAAGAAGGGCATTTTCCTGTCCTTCCAGAATCCGCTGGAGGTTCCCGGTGTGACCCTCAGCGCCTTTATCCGCAGCGCGCTGGAGCAGAAGACCGGCAGCCGTCTGCGGCTGTGGGACTTTAAAAAGCAGCTCAAGGAGACCATGGCGCTGCTGAACATGGACGAGAGCTACGCCGAGCGGGACCTGAACGTGGGCTTCTCCGGCGGCGAGAAGAAAAAGGCGGAGATTCTGCAGATGCTGATGCTGGAGCCGAAGCTGGCTATTCTGGACGAGACGGATTCCGGTCTGGATGTGGACGCGGTGCGGACTGTCAGCGAGGGCGTGCGGCTGTTCCGGGAGCGGACCCACGGCTCCCTGCTCATCATCACCCACTCCACCCGGATCTTGGAGGCGCTGCATGTAGACGCGGCCCATGTGATGGAGGAGGGCGTCATCGTCCGCAACGGCGGCGCCGAGCTGGTAGAGGAGATCAATGAAAAGGGCTTCGGCAGCCTGAAGGAAGACTGAGGCGGGAGGCTCCTGATATGGCAGATTTGAAAGAGAAAACCTATGTGGAGGATGTAGACCGCAGCGTTTACGATATCCGGGACGAGGAGCATGACGCCTACCGCATGGAGACCGGCCTGACGCCGGAGATCGTGGAAAAGCTCTCCAAGGAAAAGGACGATCCGGCGTGGATGCAGCAGTTCCGGCTGGAATCCCTCCAGATTTACAACGAAATGAAGATCCCCGATTGGGGTCCCTCTATCGAGGGCCTCGATATGGACCACATCGCCACCTATGTCCGCCCCAACACGAAAATGCGGAATGACTGGAAGGATGTGCCGGAGGACATCAAGGAGACCTTTGAGCGCCTCGGTATCCCCCAGGCGGAGCGGAAGTCCCTGGCCGGTGTGGGCGCGCAGTACGATTCCGAGCTGGTATACCACAATGTCAAGGACTCCGTGGCGGCGGAGGGCGTGGTGTATACCGACATGGAAAGCGCCCTGAAGGGCGAGTATGCCGATATGGTGCGCAAGTATTTCATGAAGCTGGTGACGCCCCATGACCACAAGTTCGCGGCGCTTCACGGCGCGGTGTGGTCCGGCGGCTCCTTTGTGTATGTACCCAAGGGCGTGCACCTGTCCATTCCACTGCAATCCTATTTCCGCCTCAACGCCAAAGGGGCGGGACAGTTTGAGCACACCCTCATCATTGTGGACGAGGGGGCCAGCCTCCACTTTATCGAGGGCTGCTCCGCTCCGAAGTACAACGTGGCGAACCTCCACGCCGGCTGCGTGGAGCTGTACGTGAAAAAGGGGGCCAAGCTCCGCTACTCCACCATTGAAAACTGGTCCAAGAATATGTACAACCTGAATACAAAGCGGGCTCTGGTAGAGGAGGGCGGCGTCATCGAGTGGGTGTCCGGTTCCTTCGGCTCCCATGTGGGCTGCCTGTACCCCATGAGCATTTTGAAGGGCGATAATTCCCGGATGGAGTTCACCGGCGTAACGTTTGCCGGTGCCGGACAAAATCTGGACACCGGCGCCAAGGTGGTCCATGTAGGCAAAAACACCAGCTCCTATATGAACACCCGCTCCATCAGCAAGAGCGGCGGCATCAGCACCTTCCGCAGCAGCGTGGTGGTGGAAAAGGGCGCGAAGGGCGCCAAGTCCGCCGTGTCCTGCCAGTCGCTGATGCTGGATTCCGAGTCCCGCTCCGATACTATCCCCGCCATGGACATCCGCACAAAGGATGCTGCCATCGGCCACGAGGCCAAGATCGGCGCTATCAGCAATGAGGCGGTGTTCTACCTCATGAGCCGGGGCATGAGTGAGGAGGACGCCCGGGCGATGATTGTCAGCGGCTTTGCAGACAATGTTTCCAAGGAGCTGCCGCTGGAATACGCCGTGGAGATGAACAACCTGATTCGCCTTGAGATGAAGGGCAGCATCGGGTGAGAGGAGTTAGCAGTATGAGTGAGACAATTTTGATCAACAGCCTCCCCACCCGCACATGGAACCGGCTGGGCGTCAATGAAACGGCCCTGACTTGGGGCGAGAGCGCGGATTTGGGCACGGAGCGCATTACTGCAGCCGGACAGACTGTCCGGCTGGACATCGCCGGAAGCGGCGAATACAGCGAGCAGACCGTGGACATTCAGGCCCCGGCGGGGCAGACCGTCACAGTGTTTGAAACACTGCGCGCAGAGGACAAGCTGCTGGTCCGCACAAAGCTGAACGTGGAAAAGGACGCCAAGGTTCGTTTGATTCAAATTCAGAATACGGCGCGGGACTCCGTGCTCCGTCTGGAAACGAATGGGGCGTGCGCCGAAAACGGGCAGGTGGAGCTGATTCAAATCCTGCTGGGCCGGGGCGCCGTTTATAGTGACGGACATGTGGAGCTTAACGGCACCGGCGCGGGCTTCAACGCCGGAATCGGGTATTTGGGCCAGAGAGAGCAGACGATAGACCTGAACCTTGTGGTAAACCACTGGGGACAGAAGACCACCAGCGAGATCAATGCCGCCGGGGCACTGAAGGACGATGCCCGGAAGGTGTTCCGGGGGACCATCGACTTTAAGAGAGGCTCTGCCGGCTCCGTAGGCAACGAGCAGGAGACAGTTTTGATGCTGGGCGATGGCGTTGTCAACAAAACGGTGCCCCTGATTTTGTGCGCCGAGGAAAATGTGGTGGGCAATCACGGCGCCACCATCGGTGAGCTGGACGAGGACACGCTGTTTTATTTTGAGAGCCGGGGCATTTCCGCAGAGGAAGCGGAGAATATCATGGCCCGGGCGGCTATTGAGCGGCTGGCCCGCACCATGGAGGACGAAACGGCCCGGGAGGCCGTTCTGAAGGAATTGGAGGAGGTGCTGTAGCATGGCCCATGGATATCGGGAGGATTTCCCTCTGCTGAACAGTCTGGATATCGCTTATCTGGACAGCGCCGCCACGGCCCAGCGGCCGCAGTGCGTGCTGGACGCCGAAGCGGAATTTTATAAGACCCGCAACGCAAACCCCCTGCGGGGTCTGTACCCCCTGAGCGTTGCCGCCACGGACGCCTATGAGGACGCCCGGGAGGCGGTGCGGGCCTTCCTGAACGCAGGGAGCACCCGTGAGATCATCTTTACCCGGAACACCACCGAGGGACTGAATTTAGTGGCCTACAGCTACGGACTGTCCCATGTGAAGGCCGAGGATGAGATTTTGGTGTCCATTATGGAGCACCACAGCAATCTGCTGCCATGGCAGATGGTATGCCGCCAGACCGGTGCGGCGCTGAAATTCATGGAATGCGAAATGGACGGTACGCTGGACCTCAATAAGGTGGAGGCTCTCATCACACCGAAAACAAAAATCGTGGCCTGCACGCAGGTCTCCAATGTTTTGGGCCGGGTGAACCCCATCCGGGAGATCGCGGAGCTGGCTCATCGGGACGGCGCGGTCATGGTGGTGGACGGTGCCCAGAGCACGCCCCATATTCCCGTGGATGTGCAGGCGTTGGGAGCGGACTTCCTGTCCTTTTCCGGCCATAAGGTCTACGGCCCCATGGGAATCGGTGTGCTGTACGGCCGGGAGGCGCTGCTGGAGGAGATGCCGCCCTTCCTTACCGGCGGCGAGATGATCGAATCCGTCACCCGGGAGAGCGCGGTCTACGCGGAGCTGCCTCACAAGTTTGAGGCCGGTACGGTCAATGCCGCCGGTGCTGTGGGGCTTCATGCCGCCATTGACTATGTGAACCGCGTGGGCTTTGGGAATATGCACCGGCAGGAGGTCGATTTGACCCGGCGGGCCATGGAGGGCATTCGGAATATCCCCAGCGTTCATGTGCTGGGCTCTGAAAATCCGGAGGAGCACTGCGGCATCATCACCTTTACGGTGGATGGCGTCCATCCCCATGACATCAGCGAGATTTTAGCCAGCGACGGTGTCGCCATCCGGGCGGGCCACCACTGCGCCCAGCCGCTGCTTGCCTATCTGGGGCATCCGTCTACAGCCCGCGCAAGCCTTGCCTTCTACAATACAGAGGCGGAGATCGACCGGCTGCTGGAGAGTCTATCAACCTTGAGGGAGCGGATGGGCTATGGAAAATAGGAGCTTTTATAACGAAATTCTCACGGAGCACAATCTCCACCCGGAGTTCAAGCACGATCTGCCGGATGCCGACATTGTGCTGGAGGGTGTGAACCCAAGCTGCGGAGACGATATTTTCCTGAAGCTGAAGCTGGACGGGGACACCATTGCGGACGGCGCCTTTGTGGGGGATGGCTGTGCCATTTCTCAGGCGTCCGCCGACATCATGCTGGGTATGATCGTGGGCCGCAAAAAGGATGAGGCTCTGAAACTGGGTGAAACATTCCTGAAAATGATTCAGGGTGAGGCCACCGAGGAGGAAATCGACAGTCTGGAGGAGGCCTCTGCTCTCCGCGACATTGCCCATATGCCTGCACGGGTCAAGTGTGCGGTCTTGGGCTGGCGGACGCTGAAGGAAGCTCTGCAGGACGGGGAGAAGCCGTAAGGGCCTGACGCTTTCAATTTAGATGCAAAATAAAAGGAGACATTCGGAAGAATGTCTCCTTTTATTTTGCGCCTTATGACGTTTCTTGAAGCCGTCGCGCTGCCAAATTCATATAGTGCAGATACAGCATCAGTTTGTAGTCCGCTACGCTAAAACTGACATTTACGAAGCATCTCCCGCCAGCGCGACCGTGACGTTTTCCACTTGGCGGCGTTCTTCCGGCGGCGGTTCCAGCTCCAGCAGCGGCAGCAGCTATGCTGTGTCCGTTCCCAATACCAAAAACGGTGATGTGACCGTTTCTCCCGAGACCGCTAAGAAGGGCGATACTGTGACCATCACCGTCACCCCGGACAAGGGCTACGAGCTGGATACCATTGCCGTAAAGGACGCCAACGGCAACACCGTGAAGCTCACCGACAAGGGCAATGGCAAGTACACCTTCACCATGCCCGGTTCCAAGATGACTGTCTCTGCGGAGTTTGTCGAGGAGCAAGTGGCTTCCACCTTTGCCGATGTCCCCACCGACGCTTACTACGCCAAGGCAGTGGAATGGGCCGTGGAAAACGGCATCACCAACGGCAAGGCCAATGGCCTGTTCGGCTCCAATGACCCCTGCACTCGCGGCCAGATCGTGACCTTCCTGTGGCGCGCCGCCGGTTCCCCGGCCCCCAAGGGGACTGTCACGGTTCCTACCGATGTCCTCCCCGGCAGCTATTGCTACAATGCCGTGGCGTGGGCCATTGAAAACGGTATTACCAACAGCCTTGCGGATGGCAGCTTCGGTGCTGGTGGCGCTTGCACCCGGGCGCAGTGCGTGGCGCTGCTGTTCCGCAGCGCTATGGCCAACGGCTTAGAGGCTGTGACGCTTCAGGACCTCATCTCCGGCTTCGGCGATGCTACCGAGCTGCCTGCTTACGCCGTGCCCGCGATGAACTGGGCCCTTTCCAGCGGAATCGTTCAGGGCAACGGCGGCCTGCTGCTGTCGAATACCTCCTGCACTCGCGCCCAGATCGTGACGTTCCTGTATCGTGCCTATCAGGGCAAGTAAAGCTGATTGAGGCAAACCAACAGAACAAAGAAAACGGCGCTGGCTCATTAAGAGCCAGCGCCGTTCTTATACGAATGGGACGTTTTAAATTACTTGATATGATTCACCACATCGGCCCACTGCTTCGTGCGCGTATACAGGGACTCAAGGATCGCATATTCCTTGGTGGTGTGATTCCACTCGCCCTGAATTCCGCAGCTGCACAGAGAGGGAACGCCAGCGATCACCGCGTAGGCAGCATCGGAAGAACCGCCGATGTGCTTCAGCGGGAAGTCACCGAAGCCATCCTCCACGCAGATATCGTGAACCATGTGATAGAGCTTCATGACGCCCTCGGTGCACTCAAAGGGCAGCATCTCCATCTGGTATTCCATAGTGGTCGTCGTGCCGTCAATGTAGGTCTTTGCAGCAATTTCCTCGATCTGTTTCTTAACCTTCTGCATTTCCTCCACAGAAGTGGCTCTCACATCGAAGGTAGCCTCTGCGTGAGCAGGGAACGCGCCGAAGTTCGTGCCGCCGTGAATGACGTCAACACAGACCGTTGTACCGGCATCGAGGTTGGTCAGCGCCTGAATATCGGTCACCTTTTTGCAGAGCTCAGCGATAGCGTTTCTGCCGCGTGCGAAATCGTTGCCCGCGTGTGCGGAAACGCCCTCGACATACAGCGCCACCTCGGTCTTGCCCTTACGGGAAACGCAGAGGTCGCCGCCGGGCAGGCCGGTCTCCATGTTGAGCATGAACTCGCCGCCCTTGCAGAACTCCAGGAACTGGTCGGCAGTGTTGCCGTGCTTGTGCAGCTTCTCCTCATCGGGAGCGAAGCAGATCTTGAGGGGACGGCTGTTATAGCCGATCTCATTGAGTGCCTTGCAGACATACAGAGCGATCACGATACCGCCCTTCATGTCCAGAACGCCGGGGCCATGGACCTTGCCCTCATCGTCCACCTCAAACTTGCAGGGGAAAGAACCGAGCTTATGAACGGTATCCATGTGGCCGCCGAAGATGATGGGCTTTCCGGGACGGTCCTCGCCGAGAATACCGGTCAGCATATCGCCGCTCTCGTCCGTTCCGACGTTGGTCAGCTTGCAGCGGAAACCGACTTCCTCGAACATCTCCTTGAACATCTTGCCCATGGTGCGGACTTCTTCCGGAGCGCTGTGATAGCTCTCCTGCAGAATGACCTTGCGATAGGTCTCGAGCATTTCGTCTCTGTGGGACTCCACATACGCATTAATTTTTTCAAGATCAGTCATTTGTATGTTCCTCCTTAAATCGCAGAATTTGTGTTACAGGATTCTTCCAATAAAGTTTGCCAGAACAACCGAGAGCAGTGTAACGGTCGTAAAGCCGGCGATCACGTAGGCCGTGCCGAGCTTTTCGGAAATGTAATCCCGCTCGGCATCCGTCTTGCCGACAGCGTTAGCGATTTCATCGGCAATCAACTGCGTACCGGGGTAGCCGATCATCTGGCACATTGCAATGCCAAGGGAAAGGCTCTTGGAGCCGCAGATCTTCCACAGCGGGGTGAAACGGAATATCACAACCATGATGATCATAGCAAATACGAAGATGACCAGTGCATTGAAGCCGATGACCGGAATATCCGCAAGGTTGATCTTCGCCAGAGAGGGAATCATGGTGATCATGGTCAGGAAGTTGAAGAAGCCAGTAGACCGGGAGATATCTCTCAGGAAGTGGCTGGGAACAAGGCCCGTGTTTCTTGCCACAATACCGAGAATCATGCTCCACAGAGACTGGCCGATCCAGCCGTTGGTTGCTTTGCCAAGGAGATATGCCAGAAACACGATCGTGCCGGCAATCGCGAGGCAGACAAAGTTGGTGTAAAAGTGCTTGTGTTTCTGCCAGAAGAGCTGCTTCGTTTCGGCATTGCCGGTGTTGGACGCCGCATCTGCGGAATGATCGCGCTTGCGATACTCCTCTACGAGCTGGTTTGCATACTTGATGCCGCCGTTGGAAGCAGGAAGCGTAGCGACGAGCTTCTGCGTTGCGTAGATAAACGTAGCCAGGGCCGCGCAGGTCGGCAGGCCCACATTCTCAGCCGCCGTTACCATGGTATTGGCAGCGACAACGCCGCCGGCGATGACCGGCATGCTGACAAGAGCAGCCTCGCGGCCGATAACCGGAATGGCAATCGCACAGCCGACCACTGCCAAAAGCAATGCAATGGTTGCGGTGGCAACGGTGCGCCACTCCTTTTTCAGCTCTGTCAGACCAACGCTGCTGCCCATATCGACCAGAAGGAACTGAAGGCCGATGCTGGTCACATAGGTAAGATTAGCGGTTGTGCAGATATCCGCGGGAATCGCATGGGTCATAAACAGGACCAGGAAGGTAGCCATGATGACAAACATCGTAGATACCTTCGCCTTCGTTACCACGCCGACAAAATCGCCGAACGCGAATACCAGAAGGATGATAAACAGGGCCCCAAACGGTGTTAGATTCGTCATATTTTCTCCTCTAAAAAGCAGCTGCACTGCGTATTATAGTGCTTGCCTATAATACGCAGTGCAAGCAGTCATTTTTACATCAGACCCATGACAACGAGAATGAGTCTCATCACCAGCATACCGACAATGGAATCGACGATGGGAACCGCCAGCATCAGAGGCTGTCTCTTGGGCTCAACACCGCAGACCAGAACGATTCTGGAGAAGTGGCCCACCAGAGTGCCCATCAGCATGCAGGGGATGATCAAAATCGTGCACTGTGCAGCAGTCAGAACGCCCTCGCCAAACAGGGAGGCGGCAGCAGCAGCACCGGCAGCCTTAGAGAAGAACGCGGAGAACAGAACGGCCGCGGCTTCGCCGGGAAGACCAAACAGGCGCATAATAGGGGCGCAGACAATAGCCAGAACGTCCATCAATCCGGTCAGAGTCAGGAACTGCATGATGACATAACCGAGGATCATGGAGGGAAGAACGGTCTCTACACCAATATAAAATCCGCGCTTTGCGCCGCCAAGGAAAACATCAATAATGGGCTTTTTCTTAGTAGTAGTAGCTTCAGACATAATATATTAAGCCTCCTTCTTTTTCTTCTCTTCGAGAGTCAGGATCAGTCTTACGAGGTTAGCACCCAGCACCTTGCAGAAGAACAGAACAACGATCACAGGACCGGCCGCGAACAGGATAATGGGGAGCAGGGCTGCCTGCGTATTCATGGTGTTCAAAACAACTGCGGAGCCGGCATACTGATATGCCGCAAAAATAGCGCGCTCCTTTTCAGTCAGCTTGCCTTCGTTGTACAGGTCTCTGGTCATAACGGAACCGACGTCGGAGCTGGTGAAGGTGGACACGAAAGCAACACCGCAATCACCGGGGAGGCCGAGCAGCGGTCTGAGCAGCGGGGTGAAGAGTTTAACGCCCGCGTCAATGGCGCCCAACTGGGTAACAACATCAATGATTGCCACGGCAAAAGAAATTGCGGGGATCAGGCTCAGTGCCTGCATCATGCCCTCTCTTGCGCCGGCGCCGCCCTTACCGATGAAGTTCTGACCGGCATCGCCGATCTTGCCCCATGCGCCGACCAGATTGGAGAAGTCAAAGGCTGCCAGAGGGCCCTCAGCATTCTTCAGGACGCCGGAGAACATGACGCACAGGACGAACAGTGCGATCCAGCCTTTGATTCCAACTTTGTTTTCTTTTTGTTCCATAATTTTCTCTCTCCTTTTTTTAAGTATAATGCTTTGCATAAAGCACTGCCGCTTCGTCAACGGCTGTGCTGTGCTGATTAGATTTCCTTTTATAGAAGGATGGAGATATTCAGCTTTGGGATACCGGTCCTTACCGGAAGTCTGCTAACTCAATTCCCTCCCCTGCAACGATTTCCCGCAAATGATTCATCTCCTCCACAGAGGGTCTGTAGAATGCCTCTTTCTGGTATGGTCTGCCAATCGCTTCATACTTGATCATGCCGAAGTTATGATATGGCAAAAGCTCCATCCGCGCTTTCGGGATGTTTGCGTGGACAAATGCGGCGGAGCGGCGGATATTGTCCTCGTCATTATTAACGCCGCCGATAACCGGGATGCGGATTACAACCTCTCCGGGCAGATGCTGCAGCCTTTTCATGTTTTCCAGAATTTTTTCGTTGGGAATGCCGGTGTATTTCTGATGTGTCGCACTGTCGATATGCTTGAGGTCCATGAAAATCAGGTCCATGCGCTCCAGAGATTCTCTGACATCTTCAAACTCGAAGAAGCCGCTGGTCTCGATCGTCATGCTGTAGCCCAAGTCATAGATATGTTCTGTAAGGTAATTCAGAAATTTCGGCTGCCCGGTGGCTTCGCCGCCTGAAAACGTAATGCCGCCGCCGCTCATCGCATAGAACAGCCGGTGCTTCTGAATTGCCTCCAGAACCTCATCGGCATCGACCTCATGGACCAGAACGCTCCGGGCGTTTGTCGGGCAGACCTCCGCGCATTTTCCACAGGCAATGCATTTGTCCCGCTCTTCATTCAGGTTGATGCCGATTCCCTGCGGACATACGGCGGCGCATTTACCGCATCCAACGCACTTGCGTTGATACCAACCGACCAGAGCCTCGCGGCTGTAGCCCTCCGGATTGGAGCACCACTTACAGCGGAGGGGGCATCCGGCCAGAAATATGGTTGTCCGGATGCCCTCACCGTCATTAACGGAAAAAGGCTGCAGTTGCATTACATAGCCTTTTACGCTCATTAGAAATCTCCGTGTGCGTTTCTGGCCATGATGGAATCCTGCATCTCCTTGGAGAGGTTCGTGAACTGTGCGGAGTAACCGGCGACACGAACCAGCAGGCTTCTGTACTTCTCGGGATTCTTCTGTGCGTCTGCCAGCACCTCATTGGAGATGCAGTTGAACTGCACGTGGAAACCGCCGATGGCAAAGTAGGACTGCAGCATAGCGCCCAGATTTGCGCGGCCTCTCTTGGTTGCCACCAGATCGTGGTTGAGACGCAGGTTCAGCAGGGTGCCGCCGCTGTGGATATCGTGCTCCATCTTTGCCGCGCTGCGGAGAGCTGCCAGACAGGTGGAGGTATCGGAACCGGTGTAGGGAGAAACGCCCTCGTTGATGGGGTCCTTCGCGTGACGGCCATCGGGGGTTGCGCCCAGCACCTTGCCGGTAGGCAGGTAGTTGGAAATACCCATGAATGCCGTTACAAAGTGGTTGCCGTACAGATCCTTGTAGCTGGTGACTTCCGTATAGAAGAACTCCTCCAGCATTTTTGCGATGGAATCGACATAATCGTTATCATTGCCGTACTTGGGGCAGGCAAGTGCCTCCTGACGGAGCTGCTCATAGCCCTCCCAGTTGGCGTTGATCGCGTCGATGACCTCGGAAAGGGTATACTTCTTATCCTCAAAGACGAGCTTCTTGATAACTGCCAGAGAGTTGGCGGTTACAGACAGGCCGACGCCGGTGAACACAGGCCCGATGTTGTACTTCGCGCCGCCGTCCACAAGGTCCTTGCCGTTCTTCAGGCAATACTCGTTGCAGGCGGACATAAAGGGCCGGTGACCGCTCTCTCTGTGAATCTCCTGTGCGGTGACCAGAGAAATAACGCCCTGCTTGACCAGATATCTGAACTGGTTCTTCCAGGCCTCGATGATCTCATCAATAGAGGTAAAGGTCTTGGGGTCCTTCTCGGGAACAGAGACCTGCTCGCCGGAAAGGCGGCTTTTGCCCTCATTGAGTGCAAACTCAAGAGCGGCCGCAAAGCTGATGCTTGCCGCGGAGGTCCACTGGAAAGTCTTTCTGGAATGGGGCACCACGCAGCCGCAGTTGTTCCAGTCCTTTGCGTCCTTAGGCTCATAGCCCAGATTGGAAAGCATCTGGTAGCCGGTGCGGTCACCGTGAATTGCGGGGAAGCCGCAGCCGGTGGATACCAGCTCGGTAACAGCCTCCATGAATTCGGGCGGGCAGTCGGGATGAATACGGCAGCTCAGCGTGGGCTGATGGGTCATGCACTCCTTGGTGGCCTGAAGCGCCATATAGGAGATGGTGTTCGTTGCGTCCGTGCCATCGACCTTGGTTCCGCCGATGGTCAGGTTCTCGAAGTTGGTGTAACCGGCGAAGAAGCTCGCAGTATTCTTGGAAATGGTCCATGCCCACTCGGAATACTTCAGCCACAGGCACTCAACATACTCCAGTGCGGTATCGTAGTCGATCTTGCCGGCCTTCAGGTCCGCCTCGTAATAGGGATACATATACTGATCGAAGCGGCCGGGGTTCCATGCCAGCGGGTTCTCGGAAAGGATGCCGCCCAACTGGACGAACCACACAAACTGAATTGCCTCGCGGAAGCTCTTGGGCGGGTTGGCGGGAACGGTCGCACAGATCTGCGCGATCTCCTCCAGCTCAGCCTTTCTCTTGGGGTCAGCTTCCACGGCGGCCATCTCAGTCGCCTTTTCGGAATAGCGGCGGCCCAGCGTCATCATGCCATCGGCAATCATGATGATGGACTTGTAGAAATCGATCTTCTTTTTCTCCTCGGGAATTGCCTCGTTGAGCTGGCTCAGGTGCTCCTCGGCCTCTTTCTTGATGCCCGCATAGCCCTTGGGCAGAAGAACGTCAATATAATCGGCAGAAATCTCGCCGACGCCGTTTCTCCACTTGGAGTCGGTGTCCAGGAACCCGGTATCAACGCCGATCTTCTTCGTTGCCTCGGAAGTACGTGCAAGGAACGCTTCCTCAATGGACTTGCCCTTCCAGTAGGGGAAAATGTTCTCACGAATGAACTTGGCCTGCTCGGGCGTTACCTCATAGGGGTCCTGACCGCGCTCCGGGAAGGTGTCAATCTCATCGTTGATCCACAGCCAGCCGAACTCCGGCGTCAGAATTGCGCACTTGCGGTACTCACCGCTTGTACCGACAACGAGCTCGCCCTCCCAAATGTTGACGGACAGCTCACTGCAGGTATCCTTAAATGCCTGTGCGACACGGATAATGTTCGGAAGTCCTTCGGTTCTCTGGAAGGATTTTGTCCAACTCCATGCTCTTTCGTAAGAAATATGCGGCTTTGTGTTGACATAGTTCTGGCGGATTTTTTCCACTCTTTCGGTAATAGCCATATTACTTCTTCCTTTCCTAAGCTTCAATGTAATCTCATCTTCTGAGTTGTGCAAAAAGTATGTTTTTTGTGCATTATATTGCACAAAAAACATACTACACACTTATATATTAGTCAAGCCTTTTTTGGGCTTTTGTTGCTAATTTGGCGAAAGCTAAAATATACCACGGAAAATGTTTAGTTAAATTAACATGGCGATTCAGCAAAAAGCCGGGACCGCAGAGTTTCTTCTGCTG
>ENA-ORCM01000506-ORCM01000506.1-human-gut-metagenome-genome-assembly--contig:-NODE-506-length-37840-cov-5.529275_pt1 | contig 37840 bp, 29 predicted proteins | sample MGYA00242906_ERZ507928 | MGnify/ENA primary metagenome ERZ507928 (study PRJEB26167, sample SAMN06115497) | human gut metagenome | host: Homo sapiens | place: China:Shanxi | collected 2015-05-07...
TTTGCGTTCAAAGACGTCCACAACGAGGAACTCTTTCTTCAGAACGGCAAGGTACTCGTAGAGACGGTGCAACTTCTACAGCCGTATCGCATCGTAGGAACTCAAGACATTCAATTCTTGGGCGACCTCTTCGAACAGCTCCTTAATCAGGGCTTTAAGCAAAACGAGGGCCAATTCTTCACACCTGTGCCCATCACCCGTTTTATTTGGAAGTCACTCCCACTCGACAGCATCGTGCAGGACGAGGCTGGTGCCGTGCACTATCCACGCGTTATCGATTACGCCTGTGGCGCGGGGCACTTTCTCACAGAAGGATTCGAAGAAATCTCCGACGCCGCATGCCAATATGATCCGACCATAGAGGATGACCTCGGAGACGCCGACTGGGTCAGAGACAATCTCGTCGGCATCGAGAAGGACTATCGACTCGCTCGCGTTTCCAAGGTCTCGTTCTACATGCATGGCGCAGGGCAGAGCAACGTGGTCTTCGGCGACGGACTTGAAAATTATCCCGACAAGGGAATCGACAGCCGAACCGACAGGGGACGCTTCGACATTCTTGTCGCCAATCCCCCGTACTCTGTCGCGGCCTTCAAACCGCATCTCAAGCTTCACAACAACGAACTCAAAGTGCTGGAAACCATCAGCGATAGCGGCTCGGAAATCGAGACCCTCTTTGTCGAGCGTGCGGCACAGCTTGTTCGGCCCGGAGGCTACGCCGCCATTGTCCTCCCCACCTCGATCCTCGACAAGAGCACGAGCTCGAGTTTCATGGCCGCACGCGATGTGCTTTTGAGCTCCTTCGAGATCGTCTCCATCGCCAGGTTTGGATCAGGCACATTCGCGGCCACAGGAACAAACGTCGCAATTATGTTCCTACGTCGCTTTGACGAGATCCCGCCCCGCAATGCGAACGCACTTGATTTCGTTGACGCTGTTTTTGAGCGCAGGAAGCTCACTGGTTGGAAAGACGAAAGCGCTTTCAACGCTTATCTCGACACAATTAATGTAGACGGAGATACTTACCGGGCTTTTCTCGCAGGAGAGGCTGGCTGGAACGAATGGGCAAACACTCGCCACTTCAACGTTTATTGCCATCTTTTCGAATCATCGAAGGAGCTCAAGACCCTTCGAAAGAGCAAGACTTGGAAGGCGGCCGACAAGAACTCACAGCTCAAAGCAGAGAACGAGCTGTTCTATCGCTATGCGCACAAGGAAGAGCGCAAACGCCTGCGCGTTTGGGGTCTCGTCTGCGGCGAACAGACGCTCATCATCAACTCACCTAACACGACCAAGGAAATCGCCTCTTTCCTTGGCTACAAATGGAGCAATCGCAAAGGCAACGAGGGGATACAGCCCATCGATGGTGAGGGCGTGCTCTATTCGGACGACGAATCGGACGACACGAACTCGCTAAGCGGCATCATCAGAGCATGGTTCTCCGGCGAGCAGGTTGAGCCCGGCGACCTTGCCCAGTACTACTACTATGCCAAGACCACCGATTTCATCGACTTTGATGCCGAGAAGTTCGACGAGACTCTTACGATTCCCCGCTCTTTCTACAAGCCCCGCTCGTTCGCCCAGGGCACCGTAGTCAAGACGCTTAGAGACATCACATCCTACGTTACCAACAGCGTGGCCCAGAGTTCCATCACCACCGACACTTACGTAACAACGGAGAACATGGTCAAGGATCGTGGCGGCATAACCGCCTATAGCGGAGAGCTTCCGGCAAGTGCTGGCACCGCATACAAGAAGGGAGACACGCTCGTCTCCAATATTCGCCCCTATCTGCAGAAGATTTGGCTCGCAGACCGCGATGGGGCGTGCTCCAAGGACGTTTTGGTATTCCGAAGCATAAATACCGACAGCCTATTGCCCGAGTTCCTCCATCTGCTCCTGTGGCAGAAGGACTTCTTCGACTACGATATGTCCACCTTCACGGGAACCGGCAGGCCTCGCGGAGACAAGAATGAGCTGCTCAAATACCCCATCCCAGTCCCGACGCTCTCCGAGCAGAGAGCCCTCATCGACGGTTTCAATCGCTTAACAGATGAAATCAATAGCAAAAGACAGCAAATCGCCGCTCTCAAGGAAAGCGTCAAATCACGGTTTGTCGAGATGTTTAGAACCAAGACACACGCATCATGGCCAATCGAAACAATCGGCAACTACAGCATAGAAATGCACTACGGCACTTCAGCAAAAGCCGGCGCCGATGGCGATTATGTCTACATCCGAATGAACAATATCACCGACGACGGCATCCTTGACCTAACCGATACAAAGCGAATCACCCTAAAGGGCCAAGCTCTCGAAAATGCTACCGTCCGCTATGGCGATATGCTTTTTAATCGAACCAACAGCATTGACAAGGTTGGGAAAACTTGCGTTTTTCATCAGTCAGAGACCATGGTTATTGCTGGGTACATCGTGTGCGTAAGGTTCGCTGACCACAGCTCTGCCGAATATGTATCTGGTTACCTGAATTCAAAGGAAGGAAAGCGAGTCCTTCGTAATATAGCGAAGGGAAGTGTCCATCAGGCAAACATCAGCGCAGCAGACTTGGCCGCTATTCCCATTGCAATTCCCCCGTTGTCCCTCCAACAGGAGTTCGCCGACTTCGCTGCCGAGGCGGACAAATCGCAATTTATCATCCACCAAGATCTTCACGGCTTTTGAAAAGACAGATAGTTACATGTCCAACGCTACAGAAGCCCGAGGACCGTCGCCTTTGATAGCATCTCGTAGGCTCGCGGATATGTCTCTTTGTCGCGCTCGGCCATAAATGCCCAGTTCGCCGTCACGTCAGCCGCCCTCACCATAGCCACCTTGGAGGAGTCGACATAGGAGACTGGAATCTTGGGCAGCCAGTCGCTAAATACAGGAGGGTAGGAGGTCTGCCACGTTGGGTTGAACATGCCGCAGCGCAGCTCCTCATCAACCGATTCTGCCAGGTTGTACTTTCCGTCGATCGAAGTCGAATGCTCGTCAACCACAACAGAAACTGCATCAACCTCGCTCGCGGCAATTCCCTGAAGCCTCAGCGCGTCAACGATGCCGGACTTCACGCCACGCTTTAGAGCGTAGTCAAGATACCTTTGCTTGCGCCTTTTCGAGCTTGAATTCTCAGAGCAACTGCAACACCCCTGAGTAGTGGACCTCGTAGGGCGTCCTGAACCCCAGGCGCTTGTGGGGCCTGCGGTTGATGGCATCGTACACCCGCTCGACCTCCTCGTCCGAGACCGCAGAGAAGCCGGTCCCCTTCGGGAAGTACTCGCGCAGCAGACCGTCTGTGTTTAGTCAAGCCTGATTTTCGGGTTGGGGCTGCGGTGGAAATCCTGGTCCTCTTTTGGTCCAGGATTTCCACCGCAGCCCCAACCCGTAAATTGAACGCTATCAAACACAGATGCCGTCGCGAAGTCGATGTCGCGCGTGACGCGGCCGTCGGGGATGCGCGCGAGCAGCCCGCTTCCGCCCTTGAGGATAAACCGGCCGTCGGGGTTGCTGAACACCCTGCGCAGGAACCGGTCGCGCAAAGCCCGACGACAGCCGTCCCCGGGGTCACCGCCCCTGTCGCGAACGGCCCTCTTCAGGGCCCTGTCGAGCTGACCGCCGTTCTCGTACGTCATTCTTCCCGCCTCCTAGCTAACGAATCGTACAGGCTGGCCCCCGCCGGCATCCCGGCTTTTGCCCCCCGGCGTCGATTTTCTCCCTCAGCGCGCCCTCGTCTTCGACGAGGCCCCTTTCGAGCGCGTCCGCGAGCACGTTCGCGACCAGGCTCAGTTCCTCCCCGGAGTCTATCAGGTCCACCACCGTGAGCCAGGGCCTCGTCGCCGGGATGTCCGAGACGATCGCCACGTCCTTCGGGTCGAGGCGGCGCTTCCTGATGAATCAGGTTCGGGCGCTTAGTCTGCTTTCTCTCGGGCGTGCAGAACTCGTAGGGCGAGGGGCTGACCTCGCCGATGCCGTAGAGCCATGCAGCCGTCGCCCCCATGGCGACGGGGCGCCTCCCCGGGTCGATCGACAGTCAGGCCGCGAGGACGTCCTCCTCCCGCGTGCTCGGCGAGCCGCCCATGCGGTAGACGCCCTTCGCGAGCCTCTCTATGTTGCCGAGCCCTTCCAGCCTCGAGAGCGCGTACCGCTCGACGCCGAGCACCTTCGCCTGCACAGATGTGAAGAGCCCCCTTTGGGAAGAGGCGATGTCGTTGGTGGCTCGTATGACTTCGATTTATTCCATGCTTGCATTGTGGAAAATAATGCAACAATGCAAGCAATACGCTCAGAATACACGGCGTTATTCGGCGGCATTCGGGGTCACTGAAACTGAGGAAACCGATTTTCGCATTTCTTTATTCCCATTTGTTGACCTGGGAGAATGCAATTGAAGAGGGCTTGAATCCGCCTCGCAGTTTCAAGTCAGTTTCATCCGCTCGAAATCGGCCTTCGGGGGACCCGAATTGTGAATTATTCCCGCAGGGCCTAATTATTCCCGTACCGCCGAGTACTCCGTTGTACCGCCCAGTAGGGACACACGGGAATAATTGGGTCGTTTTCCCAGGTAGAGATGCAAAAAGAAAGCCCTCGAACCAAAGGGTTCGAGGGCTGTTATTCCCACTATTTCGCTGGTGGCTTTGGTTCTGTCGTCCCGTCATTCCAGTTGCACCCAGTTTTCGGCATCGACACGGAACGCGTGCCGCCGAATGACGCGATGTCGCGTCTCGTCGGCTTCGGGGACAAAAGCTGGGACAACTTCAAAAACTTTTTTCAAACTCAGGGCTTTGAGTTTTTGTTTTTGTCCCAAAGGAGCTTCCGGCCGTGATTCGGATGCCCGATTGGGCGGAATCGCCCGTTTCTGGAACTCAACCGCAGCATCACGCACAAGCCACTCGCAACAACTGCAAATGATTGGTCGAGGGCGGCTTCCAACGCGATTCCAAAGCCGCAGGTCAGGCGACTGCGCTGCTGGCAGGGAAAGGGAGTCGTATCAGGCGGCTTGCCCATGAGTCGACGATGAGGCCTTCACCGAATGTCGAGAACATGCTGGTAAAATAGGCAATACTTTTTATGACAGGAGAACGAGCATGGCCGAACCCCACGATAGGAAGCCGATCCTCACGATCGAGCAGCAGATAGAGCACCTCAAGCAGAAGGGCGTAGCCTTCGAGCTGTGTTCCGAGGAAGAGGCCGAGGACTACCTGCGCGACAAGTGCAACTTCTTCAAGCTCGCATCCTATCGCAAACTCTTCTCGAAATACGAGGGAGGCCCGCGCGACGGCCGCTACGTAGACCTCGACTTCGGCCAGCTACGCCTGCTCGCGGCGCTCGACCAGGAGCTACGCCACGCCCTGCTCGGCATGACGCTCGACATCGAGCACTTCCAGAAGGTGACACTGCTTCGCGAGATGGAGGACCGTGGAGAGGACGGCTACGCCATCGTGGCCGACTACATGGCATCGCTTACCACTGCAAACAGGGAGTACCGCCTGCGCGAGCTCAAGATGAGCGGCCGCAGCCCCTACAGCTCGAGCCTCTACGCGAAGTACTCCGGCGACATGCCTGCCTGGGCCTTCCTTGAGCTCACCTCGTTCGGCACCCTCATCGACTTCGTGCGCTTCTGCGCCAGGCGATGGGGCGACAGGCGCTTCGAGGCCTCCCACTACGACCTCAAGCGCGTGAAGTCCGTCCGCAACTGCGCCGCGCACGGCTCGTGCCTGATCAACTGCTTCGCCGAGAGGGGCGCCGCCCGGGGCTCGGCGTCCAGTGGCGTCTCCCGAAGGGTCGCCGCCGTGGGAATCCCCAAGGCGACCAGGAGGAAGTGGATGGGGAATACGGCCATGCAGGAGGTCGCGACCGTGCTCGTGGCGCACTCCGGCTTGGTACCCGAGGGCTCCTCGCGCTCGCGCGCCGCATCCGAGCTCGCCGAGATGTTCGCCAGGGCCGACGGAGAAACCGAGGCGCTGCCCGACAAGGGGCCCGACGCCGCAGCTCGCTCCGCGCTCGAGTTCCTTCGCAGGTTGACAGAATCGCTCGGGTTGGTAGAATAGCCTGCAGATAGCAAAACCTTCACGGTTTTAGGGGCGGACTTGCGCAAGCGACTCTGCCCTATTTTTATATTCACTCGCTATAGGAGACGGGTGATACCTGGGTCAATGACAGAACTGAGAAGCCCGGAATAATGGAGCCAGTTAGAAACCCTCGGATTTGCGGGGCGGGATCGTGAGAGCGATTCTGCCCTATTTTTTTCCTCCGTCTGCCCCAAACCAAGTATTTCGAAGATAGCCTGTAGGTGTCCTCCTGGGCGCCTTTTATTTTCAGGGAATCGGCCGCTTCATGAACGAGCGACCGGCTTGACCTAGATCGAACCGCCTTCATCTCCGCCTAGGCGCCGGCGATCAACATCGTAAATCCGCGCGTGCTACAATGCGGGCACCAGAGATGAAAACACAGTCCCCGTCGGGTAGTCGTGGGCGTGCGGGAGTCCGCATCAGTAACCTGCCTCCTTGGTTGTCCCTTCTCTGCATGGTCATCTACATAAAGGAGGAACCAACCATGCAGATCAGCGTGTCATCCACCCTGACCGTATATCACGACGGCCAATTCTGGGTCGGGCTGGCGGAGCATGTCGAGGACGGCAGATACGGCGCCGCCCGCATCGTCTTCGGTGCAGAACCGTCCAATGAGGAAATCCTGCAATTCGTTACAAGCAAATGGGCGAAGCTCTCGTTCTTCGGTGACGAGGCCACGGAAACAAGCAAGCCCGCGAAGAATCCCAAGCGACGCGCTCGCGAGGCAGCGAAAGCCCTTAAGCGGCCCGCGGTGAGCACCAAGGCACAACAGGCGCTCGCAGCACAGCGGGAAGCGATGAAGCGGGAATCGGCCCGCGCAAGAAGCCAGTGTCGCGCGGATGAGGCGGAGGCGCGCTTCGAGCAGCGGAAGCTGAAGCGCAAGCAGAAGCATCGTGGGCATTGATCGCCATGTGCAGCAAGGCAGACCATATACAGCAGTGGGGCCAGTTCCACTTGAAGCCGACGCCGCGTAGACGCTGATGGTGACGGCTATGCACGGGCACGGGCGAGCCACTGCACTTCACAGCTTGTTTCTCAAGCATTTGGGACGCACACGCGGCGTTCAAAAATGCGGAGCGACTCCGCATGGCTCGAGACTGAGCCGAGGTGCCCTACTTCTCGCCCTCCAGCAGCCCCACGATACGGTCGATGTCGACGGCGAAGCGGGGCCTTCCCTCGCGCTCGTAGCGGTCGAGGTACGCCTGGCACTCGGAGACAATGCGCTTGGTGTTGCCGTCGATGATGCGCTGGAGCGTCTCGTAGTAGGCCGAGCCCTCGGTCCTGAAGCGGCGCTGGTAGGACTTGGTTATGGGGAACATCTTGATGTAGTGGATGCCGTGGCGACAGCACGGGCGCGTCGTGGGGCGGGGTGGCAACGCAAAGTACTGGTCTTTGGGCACGTTGGGGGCGATGTTGGAATGCAGCGGTACGGCGAAGTCCCTGCGCTTCCCGCGGAAACGCAGCCTCACCACCACGATGCAGGGGAGATTGTGCTTAAGCATGAGCTCGCGGTCGCCCTCGACGAGGTCAAAGAAGTCCTGGGAGATGGATACGACCTTCACCGGTTGCGCCTCTTCATACGAAGTGGGGCCCGCATCGCTGCAGGCCCCTACAGGTGGGCGATATTCTACGCCTTGCGGCACCCCGTCGCCCACGGAGGTTAAACGTACACGTAAGCCGTACTCTGAAAGCCGCGGCTTCCGGCAAGTAGTTTATGCCACGAAAGGTCGCTTTCAACGCGCATAGCTCGCAAAATAACACTCGCTGGGCCGTCACCCCTGGCAGTTGCCCTCCAATCTTCATTGGAGTCAGCAGGTCAATTCATATAGTTATGGGGGGGTATCCTAAAGGAAATCAAATTTATACCCCCATAACTAAGGAATTTTCTATTCCCACTCAATGACTAGGGCCCTGGTGTAATTGGCTGGATCACCGTTCCGGGAACCGGTATCGACCTACCTGTCCGCCGAGCTCTTTCTTCAGCTCCAGCCTAGTATCTGATTCGCGCCGTTATAAGCGAAAACCGAAGAGATGCGTCTTAGCCAAGAAAAGAAGGTTAGCCTCATCTTACTGCATGATTCGTGTGTTATAGTTAGATGGCTCTAACTGTTTGGGGGCGATGGCCATGCACGAACGCAAGGACTTCTGGGACAGGAATGCTGGTCGGTACGACCGTTTCATGCGAAACGACCGGGCGGCGTATGAGAAGATGTATGGGCTGATCCGGCCGGTGGTGAAAGCAAAGACCGTGCTGGAGGTTGCCACCGGCACGGGGCTCATCGCAAAGAGCGTCGTGGATGCGGCGGCGCGCATCGAGGCTACGGACGCCTCTGCAAAGATGATCCTTGAAGCAAAGCGGGACAATCAATCCGCAAAGCTGCACTTTTCCGTACAAGATATGTTCCGCCTGCCCTATGCACAGAAGTCCTTCGAAGTGGTGATCGTGTCCAACGCACTTCACATAGTGCCGCATCCGGAAAAGGCCCTGCAAGAAATCAGGCGGGTGCTGAAGGACGACGGCGTGCTCATCGCGCCAACCTTCACCCACGCGGGGAACTCGGTTTCCGGCAAGGCAAAAGCCTTTTTCATGAGTATGGCGGGATTCCCCCTCCACAGCGGGTGGACAAGCGAGGAATACCTGCGTTTCCTGCGTCAAAACGGCTGGGCGGTGCGGAAAAGCGCGGTGCTGAAGGCCTCGTTCCCGTTGACCTATGCGGAATGCACGAAATCGGAGGGGCCAGATGTCGTTCTTTGAAAACACCCGCAAGCCCGTGGGCCTCGGCGGAAAACTTATGGTTGCCATGATGAACCTGGGCCACAGCCCTGTGGCGCGGTGGGGACTTCGATTTCTACGACTTGCGCCAAATGCCAAGGTGCTGGATTGCGGCTGCGGCGGCGGGGCGAATATAAAACGGCTGCTGAAAAAATGCCCGCATGGCGTCGTCAAGGGCGTCGACTATTCGCCCGTCAGCGTGGAGAAGACTAGAAAGCTCAACCGAATTGCAATTCAGGAGGGGCGTTGCGCCGTTCTGCAAGGCAGTGTGGCGGATATGGTGTTTGAGGATAGCTACTTCGATGCCGCCACGGCCTTTGAGACCGTCTATTTTTGGCCTGATTTGCCCCGATGCCTCCGTGAGGTCTGGCGGACGCTGAAGCCAGGCGGGACAATTCTCATCTGCAACGAGAGCAATGGCGATACGGACAAGGACGAGAGGTGGACGCAGATCATCGGCGGCATGACCATCTACAAGGACATTGAATTAAAGGCGTATCTGGAGCAGGCGGGTTTTCACGAGGTGCAGATACGCAAAAAGAAAAAGTGGCTCTGCATCACGGCGCGGAAGTAAGGGCATCAAGCACGGGCATTTTTGCATCCATCCTGCACATGAGTTAGGCATGCCGGTCATAGCGGCTGTGCTGGCGGCAATTATGACAGTTTTTATTCACTGAGGAAGAAACCTATGAAATGTAAAATTGAGAAAAACACCGTGCAGGAGACGCTGATCCTCCCGCTGTATTCCCGGAAGCTGTGTACGGAGTTGTACCCGAACCTTTACAAGGATGAAACAGCGGTTCGTCTGCTCGGCCAGATCGACTACGACTTTTCAGAGGCAGAGAAAAACTCCCGCAGCCTGATGCAGCGCTTTGGTGCGCTGGAGGTGGCCATGCGGCAGGGTGATCTTGCTTTCGAGGTGCGGGATTACCTGAAAGACCACCCCAATGCGGCGGTGGTCAATCTGGGCTGCGGGCTGGACAACACCGGCAGAACCTGCGACAACGGTAGATGCAAGATCTACAATCTGGACTTCCCGGATGTGATTGCCTTGCGGCAGCAGCTGCTGCCCGCCGGGGATCGAGAACAAAATATCCCCTGCGACCTGAAAGACACCGCATGGTTTGGCAAAATCGATGCCTCCGGCGGGGCGGTGTTCTTTGCCTCCGGAGTGTTCTATTACTTTCTGACCCAGCAGGTCCGGGAACTGGTGCGGGGGATGGCGGACGCTTTCCCCGGCGGTGTGCTGGTCTTTGATGCTGCCAATCGGACGGCAGTAAAGATGATCGCAAAAACATGGCTTAAGACTGCAAAAATCAAGGATGTGGGGGCATATTTTGCGGTTTCGGATGCCGCCAAGGAAATCGGCACGTGGAACAGCCGTCTGCAGGTCACAAGTCGCGGCTATATGCTGGGTTACAACGATTTGAGAGACCCTTCTGTCAGCGGCTTTTTCCGGTTTCTCGCAAGGGTCGGTGACAACGGGATGAAAATGCAAATCGTGAAAATTAGATTTTAAAAGGCAAAAATGAAGCCCATTCACTTTGACGTTGAAGAAAACGGCTTTTACGGCACATATTGGGCGTGCAAGGACACACATACAGCAGCGGACACGAATTCGATTGAAACCGTGCCCGCTATCTAATACTATATTATTTTATCGAACGTCTGTTCTATTCCCACTCAATACACAACGTTCTCTACCTAGTTCATCTATTTTATCTGATTTACAACCATCCGAACACAGCGACCTGCTGCGGTATACTGCGGCACGGCACTGGGACAGTACTGTGACAAATACCGAAACTCAAACGAAACTCGGCCGGGTTGAGTTTCGATTTTTGTCCCAGCGGGAAACGGGGTGGGGCGGAGTGATCCGAAACCCTCCCCTAGCATAGCTAACCTGCAAGCCACTTGCGATTATCCCCCGGGAATACTGGCAAGTGGTTTTGAGGTGCGGGAAGAAAACGCTGGTTAGGACTTCGTCCCTCATGCGCCGCAGGAGAGTATGGTTGCAGGTGGTTATAGCTTGTTTTTAGGGAGCAGTCGCTTGATTCGGCGTGTGCTATTCGGCTTGAGCGTCGGTTCTGCTTTGAGCAATTTTTGCATGCTGCTTAGTTATGAATTTCTCTGACCACGCTTGGAAATCCTCCGACGCCTTGCCCTCCATTCGAGAGGTCAGCGACTGCTGAATGCCCTGAAACTCGTTTGCAGTACCTTCATTTGCGGCATCGCGCAGTTTGTAGAGCAGATCGTTGCAATCGGCGCAAAGAGTTAGCTTCTTGTCTCCGTTGTCTACTGAAGCGAATGCCTCTAGTAGTTTCTTCTTTCTGCCGCAGCAATCACACTTCAATTTCACGATCCTCCTCTTTTAGCGCTTCGGCCAGGTCTTCGGCCAGCGTTTCCATGTCGCGCTCCGTGACCCTCTTGCGAGGTTTCAGGACCCTCTCAAATAGAGGCTGCAGATACTCTCTAATCTCCTTCTCCTGCTCTTTCGAGCTCACTAGTTTTTCCTGGAGCTTTCTCAGGCTCTTTTTATCGGAGTCAAGTTGGGATATGGCAGCATCCTGCTCTTCTGCAGTTAGGAGATGCTCTATTTCCATATTGACGAAGACGGCGTTGAACATTCGAGTCGTCCATAGCGCGTCGTCTTCTCGGATTATGTCTCCGACGGCCTTCGTCGCTGCTCCCGCGACGCCCCCTATCAGCAGGCCTCCGCCCATCCCGATGATCTTCACTGCTTTTTTGTCGACTTTGTCGGTGAGCTTTTTCCCTGCGATAGCCCCTGTCGCCGCCGTCCCGGCAATCGTGCTTCCGAACGACACGAGTAGAGACGCCATGTTCTTCGTATATTGCGCCCCGGACAGCCTTCCTTCAATCAGTCTGTATGTGTCCGGTGCGGCGAAGACTACGAACATGACCCCCTGGGTAATGAGGTTCGATCCAAGAAACTTCGCGAAGCTCTTCTGTGCTGCAGCGCCGTATACGGCCTTCTTCCCGGCCATCGCCCGAAATGCGTTTACTATTTCCTGTGCCGCTTTGGGCCCTATCCTCTTGGTAATGCCCGCAGCCAACGGGTTTATTGCGTTCAAGAAGCTGGTCCTGGACAGCTGGGAGGCGATGACGCTTCCGGCGAAGCTGAGCCCGTAGACCCGGACGCCCGTAACGATTGCGCACTTCGCCGCCTCCTTTGGACTTCTGGTGCTCCATAGCGCTTGGGCAAATGCGCAGACGGCGGAAATGCCCAGTGCGGAAGTGCATGTTATAGAGCACTCGGCGAAGTCGTAGACGAGCGATTCCACTGTTCCCGGCTTGGCAAGGTTGCGAACCTGCTGGTATGAGAGGTTGCTCTTGCGGATGATATCAAGCGCCGCTTCTGGATCGTTGACTCCTTTAACGGCTCCTTGCTCGATGCGCGTTTTCATATAGGCGACGGCGTCCGCGTACTGGTCCTTCGGAACCTCTATCTTCATCGGGTTGTCGTTGAGGTCGTAGTACCTGAATTCCTTGGTGCCAGCCGGCGTTTTCTTGAAGCAGGCCTCTACGGTTTGGTATGCCGTTTTGCAGAACTTGCACTGCACCGGGGATGCCCCGACTATCTTGTCGGGGCCGTTCTTGGCGTTGTCTCTTCCGACTACCGTTGACTTCTCGCCGTGAATCCAATCAAGCTTCGCGCCAGCTTCCTCCGCGTAGATTCCATGGCCCGTCTTCGTCTGTCCTGCGCCATAGGCTGCATTGAACATCACGCCCTCCACGGTGAAGGAGTTCAGGGCGCTGATCGTCGATCTCTCGGCCAACTCCTCCGCTTCTCTCTTTTGCCTTATCACATCGGAACGGTATTCCCTGAACGCTTCGTACATAGCCTTGTTCTCGAATACCGCGAGGGTCTCGTCTTTGTATTTGATCGCATATCTGCGATTTCCTTTATCCCAGCGCTCCAGGATGTCGTAGTCTTCGGGATCGAAGAAATCCCATGGGATGATGCGGTAGATTGCATTCAGTTTCTGGGCCTTCTCGCCGGTTTCCTTCGCTTTTGCTTTGGCTTCTTTGTTGGCAGCCTTCACGTCTTTCTTGGGCGCTTTGGATATGAATGCGCGATCGGTGAGGGCGATTCCGGCAGGGTATCCTCCATACGAGATCATGTCCGCCCAGAGAATGACGTGGTCGTTGGGGACGGGTAGGCTCCTTTGGATCCTCTGAGCCTCTTCATGGGTGGGTTTGCCGCTTTTGCTTTGCAGCTCTTCGATCATCGCTTGTAATTTCTGATCCATGGCGGCTCCGTAACCCCTTTTCTTTCGTCGAATTATCCCACATTCAGATTGAGTAAAAAATTTTACGCCCTTCATTGGTGGTAGAAATGGCTACTGGGAAGTCCTTCTTGCCTTCGAGGCATTCGATAAGAACAGGAACCTCCACCAAAGTGGCTCTATCAATCATGCGCAGAAAAGGCGGCGGAAGGCGTTCTATGCGCTCTCGTCAGTTGGTCTCTCTTTGCCATTGGACGGGGCTTTCGGGAATGTGACGGTGCCCTGTATGGGAGTCCCTCACCACGACATCGAAATCTCAATCTTGCCTGCGGCCTTTGCCTTCGCCAGGAATTCCAAGAACTGCTCCGTCTTCCCGTCAACGGGACCAGCGGCTTTCGAGAAGAACGCTTGCTCAAACGGGAGCTCCCCGACAGGGCTCGATCCCTCTTCCGGGCTCCCTGATAGGAGGATTTTGTCCTCGATGCTGATCACAACGCAGTTGTGTTCCGTATCGATGATATAGAAGCCATCATGGGTCTCGATTACCTCGCCAGAATCATTGACGAATCGGGCGTCTACGGCGCAGCCGGGGTCCTGCATGCGCCTTGCGGTCACTAAGTCTAGTTCTTTGAATCCCGGGATCTCATCCATCGCGGCGCCCGTCGGCGGCACGAAGCCAGCGGGTCCGACATAGACTTTGCCCACTCCGAACTCGAAGGGGCCGCCCCCTGCGGTTACCTGAGAGGTCCAGACTTCAGGCGATAGACCGAGCTCACTGACGTCGCTGATCTCCCGGATCAGCTTGAGCAGAGAGCTTATGATGAGCGCCAGGTGCGATACGAGCACCACGCCCTGGTTGTATCTGAAGTCATAAGGGAACTCGAGTGCCGCTTCCTTCTCCTGCCTGGGGTCGGCGTGGACGAGGTCGGCGTAGTACCAGCCGAGGCCCAGCAGGGTGTCGGATGCAGACGTCACTTTGTCCGAATTGAGCTCCCCTATCTCCTCGTGAGATGAGATGGCGTTGTAGGAATGAGGCGCAATGTGCTCCTTGCACCATGAGTTGACGAGCTCAAGCAGCTTGCTCTGCCTCTCATCCAGCTCGACGGTTGAGGTGAGAACGCGGATTGCCGCGACGACCTTTTCGAGCTGAATGGGCTCGCTGTCGACGATGCATGGCCGTATCCTTGCCGCTAGCGATTCGAAGATCTCCTCGTCTTCCGGTCTGCTGTTCAGTCTCATCGAAACCGTCGAGTCGTTGAAGCGGAGGGTATAGCTTGGTTGGGCAAGCTCTTTTACCTTCTTGCTCTTGACCAATGAGTGTGCCTCGATTCGACGTGCCCTGACCACGAATCGCTCGAGGGTGTCAATCGCCTCTTGGGGCTCCTTTGGAAGTTTGATGTGGCGTTCCTGTCTTGACATACGGTCCTCTCCGACGGTGTAAACCTGCTTTCCCTGTCGCATTCCCATGGGTCCCCCTTCCGCGTTACGCGGGCGTCTCGTCGCTCGGAACTGGGACAATTTGTCCCAGCGGACGAACCCTGATTCGAGGCTTTTATGGGCATCCTTTCCGCCAAAGCGGCCGTTTTGCGTTGTCTTGAAAAGCGAGCCTAATCTTTCATTACATATATTAACTGGGTTAATGCAAACGCAGTGTCCGTCAACACCGTTGTGTTAGACCACTTTGGATAAGTGTCCTGCACGCAGTACACGCGACGGGGCCCCGGTTGCGACAATTCCATCATCAGGAGAGATGGAGGTTGCAATGGAAGACGTGCTCACCCAGCTGACGAGGCAGTTCCTCCCGCAGATGACGGCTGCCGAGAAGAGCAGGGTCCTGAGATCGCTCAAGGCGCTGATAGACGCGGAGCTTTTCGAACTCGCGGCAAGCGAGGGGGCGGAAGACGATCCCGACAGAGCCTGCCCCTGGTGCGGCTCCCCGCATTACGTGAAGAGGGGGCGAGACGGGCGCGGCCGTCAGCGGTTCCTCTGCCGAGGGTGCGCCAGGACCTTCACCGACGCCACCATGCGCATCTTCTCCACCACCAAGCTCGACAGGTCGGCCTGGATGAGGTTCGCGGAGTGCCACGTGGACATGCTCCCGCTGCGCGAGTCGGCGGAAAAGTGCGGCGTGTGCCTCAAGACGGCGTTCTTCATGCGCCACAGGCTGCTCGAGGCCATGGCCAAGCGCATGCCCGCCTTCCGCGTGGAGGCCGGCGGCGGGGCCGAGCTCGACGAGTGCTTCTTCAGGGAGAGCTTCAAGGGAAACCGCTCCAGGTCGGAGTCCGGCATGCCCAGGAAGCCCCGCACAAGGTCGCAGGGAACCGACGGGCACGAGAAGATATGCGTGCTCACCGGCATCAACGACGCCGGCGACATCTTCTACGAGATCGCGGGGAGGGGCGGCCTCGACGAGGCGGCAGCCAGGGAGCTGCTCGCCGACAAGCTCGCGGCCGGCGCGATAATCTCGACGGACCGTGCGCACGTGTACCGCCGCGTCCTGCCCGCCCTCGGCGTCGGCGCGCACATCGCCAGCAAGAGGGAGGAGCACGCCATCAACAGGGTGAACAGCCTCCACTCCCAGATGAGGCACTTCATCGGCAGGTTCCGGGGTGTCTCCACGAGACGCCTCGAGAACTACCTCGCCTGGTTCAAGTGGACATGGTGCTTCAAGGTCCGCAGGAGCGCGGACGAGCTCGCCGAGCTCATAGTGAGGCAGGCAGCCCGCGGCACGTACGAGAAGACCTGGCGCCAGTACAAGGTGACCCCCTATCCGTTCTACGAGTACTGGATCAAGCAGGCGAAATGGGACTCGCGTGCGCGGAGGGCCATATACGGCGTGGCGTGATGTCCAGGGCGGTCTGGCGCAGCGCATCTGCGGCAAGCGCTGAAGTCGTGCCCCGATGCAAATAGCAACAGCTAGCGATATTCTTCGGGAACGTCGAAACCGTACTCACGGCATAGGAGCATGACATCGTGGGCGTCGTGCTCGTCATGCTGATAGCCCAAGTGAAACAACAGCTGGCTTTCGGGGTCGATGCACGACACCTCCACCTCGCCGATGCGCCCCCTCCCCGAAAAGACCTCCCCGGGAAAACGATCTCCCTGATACAGAATATCGCCATTCTCGGCGAAATCGAAGCAATGCAGGTCGACGATGCGCCCCGCCTCGTCTTGCCACACCGTGTGATCTTCGGTGGTGAAAGATGCAGCCACCTCGGAAAACCCCTCATCAGCAATTAGATCCACGAACCTTTGGTAATCCCCGCGCTGAACGAACAGGTCGATGTCGTTATGAGCCCTGGTCTCACGCCCGACAAGCGCATCGACGCCCCAGCCGCCATCAAGGTATACGCCAATGCCCGCACCTGCGGAAAGGCCGATTATCCAACACGCATCATCCTTGGTGACCATAGGAGCTCCTTCGCTTTCGCCTGCTATCTAAGCAAGAAAGATTATATAGGAAAAGTCCCAGTATCCAAAGCGGTCTAACACAACGGTCAACACGGACACTGCGGGCTCTTTCCCGGTGATACGATTTTCCAAGTTCGCCGAAATCGTGCGAGCCTATTGGTCAAGCTCGCCTTCACAAACGCAGTAGAAACACGGTAATAGGTGGTAGTTATACAGCTTGATTGCGATATCGCGCCTTTTAGGGATTTTCTTTGTCGTGTTAAACCTTCCCTTTACCATTGACGATGGAGGTTTCTCGTGAGAAGTATTGCGACAGAGCGACCTGAATTGGTTGATGAATGGCATCCTACTAAGAACGGCGAGCTTACGCCGGGTTCGATTTCCTTCGGCAGCGTGAAGAAGGTCTGGTGGCGTTGCGCTCGTGGTCATGAGTGGGAGGCAAGTCCCAACAACAGGAGCAAAGGGCAAGGTTGCCCCTATTGCTCTGGTAGACGAGCGCTCGTCGGCTTCAATGATCTTGCAACTGTTGAACCTGATATTGCTGCTACCTGGCATCCTGCGAAAAATGGCGATCTCACTCCAGATCAGGTTACTCGGGGCTCCCATAAGAAGGTTTGGTGGATCTGCGAGCGTGGACATGAATGGGAAGCCTCGGTATTTAACCGCACGAAGGGCCGCGGTTGCCCCGCTTGCGCCTCTCTGAATAAAGGGAAACGTCGCAGCGAAGCAGCTCTTAGAAAGAACGGCTCCCTTGCGGAGAAGTTTCCTGAACTTCTGCAGGATTGGGATTATGAGCTGAACGAAGCTCAGCCTTCTGAAATATCCTGCCTCTCGAATCTGCGATCTCGTTGGGTTTGCCATGTTTGTGGTCATCGCTGGACTGCCTCTGTATATAAACGGACTGCCGAAAACCATACGTGTCCAGTTTGCGCACGAAAAGTCGTCAAGCCTGGATTCAACGACCTTCAATTCAATCGGCCGGATATAGCACTCGAATGGGCTTCTAGTCTTAACGGAAACTTAAAGCCTTCCGATGTAACGGTGGGGAGCAATAAGAAGGTCTGGTGGCAATGCGATAAGGGTCATACATGGTTAGCTGAGGTAAGCCAGAGAACCTCTGGTGCGGGATGCCCTTATTGCTCCAATCAAATGGTTTGGCCTGGCTATAACGACTTGGCGACAACCAATCCTGTTATTGCGTCTGAGTGGCATCCTGCAAAAAATGGAAATTTGAAGCCTACCGATATTGCTGCTGGAAGTTCGAGGAAGAAGGTTTGGTGGCTTTGTCCTTTTGGGCATGAGTATCAGGCTACGCCGGCAAATCGCAGCATTGGGACGGGGTGTCCTGTTTGCGCCAAGGAAGGCAAGACGAGCTTTCCGGAGCAGGCATTGTATTTCTACTTCTCTAAAATCACTCCTGCTTTCAACAGATATCAATATGACGGAAAGTATGAGGTTGATGTTTGGCTTCCGGAGTTGAATGCGGGCATCGAATACGACGGAGCCTTTTGGCATGCTTCGCTTGCGGTAAAGGAGCGCGAGAAGAAAAAAGACCAATTTTTTATCGAGCGTGACATTAAGCTCATACGCATTAAAGAAGTGAAGAGAGCCGAGGATGTGCTAGAGGATTTCGAAACAACCTTATATTGCCAAAGCTCGATCAATGGTTCTCAAATTCCTAATGTTATTGCTCGAATCAGCCGGCTTCTTGGTTTAGCCGAAGTTCCTGATGTGGACATAGAACGTGACAGGATCGCCATATACAGCCAATATGTTTCTGGGCAAAAGGCCAACAGCTTGTCAGCAACCAATCCTGATCTTGCTAGGGAATGGCATCCGACGAAGAACGGCATCCTTACGCCTGAAATGATCAGCCGATCTAGCGGCAAGAAGGTCTGGTGGCTTTGCGAGAAGGGGCACGAGTGGCAGAGTTCGGTAGACAATCGAAGTCGTGGTAATGGTTGTCCCTATTGCGCGGGCGTGAAGCTGCTCGTCGGTTTCAGTGACCTTGCCACCACGAATCCTGAAATTGCTGCTGAATGGCATCCCACAAAAAATGCGCCTTTGACACCCAGGGATGTAACCAGAGGAAGCACGAAACGCAAGCCTTGGTGGGTCTGCCCTAATGGTCATGAATACCGAGCCACAGTATCCAACCGCACGCTTGGCAAAGGTTGTCCAATCTGTTCAAAAGTGAAGAGAGGGAAAGCAAAACACGTTACGCATCTGCTGACCCATGACAGTCTCGACGTTACTCATCCAGAACTTTGCAAAGAGTGGGATTTCGAGAGGAATGGAATTATTTTGCCTTCGGATGTTACGAATGGAGCCGACACTAAGGTGTGGTGGATCTGCGATCGAGGGCATCACTATCAGGCGACTGTAGCCAATCGTGTTTATGGTAAAGGCTGCTCTTATTGTGCAGGAAAAAAGGTTCTTGAGGGGTTCAACGATTTGGCGAGTGCTGCACCTGAAATTGCATCCCAATGGCATCCGACCAAAAATGGGCATAAGAAACCCAATGAAGTGGTCGCTGGCAGTCATGCAAAGGCCTGGTGGCTCTGCGAAAAGGGACACGAGTGGGAAGCGCAAATAAAAAGCCGAGTTAAGCAAGGCGTTGGATGTCCGTACTGCTCAAACAAACGTTGCTTGAAGGGGTATAACGATCTCGCTTCTCGATATCCCGACCTGTTGGCGGAGTGGGATTGGGAAAAGAACGTAGACCTCAAGCCAGATGAGATCGTCTGCGGTTCGGGCAAGAAAGCGTGGTGGAAGTGCTCCGAAGGCCATTCTTGGCAAGCACCGATTTATAGAAGAGCCGAAGGGAGAGGTTGTCCTATTTGTCGACATGAACATAGGAAATCAGACAGTCGGTGACGAATCTCAATGGACCGGGTTTTGTGTCGAAAAATCTGTAGCAACCCTCCGATTCCTTTTGTACCCCCATCTCGTGCCTCGTTTGCCGTCTATACCACTCAAGTAATGGATGAGGTTGTCTTGTGATCCCAAGGCGGTTCGCTATTCGGAATTGGGACAAAATGTCCCAGCGATCGATCCCTTCTCTGCGCTGCCGAGCGCGTTCTTTCCGATCATATGGGTCCATGAGCGCTTTCCGGAAAATGGATCCAATACCGCATTCCATATATTAACTGGGTTTATGCAAGCACAGTGTCCGTTAGTACGGACACTGTGAAGCGTTCGCTGGTAATACGATTTTCCAAGCTCGCCGAAACCGTGCGAGCCTATCGGCCAAGCCTGCCTTCACAAACGCAGCAGAGACACGGCACAGGTGGTGATGCGATGCACGTCTGGAAGACCTAGGGGCAGACGCGGACTCGCATTCAGCATCGATGCTGGCGCGTCAGACAATCATCGTCCAGGGGAAGCGCCCATGCCGCTGGGACAATTTGTCCCCGCGGGCGCCGCGCCCTCAATATGTCCCTTTTCTGAATACGGGACTAACAGAACCCTGCAGAACCTAGAGCGCCCTCTCTGCGAAACCCTCCTGCTGACCTTCGTGTAGAAAGCAGGAAAGCGTACACGGCGCACGCCGCTGAAAACTGCGGAACGATACGGAATCGACAGGCAAGAAATGCAAACCTCGCAATATCCCAATCAAAATTGTATAATCCCAAGGCAAATGGGAATATGCAAAAGGGACTGGTAATGAACGATACCATAAAATACCTGAAAGATGAGATGGGCCTCTTCGTGACCGAGTTCGAATGGTCTGGAGCGTCTGACCTCCCGCTTTATCTTGCTAAGGCGGCATCCTATCGGCTGTGTTCCTGCAACGGGGTCGATTTCATTATGGCAGAGGTCGAGGGGGAGGTCTCGCTTCCCAACCTCAAGAGGATCGTCTCTCAAGTGTCGGCGAGGGCGGGCCTGCAGGTTGCGCTCGTCGCCCAGATCGACGCGCGCCAGCGAAAGGCCCTCGTTTCACAGGGCATCCCGTTCGTCGTTCCCGGCAGGCAGGCTTTCCTTCCGATGCTGGGTTTCGTTGCGAGCGCGAAACGGGAGCCGCGTTCTCTTCCGGAGGTGCTGGCGCCAGGTACTCAGGCTGTGCTGGTTACGCTGCTGGCCAACCCAGAGGTGCGAACGTCCGAAGAGCTGATGAGGGCGACGGGCATGCCGTCGTCGAGCATCTCGAGGGCCCTCGACGATCTGTCTCGCAGGGGGCTCGTAAGCAAGTCCAAAAACGGCCGCGCAGTGGTCATCGAACGCAGCACGAGCAGGAACGATCTCGTCAAAAGTGCAATCGGATGCCTGCGGAATCCTGTCGCGCGGGCCGTGTATGCGAAAAGAGACGAGCAAACGGCGCAGCTTCCGCTTGCGGGGGTGAGCGAGCTTTCGCAGCGCAGTATGCTGGCAGCCCCCCGAATCGAGCAGCGCGCGGTATCGAGGAGGGCCTTCAAAGAACTTGAGTTCGAGGAGGTCCAACTTGGCGAGCTTCACGATGAGGAGACGGTTCAGGTCCAGGTATGGGCGTACGACCCGCTCGTGGCAGGAGGAGATGCGGTTGACGACGTGTCGCTTGCGTTGACGCTCGTCGGCGAGGGCGACGAGCGCGTCATCGGCCAGTTGAACGCGATTTTTGGGGAGGAATTATGGCAGTGAGCGAAGTTTACGGGCTACGCCGGTTCTCGGAATACATGGAGGGCCTCGAGGACTGCTATGCGATCATTGGCGGCACGGCGTGCGACATCATCCTGAGCAACGCGGATCTCGACTTCAGGGTCACCAAGGACATCGACGTCATCCTGATTGCCGAGAACCGCTTTTCCGAGGTTGCGGCGGCAATATGGAAGCTGGTGAAGGACGGCGGCTACGATTGCGGATGGAGGGGCTCCGGGGGAGTTCATTTCTATCGATTCACCAAGCCGAGCGTTGCTGGCTTCCCGAGCATGGTGGAGCTGTTTAGCAAAGCCCCCTCGTTCATCAAGGAACCAGAAGGGCTGACAATCGTCCCGCTGCCAGCGGGCGAAGAGGCGTCGAGCCTTTCGGCTATCCTTCTCGATGACGACTACTACGCCTACATGAAGTCCGGTTGCAAGGAGGTCGACGGGATCATGGTTCTGGACGAGGTGCACCTTGTCCCTTTCAAGGCCAAGGCCTATCTCGATCTATCGAAGCGTAAGGCCGCTGGCGAGAGGGTCGATTCGAGCGACATCAAGAAGCACAAAAAGGATGTTTTCAGGTTGGCTCAGCTCTTCTCCCCGAGAACGTCGTCGGCACTGCCCGATTCGATTCGCAACGATATGACTGAGTTTTGCGAGAAGGTCCGTGCCGAGGGCGTTCCTCTGAAGCAGATGGGGGTTCCAATGACGCTCGAGGAGGGAATTGAGCTGATCAAGCGTGTATACGACCTGTAGGGGCGGTTTCGGAATCTTTCAAGCATGCGACGAAGTAGGTGATGGGTTAGTTTTTTCGGCTTCGGTCGTATTGGGGACGATGCCCGAATGACGAAACTGAGATTGTTCCGAAAAGCAAAGAGCCGCAGCATTGCTACGGCTCTAAATTCATGCTATGATATGGGAAAATAGAACATTTGTTCGGTTATTCCCACTCGATGGTCGCGGGCGGCTTGGACGTAATGTCGTAGCATACGCGGTTGGCGCCAGGGACCTCGGCAACGATGCGGCCGGAGATGCGGGCCAGGACGTCGTAGGGCAGCTTGGCCCAATCGGCGGTCATGGCATCGCTGGACTCGACGGCACGCAGGATGATCGGGCGCTGATAGGTGCGCTCGTCACCCATGACGCCAACGGACTTGATGTCGGGCAGGACCGCGAAATACTGCCAGCAGCTGTGCTCGGAGTTGCGCTCGCCGGTCTGCTCAAACAGACGCTGGTTGTAGGCGTCGAGCTCCTCGCGCACGATAGCGTCGGCATTCTTGAGGATCTCGAGCTTCTCTTTGTCGACCGCACCGATGATGCGGATGGCAAGACCCGGGCCCGGGAAAGGCTGACGGAACACGATGTGACCCGGCAGACCCAGCGCCAGACCAAGCGCGCGGACCTCGTCCTTAAAGAAGTGGTCGAGCGGCTCAATGAGGTCGAAGTGCACGCCCTCGGGGAACGGGATCAGGTTGTGATGGCTCTTGATGGTGGCCGTCTTGCCGCCCGTCTTGCGAGCGCCGGACTCGATGATGTCGGGGTAGATGGTGCCCTGAGCCAGGTACTTCACGGGTTTACCATCGGTCTCAAGCTGCTGAGCAACCGCGAAGAACTCTTTCCAGAACTGCGTACCGATGATGCGGCGCTTCTCCTCGGGCTCGGTCACGCCGGCCAGAAGCTCGGCATAACGGTCCTCGGCGTGGACGTGGATAAAGTCGACGTCAAACTGCTTGGTGAAGACCTCCTCCACCTGCTCGGGCTCGCCCTTGCGCAGCAGACCGTGGTTGATGAACACGCAGGTCATCTGCTTGCCTACGGCGCGGGCGCCAAGAGCTGCCACGACGGAGGAGTCGACGCCGCCGGACAGGGCCAGAATCACGCGGTCGTTGCCGACCTTCTCGCGGAACTCGGCCGTCATGGTCTCGACCAGGTTGTCCATGCTCCAGTTGGGCTCCAGGCCGCAGATCTCAAACAGGAAGTTGCTCAGCAGCTGCTGACCGTACTCGGAATGCTTGACCTCGGGGTGGAACTGCGTGGTGAAGATCTTGCGCTCGACGCACTCCATGGCGGCAACCGGGCACACGTCGGTGCTGGCGGTAACGGTAAAGCCCTCGGGCACCTCGGAGACGGCATCGCGGTGGCTCATCCACACGGTCTGCTCCATGGGCGTGGAGTTAAAGAGCTTGGCGCCTGCCGTGCGCGTGATGGTGGCGCGGCCATACTCGCCCACCTCGGAGTGGCCGACCTTGCCACCGAGCGTCACGGCCGTGATCTGATGACCGTAGCAGAAGCCCAGGACGGGAAGGCCCAGGTCAAAGATGGCGGGGTCGATGGACGGAGCGTCCTCGGCATACACAGAAGCCGGGCCGCCGGAAAGGATGAGCGCAGAGGCGTTCATCTCGCGAATCTCGTCGGCCGAGATGTCGCAGGGAACGATCTCGGAATACACGTTGAGGTCGCGGACGCGACGGGCAATGAGCTGACCGTACTGCGCACCAAAGTCGAGTACGAGGACCTTTGCGGAAGCCTTTTGATCCATGGTTTCCCCTCCTGTTGGCGGGGAGCCGGTGCCCACCCGCGTGAATGAACGAAAATAACTTTCATAGTGTACACGTTATATGGGGCTTCTCGTCCCTCGCAGCCATCAGCGCACGGCAAACGCACGACCTGGGCCCTTATTTGACGGCAATTGAAGTGTTACTAAACGTTACAGATGATGTATTACGTTTGAACATTGGACGCCCTGTGCCACAATACTGCCGAACGACTCCGCCTCTGCGGCGGCAAATACGATAGGAATACCAGCATGAAGCGCATCCTTCTCATCGCCACGGGCGGCACCATCGCATCGACCGAGGACGGCAACGGCCTCTCCCCCGCCCTGACCGGTGAGGAACTCGCCCAGAGCGTCCCCGAGATCTCGGGCCTCTGCGAGCTCGACGTGGTGCAGCCCATGAACATCGACAGCACCAATATGCGCCCCAGTGACTGGATGCGTATCCGCGACGTCATCGTCGAGGGTTATGCCGACCACGACGGCTTCGTGATTCTGCACGGCACCGACACCATGAGCTACACCGCGGCGGCGCTTTCCTACCTGATTCAGGACAGCCCCAAGCCCATCGTACTCACCGGCTCGCAAAAGCCCATGGGCAATCCCTTTACCGACGCCAAGCTCAACCTGTACCAGAGCCTGCTTTATGCGCTCGACGAGCACTCGCACGACGTCTCAATCGTGTTTGGCGGCGTAGCCATTGCCGGCACGCGCGCCCGCAAACAGCGCACCATGAGCTTTAACGCGTTCATTAGCGTCAACTATCCGCCCATCGCCTATATCCGCAACGACCGCATCGTGCGCAACGGGCTTCACGGCACGCATCAGGGCGAAAACCCGGTGCGTTTCTACGACAGCATCGACCCGCGCGTATTTGTACTCAAGCTCACGCCCGGCGTAAACCCGGGCATCCTCGACGCCCTTGCCGATAGCTACGACGCTGTAATCCTTGAGACCTTTGGCATTGGCGGTATCCCCGAGTTTGGCGAGTCGGGCGAGTCGTTCCAAGAGGCGATTTTCCGCTGGGTCGATTCGGGCCGCACCGTCGTTATGACCACGCAGGTCCCCGAAGAGGGCCTCGATCTGGGTGTTTATGAGGTCGGCCGTGCTTACGCCGATCATCCGGGCATTTTGCGCGGCGACGACATGACCACCGAGACGCTCGTGGCCAAAACTATGTGGGCACTCGGCCAGTCACGCGATGCCGCCGAGATCCAGCGCCTGTTCTACAGCCAAGTCAACCACGACCGCATCCCGATGGCGTAATTCAGTTGTCGACGGGTATCCCCTATTCGATACCCTCGAGAAGCTCTGACACCGTCATGCCGAGTGCGGGCGCGATCTTAAATAGAACCTTGAGCGTGAAATTTGCCGTTCCATCTTCGATTCTGTCGAGATAGGGGCGACTGATTCCTGCTGCCACACAAAAATCGACCTTGGAGATACCAAGGTCCCTGCGCGTCTCTTCGACCCGCCTGCCAAGAATCTGTTTCGCACGTTCGTCCATGCAGCCGAGTTTGAAATGGAGCTGAACAAAAACGTAAACTATAGTTTACGTTTTGCCGAATACACAGGAGTTTTCTATGTCGGGTTCTTCGGTCCGCATGTACCGAGCCACGCTTCGCACAAACAGCGCACCGCCCAAGCTCTTCGTCGTTGAAGCCGAATGCCTTTCACCCGATGAGCGCACAGCATTTGCATTGCTATCAAGTCGCGTCGCCGCCGTTCTGGTCCCTTGCCCGGCGCAAGGTGAACTTGCCATCCAATGCCAAACGCATAGCTGCTCGCTCAATCAGGCTGCCGTAATCGCAACCAGCCAACGCGGCCTACCCCTTCTTTTAGAAGCCGGCATTGCGCTCACCCTTCGCGGCGCCGGATACGAAAACGAGGCCGCCGCCGATATGGTCTTTAAACCACGATCGAGCGGCGGCCTCGCAGCAGCCATCGAATATGCTTGCAGGCTCGTTGCCTAAAAGGGCAAGCTAGAAACCAAAGCCAAAGCCCGTTCCGGTAATCGCCGAATACATAAAGTAGACGTTGATCACGTTGAGGAACACGCCCGTAATGCAGCCGTTGCGCAGATAGCGCTCGCACACGATGCGCGCCATGGCGGCAGAGTCATCATTGTTTTTAGCCTGGCGTCCTGCCGTAAAGTACGTCGCCACGCTCAGCAGCAGGTTGAGCACCGGCAGTGCCAGCAGCTCGTAGCTCTTGCCCCAGCGCGTCACCTCGCCGGCGGCATTAAACTTTGTTGCCACCTCGGGACCAATGTTGGGGATAACACACGCTGCGACCGCCAGCGGAATCACCGCAAGTACGAGCAGCGCAATACCCATGTAGCCGGCTTTTTTGCCATATTTAAACATATGCGTCGTCCTTACACGTTAAAGCGGAAGTGCACGACGTCACCATCGGCCATGACATAGTCCTTGCCCTCAATACGCAGCTTGCCGGCGGCCTTGGCGCCCTGCTCACCGCCGAGCTCGATGTAGTCGTCATAGCCAATGACCTCGGCCTTAATAAAGCCGCGCTCAAAGTCGGTGTGGATGACGCCGGCGGCCTGCGGGGCGGTCGCGCCCTGACGAACCGTCCAGGCCTTGACCTCCATCTCGCCGGCCGTAAAGAACGACTGCAGGCCGAGCAGCTTATAGGCCGCCTGCGCGAGCACGTCCAGGCCGGGCTGCTCCAGGCCCAGGCTCTCCAGGTAGTCGGCGGCGTCCTCGGGATCGAGCTCGGAAAGCTCGGCCTCGATCTTGGCGCAGATGGGCAGCGGCTTAACACCATCGATGGGCGCCAGATCGTCGTTGAGCATATCCTCGTCCACGTTGGCCACATACAGGATGGGCTTCATAGTGAGCAGGAACAGGCCCTTGGCAGCGGCGCGCTCCTCATCGGTCATCTCCATGGACGCGGCGCGCTTGCCCTCGTTGAGCCAGGCAAGCAGGCGCTTGGCGACCTCGAACTTGGGCATGAGCTCCTTGTCGCGCTTGGCCTCCTTCTCGAGCTTGGGCAGCTGCTTCTCGAGCGTGCCAATGTCGGCCAGGATGAGCTCGGTCATGATGGTGTCGGCATCGCCGGCGGGATCGACGAACTCGCCCGTACGACCTACCTCGCGCATAACGTTGGGGTCCTTAAAGTAGCGCACGACCTCGCAGATGGCGTCGGTCTCGCGAATGTTGGCCAGGAACTGGTTGCCCAGGCCCTCGCCCTCGTTGGCGCCCTTCACCAGACCTGCGATGTCGACGAACTCGACCGTCGCCGGCACAATGCGACCCGGGTTAACGATGTCGGCGAGCTTTTGCAGGCGGCTATCGGGCACGTCGACGATACCCACGTTGGGGTCGATCGTGGCAAACGGGTAGTTGGCGGCAAGGCCGGTCTTTTTGGTAAGCGCGGTGAACAGCGTCGACTTGCCCACGTTGGGCAGGCCCACGATACCGATGGAAAGGGACACGACAGCTCCTTTTAGTACAAGCATTTCAAACTGCATAAGTATAGCGCCGCCGCAGCATCTGGGCTAACCCGGACGCCACGGCGGCACGAATGAAGCAGAGATAGGGGTCGCTGACTAGTCCGCGAGCTTCTCCACCTGATCGAGCATCTTGTCGAGCTTGGCCTTCGCCTCAGCCTTGACCTTCTGGGCTTCTTCGTGGGCCCTAGCCTTCTGGGCGGCCTTTTCCTCGGCCTCGGGATCGACGACGACTAGGTTGGATGCATCATGTTCAACCAGCTTAAGCGCATGCTCGGGGCACACCTTGACGCAGGCTCCGCAACCCAGGCAATACGTGGACTCCAGTGCAAAGCGGCCGCTTCCCACCAGATCGCAGGCAAACGTGGGGCACACGTTGACGCACTCGCCGCACGACGTGCACTTGTCAAAATCGCATTCCGGCGTGCTCACCTGCATGTTCTGGGCAAGCTCGGGGTGGTTTTGCAGCGTCGAGAGCACCAGCTGGCGCCCGTGCGTAAGCGTGCGGCGACGTTTGGCCGTCGTGGTGCCGCACATGGTGTTGAGCGTACGCTCCAACTGAGTAATCTGATGGCGATGGGCTTTGAGCTTCTGCGTCACCGAGGCCAGTGCCGCCGTTGCCGGATTGAGCTTGGTCACGGTAAGGCCCGTGGTGCGGGCGATCTTTTCCATGTACTCCTTGCGCTCGTACTCGCGGCGCTTATGGCACTTGAGGCTTTTGGGATCGACCTCCAGACCCATGCCCGTACCGGCCCACTCCTCGGCAGTGGCGATGGCCTCGCCCAGAATATCCTCGCCACCGGTGTTGCGGCACTTATCGCACACGCCCAACGGCAGGTACACGCTCACGTTGGGATAGTCGGCCAGCACCGAGAACCAGGTCTCGGCCGTAATATCGCCCACGCAGGCAACGACGACCTCGTTTTCGCGCGGCATGCGCTTGAGAGCGCGCGTGCAGGTAACGTAGGCGGTCTCGTGGCTCGTAGCTGCAGAGACAATGTCGTCGTAAAGGTTTTTGGGCGCCAGGCGCGGCGAAATAATCGCCTCGGTCGGACAGGCAGCGGCGCACAGGCCGCACTTGCGACAGGAGTCGAGGATCTCGATAGCGTCTTCCTCGACCTCGATAGCGTTGACCGGGCACACATCCATGCACGCGGTGCAACCGCTCTTTTCGTTTTTGCAGGTCAAGCACGGAATGGTGTTGCCGCGCGGACGCTCCTTGTAGTCGGCAGGATTCCACTGCGGCGCCGACGGATCGAGTGCGTCGGTCACACCGCCAAGCGGGTTTTTAAGAAAGTCGAAACCCTTGCTGATTTCGATAATGTCATCAAACAGATCGTGTTCCTGCGCCATGCGCGGCCCCTCCCTGAGCAGTGCAAACAAGCAAGAAATAATGATACGCCATCGGCCCGTGCCTCGAGCAAATTACACGCGGAGCACCTTTGGGACAAATAGCCTATGGCCTATCGCCGCCTCGATTGCACAAGGTCAATCAAGCGCCAAACTATGCCTCGCACATGAGCTGCACGAGCTTTTGTTTGGTCACCTTGGCCTGCTCGTTGGCCATATTACGCTCGTTTCTAAAGGCCGCATTTGCAACACTCTGCAGGTCGGCATCGGAAATCTCGCCAAGGCCCAGATCCTCGAGCGTCGTCGGCAGACCGACGCGCTGGCAAAACTCGAGCACCTGATCAAGCTCGGGCGCACGCTCCAGGCGCAGCTGCACCACCAGGCCAAATGCCACGGCCTCGCCATGCATGGCCCTGCACTCGGGCAGAATCGTCAGACCGTTGGCGATGGCATGCGCCAACGCCAAGCCACCGCTCTCAAAGCCAACGCCCGAAAGCAGAATATTGCACTCGATCAGGCGCTCAACCGCTGGTGACATGCGACCCTTCTTGAGGTCGCGCTTAGCAGCGACACCACACTCCATAAGTGTGTCGTAGCAGGCACGTGCCGCGACCAGGGCCAAGTGCCCCGGCGTTCCACCATGCTCGTTGGCGCCGTGCGCCGCGGCGCACGAACGCGCCTCAAAGTACGTTGCCAGTGCGTCGCCCATACCGGCGACCGTCATACGCAGTGGGGCCGCCGCGACCACGTTGGTATCGACCACGACCAGGTCCGGATTCTTCTCGAGCATCAGATAGCGATCGAACGACCCATCCTCGTGATACAGCACCGAAATCGCACTGCACGGACCGTCCATCGAGGCCGCCGTGGGGCATATGCACAACGGCAACTCGGCATAAAACGCTACGGCCTTGGCGATATCGAGCATCTTGCCACCGCCAATACCCACCACCATGTCGCAATACTCGGCCCGGGCTTCCTTGGCCATTTCGACAACGGCATCTTCCGTACACGGACCGTTGTAAATTTTAAAGAACGGCTCGCTTAGATCTTCATCCAGAAATCCATCGACGATCTGCCTGCACAGCCGATCCTCGGTGCCCTGGTCAAACAAGACATAGGCAGCGCAGCCCAACCATGACAAATACCTGCCCTGACGCGAAAGTTCGTCCGGCCCCTGAACATACCGGCCAGGACCACCGTAAACCATAGGAAGCGCCATACGAGAATCCGCCCTTCATCAAACAACGATTGGTGCAAAGTAACCTGACCCCCTTGCACCAACTTGGTGCGATGGGGTCAGGTTAGTTTGCACCATAGCAAAAAGGGGCAAAGCCATCTGCTTGCTTTGCCCCTTCCTTAGCTTGATTTACTCATCCATGAGATAGTAGTGGCCCAGAGCGTCGGCACCCAGGATGGCGTTTGCGACCATCTCGGGCGTCACCTCAAACGGCATGTTGCACATGGTGTCATCGGGCGCGCACGCGGCCTCGGCAACAATCATGGCCTGCTCGCGTGTAAGCTCGGCAACGCCAAGTTCCTTCATCGTGACCGGCAGGCCCAGCTCAATGCAGAAGCCCAAGACTTCCTCGAGCTTCTCGGTCGGGGCATCCTCGAGTACCAGCTGAACGATGGTGCCAAAGGCGACCTTCTCGCCGTGATACATGCCGTGGCACTCGGGCAGCATCGTCAGGCCATTGTGGATGGCATGAGCAGCAGCAAGGCCCGAGCTCTCAAAGCCAATGCCCGAAAGCAGCGTATTGGCCTCGATGATATGCTCGACGGCAGGCGTGAGCGCACCCTTCTCCAGCGCGACCTTGGCCTTAACGCCATCGGCCATAAGCGTCTCGTAGCAGAGCTTGGCGAGCGCCAGGCCGGCCATTCCGCCCTTGCCGCCAGCGCAAGTGCCACCGTCGGCATCGTGCGTCGCCTGGGCCTCAAAGTAGGTTGCGAGCGCATCGCCCATTCCGGAAACCGTCAGGCGCACCGGGCTCGCCGCGATAACCGTCGTATCCATCAGGACAATGTTGGGGTTTGCCTTAAGGAAGAGGTACTTGTCGAACTGGCCGTCATCGGTATAGAGCACCGAAAGCGCCGAACACGGGGCATCGGTCGAGGCGATGGTGGGGCAAATGATAACCGGGGACTCTAGGTAGTAGGCAACGGCCTTCGCGGTGTCGAGGATCTTGCCGCCACCGACGCCGACGATGATGTCGCAACCGTTGTCGCGAGCGAGCGCAACCAGGCGATCGACCTCGCCCTTGGAGCACTCGCCGTTAAAGTCCTCAAACAGCAGCTCGGCCTTAGCCTCAGCAAAACCGCCCTCGATCTTAGCACCGACGCGCTTCTTGCCCGAAGGCGTCACGATGACGAGGGCCTTAGCGCCGAGCGGCTCGACATAAGAACCGAGCTTGGCCAGCTCGTCCGGGCCCTGGATGTACTTGCTGGGGCTATTGAAAATTGCAGCCATAACTATCCCATTCTCTAAAAAGAAAGGGGCTCCGTACAGATACGTGCGGAGCCCCTCGTTACGATAACAAGAGTCGATTAGAAATCGATGTCGGTGTCGTAGTAGCAGGCCTTGAGAATCTTCTCGAAGTCGGCAGTCTTGGTCTCACGCGGGTTCTCGGGCGTGCAGGCGTCCTGCTCGGCGTTCGCGGCGATCTCGGGGAGCTTCGCGAGGAACTCCTCCTCGGAAACCATCTGCGGGTTCTCGGCGTCGACCTTCACGCCACCATTCGCGTAATCCTTGATGGACTGCGGAATGTTGAGCTGGTCGTTGAGGTCGCGAATCTTCTGGACGAGCGCGGCAATGAGCTCCTCGTTGGTCTCGCCGGGAAGGTGCAGGATCTCCTTGGCCACGTAAGCATAACGCTCGGCAGCACGGGGATCCTTGGAGTTCCACTGGATGACCTTGCCCAGGTACATGGCGTTAGCAGCACCGTGGATGATGTGGCCGTTCTCGAAGGCAGCACCGGTCTTGTGAGCCATGGAGTGAACGATGCCGAGCAGGCCCGAGGAGAAGGCAATACCGGCGATGCACTGAGCCTCGTGCATGTGCTGACGGGCCTCATGGTCGCCGGCATAGGACTTGGGCAGCCACTCGACGATCTCGCGGATGCCGTGCAGAGCGTTGGCGTCGGTGAACATGGAAGCGCAGGTGGAAACGTAGGCCTCCATGCAGTGGGTCAGAGCGTCCATGCCGGTATGAGCGCACAGCTTGGCGGGCATAGTGTAGGTGAGCTCGGGGTCGACGATGGCGACATCAGGGGTGATGTTGAAGTCGGCCAGCGGGTACTTGATGCCCTTGGCGTAGTCGGTAATGACGGAGAAGGCAGTGACCTCGGTAGCGGTACCGGAGGTAGAGGAGATGGCGCAGAAGTGAGCCTTCTGACGCAGCTCGGGGAAGCTGAACGGCTGGATGATGTTATCGAAGGACTCCTCGGGATACTCGTAGAAGACCCACATGGCCTTAGCGGCATCGATGGGCGAGCCGCCGCCGATGGCGATAATCCAGTCGGGCTCGAACTCGCGCATGGCCTCGGCGCCCTTCATGACCGTCTCGATGGACGGATCGGACTCGACGCCCTCGAACAGCTTGACCTCGAAGCCGCCCTCTTTGAGGTCGGCCTCAACGTCCTGCAGGAACCCGCCGCGGCGCATAGAGCTGCCGCCAGAAACGATGATGGCCTTCTTGCCCTTGAGGTTCTTCACCTCGTGGCGAGCGCCCTCACCAAAGTACAGATCGCGAGGATTGGTAAAACGTCCCATACTGTGCCTCCTAAACAAGCCCCTCTTAGACTTGCGTATATAACGGAGCACCCGATTGGCTCCGTTAGGACCGTTTTGCGCGTTGCCGGCGATGACAATGCGCGATGTCTAAACGTCTCAACGCTCAGACAAACACTATTTTACCGTTCTGGTTGGTCAGTTATTCACCTAAAGCCGACAATGATGAAACGTTTTTTCTATCCCTGAAGACCCTTATGGGGCATTCATACTCCCAAGCTGGGCAAACGTTTTATCAAGGTTGACCACATATCCCGGACAGGGCTGTGCCCCTCCAAAATGCGCCCCGTTCGCCGCCAAAAATCGACCGTTTGCGGCACCGTGATACCACTCAGTCGTCCAAGGTGCCGACATTTGTGCGACATCCGTCTGACATCCGTCTTCGTGGTGCAAAGGTGCATGTCCAAGTGCGGTACCCCCGGTGTGCCACATGCGGGTAAACTAGAGCCTTATATAGAGAGATTTGAACCCTAACCGCAGCAAAGGAGGCCCCATGGCATTCGATCCCATTCAAGAGGATTGCCATCGCCTCGTTCTTGAGGCCTTGCGCCGCGACAATATCCCGCTCACCGACGGTGCCGCCGTAGAGCGTCTGATGGAACAATTCACCCGCAACCCCGCGCCGCTCATCGTGCACGACCGCGACCGCGCCGGGCACCTCATTGCCAAGGTGGTCGAGGCTGTCGACTACCGCATTCCCTTTATCCCTGACGATACCCAGGCAGAGCAAGAAGAGGCCGCAGCCGAGAACATGCTCCGCGAGGCAGCCGCGCTCGATCCGAGCAACTGGGATGCCCAGCGCATGCTGACCGCCCTCACCGCCAACTCCAACGAGGAGTACGTACAGTACTTGGTATCCAAGCGCGATGAAGTCGAGCACGACCTGGCGCTCAAGATTGCCTCGGCGCAGGACCCCTACGAGCGCGAGGCCGCAGGCGACCTTATGCGCCGTCCCTACCTGCGCTGGCTTGCCGCCCTTGCGTCACGCGCCCTCATTAGCGGCCGCTATCGCATGTCGCTCGAAGCTGCAAACCGCAGCCTGGACTTTGCGCCCAACGACCCCGCCGGCGTCCGCCACACTGCGATGCTCGCCATGGCAAAGCTCGAATACCCCGCCGAGGAGCTCAAGCGCTTTCGCTCTGCCCACTCCGTCCCCTATCTCGCCAACACGCCGCTACGCCGTCGTCCCAAGGATGCGGAGCGCGACTTGGACCCATGGACGCTCATCGCGCTGATGAGCGCTGCCTGGCGCGAGCTGGACTACGAGGGTGCCGAGCACTACTTGCGCATCCTTGCACGCTCGTGCCCGCACGCAGCCGAGGCACTCTACTTTCAAACCGAGTTTCCCGATGGCGTCTATGCCCGCGTCAACGTGGGTGTGGGCTCCACCGACGAGCTTGTCCTTGCGCTATCCGAGGCGACGCCGGTACTGCAGGAGGGCTTGGGCGCCCCCGACAACGCCAGCTTTGCCGCCTGGGTCGCCACCAACGATATCGTGCGTTCCCAGATCGACGAGCGCATCCTGCGGGCGGCCGAGCAGGGCTTGCCGTTTAAGGGAGGAGACCTCTAATGGATCCGAGCGTCTACATCCCCGCCTACCTGGAGCGCGCCTACGTTGCGTCGCACCCCGAACTCACCGATGCAGCACGCGAGCTTGTCCATAACGACGTGAGCGTCAACCCTCACAAGTATGCGCAGACCGAGCATGCCCAGGCGCTGCTGTCCTATGCTGGCGTCCACCGCCACCTGCTCGACGAGCTCCATCGCATCGAGGACATGGGCAGCGACGAGGAGTTCGAGCAGACGCGCAATCGCCTGTTCGACGACATGCGCGACGAGCTGCTCAAGATTGTCCGCGTCGATGCACTGGCCGTCGACGCGCAGCTGCTCGCCATCATCCTGGCCGACACGCCCGTTGACGCCTGCCTGGGCGACCTGATGAAGCTCGAGGTGACCACGGCCGATTACCTGCGGCAAAGCGTGCCCGGGTTCGATATGGAGGCCCCACACTACTGGGCCAACAAGGTTTTGACGGACGGCGTGACAGCGGCAGATCTCACCGTGAACGAGCCGGCTCTTATCGGGTGGCTCCACACGCTCGAGGCTATCTCGCAGCTGTGCATGGCGAGCGCCCGCTACCGTGCTGCTGCCAACTACGCTCGCCGCGTCCTTAAAGCAGAAGGCTATCCCACCCGGGCCGCCGGCACCGTGCTGCTTGCCCTCGCCCGTTTGGAAGACCAGGACGGCTTTTTTGCCCTGGCTCACCAGCTCGAGGAACAGGTGGGGGCAGACGCACTCGAAAACTCTCCTTGGTACCTGCTCGCCCGCACGATTCTGCTGTTTAAAACAAACAAGATGCGCCCGGCGGCGCGCGCGCTACGTGAGTTCGCTAACCGTTGCGAGGGCGGCGCGTTCTTCTTGCTGAACCCCATGTACCAGACGCCGTATCTTCCCTGCCGACCCGAGCCGCGCGACCCCTGGGACCTCTCGCACCAGGCGGTTTGGGAAGCCGACGGCATTATCTCGGACACCCCCGACTTTGCCCCCTGGGCCAACGCCTGCGAAGATGTATCGCAGCTTGCCCAAGAATTTGCGCGCCGCTACGGCTTTTAGCGACGCGATCACCCCGACCATGTCATCAATGTTAGGAACGGCTTCATGAACCTCCGCTCATCTCTTGCCTGCACCTCGAGCGATATTGCCCGCTGGGGACTGCGCTCTGTCCTCAAACGCCAGGGCGGCGTACTCCCCGGCCGCATCGCCATGAAGATCGACCCCGAGTTGCTGAGCGACCTCGCGGGCCTGGTCGACCGCAGCGTAGTGATCACCGGCACCAACGGCAAGACCACCACCTCCAACCTCATCGCCGACGCCGTTGCTGCCAGCGGTGCTACCGTGGTATGCAACCGCGCCGGCAACAACATGGAGCCTGGTGTGGTAGGTGCTCTACTCGAGGCCCGCAGCGGCCTTAAGCACACCAACAGCGGCAAGCGCGTGGGCGTCTTTGAGTGCGACGAGCTCTACACCGTACGTGTGCTGCCCAAGCTCAAGCCGACCTACTTTGTGCTGCTCAACCTGTTCCGTGACCAGCTGGACCGCTACGGCGAGATCGACCACACCCAGGATGTCATCGCCCATGCGCTGGAGCTCTCTCCGGCAACGACGCTCATTTACAACGCAGACGACCCGCTGTGTGCCGCGATCGCCGCGCGCGTTCCCAATGCAAGCATCGCCTTTGGCATCGACGGCGCCACCAACACCGAGTCCGACCGCATTAGCGACTCGCGTTTTTGCTCACAGTGCAACGCACCGTTGGAGTACGACTATGTGCAGTACGGCCAGCTCGGAGCCTATCATTGCCCTTCGTGCGGCTGGGGTCGTCCCGCACTGGTCCGTCGCGTAACGGACGTGGAACTCGGCTGCGACGGCTACGGCTTTGACCTGGACTTTGGACCCGATACCGACGCACCCGCCACGCACATCGCCACGCGCTACAACGGCCTGTACATGGTCTATAACGTTGCCGCCGCCTTCTTTGCGGCGCGCGAGCTGGGCGTGGACGCGGCACATCTGCAGCCCACGCTCGATGCCTACGTCCCCGCCGGCGGACGCATGGGCCGCTGGGAGATCGCCGGCCGTACCGTCGAGGCAAACCTGGCCAAAAATCCCGTGGGCTTCGATCGTCAGATTCAGTCCATTAAAACGGCAGGCGGCAGGCTCTGCGCTTTCTTCCTCAACGACAACGACGCCGACGGCCACGATGTATCGTGGATCTACGACGTCGACTTTGAGCGCATCGCCGACACAACGGGACTTGTCGCCTTTGCCGGCGGCACGCGCGCGCACGACATGCAGGTGCGCCTCAAGTACGCCGGCATCGATGCCACGATTATCTCGAATGTCGAGCAGGCGATTGGTGCCGTGGCAGACGAGGCCGCCGGCGACACTTTCTATGCCGTCGCCAACTACACGGCCTTTCCGCCGCTGGTCAAGGAGCTCGACGGGCTCAAAGGCACCGATGCAAGTTCGGTCGCCTCCCACGCTGTAACGCGCGCCGATGGTAGCGCTGTCCCCACCGATATCGCGCCGGTCGAGCTTTCGCGCCCGCTGCGCATCGTCTATCTGTACCCCGATGCCCTCAACCTCTACGGCGACGGCGGCAACGTCATCGTCCTCGAGCGCCGCTGCGCCTGGCGCGGCATTCCCGTGCGCGTGGACGAGGTCCGCATGGGCGAGTCGCTCGATCTGCACGATGCCGATATCGTCATGATGGGCGGTGGCTCCGATCGCGACCAGCTGGCGGTTGCACATGAACTGCTCGCTCAAAAAGACAAGGTCGCGGCCTATGTTGAGGACGGCGGTACGCTGCTTGCCATCTGCGGTAGCTACCAGCTGCTCGGTCGTTCGTACTACATGGGCGACGATCGCATTGAGGGTCTGGGCGTCATTGCCGCCGAGACTGTGCGCGGCTCCGACCGTCTGATCGGCAACGTCGCCGTCAAGACCGACCTGGCACCCGAGCCCTTTGTAGGATTCGAGAACCACGGCGGCCGCACTCTGCTCGACGCAGATGCCACGCCGCTCGGAACGTCCGTCGTCACGGGCACCGGCAACAATGGCGACGACGGCTTTGAGGGTCTGATCTACAAGGGCGTCATCGGCACGTACCTGCACGGACCAGCGCTACCCAAGAACCCCGAACTCGCCGACTGGCTCATTGCCCACGCCCTCGAGCGCCGCGGCGATGCGCAGGCCACAGCTCTGCTACCGCTCAAGCCCCTCGACGACACCTACGAGCACGCCGCTCACGATGCCGCCATGAAGCTCCTCCCCTAGCACCCCACCACGACGAAAGAGACAGGCGCCTTTGTGGTGGTTTTGACCCGCCACGGTAGTTTGTCTCGATCTGTAACATCTAGACCGTTAAAAGTCGTTGTACTGTTACAGATTGAGACGTTCGTGCCGACGCCCGTCGTTTGTCTCGATCTGTAACAGGTAGAGCCGATTTACCCACTCAGATGTTACAGATTGAGATATTTGAAAATCGGGATAGAGAGTCGGCTCCTGTGTGGTGGTTTTCCAGTTTGCCAACGATATACGCGCCGGCAAAAAAGTCTGCTATACTCTTTCCCGCTGTCCCCATCGTCTAGCGGCCAAGGACGCCACCCTTTCAAGGTGGATATCGCGGGTTCGAATCCCGCTGGGGGCACCATTTAAATTGAGAAGCCCGTTACCCTCGCGGTGGCGGGCTTTTTGCTACCGATATGCCGGGATTCGAACCCGACAGGGTGCGGAGCTGAGGAAACGCGCAAGCGTTTTCCGGCGCAGCACACAAGGAGCGGAGCGACGCAGCGAAAGCGGGCGGCGCCAGCCGCACGCGGACATCCCGCTGGGGGCACCATTTAAATTGAGAAGCCCGTTGCCCTCTGAACTGCGTCCCAAATCTTGGACGCCCTAAATAGCGACTAGGCCGCGAGGGCCTGATTCCGGAACTCCTCCGGGGTCAGGCCCTTCAATCTTACCTGCCTCCGGCTCGTGTTCCAGTGGACTATGTATTCCTCCA
>ENA-ORCM01000510-ORCM01000510.1-human-gut-metagenome-genome-assembly--contig:-NODE-510-length-37561-cov-6.501814_pt1 | contig 37561 bp, 29 predicted proteins | sample MGYA00242906_ERZ507928 | MGnify/ENA primary metagenome ERZ507928 (study PRJEB26167, sample SAMN06115497) | human gut metagenome | host: Homo sapiens | place: China:Shanxi | collected 2015-05-07...
GGAGCTATTCCCGCGTTGCGCTAGCTGCGGAAACGCGGGGCCCGTTCAGGCTGTTGCGTTGAGATTGAAAATCAACCTTCGCGCGTGGGCGTAAACTTTTAGTTGGGCAAATCCGGCAGATTGGAGCTTGAAACATGAGGGATATGCACCTCATGTCGCTCATAAAACGTCTCCTGACCTCGAAGGAGAACGTTTTTTAGCGATAAAAGGAGACATAAATATGATCTGGTTTACCAGCGACACCCACTTCGGGCATGAGAACGTGCTGAAGTTCACCGACCGCCCGTGGGAGACGATTTGGCAGATGAACGACGCCATCGTCGACAGCATCAACGGCAGGGTCGCCGTGGACGACGAGCTCTACATCCTGGGGGATTTCTCATTCAAGATGGCCGCCCAGGACGCCAACGGGCTGCGCAAGCGGATCGCCTGCAGACGCATTCACCTCGTCCCGGGAAACCACGACAAGGACTGGACCCAGCCGGCGGTCGCGGGCGCCTTCACCGTGGAGCCGCCGATCTGCGTGCTCAAGATCGACAGGCAGAAGATCGTCCTGAGCCATTACCCCATGGCCGACTGGCAGGGAATGAGCCATGGATCGTGGCACCTCCACGGGCACATCCACAGCAGCGGCGGCGCGTACAACGAGTTCAACCGCAAGCAGGGCCTTCTGCGCTACGACGTCGGTTGCGATGCCAACGGGCACTCCCCGGTGAGCCTCGACGAGCTGAGGGAGTGGTTCGCCGGAGTCGACGAGCCGTGCGGCCGGGTGAAATGGCCCTGGTGGGTCAACGAGACCGGCGACAGGCAGGTCGAGCGCGAGCTGGCGGCGTACAAGAGGGAAGAGGTAATCCGATGACGGTCTATGTGACGGGCGACATCCACGGTGGGCTCGACATGCAAAAGCTCCGCGACTGGGAGCTTGGCGATAGTCTTACCAGCGACGACTATCTCATCGTTGCCGGTGACTTTGGCTTTCCGTGGAACTTTTCTGCCGAGGAATGCGCCGACATCGCCTGGCTGGAGTCGCGCCCCTACACGGTACTGTTCGTCGACGGCAACCACGAGCGCTTCGATCACTGGGAGGAGCGCCCCATGGAGCCGTGGCACGGCGGGCTGACGCAGCGCCTGTCGGACACCTCGCCCATTCGGCGCCTGACGCGCGGCGAGGTCTTCGAGCTCGACGGCTCGACGGTCTTCACCATGGGCGGTGCCACGAGCGTGGACAGGGAATACCGCGTGCCGCATTCCAGCTGGTGGCCTCAGGAGCTCCCGGACGAGCGCGATTTCGATACCGCGCGGGCAAAGCTCGACGAGGTCGGCTGGAAGGTTGGCTGCGTCATCACCCATACCTGCGCCACGCGCATGCTCTCGCCGACGCTCTACCCGGACCCAGGCTGGGAACGCCCCGATGTGGACCGGCTGACCGGATTCCTCGACGAGCTCGAGGACCGCCTGGACTATAAACACTGGTATTACGGTCACTTCCACCGAGACGGCAACCCGGACGAACGGCACACGGTGCTGTATGACCGGATCGTGAGGCTCGGGGAGAAACTCCTGCCGTGGGGCGCGTACTGATGGCTATCTATGTGACAGGCGACGTGCACGGCAGGGCCGAGTACGGGTCCAGCCGGTTTGCCTTCAAGAACTGGCCGCTGGGGCGCACACTGACGCGCGATGACGTGGTGATCGTGGCCGGCGACTTCGGCTTTGTCTGGGATGGATCCAACGCCGAGAAATACTGGCTCGACTGGTTCGAATCGAAGCCGTGGACCACGTGTTTCGTAGACGGCAACCATGAGAACCACCACGCCCTGGCAGAACTGCCGGTGCGGGAGTGGAGCGGCGGTCTCGTCCATGAGGTACGACCGCACGTGCTGCACCTCATGCGCGGAGGGGTATTCGACATCGCGGGAACCACGGTTCTTACCATGGGCGGAGCCGCGAGCAACGACAGGCAGTATCGCAAGGAGGGGAGGAGCTGGTGGCCCGAGGAGATGCCGAGCGAGAAAGAGACGGAACACTGCCGTTCCTCGCTCAATCGCGTGGGCTGGAAGGTCGATTGCGTTGTGACTCACGAGGCCCCTGCTGCCCTTGCTGAGGTGCTGTGCCGCGAGCATGGACGCGGGTACCGTGGGGATCAGCTGCAAACCTTCCTGGGCGAGCTCGACGGGCGGCTCGACTACCGCGCCTGGTTCTTCGGCCACTACCACGGCGACAAATGGTGCGACGCCAAGCATCGCCTGATCTACCGAGACATCGTGCCGATTGAAGATGCCGCGCTCGGTTCTAGAGACCTCCTAGAAGCGTTCTAGGAGGTCTCTAGAAATCAGCCGCCTGATAGGAGAAGCGCGGGGCTACTCGCCCTTCATCTGGGTCATGACCTCGACCTTGGCCTCGGCCACGGCCGCACGCTGCTCGGAGGCGGCAAGGCGGTCATTGAGGGCGGCGACCTCGGCCATCAGGTCGCGCTGGGCCAGGAGTGCGTCGTTCAACTCGGCTTGGGCTTTCAGCGCGACATCACGCTCGCCGCGCAGCCGCTCGATCTCATCGACCATGGCCACGGCCTCGGCATGGAGTTGGACGACCTGCCTGTCGAGCTCCCTGGCACGGGAGAGGTACCTGACGCTCGCGGCGTGGAGCTCGTTGTTCTCGAGTTCGAGGCTCGCGGTATCGAGTTCGAACTTCTCCTCTATAAAGGCAATCCGCTCATTGCAGTCGGCCTCAATCTTTTCATTCCGATCCGTCGCCTCGGCGAGCTTGCAGTTGAATTCGTCGAGCTGGGCCCTGAGCAATGCGTTCTCGGTTCTGAGGTCGCCCGTCTCGCGCAGCAGCTTCTCCCGCCACGTCGCCTCGATCCGCTCGGCGGCCTCCTCGTGGACGGACTTCACGCCGTAGATCTCCCTGATTTTTCTCTCGTCTGTCATCGTGCGACACTCCAATCAACAATGGGCATGGCTCCGCCACGCCGTACGGCTGGGAACAAATACGCGGCCGCTGTTGATTTGTAGTCGTCCTGCGATCGGTGGGTTCTAAAAAGGCGTCTCAAGTCATGCGTTCACGCAGGTTTTCGATTGGAGAAATACCGCACGCTTTCATGGTATCACGTGCCTTAAAGGCCATGAATGGACGGCCATATCGATTCGTTGAAAATGGCACCTACGACGTGCTGGTGGCAGGAGGTGAGGGCGTTAAAGATGTCGAGAATGATTATGGGAGTATTTTAGATGCAGGTATGAGAAAGGGTCGAATCGAAGTGTCTGGCCGGACGCCAATTGTCCGGGAACTGTTCCGGTTCGACCCTGCTTCATTTTACATCCGCGGCATGTTTTTGTAGACGCCTGGCGATTACCGACCTTCACGACCTCGATGACGGTTTTCCCATCCTCGATTCTTGCCAGATTGCGGTGGACATCGCTGCGCGAACGGCCGGATATCATTTGAGCCAGAATCCTCTTCTATTGAAGCGGATTCTGGCTCAGTGGTTTTTAACTCGGTTGTTTGACAGAAGCCCACGTCGATAGTCGGTCTGTGGACTTAAGATTTCGAGGGCTCCCAAGCGTTTTCGATCGCGGCGCGGTAGATTGCAGCGTAATTAAGCATCCAGCTGCCATCACCCGCTTTTTGTATAAACCCCTTATCCTTCAAAGAGGTATAGGCCCGGGAGATCGTGTTCTTACTTAGGTGGTAGCGCTCCTCAATCCATTTGCTTTTTGCGTAAAAGCCCATGGCTCGTTTGTTTTTGGAAGGATTTCCAAGCTTCCATACTAGGCCGAGGATGAGGCGCTCGGCAGCGACAGTGGTGGCACAACACGCCCAGTCGGGCACCGAAATAAAATTCGCGTTATCCATTTTCCTTCTAATCTCTCGTTGCTCAGTAACATCATCGGAAAATTTGTCGGAAATCGACGGTAGCTCGCTCATGTTTACCACCTAGTCAAGGTGGGCAGTACGACCTTCAAGCTGCTTGAAAAGTTCGTAGAACGAGCTTTCAAACATGTAATTCGAGCGATGGATCTGGATGAGCTTGCCGGACTCGCGCATGAATTTGCGCGCGGTGTTCTCGCTCCAGCCAGTGAGCTCGCGGATATCGTTAACGCGGAGCAACCGATCGCACTGAGCGGCACCAGTGGGGAAAGTCGGTGTGGACGCCTGAGTGCCAATCTTTGGAGTAGCCATGATGAGCTATCCTTTCAATGAGGGCCCTCCCTGTGCTTGTAAGACTTACCAGGTTCATAAGCACTTGGGGGGCCGGTTTTTATGACTACGTGTGTAGCCACCTGACAGCTTTAGCATGTAATAAAACTCATTAAATGTCAACCAAATAAAGCATCTACCTGCGGAAATGGTATTATAGTACCGTAATATTATGAATAAAACGATGAATGAAAAACATGCTATTTCTCGCTTCTCTGTATATAGGCGTTGATGAAGTCTTCGTAGCCTTTAACTGCTTTTATTTCTGATTGTTGAACGAGGCTTGTATACGTTTTGAGCGTGATATTGGGGTCCGCGTGGCCAAGAATACCTTGCACGCTTCTAACGTCCGATCCGTTCGCCAGCATAAAAGTGCTTACACAATGCCTGAGCTGATGCGGGCAGATGCCCTTATATAGTTTTCCGCCAGTCGAATTGTTCGGCTCATAGATTCCAAGATTGCAGCTAACTGCGAAATCGCGAAACCAATGGTTGAAGATGTAGTTTTTCATGTGACAGACAGTAGGGATCCCTTGCTCGACAGCAATATCGCTAATGATGGGAGTGCTGCCAGTCTGGGACAGCCCCAGAGAGGCCAGGAGCTCTTTTTGTATGGCTGACCATGATTGAAGACGTTCGGCCAAGGTTTCTCCAACGGGGATTTTGCGTTGGCTTTCTTGTGACTTGGGTGCCCTCAGTTCATGATCGTTGGTGTACTGCCTGTCAATTTTCAAGGTTTTATTGGCAGGGTCCCAATCGCGCCATTCGAGGCCCAGCATCTCGCCTTTTCGCATACCCGTATACACTAGTACTAGCGTGCCAACAGCTTCGGCGGTGAGCTCAATGTGTTGAAGATGTGTGCATAGGGTAGCTACTTGGTCGATTGTCAGTGATTCTCTTTTGTTGCGTGGTCTGCGAACATGAACGGTAGCGCAGGGGTTCCGGTCAATTATTCTCTTTGCGACTGCATTCGACAGAATCTGACGCAGCTTCGCATTGATTCGTACAAGCTCTGATGGTTTGTATTTTCCCGTACGACGAGCTTCGGCATATGTTTCTTCGATTAGATCGGGAGTTAGCCCCTCAATTGTCTGAAACGCACCGAATAGGTCTTCGATATGCCTGCAATCGTACGCTTCTCTTTCATAGCTCGTTGGCGCAAGCTCGGTGTCCCTATTTTCATGAAAGGCCCAGCAGTAGGACGCAAGCAAAGTGGGCTTTTTAGTTTTAGTGATCGTGCCAGAGGAGTTGATTTCAGCCAGCTTGGCCTGCATTGCAGCCTTAGCTTCTGTTTTAGTCTTGCAACGAACCGTATAAGTTGGGGATCGTTTGTAACGCCCTGTCTTAGGGTCCTTGACCCCAAGGGAAAAATAATAGCGATAGGTGTTAGGTGATCTCTTGTCTTTCCAACACGTGCCTCTTCCGCTAATGAGTGGCTGTTCTGACATCTTTGCACTCCGTTTCTTTGAATAGTTTTCAACAATTCAATGAGTGCAGTTTAGCTAAAGCTGTTAGTAATATGTTTGTAAAAGCGTAGGCGCAGCTACCGGAGGCAAAAGACACAAACTGCTATATTTATCTGCGGTTATATGATGTTCAATGATGCTTGATGAATGGTAGGGGGTAGCATTAAATCATATCTCCTAAAGCGGGTGTCGACGGTTCGAATCCGCCCGGGGGCACCAGAAGATTATAACGGCGTCGCGAGAGCGGCGCCGTTTCTGGTTTGTGGGAGCTGCCGACGGATTAGGACCGTCGACACCCGCGTCACCAATTTCCCCGCGGGGGGGGAGTTTTCGAATCAGCCCGGGGACACCAGAGATTGATCGAGCCCGGTACACCGTCACGGTACCGGGCTCTTCTGGTTCATGTCATGTCAAAAACGAAGCGCCCGCTTGCTGGGGGAGCAAGCGGGCGCCTGTGAGCGAATATGTTTGCGGCGGGAGCCGTAATGGGCGGTGGGGCGGCGACTAGTTGGTCGTACCGGAATCGTCGCCCGTGCTCGTGCCTGAACCCGAACCCGAGCCAGAAAGTGCAACCGTCAGCGTAATCGTGCTGTCGGTAGACTGCTTGCCGGTGGGGGAGACGCCCGTAACGGTGGCGTTTTCGTTGCCGCTCACGGGGTTACCGTTCTGATCGCAGAATGCGATGTTGTAGAACCCGGCGTTGTTGAGCGCGGTAACGGCGGCGGAGATGCTCTTGCCGTACAGGTTACCCGGAACGCTGGCCTTGCCGGACTTCTTGGCAATGACGACGGTAATCGTGGCGCCGGGCTTCTGCTTACCGCTGGGGTTCCAGCTGATCACGGTGCCCTCGGTAACCGAGTCGTTCTCCTGGTAGCTCGCGTCGACGCCAAAGCCTGCCATATCGAGGGCGTTGCGCGCCTGGGCCTCGGTCATGTCGGTTAGGTCGGGGACGGACGTGGTATCCGGGCCGCTCGAGACCTTGTATGAGATGGTCGTGCCCTTCGCGACTTCCTTACCGGCTTCGGTGCCCTGCTCAAAGACCTGGCCCTCATCGGCCTCGTTGGCCTCCTCGGAGGCGTTGCCCTTCAGGCCAACGCTTGCCAGCGCGGCTTCTGCCTGGTCCTTGGTCAGGCCGACCAGCCGGGGAACCTCGACCTTCTCGGAGGGCTTGGGGCCCTTGGAGATTACCAGGTTCACCTTAGTGCCCTTGGCCTTCTTGGTGTTGCCGTTGGGCGTCTGCTCGGCGACCTTGCCCTCGTCGACATCGTCGTTGTAGCTTTGGTCGATGGTGCCGACCTCGAGGCCGGCTTCCTTGATCAGCTCGACGGCAGTCTGCTGGTCCTTGCCCAGTACATCGGGAACGGTGACCTGCTCGCCGCCAAAGAGTCCTGTGGCAAAGGCCACCACGATGCCGATGACGGCAACGGCCGCCACCACGGCGGCGATGATCTTGTTCTTGTTGGATTTGGGCTTTTCGACCTCGTAGGAGCCGGTGGAGCCCGAAACCGAGCTACGGGCGGTATTCTGGCCGCTCACGCCCGAGACGGGACGCACCATGGCGCGCGTCTGATCGGAAAGCTCGCGAGTCTTGGTGGCGCCCAACTCACCGGGGGCACCGATGATGCGTGTGGGCTCCGAGATGTTTACGGCACGGCCCGACAGGTAGCTGTTGAGCACCTGACGAAGCTCGTCGGCGGTCTGGAAGCGGTTTGCCGGGTCCTTCTCCATGCACTTGAGGATGATGCGCTCAAGGTCGGCGTCGACACCGGAGTTGATCTGGCTCGGTGGAATAGGCAGCTCGTTGACCTGCTTGAGTGCGACCGAGATAGCGTCGTCACCGTCAAAGGGAACGCGGCCGGTGGCGCACTCATACATCACGACGCCCAGCGAGTAGATATCCGAGGTGGGGCCGAGGTCCTGACCACGGGTCTGCTCGGGGCTGACGTAGTGGGCGGTTCCCAGCACGTTGTTGTCTTGCGTGAGGTGGCTGTTCTTGGCGCGCGCGATGCCAAAGTCCATCACCTTGATGTTGCCGTCGGGCAGCACCATGATGTTCTGCGGCTTAATGTCGCGGTGGATGATCTCATGCTTGTGAGCGACCGAAAGCGCGGAGCTGATCTGCGAGCCGATCTGGGCGACCTTCTTGGGGTCGAGGGCGCCGTGGCTCTTGATGCCGCTCTTAAGGTCGGTACCGCGCAGGTACTCCATGACGATGTAATAGGTGTCGCCGTCCTTGCCCCAATCGTAGACGCCCACGATATAGGGGGAGGAGAGACCGGCTGCTGCCTGGGCCTCCTGCTTAAAGCGTGCGGCGAAGGTTGCGTCGCCAGCATACTGCGGTAGCATGATCTTGACGGCAACCGTGCGGTCGAGGACCTGGTCCTGTGCACGGTAGACGGTCGCCATGCCGCCTGTCCCCACCTTATCCTTGAGGAGGTATCTTCCCCCGAGGACCCTCTGTTCCATTCCTGCTCCTAACATAACTATTCGCTCAACGATGTGTGTAGTACCTACGATGTGGCCGCTGGGGCCGTGTGGCGCGTTGCCGCTAACTCTTCGGCCGCGGCGCGCCTCGGGTGTCCGATTCGATCATGGGCATCACGCTCCCTGTGCGGCGAGCGCCGCGGTCAGGACGATGCCGGCAATCTTGGCCGCCTTGACGTCGTGTTTGTCGTAATCCTCCAAGGCCACCGAGATGGCGACCGTGGGTGAATCGTAAGGTGCAAAGCCAACGAACATCGAGTTGACGTTGGTGCCGCCGGTCTCGGCCGAGCCGGTCTTGCCGGCGACCTTGACGCCGGGGACCTGGGCATCGGTGCCGGTACCGGACTGGACGACGGCGAGCATGGCCTGCTTGACCTGGTCGGCCGTGGCGGAGCTGACGGCCTGACCCAGCGAGCGGGACTGCGTGGTCTTGACCACAGTTCCGTCCGGGGCGAGTACCTGGGCTACAAAGTACGGGTCCATGACCACGCCACTGTTAGCGATGGCGGCGGCAATCACGGCGTTTTGCATGACGGTGGTCTGCGGCCCGGGCGTGTGGTCCATGCCGACAGGCTGGCCGGCGCCGGCCCAGGCGGTCTCCCACTCGGTCATGAGCGACGGGTCGGCCATGATGGAGGCCGCGGAGGTCAGGTCCTGGCCGAGCTTTTGGCCGTAGCCAAAGGCGTTGGCAAACTGCACGAGCGTGTTTGCGCCAACTTCGTTTGCCACCTGGCCAAAGACGACGTTGGAAGACACGGCAAAGGCCTGCTGCAGGCTGATGGTGCCGTAGCTCTCGTTGGCATAGTTGGTGACCGGCGCGTTGCCGATGTCCATGGAGCCGGGCGCCTGGTAGGTGCTGGTAAGGCTGGCGGTGCCGGTCTCGAGTGCCGCGGAAAGCGTAACGACCTTAAACGTGGAGCCCGGCGTGTACAGCGCATCCATGGCGCGATTGTACATAGAGCCGTCCTCGCCGCCGCCCGCCTGCAACAGGGCGTCGATGTTGGTGTTGTCGTAGGTGGGCGAGCTGGCACATGCGAGCACCGCGCCGGTACGCGGGTCGATGACCACTACAGCGCCCTTAAAGCCCTTGAGCGCCTGCTCGGCCGCCGTCTGGATACGCGAGTCAATGGTGAGCTTGGCGGTGTTGCCCGGCTGGGTCTGGCCCGCGAGCGACGCGATGGCGTTGTTCCAGCTGGAGTAATCCTTGGAGCCGGTGAGCGTGTCGTTCATGACGCTCTCGATGGCGGTGGTGCCATACTGCTGGCTCACGTAGCCAACCACGTGCGCTGCCAGGTTACCGTTGGGGTAGGAGCGTACGTAGGTGCCGTCCTCCTGCTGCAGCGACTCGGCCAGCGTCACGCCGTCGGACGTGATGATGGAGCCGCGCTGGATGTACTTGGAGCGGGCGATGGTGTGGTTGTTGGTCGGCATGTCCTGATAGTCCTTGGCCTTAATGACCTGGACATAGGTGAGGTTGCCGATAAGGATGGCGAACAGCGCCGTAAAGGCGAGCACCGCACGGGTTAGACGGTTGGCGAGCGCAACGCGGCCGAGCACACCGGATTCAGGCGTGTCGAGCAGGCGACGGCGCATGCGCGAGCCGACGGAATGGCTGCCGCTGCCGTAGGAAGACGAGGTGGCAAAGCGCGTGCCCGTCGGGGCGGCGGCAGATGCGACCTGATCATCGGTGATGGCGGCCATGGTGCCGGTGCCGGTAAGCTCGGCCTCGCGTCCGGTCGCCTCGTCACCGGCGCGCAGCAGGAGCGCGACGATGATAAAGCTTGCCAGCAGCGAGGAGCCGCCCTGGCTCATAAAGGGCAGGGTGACGCCGGTCAGCGGGATCAGGCGGGTTACGCCGCCAACGATCAAGAAGGCCTGGAAGCTGATGGCTGCCGTAAGACCGGTGGCGCTAAAGGCGGCGAGGTCGGATTTAGCGCGGGCAGCCGTGGTGAGGCCACGCACGGCAAAAAGCATAAACAGGATGAGCACGGCGCCGCCGCCCAAAAGGCCCATCTCCTCGCCGATAGCCGAAAAGATAAAGTCGGACTCGACGACGGGGATGTTGTTGGCCATGCCGTTGCCGATGCCAACACCGACCAGGCCGCCATCGGCAAGCGAGAAGAGCGACTGGACGATCTGGTAGCCCTGGCCCTGGGCGTCCTTAAACGGATCGACCCAAACCTGGAAACGCACCTGAACGTGAGACAGGAACTTGTAGGCGCCCACAGCTCCAACGGCTAAGAGCGCAAGGCCGATAACGACATACGAAAAGCGCCCCGTGGCAACGTAGAGCATCAGCAAGAAGATGGTGTAGAACAGCACGGCCGAACCCAGGTCGCGTTCGAAGACGACGACGAGCAGGCACACACCCCACACGGCAAACAGCGGCAGCAGCAGTCGCAGGCGAGGGATCTTAAAGCCCAGGATCTTGCGGTTGGAGATGGAGAGCAGCTCGCGGTTCTCGGCCAGGTACCCGGCCAGGAACAGCACGATAAAGACCTTGGCGAACTCGCCAGGCTGGATGGTAAAGCCCGCGATGCGAATCCACAGCTTGGAGCCCGAGATCGTGGTGCCGATAAAGATGGGCAGCATCAGCAGGATGATGCCGATGATGCCAAAGGTGTACTTGTAGCGCATGACCACGTCGAGGTTTTTGACCAGTGCGAGCGTTCCCACCATCAGGGCCACCGAGACAAACAGGATGATGAGCTGTGAGATGGCGAGAGCGGGGGCGAGGCGTGTCACGAACGTGATGCCGATGCCCGAAAGTATAAATACGATGGGTAGGATGGCGGGGTCGGCGCCGGGCGCCAAGATGCGCACGGCGATATGTGCCGCGGCGAAGGCGGCAAAGAGGCCGATCGGCACGGCGAGCGTCTCAAAGGAGATGGCGGCGCCCGCGGTGAGCACGTACATCGCATACAGCAGGATGACGGGGAACGCCGAGGCGATGAGCAAGAGCAGTTCGGTGTTGCGGCGACTCATAAGCGGCACTCCCTTTCTAATTCTTATCGGAGGCTTCGGCCTCGGCGGACTGTTCGGCGGTTTTCTCGGAATCTGATTCGGAGGTCGATCTCTGGTCGGTGTTGTCGCGAATCGTTTGCGCGTCGATCACCTGGCGGGTCTGCTCTTCATCGATCTGGTGGCGGTACTTGGATATCGTGTCCTGCGCATCGTCGACACTTGTTTGCGGAATGCCCGCCTTGAGGCGGTTTTGCGTGTCTTCGGGCAGGTCGGACAGCTTAATGCTGGTTTCGCTTTCGAGCCAGTGGAGCTTGAGTCCGAGCGGCTTGCCGGGCAGGCCGCGCCAGACGGCGACATTGCCCTGGTAGGTACCCAGGTAGTACGAGCCGGTGACACCCGTGTAGGCCCAGATGCCAGCTGCCAGCACAAAGACGAGGGCCAGGATGGCGGCGATAGTAATGTTGCGGCGACGCACGCGCTGCGCCTCGCGCATAACGCCATCGTCAACCAGGTCAACGACTACTACGGTCACGTTGTCGTGGCCGCCGGCGGCAAGCGCCGCGTCCACTAGATTGTCGACGCAGATTTGCGCGGTTGAGGACTGCGTGGCGATGTTCTCGATATCGCTATCGGGAATCATGCTCGAAAGGCCGTCGGAGCACAGGATCAGGCGGTCGCCTTCCTCGATATGCAGAGTGAAGTGGTCGGCATACATGGCAGGGTCCGAGCCCAGCGCACGGGTGATGACCGAACGGTTGGGGTGGACGCGAGCCTCGTCTGCCGTAATCTCGCCGGCGTCCACGAGCTCCTCCACGTAGGAGTGGTCGCGGGTCACGCGGATGAGCGTGCCCTCGTGGAGCAGGTAGGCGCGCGAGTCGCCCACGTGGGCGATGGCGAGCGTATCGTTTTCGATATAGGCGCAAGTGGCTGTGCAGCCCATGCCGGGCTTGCCCAGGCCGTTCAGGGCCGCCTCGATTACGGCGGCGTTGGCTGCCTCGACGGCTGCGGCCAGGCGTGCTGCGTCGGCGGACTGCGGGGCCGTCTTGGCAATAGTCTCGACGGCAATGGAAGAGGCTACCTCGCCGGCGGCGTGACCGCCCATGCCGTCGCATACGCAAAAGAGCGGCGACTGCACCAGGTAGGAATCCTCATTGTGCGGGCGTACGCAGCCAACGTCAGAGCGGGCGCCCCACATGAGTTGCGTGGTGGTGCCGGCATCATAGGTCGAGTCGGTCTCGATGCGCTCCTCGGTCAGGGGCTCAAAGCTCATGGTCGAGCCGGGGTCTTTGAGCTTGGTCTCAACGGCGGCAACGTCGATCTCGGCTGTGTCACCGGGAGAGACGGTGTCGGTCTCGGCGTTTGATTCGGAATCGCCGGTGTCCGGGGAGCCGGGCTCCTCGGGCGCGCGGGCGGTCGACTCGTCGTCTTGCGGGCTGACGTCTATAGGCTCGGGCGTCGCAAAGTGCGACGGCGCGGGCGTGCTTTGCGACTGGGCGGCGGGCTCGGTCACGGCATCGGACTCGCTTGCGGGCGCAGGCTGCGGGGTCTTGGGTGCAGGGCCGTCCTCGGGGGATGGCCCTGCCTCGGGCGCCGGCGTAGACGTGGGCGCAACCTCGGATGCCGGGGCTATGGGAAACGCCGGCGCGGCGGGTTCGGGTGCCGCAAACACCGCAGCGCTCTCGTTGATTGCCGCGGCGACGGGCTCTGCAAAGTGAGCCGGCGCCGAGGTTGCTTCGGGCGCTGTGGGCTGTTCCGCGGCATGTGCGCCGATGGGCGCCGCTACGGCATCCTCTTCGTCCTCGTTATCGGCGAGATCCGAAATATCATGCGTTACATGTGAAAGAGGCAGGGAGAACACGGTGTCCTCGGGTTCCACAGGTGCGGAGCCCGCCGGAGCGGCGTGGGCCGGCGCAGCTGTGGCGGCAGCCGGTGCCTCGGTCATAGTCGCGGACTTGTTCTCCTCGTCGATCATCGACGGTTCACCTTCATGACCACGTCGCCAATCTGGACTTCGTCGCCCTCGCGCAGCGTTGCGGGCTCCACCAGCTGGCGGCCGTTGACGAGCGTGCCGTTAAGCGAGTTGAGGTCCTCGATAATAAGTGCCGGGCCCTGCAGCGAAAAGCGCGCATGCGAGGCCGAGACAAACGGTTCGTTGATGCAGATGTCCGACGACGGCGAGCGGCCGACGATGACAGGACCGAGCATATCCATGTGGATGCCGCGGATGCCGCGCGGGCCCTTGTCCACATCGATCGTCCAGATGGCCGAGTCGCGGCGCTGGCCGCGAACGAGCCCCACGCCGGTCTTCATGACAACAAACAGGAAGATATAGAGCAGGACAACCAGGACGATGCGGCCTGCAAACAGGACGATATCGATGTTCATAAGCGACTATCCCCTAAATTCAAAGGTGCTCAGGCCAAACGTCAGCAGGTCGCCGTTGCGCAGCGGGCAGCGCGTGATGCGGCGGTTGTTGACGAGCGTGCCGTTGGTGGAGTTGAGGTCCTCGATCGACCAGTCCGAGCCCGTAAAGGTGAGCTGGGCATGACGGCGCGACACGTTGGGGTCGCGCAGGGCAATGTCGGAAACCGAGCGCTCGCGGCCGATGGTCACCTGCGCGGAGGTGATGCCGTGGCTCTCGCCGCTCACGACGTCGACGAGCTGGGCGAGCGGACGCTGCGGGGCGCGGGGGCTTGCCATGTTGGAGGCGATGCTGGCCGCGGCGCCAAGGCCCACGGCGGCACCGGTCGCGGCGGCTCCGCCCATACCGGCAAGCGCGTCGCGAGAGACGGTCTGCGGCACGGGAATGGGTGCCGCGGCGGGGTCGGGCACATTGGGCGCAAAGGGGTCGGCCACAGCGAGCGGATCGGGAGCGGTGGCGCGAGGCGTCGGCTGCTGCTGGGGCATGGCGGCGGGGCGCTGCTGCTGCGGGGCGGCAAACTGCTGCTGGCCGGCGCGCGGGGCGCTGGCGGCGCGGCTCGCGGCCGAGTTGTTTTGGCCCAGGCCGTTTTGGTAGGCACGCTCTTCCTCGTACAGGCGGCCGAGCGTGGGGGCATCGACGTTCTCGGCAAAGACCGAGAACTTGCCGGCGCGCAGCTGCGGATCGATCATAAAGCGCACGAGGGGCTCGCCGACAAAGACATAGCGGCGCTTTTCGGCCTGCGCCTTCACGAACTCGCGGACCTCGCGCGAAAGCTCGGGGTAGAACGGGGCGAGCATGGGATCGTCGTCGGCGGCGATCAGGATGGTATAGAGTGCCGGCGCCGTGTTGACGCCGTTGATCACCAGAGTCTGATCCTCCATGTCGCGAGCGGCCTGCTTGGCAAGCTTCTTAAAGGAGAACGGGGCACGGGTGGCACCGAAGATGCCGGCCACGTGGTCCTCGAAGATGTTCAGGAAGTTCACGAAAGATCACTCTCCGTATAGGTTCTTTGGTATCCGAGCAAATATAGGCATATCCCAACGATTATAGAGGATAGGGTTCCCGCAACCGCCGCCTTGGCGACGACCGCGGCTGCAAGGCTGGCAATTTCCATATGGTGTGCAAGACAGGACGCCGCTGCGCAGCCGATGCCGGCGACAGCGATGGCGGCGATTACGGCAAGGTTTGAGCCCTGATCGGCACGCTTGGCATGGGCGTTGAGCAGCGCAGATGACGCCGCGGCAGTTGCCGCTACCAGCACAAAGGCAGCCCAAAGGAGTGGGTCTCCCAGCGCTGCGGCAACGTTACCGAGCCCCAGCACGCCTCCGGCTGAAAGCGCGACCGTGGCCAGACGGGCAAAAAGTGCGCCCATGCCCGTTGCCGCGGCGGCGCTTGCCGGGCCAAGCCAAAATGACGCGACGCCGGCGGCGACCCCAGCTGCCAGGAAGGTGTTGCCAGTCAGACAGCCAAGCGCGAGTGCACAGGTGAGCGCGGCGCTCGCGGCAGCCTCGGTGCGTCCCCAGGCAATCCACCAGCCGGACATGGCGGCGGCAAAAATGACCGCGACAGGCAGCATCGACAAGATACCCTGCGTCTGCATGGTGGCGTTGGCCATGAGCACCAAAAAGCCTACGGCCGAGATGGCCGAGCCGATCTGCGGGGCCAGGCCGGCGGCCGCGCCAATAGCGATGGCCGCGACGACCAGGCCGGGAAGCGCCGCGACACCCGCTGTCTGCATAAGTAAAAAGCTAAAGGTTCCGCACGAAAGCGCCGAGATGCCGCGCATGGTGTAATCGCGCGCGCGGCTCCAGCGCGTACCCGCCCAGCCAAGCGCGGGGTCGACCTCGATGACTTCGTCCTCGTAGGGCAGCGACTCCATATCGTCCGATGCGTGCTCGTCATCCGAAAGTTCGCCAACCATTTGCTCCAGGCTGCGACGGCCTTCGCGCACGCTGCCCAGACCGGCAAGGAGCTGGTCGCAAAATGCCTCGATGCTGTTGGGGCGGTCCTGCGGCATGGGGGAGAGCGCGCTCATGAGCGCGGCCTCGGCTCCCGGGGGAAAGTGTGGTATCAGCTCGCTGGGATAGGTGGCGCCGCCGATGATGCGGCCGAGCGAGTCGGCGGGCGTGGCCGCCATAAAAGGAGCGCTGCCGCACAGGCCCTCGTAGATCACACAGGCGAGGGCAAAGACATCGGCGCGCTCGTCGACCGTGCCGGTCTCGATATCGAGCTGCTCGGGCGGCATGTAGCCGATGGTGCCGCCGCGTGAGCCGCCAAAGCCACCGGCGGACGACAGCCGCGCCATGCCAAAGTCGGTGAGCTTTACATTGCCCGAGTGGTCGATGAGCACGTTGGCGGGCTTAATGTCCAGGTGGAGTACGCCATTACTGTGGGCGAAGGTGAGCGCCTGGCCCAGGGCATCGGCAATGGCCGCGGCCTCGTCAAAGGTAAGTGAGTGGCCGTCCGCGCGGTGCAAAAACTCGGCCAGCGACATGCCATCGACATATTCCATAACCAGGTAGGCATAGGCTGTGTCGTGCGTAAAGTCGATAACCTGCACGATGTTGGGATGTTGAAGCATGGCGGCAGTGTGCGCCTCGCGCAGGACATCCATGATGTCGCTAGCGGGCATGCCGGCACCGTTGATAAGGGGGATGCGTTTAATGGCGACGCGGCGGCGCAGGTGCGTGTCGCGGCAGATCTCGATGGAGCCAAAACCGCCGGTCGCAAGTGTCTCGAGCGGCTGGTACCGCTTGAGCAGCTCGCGAGAGCTGGTGCCCTCCAAAGGAACGTCCGGCGAGAACCGGGCGGTATGTTGCGAGAAAAGCGGCATGGCCAACCCTCGTGCGTTTAAAGTTCGTTTGCGAGCGGCGGGCGCGGGGCCGAGCCGTTCGCGGTGGCATAGATGCTGCTAGTGTAGCACGCTCGGGCAGATGGCGAGGATAGCGGGATGCGAGGTGGCCCGATCGATTCGGCCCGTTTCGGCTCGTTTGGAAAGCGCATCTCAGTTTTCAGCCAAATTATGGGATGCGCTTTCCAAATGGGGTGGGCTGCGGAAACTGCATCCCAGAATATTGCCCTGGAACGGGATGCGCTTTCCGAACCGGCGTCCAAAAGGAAACCGCATCCCGCTTTGATGTGGGGACTGCGAACAAAAGCCGGACCGTGATCTGGCGCGGATTGGAGTTCGCCTGAATCATTGATGCTGGCTGGTGTGAGAACAGAGATAAACGAGCGGCTCGAGCGATATAATGACACGCTATGGAGGCCATATGCTCTTTTCCCGCCGTTCTGCTACATTTGCCTGCGCCATTGCGCTTGTCGTAATGGCGGTCACCCCTTATCACCGGTTTTCATCTTCAATCGGCCTAGCGTCAGGTGCAATGACCTGGCTCGTTATCCTGGGCGCATGCCTCGCGGCGTTTGTTCATGGTGCTGCGCTATGCAAGGGGGGAATGAGAAGGCCGAGGCATCTCGGTGCCATCGGTGTTTTCCTTGGTGTTATTGCAACGGTTCCCGAATGGGCCGACCTGGCTTTCTATGCTCGCGGAGACTCTATTCCAATCGTGTTTGCACCGATTTGGTTGTTACATGGCGTTTCGTGTGTCTCGTGCTTTGTTGGGTCGCTGCTTCTCTCATATGTTATTTGGGGCACGGCGGACTCTCCTTTGACGCAGAGGTCGACACGGACTGACGAAAGGGAAACTCGTCACCCGCAGGACGCGATTTTTACAGAAACAATAGCCGTCATGTCTTGCCTGCTGTTTTGCTGTCGAGTTTCATGGAGAGTCGTTCCCGAGCCATGGGGGATGCCCCCTGTAACGGCCGCGTCAATTGGCCTTGCGCTTTTAATTCCGTTGGTCTATCTCGCATTGACTGTGGCCCCGCCGTTTTGCCGCCCTCGTGCCTTTGGCCATGGGCGGCGCGACGTGTTTGCCTGTTCTGTGCTCGTAGCAGTTCCTATTGGTCTTATTCCGGCTGTTGAGGCGGCATACTTCGCAAGCGATGCCGTGGTCATTGCATTGCTGGCGATGGGGTCCGTTATCGCTGCTGCCTTCGTATGCATGTTGCTAAGGGGGAAACGGGACAACAATTCGGATATCGCCTGTGCGTCCGACACATTCGATGCGGGGGTGTTTTCCCCTGCCCTGTCGCCTAGAGAAGAGCAGTTTGTTCGACTGCTGCTCAAAGGGAAAACGCCGGCGGAAATTGCCAAGGAGACGGATACGAAGCCATCGACGGTGAGAACAACGCTTCACCGAGCATACGGGAAGGCGTCGGTTGCGGGCTCACGCGAGCTCGTGGCGCTGTTTGCGGGTGAGGGCGATACTGTAGGGCATGAGCTACCGCAGCGGCATGCTGACGATATAGTGGCATCAGCTCGAACGCGCCGGCTGTTTCGATACCTGCTCACATTATTCTTTATCCTCCTTGCGGCGGGGCCCTTGGTAATGGCGGATAGCGATTGGGGGTCCGGTGTTTCGCGGGCTGTCGCCTTTTCCCTCTTAAGCTACGCATTGGGTCTCGGACTGCTTCTGTCGCTACGCTACGCGGGTGGAAAAGCGAATCGTGGCGCTGCGCTGGATAGAGCGGGTGAAGCGATTTGGCTCGGAAGCCCGTACGTATGGGCGGTGCTATCTGCTGTGGAATGGTCTTTTATCTATATCGCGGCATTGATGTGCATACGCGTTCCGTTGATGGCTGTGCCGGTCCTGTTTTGCGGCGTGGCGTCTACGGCTTCGCTCGCTGTTGGGCTGCGTCCGTTTAAGGTGCATGCCCATGCTCGGGCTATCGTGCCGTTGGTGTCAATGGGCATGGTTGCCTTAATCTATGCGGTCACTAGGGGGCGAATCCACGGGCTTGCGGTGCTGACGGGGATGTTGCTCACATATAAGGTGCTGCGAAGCTGTCCGCAGCGCAAAATGCTTGGGATATGGATGCTTTGCTTCGGGGCGACGGCTCCTGTTTGGGCTGTCTTGCTCAATATGGTGCAGGATCTGACGGTTTTCGAGCCGTTGTTCCTCGCGTCGTTGTTGGGGCAAAGTTCGGCTGTCAATGTCGTCGTGGCAACGGTGATTGTTTGCTGGTCTGTGCCCATGTTCGTTACGCACATCGCGCTCGCCCGCTCGGTTGAGGACGAGAAGGCCGTCTTGGAGTACCGGGCGAACGGGTCCACCGAAACGGCCCGCGTGCGCCAGCTGGCCCTGCTTACGTCGCGCTCCCTTTCTGATGTTCAGTCGCAAATTTTGCTGATGACGGCAGAGGGGGCAACGACAAAGGCCATTGCGGAGGATGTCGGTTACGCTGCATCTACGGTGCAAGCGCTGCGGTCTGCATCTTACCGCCAGTTGAAGATCAAGAATAAGGCGGAGCTAATTTTATTGTTATCGCAGGTAAATAACGTGTAAACGCCTGAGCAATCAACTCAATAGCGGGTGTTTACAGACATCTTTCTCTATTCATGCGAAGGTTGCCGTGCGTCGACGCATTGTTAACCGCTTTTGATTGGAGAAGGCCATGATTAAGCCAAGGAGCGCTATTGCTCGAATCGGAGTCGGCTTGGTGATTGCAGCTGGTCTGTCCCTAGGGGTTCCCGCTGCATCGTTTGCACAAGAGGAGTTTGACACCTCTCAGGTTTCCAGCATTACTCAAAACGCCGATACGGGAATTACGACCTGTACGAACAATGCCGATAAGGCATTTAGTTTTCAATGTGCCGGGACGAGTGCAACTGGCTACCGTCAAAAGGATGATTCCTCATCGCTCTATCTGGATATCCAGGGCCATACGGGAAATCCGCTTCGGTTATATACAGACGGTGCGTATAACACAAGCGGTAGCGGCAGCATGAATTGTACTCAGGGAACGTATCGTTCGAATCACAAGGGACAGTGGGAAATGTATAACCTCGTCCGTGAGAACGGGCGATCTGCGGCGCGACTGACTGCATGGGCGGAGTCTGGCTACGGCACTGTTATTGGCGTATGGAGCCCCGACTGCGTCGGGCATTTCCACAAGCTTCCCGCATAGTTGTTTGAAATGGCTCCCTTCCGGCTTTCTGGGTCGGAAGGGGGAGGAGGACGTATGAACCAAAAGCTCGCAAGATACGAACTGTCGAAAACGATTAGACGTCCAGCTTTTATCCTTGCTCTCTTGATTGCGGTCGCAGTTGCAATAGCTGCCGCGCTGGAGCCGTGGGCAAATTTGGAAAAAGAGCGCCACAACCTTCTTTCTTTTGGTTACGGCGTTGGCGTGCAAGCCGAAAATTATCTCGGTCAAACACGTGAAAGCAGCTTCGGTAACTGGATTGTTGTGAGCGCGAACGCGCCACTGTCTGCGTCGGTGTTTTTCTATGCACTGCCCCTGCTTGCAATGTTGGCTGGATCTTGGTCGTGTCTCTTTGAGCGTTTGAGTGGTTATGACATGCAGATATGCACGCGCGTTTCCAGAAAGGCGTACGTGAACGTAAAGATGCTGTCTGCTTTCCTCTCCGCGTTTACAGTGACTGCCATTCCTCTGCTCGTCAATTTCCTGATCGTCTCGATGCTTTTTCCTGCGTATCTTCCTCGGGTCGATGAGTCGACTTACGTAGGACTTTACCTGCATAGCTACTTCTCCGGTCTATTTTATTCGCATCCTTTGTCATATGTGCTCGCATACACGCTGTTCGATGCTGTCACGCTCGGGACTTTATCCATGGCTGTAACTGGCTTCTCAATTTTGTTTCGTAGCAGAATCAAAGCGATAATTGTCCCGTATCTGCTAATGGTTGCGTGGCATTTTGCAAATGGCTGGATCTTCGGCGTAATGGCTTGTGTGGGGTTTAACTGCAATATCCTCAACAGCATCAGGTCGGAATCGCTGAATAACTGGCCAGACATTCGAGCCGGTTTTGCGGAAATCATATTATTGACCCTTGCTTCGTTGGCTTTTTCTGGGGCGTGGAAAAGACGCGAGGTGGTCTGATGCTGTTTAGGCTGGTCGCCGCGGACCTGAGGACCGTTTTGAAGAAGAACATCATCACTTTTATTGCAATTGCGGCAGTGACCGTTGCGAACTTGGTGTACGCCTACGGATTGTCTTCTGTGTATGGGGTTAGAACGGATACCTTGGGGTTTGCGGATAATCTTGCGCTCGTGTTTGCCGGATCTGCTCCGTTTGAGCCTAGGCCCGGGGTCATGTTTGTGCCTCCGCTAGGATGGCTATTTCTCATTCTGCTTATTCTCTATACAACACTCGACTATCCGACCGAATCGTTGCACGGGTTTGGTTTGCAAGCGCTTGTTCGATGCCGGGCAAGAACCCTTTGGTGGGTCTCGCGTTTTATCTTGGTGGCGGCAGTAACGGCATTTTCACTGCTCGTGGTGGTTTGCTCTGTTGTGATTTGGAGCTTGGTGGTGAGCTCCTCGTTCAGCGCGGTCATTCATGGTGAGTCGCTTCAACTGGCTAATTTGGCGCCGTGGTTTCTCAAAGCTGCCGAGGCAGATGCGCTGCCGTTTTTCATAGGTCTCTTATTTGCTTTTGAGGCGCTTGCGTTTGCGCAGGCAGCGGTTGGGTTTGTGCTTGGGTCGTCAGTCTCGTTTGTGGTTTTAATGAGCTACCTGATCTGCTCGGCATATGCACGACATTGGGCGCTATTGGGTAACGCCTTGATGCTGTTGCGCTGGGGTGGAATTGTCAAAGAGGGAATCGCGGCGGGCTCGAGTGTCTTGTCATCAATTGGGCTTATGTCGTTATGCCTATCGTTGGGTGGACTGTGGTTTCGAAGGGCCGACCTTATAGAAAAGGGGGACAAGATATGAGTGTGATCGTAAGGGGCGTATCGAAGCGCATGGGTAAAAACGATGTCCTGCGCAACGTGTCCATCGAGGTTGACCCTGGGACTGTGGTCGGGCTTCAGGGGATAAACGGTTCGGGTAAGACCATGCTCATGCGAGCGGTTTGCGGGTTGATCAAGCCTACCGAAGGCGAAATCTCTATCGATGGCCAAAGGCTTGGGGCGGACATCTCGTTCCCGCCGAGTCTGGGGATGTTGATCGAGGCGCCTTCCTTTTTGGGATATCTGTCTGGCTACGACAATCTGAAGCTCATCGCTCAGATCAAGGGCGTTGCCACCCCCGAGGACATTCGCTCTGCCCTGCGGCTCGTGGGGCTCGATGCAGACGAAAAAAAGAAGTTCCGAGCATACTCGCTTGGGATGAAGCAGCGTCTGGGGATAGCTGCGGCAATTATGGAGAAGCCGAAGCTGCTTGTTCTCGATGAGCCAACGAATGCCCTCGACGAAGCGGGCGTTGAAATGCTCAAGCGCGTTGTGGCGATGGCGGCATCAACGGGTCGTGAGGTCCTTCTGTCCAGCCATGACGGAGAGGTGCTCGAGGAACTGGCCGATCGGGTTTACTGCATGCGCGACGGTGCCGTTGTGAAAGTTCGGGAAAGGTCGTGAGCGCGATGAAGAAGACCCTGTGGACGAGAAGATCGGCGCTCGCGCTTTTTTGCTGTGCTGCTGCCGGCCTTGCGGGCATGAGGGTGAGCGTCGTTAACGGGAACCGGACGGTCATTCCTGAGAAATATTACGCGGAGGGCGAATGGCTCTCGATGGATGGAGCGTTTCTGGGGTCGAAGGATGTGGTGACTGATGGGTATTCGTTTTGCATAGACGGGGCAGAGTTGCTCACGCCGCGCGAGTATCTCAAACGAGCACATGACGATTATTCAAAATATGGCACCGTGGATACGAAAACGAGACTGAAGGATGCCGACATCACGTGCGTTATCGCCGTAAAGATGCGTGTCAGAAATAGGGATAATATCGACGGTGGAATCAAAGCGTATGTTTGGCATCTGGTTCCGGAGTCTGCGCCAAACTATGATTTTGTAGTCAATACCGATCTGATAACGCAAGCCATGCCGGTCCTTGGCGGCTCTGCTGCGTTTGCCGTGGAGGTTGGGGCAGAAAACGAGTTGCTCGTCCCATTTATGATGCAGAGCACCAACGACTATTTCGAAGGTTACGAGACCGTCCGTTTTGAGAAAGCATTTCCCGGGACTTACACGATGAAGATGACCGATCTGCCGGAGCGGAGGCTCTTAAGGTTTGAAGTGAAATAGCTCGAGAGCAAGGCAAAACGGGTCCATTGGCGGTACGCGCGCCCGATTCCAGGCGCCCCGGCCCGGAATCGGGCGCGGGACGAGGCGCCTTCGGTGTCGGCCGGCCTACCGCTTCTTCTTGCTCTTCTTCTGCTTGCGCTGCTTGCCCTTGGTCTCCTGGGGCTTGTCGCCCTGTTTTGCTTCGGCAGCGGCCTTTTCTGCCTTCATCTTCTTGCGTTTGGTCTCGATGCGGAGTTTTTTGTTGATGCGCGCCTTAAGGAAGGGACCGAACTGCTCGGCATCGCCGCGGACAAAGGTGTCCTTAGGGATCGTCACGCCCTGGTCGGCGAACATGGCCACAAAGATGCGCTCGCCGTCGAGCACGTGGTCGAGCTTTTCAAACGGGAAGAACTGCGACTTGCCGCTCGTGCCCCAAACCATCAGGCCGTCCTCGTTGGCGGCGACGCGGCGATAGCGGCCACCCATGGACTCGTCGGCCTCAACGGCGTCGATAAAGTCGCGGGCGAGGGTGTGGTGCAGGTTTTTGCTCCACCAGGCCAAAAAGGCGCCGAATACGATCAAGACGACGCCAAACTTGATCCAGTTGCCGCCGGCCACCAGCATGCCGATGCCGATGAGCGCGGCAATTGCCGCGGCGACATACAGCGAGCCGCGACGCCTGGGCGAGGCGACCAGGCGGGCGAAGTCGGTGACGAGGTCGTTTTCGTATTGGTACTCGTTGAGGTACAGGATGCCGTCGTCGGCTGCGGCCTGCTCCTCGAGCGCGACCTCGACCTGGTCGGCTGCTTCGGAGGGAACGAGGTTGCTCTCTGCGTCTGCCATGCTCTTTGGACTCCTATCGCGGCGGGCTCGCCGTACGGGTTATTATGGAATGCAGTATGCCGTGCGACCGCATGGCCGCCGCGGCAACAAGACTCAGTATACCCGGGGGAGCACCCATGGAATCGTTGTACCGAAAGTATCGCCCGCTCACCTTTGACTCCGTGGTGGGCCAGCAGCATATCGTCTCGACGCTCGAGCACGCCATCACCGAGGGGCGCCTGTCCCACGCCTACCTGTTCTGCGGACCGCGCGGCACGGGCAAGACCACCATGGCGCGCATTCTGGCCAAGGCGCTGCTGTGCCGCAATGCCGAGGCGGCGCGCGCCGAGGGTGCAAGCGGCTGCATGCCCGACGGTACTTGCGAGGAGTGCGAGCTCATTGCCGAGGGTAACCACCCCGATGTCTACGAGCTCGATGCCGCCTCCCGCACGGGCGTGGACAATGTGCGCGAGGAAATCATCAACTCCGTCAACTTTGCCCCGGTGCGCGGCAAGTACAAGATCTATATCATCGACGAGGTCCACATGCTCACGACGGCGGCGTTCAACGCGCTGCTCAAGACGCTCGAGGAGCCGCCGGCACACGTGATCTTTGTGCTGTGCACCACCGACCCGCAAAAGATTCTGGAGACCATCCTCTCGCGCTGCCAGCGTTTCGATTTCCATCGCATCGGCAACGAGGATATCGAGCGTCGCCTGGCATACGTGTGCGAGCAGGAGGGCTTCGATTACGACGATGAGGCGCTGGCTATCGTGGCGCGCCATGCCAAGGGCGGTATGCGCGACGCGTTGTCCACGCTGGAGCAGCTGAGCGTCTTTGGCAACGGTTCTGTGCATGCGGACGACGCCCGCTCGCTTTTAGGCGAGGTTTCGGACCAGATTCTGGGCGAGTTTTCCCGCGCCATTGCCGATCGCGATGTTGCCGAGCTCTATGGACTGATCCGTGCGCAGGTCGAGGAAGGAAACGACCTGCTGGAGCTGACGCGCGACCTGGTGGCGCATGTGCGTGACGTGTACGTTGCCTGCGTTGCCGGTGCCCGTGCCGAGCTGTTTGAGGGCGGCTCCGAGCAGGCCGAGGCGCTTGCTGCCGAGGCCGCTGCCTTTGGCGAGCATCCTGCCGACCGCCTGGCCCGTGTGCTGACGGTGCTCGACGATGCCGCACTGGAGATGAGGGGCGCGAGCGACGTGCGCCTGGTGCTCGAGATCGCCTGCACGCGCCTGGCACGTCCCGAGGCCGATTTAACGATTGAGGCATTGGCCGAGCGCGTGGCCCGCTTGGAGGCCATGGTTGCCAACGGCGCCGTGCCGGCGAGCGTGGCTGCTGCTCAGGCCGCCGCGCCTGCAGCATCCGTACCCGCTGCTGCCCAACAGCCGACGCTAATTTCGGGCGCTCGTGCTGCCGCTCCGGCGGCATCCGCTGCCCCCGCTGCTACGTCCGCGCGCCAGGGCGGTATGCCTTGGGACCGTGGTGCTGCTGTTCCGGCTGCCCAGCCTGCGTCCCGTTCTGCGTCCGTGTCAGCTTCCAAGCCTGCAGCGCCTGCACCTCAGCCTGCGCCGACTCCGACGCCTCAGCCCGTTGCGGCTCCCGCGCCTGCCACCGCTCCGGCACCTAAGCCCCAGTCCAACAATGCCGCCCAGGTTGCCGCCGCCGGTACTGCCGAGACGCCCGCGGTCGAGGATGCCGGAGAGCTGCAGCGCAAATGGGCCGAGGTTGTCGAGCGTGTCAAGGCGCGTCAGGCTTCCTACGCGGGGCTTTTGCTCAATGCCCGCGCCACGGCTGACGACGGCTCCAGGCTCACGGTCTCGTTCCCCGCGGGCTCGACCTTTGCCATCAAGATGCTTGGACGCGCCGACACGCAGTCGGTGGTCCTGCCGACAGTCAGTGCGGTCTTCGGTCGTCGTACCGTCGACTATGTCCTGGATGGGGGTGGCACGCCGGCTCCTCAACATGAGGAGCATTCTCCATCTGCACGGGCTGCGGTATCTGCGGACCCGCAACCCGTGTCCTCGGCGGCCCCTGCATCCTCGAGCGCCAGCGCGACGCAGCCAAAAGCAGCACCGATAGCGGCGCCGACCCCGTCGGCGCCTAAGCCCGTCATGGCCAAACCGGCTGCTCCGACACCCGCGCCCAAGCCTGCCTCGCCCGCGCCCAAGTCGTCTGACCTGGGCAAAGCCCCCTGGCTGCGCTCCGACAACCCCGCCGGCGCTCCTGCCACGGGCAAGCTCCCGACCGAGCCCGCGCCCCGAGCGCCCGAGCGCGCGTCCGCTCCCAAGGCTCAGCCCGCCGCGCCGTCTGCGCCATGGGAATCCGAGCAGGTTCCCTACGACGATGCCATGGTTGGCGGTTTTGTTGCCGATGCTGGTGGGGACGATCTGCCTCCGTTCGACGTGCCGGGTGCGGCGTCCGCGCCCAAGTCCGCTGCAACTGCCCCCAAAGAGGAGGACGCTCCTGCAGCTCCCTGGGAGTCCAACTCCGGTGCGGGCGGCCCCTTCGGCCATCAGGGTGCAGCCCCGAGCATCCCGCAGACCGAGGACGAGGCCAAAGCCCTCATCCGCAGCGTCTTCGGCCAGTCCACCATCTTCAAGCCGGTGGAGTAGCTGTACGGGCGGGTATACTGCTCAGGAAGAGACTTCTTTGAACGGAGCGAGCTTATGATGTGGGAATATGTCCGCCTCGAGGACGATACGCAAGTTTCGTATTCCGAAGTCCGTGAGGACAACACGGTGAAGGTCGTTGTGGAGCGCCCACGCGATTGGGGCTTTGACACGGCGGAGTGTATCTTACCGGCATTTAATTGGGTGTCGCACGAGGGATTTAGCGAAGCGGACCTCAAAGAGCTCGATGATTTTGTGCGTAACAACGCCCCGCTCATCTTGCGTTTTGCTTACGAAGGCGGACGAGCCTATGCCTAGTCTTTTCCGACTCGGTCATACATTACTTTCTTTTGTCCGGGCGCATCTGTATTTCGGACATGTGTAGTGTGGTGCCGCGTATATCGCATTCGAGCAGACAGGCGCGTGACGGTCGGCCTAGGATGCTGAGGTCGATACGATACGTCGCATGGCTGTCCGTGTGCTCGACTTGTTCGGAGCTGACGCTTGCTCCGATTGCCGAATAGTCGCCCAGTTCGGCATCGACAATCTTGGAGTCCTTTATCTTGACCTTGAACTCTTGGTAGAGGGACGGGCTGTTGTAGTAAATGGTTCGGGTTCCGTCGGCGCACTCATCGGTCGTCTCCCATTTGACGACGGGCTGGTCCGAGCCGGCTACCAGCAGTTCTGCTCCAAAGGCTATGGCATGGGTGATGATAACCAGTAATACCCAGCCGGCAAAGAGATAGAGAGCCAAATATGCAACGGGGTGTTTTGAGCGGATGTTTTGGAGTACGGCTGGGACATTCACGAGGGCACCTCCAAATTGTCATCTATGACAATCAAATTATACCCCGCCGCCATGCGCACCGCCTCGAGCAGCGGCTTGGCATTTAGCCGTGCGGATAAATTGTCTGATTCCTGCTCAACTAGATTTAGCTTGAGATATTATGCAAGTGTGAATTATTCAACATTGCATAATTCGGGAGTGCATAATGTTTGTCGGACGCGAAGCAGAGCTTGCAAAACTCGAATCCCTTTATGAGCAGCGTTCATTTCAGATGGCCGTCGTGTACGGTCGTCGGCGCGTGGGAAAGACGACGCTGATTAACGAGTTCTGCCGCGGCAAAAGGACGCTCTCGTTTACCGCTCTCGAGCAAAGCGACGCCGACAACCTTGCGGATTTTAATCGCGCTATCGCCAGCTTTTTCAATCTCCCTACATCGATTGGCGGGTTCTCATCCTGGACTGATGCGCTGTCCTTCATCGCCGACCGGGCACGCACCGAGCGGTTTGTCTTTGTATTTGACGAGTTTCCCTATGCGGCGATGCGCAACGAGGCACTGCCCTCGATTTTCCAGGTCGCCATCGACCGGGCCTTCAGGGAAACGAACGCATTTCTCATTCTTTGCGGCAGCAATCAGGGTTTTATGGAAAGCAATGTGCTGGGACGCAAAAGCCCCCTGTTTGGCCGGCGCACGGCCCAAATCAAGGTGCGCGATCTTGGATTTAGAGATGCAGCCAAGATGCTTCCGGGCCTGAGCGCTCATGAGGCTTTTACATTCTACGGCTGTTTTGGCGGCGTCCCGTACTATCTGCAGCAGCTGGATTCGAGCATGGGACTCAAGGAGAATCTGGCCCGGCTTTACTTCGATCCCATGGGGTTTCTCTATGGCGAGCCCGAGGGCTTGATTCGTCAGGAGTTTCAGGAGCCGGCAATGTATAACTCGATTTTGCGGGCTGTGGCTGCCGGTGCAAACCGCGCAAAGCAGATCGCAGATCGCGCGGGCGTTGCCCAGACAACGCTGCCCCGCTATCTCAAGGCGCTGGAATCGGTGGGAATTATCGAAAAGGTCGTTCCGTTTGGCGAGAGCGTCGAAACCAGCAAGCGCGGAATCTACCGGCTTTCCGAGCCGTGCTATGCGTTTTGGTTCCGGTTCGTCATGCCATATTCGTCCGATATCGAGGCCGGTTTGGGCCGGGCAGTTGTCAACGCGATTCCAGAAGAGCAGCTGAACGAATACCTGGGTCATCGGTTCGAGGCGTTGTGTGCCGAGTGGCTGGTTGAGCAGGCGAAACAGGGCAAGTTGCCAATTCCGGCAACGGCGGTGTCGTCGTGGTGGGGAACGAATCCCGACAAACGGGCTCAGGATGACATCGATGTTTTAGCTGCCGATCGGGTGTCAAAGCGCCTGGTGATCGGGGAATGCAAATACAGGGGGTCGTTTGACGAGTCGGCAGAGATTAACGATCTCGAAAGCAAGCGAGGCTTGGTAAAAGGTTTCACCGCCTCTCATTTCATGTTGTTTTGCAAGCATGACGTGAGCGCCGCGACAAAAAAGAAGCTCGCCGCACGCGAAGATTGGCAAATCGTCACGCTCAAGGACATGTATATCGACTGAGGTAGCGTGGCCATCCCGCTTGCTGGCCTCGCGCCGTGGTACGATTTTTGAGTTTGAAAGTCCCGCCGCGCTCCGGCTGCCCTTGCAGCTCGGCGTGCGGCCGCACGTAAAGGAGCCATCATGGCCGGTATGAACATGCAGCAGATGATGAAGCAGGCCCGCAAGATGCAGGAGCAGCTTGCCGCCGCGCAGGAGAACCTCAAGTCCCAGACCGTCGACGCCTCTGCCGGCGGCGGCATGGTCAAGGTGACCGTCAACGGCGAGATGGAGCTCGTCAACCTCACCATCGATCCCGATGCCCTCGATCCCGAGGACGTCGATATGCTGCAGGACATGATCATGGCTGCTGTCAACGAGGCCGTTCGCGGCGTCAACGAGCTCGCCAACAAGCAGATGGGCGCCATCACCGGCGGCCTCAACATCCCGGGCATGCCGTTCTAAGACGCGCATATATATGAGTGCCAACCATAGTCTGCAAAAGCTGCTCGATGAGCTGGGTCGTCTACCGGGCATTGGTCCCAAGTCGGCCCAGCGCATCGCCTATTACCTGCTCGAGGCCGATGCCGAGGAGGCCCGCCGCCTGGCCGAGGCCATCCTGGAGGTCAAGCAGGAGGTTCACTTTTGTAGCCGTTGCTTTAACTACGCCACGGCCGACGAGTGCTCCATCTGCCAGGACCCGATGCGCGATACCACTCGCATTTGCGTGGTGGGCGAGCCGCGCGACGTCCAGGCAATCGAACGCACGGGCAGCTACCATGGCCTGTACCATGTGCTGGGCGGCGTGATCAGCCCCATGGACAAGATCGGTCCCGAGCAGCTGCATATCCGCGAACTGCTGGCGCGCCTGGGCCACGAGGACATCCACGAGATCATTATCGCCACCAACCCCAACATTGAGGGCGAGACCACGGCGAGCTACCTTGCTCGCACCATCAAGCCATTGGGCGTTGAGGTATCGCGTCTTGCGAGCGGCCTGCCCGTGGGCGGCGACTTGGAGTATGCCGACGAGCTTACGCTTGGCCGCGCTATCGAGGCCCGCCGCGCGATCTAAGCGGCGTCAGCTTCGCGGCGTGTCCCGTCGGCCTGCCGCACGGGGCACTCATAATTGGGTGCGCGTTCATTTATTTGTTGTGCAACAAACCTGCTTTTCATCCGCTTATCGCGTGGATGGGTCCGCTCGCACCTCGTATTTGCCCATTCGTTGCGCAACCTTTTGGGTTCGCTGATACACTCAACTGTGGATATGAAAGAATGCGCCGCTTTTAAGCGGCGTGTTTTTGTTGGAGGAGAACGCATGCGGCCCGGGGGCACTCAGACAAAGCATGGCGCCGCGGTGCGCATGCGACGCCGGCTGGGCCTGGCGCCTCGGGCGTGTGTGCTGCTGTCTTGCTCGCTCGTGCTGGCCATAGCCGGTGTTTCGGCTTATGGCGTGACGGTGCCATCCATGGTGCAGGCGCATGCTGCGCGCGATCTGCATATTGGGCGCAAGGCCAAAAGCGACTTGGGAACGACAACTGGATATGCGTGGGCGAGCGTGGTCTCGCACGTTGTGTTCGGTGGCGACGATGCGGACAGTCCCGAAACATCGGACAACGAGATCACGCTGGCAAACGGCAAGACCATCGTGCTCACCAACACCAAGGTCATTACGAAGCTTTCCAACAACAGCGTGGCATCTATCGTTAACAAGGCGGAGCAGCAGAAGGAACAGGGTACGCAGCAGGCGGGTAAACCCGGCGGCTCGGATGGGTCCGGTTCTGGCACCGGTTCGTCGGGCTCGGACGGCGGTTCCGGTTCGGGCTCCGCTTCTGGCGGCGGATCTTCGAGTGGTGGCTCGACGGACGGCGGTGCCGGCGGCGATACGGGCTCGGGTGGTCTCTCGGCTGCCGAGGAGGAGAGTATCCACAGTTGGCTCGTGACCAAATACAACATGCTCGATGGCTATGTCGCCCGCGCCAATAGCGTGGTGTCGACCTATAACGCCACGGGCGACACCGGACCGTGCGACAGCCTGGTCAATGACATGTTTGTTATCCGTGCCGAGTTTGGCCGGCAGACGTTTCCTCCCCAGTCAAAGTGGTATCGACAATTCGCCAACCTTTGGGGCTGCTACACAAACCTGTGTCAATGGGTCGGACATTACGGCGACGATAACGTCGCGCTCAACAACTTCAATAACAATGTGGCGGCGATCGCTCTATGATGACCAATCTTGTTTCCGCCACAAGCCAATCGCTTGCCCACGATCCCATGGTGGGCCTGCGCCTGGCGCGCGTCGATGGGTTTGAGCCGGCCGTCGCCCTGGGCACGGACGAGCTTCCCGCCTACCTGCGCCGTTTTACGATGCTGTTTGCCGATGACGCCACCATGCGCCGCGGCGGTATCGGCCGCGTGACGCGTGCCGTCAACGCGCAGGGCGAGGCCGTGGCGCTCAAGCAGCTCATCTTGCCAACGCGCGACGAATTTGATGACGATGTCGCCCACGAGGCTCTGGTCACCAAGTTCAAGGCGGCGTTTCGCGAGGAATATGAATGCCATCGTGCCCTTTCGGGCCTTAAGGGCTTTCCCCGCTTGTACGGGTGGGGCGAGGTCGACGGCGTGCCCGCGATTGTCATGGAGTGGGTCGAGGGCGAGACGCTCGCTCGCCTGCGCTCGCGCCTTGCCGTGGACGATGCCGGGCGTCTGTCGCCGCTCGTGGCGGCGCGCCTGGGTCGCGACCTGTTCGATCTGCTCTGCCGCATGGGCTTGGTAGGCGAGGGGTTCGTCCATCGCGATATCTCGCCCGCTAATATTATGGTGCGCACGGCGCGCCTGCCGCTCGACCGACAGCTTGCCGAAGGCACCTTCGACCTGTGCTTGATCGACTTTGGCTCGTCGCTGGCGCTCGAGCCCGCCTCTGCGGTGGCCGGCGCCGGCGGCAAGGCGTCGTTTACCGAGCGCTATGCCACGTTGCGCCGCGCGACGGTGGCCTACGCCCCGCCCGAGATGCTCACCGACGATATTCCCGACCTGCGCATGCTTCGCATGTCGCCGGCGATCGATGTCTATGCAGCGGCGAGTACGGTCTACGAGCTCATCGCCGGTGTCGCGCCGTACGAAGTAGCGCCGGGTGCGTCGGGTACTTCGGGCTCGCGCAAAAAGACTCGCGATATCGCCAGCCCTTATCGCCTCAAGATGGATACGCTGCCCGATTATCCCGTCGGTGCCCACGCGCCCGGCTGCGACTTGACGCAACTGCTGCGACGCGAGCCCGATGTGGCACTTGCCGCGGCCGAACAGGCTCAGCAGCTGGGGCTCGATCCAAATTCCGAGGATCTGCGCGATGCGCTGGCGTTTGTCGATGCTCAGCTGTTCGATGTGGTGATGGCCTGCCTGTCCTGCCATCAGGAAGATCGTCCCGAGCCGGCTGCGGTGGAGGCGGCGCTCTCGGCATTTTGCGACCACTATGCGCAAAATGTCGCCCGCTCGCTTCGCGCCGAGCCGCTCATGCCGTGCCCGATGGAGGTATCGGGGCACACGGCCCGGCGCGCGGCGATGGTTGGTGCGACGGCGGTATGCGGCGTGCTTTGGGCTGTGGTTGTGGTATCAGCGGCGCTGTTGGCGTCGGGCGCCCATGTGACGCTCATCGTGGGACCGCTTATGTGGTCCGGGAAGCTGCCAGCCATTATCGCCGCGCTGGCGTTGGCGCTGCCGGGCATGGTGGGCATTGCCGCCGGAGCCTTGGCGCGCAATCGCCGCGCGGGGTTCCTGCAGGGCGTGTTGGCCCTTTCCGCCTGCGAGGTCCCGGCTCTGGCTGCACTCGCATGTACCGTGTTTTCCCAGCATGCCGTGGCGGATGGCCTGGTGGCCGCCATAATTGCAACCTATGCGCTCACGTGGTTTTTGCTGGCGATGGGGTTTGCCTTTGAGCTTCCCGTCGTGTCAGCGCGACGTGTGAAAATTCCCATGGCGACGCCGCTTGCCGGCGGAGCCGCGGCTGCCCGCGCCTTTGGCGGGCCGGCCGAAGTATCCGACACTATCTCTGCGACCAAGGAGGGCTAAGCCATGGCTTCTCAAGCCGAGCTCACCCCGTGCGGGGCAATGTTTGACATCTTTAAGCGCGCAGCGCACCTGAGCCATATCGAACTGTGCGGCCTGGTGCTCTCGAGCCGCCCGCTCGCCGACGGCCGTAGTCCGCAGAGCCGTGCCGCCGATCGCTCCTGGGTTTCGCGCTTTATCGTGCGCGCGCCGGTCGGCACGCTGCAGGAACGTTATTTTGCCGATTACGGTACCTCGGCCGCGCGCATTATGTCGCAGCTGGCCCTGCGCCGTCGCAATCCCATGGACGCCGCGGCCGTGACCAATATGGTGTGCGGCCCGGCTGGCGAGCCCATGGTGCGGGCACTCGAGGAATGCCATCAGGACACGAATCTCTATCGCAATGCGCTCGAGCGCCTGTCGCAGGCGGCTGAGCTCATGCCCGCCGAGCGCGCCGAGGCCATCCTGGTGCTGTTTGTCGCCGTGGGTTGCTCGGCAGATGTCCGCTCGTCGGTGACCTATGCCATCGACTACGCTCATGCGACCTGTGGCGGCGCCACGTCGACGCCGCGCTCGCTGAGCACATCTTCGGTCGCGGGCGAGCACGAGGCCGCGCCGGCGCATCCGTTGGGACTGTTGCGCGTGCAAAACGGCTACGTGGTGAGCGCCCCGCGCTGGATCCAGCCGAGTGAGGAAGGCGTCGAGATCGGCGCGCTGGCAACGGGGGAGGGCGACATCACCGATGTCGGCGACGATGTCTCGGCCCGCCATGCCCATATCTGGTGCGACGATTCTGGCACATGGTTTGTCGAGGACCTGTCATCCACGAACGGCACCGTGGTGGTAAACGGGGCCACGAGCGTGTGTATTCAAGTAGAGCCCGGCCGTTCCGCCCGGCTCAACCCCGGCGACGAGCTCAAACTCGGCGAATCCACCACCTACGCCATCCTCCTCGGCGCCCTCTAGCCGGCAGTTAGGGACGTTCCTTTCCTGCCTGCACTTGGGGACACTCCTTGGCGCGCCAGGGCCGATAGCCCGGGAACGAAGGGTCATTTTCGCCCCTGGCGGTCACCCGGGGTAAACCTTTACCGCCCACCTATATTTGTCGAAATTACACTTGACGGCGGGGTACAATAAACCCGCATGCGGATTTCCGTTGCGGGCGCTTCCCATCGCCGGGGCGTGCCCGGGAGCATCCGGCATGCGGCCTTTGCGGCGCTCGGTCATGTGCAAGACGGGTAGCTGGGCCTGTGGAGCGCGTGAAGCCCCCCTCGCCTCGGCATGCCTTCTCTCCACGCCATGTACCTGCTGCTGAGTCCGCCTGTCAGATGATCGGAAGCAACAACGAAAATCCCATCACGCCAACATCCCGGCGATCGCCGGGGCCTGTATACCTATATGAGAGGAGAGGGGTATATGGCGCGTAAGTTTAAGTCTATGGACGGCAACGAGGCGGCCGCATATGTTTCGTATGCGTACACCGAGGTAGCGGGAATTTATCCCATTACGCCGTCCAGCCCGATGGCCGACCATGTCGACCAGTGGGCGGCCCAGGGTCGCAAGAACATCTTCGGCACCCCGGTCAAGGTCGTCGAGATGGAGTCCGAGGCAGGTGCAGCAGGTACCGTTCACGGTTCGCTGGGCGCCGGTGCTCTGACCACCACCTACACGGCTTCTCAGGGTCTGCTCCTGATGATCCCGAACATGTACAAGATCGCGGGCGAGCAGCTCCCGGGCGTTTTCCACGTCTCCGCGCGTTGCGTCGCTTCGCACGCCCTGAACATCTTTGGTGATCACTCCGACGTCATGGCCTGTCGCCAGACCGGTTTCGCCATGCTCGCCGAGGGTAACGTCCAGGAGGTCATGGACCTCTCGCCGGTGGCTCACCTTGCCGCCATCGAGGGTAAGACCCCGTTCCTTAACTTCTTCGACGGCTTCCGCACCAGCCACGAGATCCAGAAGGTCGCCATGTGGGACTACAAGGATCTTGCCGAGATGTGCGACATGGACGCCGTCCAGGCTTTCCGCGATCACGCGCTCAACCCTGAGCACCCGCATACCCGCGGCAGCCACGAGAACGGCGACATCTTCTTCCAGAACCGCGAGGCCTGCAACAAGGTCTACGACGAGCTTCCCGCCGTCGTCGAGGGCTACATGAAGAAGATCAACGAGAAGCTCGGCACCGATTACGGCCTGTTCAACTACTACGGCGCTCCCGATGCTGATCGCGTCGTCGTGTGCATGGGCTCCTTCTGCGACGTGCTCGAGGAAGTCATCGACTACCTCAACGCTCACGGCGAGAAGGTCGGCCTGGTCAAGGTTCGCCTGTTCCGTCCGTTCTCCATCAAACACTTTGTCGACGTTCTCCCCGAGACCGTCAAGAAGATCGCCGTTATGGACCGCACCAAGGAGCCGGGTTCCATCGGCGAGCCGCTCTACCAGGACGTCGTCTCCGCCCTCTACGAGGCCGGCAAGACGGGCATCAAGGTCGTCGGCGGCCGTTACGGCCTGGGCAGCAAGGACACGCCTCCCGCGTCCGCGTTCGCTGTCTTCGAGGAGCTCAAGAAGGACGAGCCCAAGCGCGAGTTCACCATCGGCATCGTCGATGACGTGACCAACCTGAGCCTGCCCGAGGCCGAGGATGCGCCCAACACCGCAGCCCCCGGCACCATCGAGTGCAAGTTCTGGGGTCTGGGTGGCGACGGTACCGTCGGCGCCAACAAGAACTCGATCAAGATCATCGGCGACCACACCGACAAGTACGTCCAGGCCTACTTCCAGTACGACTCTAAGAAGACCGGCGGCGTCACCGTCTCGCACCTGCGCTTTGGTGATTCCCCGATCCGCTCGCCGTACTACGTGACCAAGGCCGACTTTGTCGCCTGCCACAACCCCAGCTACATCGTCAAGGGCTTCAAGATGGTCCGCGACGTCAAGCCGGGCGGCACCTTCCTGGTCAACTGCCAGTGGAGCGACGAGGAGTTCGCCGAGCACATGCCCGCCGTGGCCAAGCGCTACATCGCGAACAACAACGTCAACGTCTACCTGATCGACGCTATCGACCTGGCCGCCAAGGTCGGCATGGGCAAGCGCACCAACACGGTGCTCCAGTCCGCCTTCTTCGCGCTGGCCAAGGTCCTGCCCGCCGAGGACGCCCTGCAGTACATGAAGGACGCGGCTACCAAGTCCTACATGAAGAAGGGCCAGGCCATCGTCGACGCCAACCACAAGGCCATCGATGCCGGCGCTACCGCCTTCCGTAAGTTCGAGGTTCCGGCCGACTGGGCAACTGCCGAGGATGCTGCTCCCATCGAGCTCTCCGAGGAGACCAAGTCCGCCATCGCCCAGCAGGTCAAGAACCTGCTCGAGCCCATCGATCGCATGGATGGCGACAGCCTGCCTGTTTCCGCCTTCGTCGATTGTGCCGACGGCCAGTTTGAGCTGGGCGCCTCCGCATACGAGAAGCGCGGCGTCGCCGTGGTCGTTCCTCACTGGGACGAGACCAAGTGCATCCAGTGCAACCAGTGCGCCTATGTGTGCCCGCATGCCACCATCCGTCCGTTCGCGATGACCGAGGACGAGGCTGCCGCCGCGCCCGAGGCTACCCGCACGCTCGACGCCATGGGCCCCAAGGCCAAGGGCATGAAGTTCACCATGGCTGTGTCCCCGCTCGACTGCATGGGTTGCACCAACTGCGTCAAGGTTTGCCCCAAGGGCGCCCTCGAGATGGTTCCCACCGAGCAGGAGATGGACCAGCAGCCCGTTTGGGACTACATGGTCGAGAACGTCTCCGAGAAGAAGGAGCTCATCGCGGCCAACGTCAAGGGCAGCCAGTTTAAGCAGCCCTACCTGGAGTTCTCCGGCTCCTGCGCCGGCTGCGCCGAGACCGCCTATGCACGTCTGGTGACCCAGGTCGCCGGCGACCGCATGTTCATCTCCAACGCCACCGGCTGCTCCTCCATTTGGGGCAACCCCGCTGCCACCGCTCCTTACTGCAAGGACAAGGACGGTCACGGCCCGGCGTGGAACAACTCCCTGTTCGAGGACAATGCCGAGCACGGTCTGGGCATGGCCGTGGGCTATGAGGCTGTTCAGCACAAGCTGATTGCCGCTACCCAGGACATCATCGCCGCCGATGGTCCGTCCGACGAGCTCAAGGCTGCCGGCCAGGCTTGGATTGACTCTGTCAACGACGCCGAGGCCTCCAAGACCGCTGCCGCTGCCTACGTTGCCGAGCTCGAGAAGTGCGGCTGCGAGGCTTCCAAGGCAATCCTCGCCGACAAGGCTTACCTCACCAAGAAGTCCTTCTGGATCTTCGGCGGTGACGGCTGGGCCTACGACATCGGCTTCGGCGGCCTGGATCACGTCCTGGCTTCCGGCCACAATGTCAACGTCTTCGTCTTCGACACCGAGGTCTACTCCAACACCGGCGGTCAGGCCTCCAAGGCCTCGAACCTGGGCCAGGTCGCTCAGTTCGCCGCTGCCGGCAAGGTGACCAAGAAGAAGTCTCTGGCCGAGATCGCCATGAGCTACGGCTACGTCTACGTGGCACAGGTTGCCATGGGCGCCAACCCGGCTCAGACCCTCAAGGCCATCCACGAGGCCGAGGCCTACGACGGCCCGTCCCTCATCATCGGCTACAGCCCCTGCGAGATGCACTCCATCAAGAAGGGTGGCATGCAGAACTGCCAGGCCGAGATGAAGAAGGCTGTCGAGTGCGGTTACTGGAACCTCTTCCGCTTCAACCCCGAGGCTGCTGCCGGCAAGAAGTTCTCGCTCGATTCCAAGGAGCCCGCGGGCGGTTATCAGGAGTTCCTGATGAACGAGGCCCGTTACGCTTCGCTGACGCGTTCCTTCCCCGAGCGCGCCGAGGAGCTCTTCAAGGAGAATGAGCAGGCCGCTATGGACCGCTATCAGCACCTGCTGAAGCTCAAGACGGTGTACAACGAGGCCTAGGTCTCCCACCGCAGGATCTGAGGGCTAACCTTCGCGGACGTCCTCGGACATGAAAGAACCCCCGCTGCACACTTTGTGCGGCGGGGGTTCTTTCGTCCAGTGCGGAATGTCCGCGAAGGTCAGCCCTCA
>ENA-ORCM01000511-ORCM01000511.1-human-gut-metagenome-genome-assembly--contig:-NODE-511-length-37551-cov-6.728505_pt1 | contig 37551 bp, 34 predicted proteins | sample MGYA00242906_ERZ507928 | MGnify/ENA primary metagenome ERZ507928 (study PRJEB26167, sample SAMN06115497) | human gut metagenome | host: Homo sapiens | place: China:Shanxi | collected 2015-05-07...
CGGTGCCTTCAATCCCAGCAACACCCTGACCCGTGGCGCTGCTGCCAAGATCATCTGCAACCTGATCCTTGGCCCCACCGCCGCATCCGCTCTGGTGGCTGACGCCGCTCCCTACAAGGATGTTGCTGCCAACCATCCCTTCGCTGGCTACATCGCTTACTGCCAGAAGACCGGCATCATCTCCGGTTATGCTGACGGCACCTTCAAGCCCGCCAACTCCCTGACCGGCTATGCTTTCATGAAGATGCTGCTGGGCGCTCTGGGCTACAAGGCTGAGCAGGAAGGCTACACCGGCGCCAACTGGTCCATCCAGGTTGCCAAGCGCGCTCTGAACGTCGGCCTGAACGACGATCTGGTGGGCTCCTTCAACGGCGTGAAGGCTGTCACTCGTGAAGAGGCTTGCCTGTATGCCTTCAACACCCTGAAGGCTACCATGGTCGAGTACGAGAAGAACTCCACCGTCACCGTTGGCAACATCACCATCAAGGACACCTCCTCCGCTAAGGAGATGGCCAACACCGGCAAGACCGATGGCAACATCGACAAGGACGGCAAGATGCAGTTCGCTGAGAAGTACTTCACCGATCTGAAGGAGTTCGACAGCACTGATGATTTCTATCGTCCCGCTACCCAGTGGAAGATCAAGTCCGAGGAAGTCGGCAAGTACACCGACACCGCTGACCTGACCTACACCAAGAAGGTTGAGTCCGGCGACATCTACAAGGATCTGGATCTGGGCGACACCATTGCCGCTAAGAACGTTTCCGTGTATGTCAACGGCGAAGAGGCTGCCGCTGCCGAGGTTGCTATCAAGAAGGGCAGCGAAGATGCCATCGGCGATAAGACCGGCTCCAAGGGCAACGGCGTTCTGACCGAGGTCTTCTACGATAAGGACGATGATTCTGTGGTCATCACCCAGATCGTGACCTATGTGGGCGAGATCAACAAGACCGTCAAGGCTACCGCCAAGAAGGACGCTTATGTTGTTCTGACTCCGGAGACCAGTGCCAACGGTAACGTCTCTGCTCCTGTGAACCAGAACGGCGATCGGTACAAGAACCTTGAGTTCGAGACTGATGAAAAGTTTGACGATGATACCTATGTTCTGTACACCTACAGCTTCAAGGCTGACGAGGTGAAGTCCGTGGTTGCCGCTGAGAAGGTCGAGGGCTATGTCTCCAAGACCATCAACAAGACCAATGACCTGGATCAGAACAATGGCATGACCATTGCCGGCACCGACTACAAGATGTCCAAGGCCAACGCTGGTGACGCTCTGGGCAACGTGTCCGTGAAGAACGATTACACCGTCTATCTGGATCAGTACGGCTACATCATCTATGTCGAGGAGATCAAGGAGATCGGCAACTACGCTCTGCTGCTGGCTACTGCCAACAAGGGCTCCTTCATCGGCGACAAGGCTCAGCTCCTGCTGACCGACGGCACCACCAAGTTCGTCACCACTGACGAGAACTATCACACCGGCTCCAAGAAGATCGTTGACAACACCATTGTCACCTTCCGCGAGAACTCTGACGGCACTTACACCCTGAAGGCTGTTACCAAGAACGGTGGTACCCAGTCCAACGCGACCAACACAACTTCCTTCGCCATGAAGAATGACAAGGCCGGTATCGTGATCGAGACCGTTTCTGGCAAAAACACCACTGTCACCGCCAACAGCGCCTCCGTGTTCGTGGTGGCTGACAAGCTGACCGATCTTACCGTTCCTGCTTCTCTCGCCGACATCGACGATTGGACCTCCTACACCGGTATCAAGAACGCTCCCTCCGTCTCCGGCGGCAACGTGAAGGTGTACTACTACTGCAAGTCCAACAGCATGGTTACCGTCATGTTCGTTGTTCCCAACAAGGATGCTACCGTTGAGGACGATGCTAAGAACTCCGTGTTCTTCGCCAAGGAGTCTGTCTCCAACCTGATCCACGATGAGGACGGCGACTACTTCGAGTACAACGCCATCGTGGATGGTAAGATCACCACCGTCAAGGTGAAAGATACCACCACCAACGCTGCTAAGCTGAACGGCCTGTACAAGAACTACAGCACCAACAACAAGGGCTATGTCACCAGCACTTCTGCTTATGTTGCCTATGGTGCAACTGCTGGTAAGGATGCCGGCGATGCCAAGGAGTACCTGACTGGCGAAGGCATTGCCAAGACCTCCAAGGAGTACACTGTGACTCTGGGCACCACCAAGGGCCCCAATGCTGTCATCACCGTTGATGACAACGCCAAGATCTACTTCGTCGACAAGGACGGCAACATCTCCGAGTCCAGCTACAAGGCTATCTATCAGGATGTCAACGACAAGGTGTACGCCATCGTTGAGGATTACCTGGTGAAGACCCTGGTTATCGAGGAAGTTGAGGATAAGGCTGCTCCCTCTACCCCCACTCTGAGTGATGATATCACTGTTAAGAGTGTCGATCTGTATGCTGGTACCTTCACTTATGTTGTGGAGTCTGGTAAGCTGATTACTCCTACCACGGATGATATCTATGCTGTTCTGGCCAACGCTGGCTGCACCAATATCACCTATGATAGCAAGACTACTTCTTGGAGCTACACCATGCCCAACGGCGTGACCGTGAAGGATCACACCGTGACCGGTACTCAGGTTGTTGATACTCCTAAGGGTATGACTTCCACCAAGGTTGAGGAGAAGACCACTGGTTCTGACACCATTCCTGCTCGTGTTGTGACCTGCACTCTCACCGATAAGACTCTCAAGGCTACCGCCCTGAAGAATTTTACCGATGGTGTTGCTGAGGTTGCTTTCAGCATCAATGGTAATGAGATGGTTGTTGCCGATGGCTCCACCACTACCATTGCCGAAATCATTGCTGCTTATGACGGTTTCTTCATGCTGCGCGACAGCAAGGGTGCCCTCATTGAGTATGTAGTGTTCACGGCCTAATCTCATCTGAGTTGAGATAACGAGAGACCCGCTCCGAAAGGAGCGGGTCTTTCATGCTTGTTTCATATATCAATTTTCTGCAACGTTTGACCATGCTGCCCTAACCGCCGGTCTCATCAAAATAAGATGCTGCCTTTCCGGGCGTTCCCCGCAGCGCTGTGCTCCGCAAATCGCCGGATGGTGTGTGGCTGCCGGAAATAGCGGAAAACAGTCTGTTTACCCTGCCGCGATGACCGCAGATAAGGGAGGGTGCTGCGGGCAGTTATGCAAAAGGCCATGAGTCTTATCGAACAGGATGCGGGTATGAAACGGCTTGGGAACAAAGTACAGAGCCCCCAGCGCCAGCGCTTCTTTCACAAGGCGCTCGGACACGATGCTGGAGAGAAAAATCGTTTTCGGAACGCGCCCCTGTCGGCGCAGTTTTTCCAACACGGTCAATCCGCTGATATCCGGCAGCGCAACATCCAGCAGGAGCAGATTGGGCATTCGCTTCTGCACACTCAGCAGGACGTCCCGGCCGCTCCCGACAGTCATCATGGAGAAATGGCCATCCTCTTTTGCGATTCTCCACATCAGCCAACGGAACTCGCAGCTGCTGTCAGCCAATAATACGGTTTTGCAACGCTTCATTGTGCAACTCCCCCTCCCAATTTTTTCAGAACGTGCAAGCTGTGAAATGAAGAACGATATTCCGCTTTATGCAGCCTCCTTCTGCTCCTGAATGCGAAACTGCTTTCGCATCTGAGCGAGGAAGCCTTTCAATTCGTCTGTCTCCAGCATCAGCAGGAAGAACAGCAGAGCAATCGCCGAACAGCAGCTGCGGCCGCGCTCCAGATCACTGTATGCGCGGGATGTAATGTGCAGCTTCTCGGCCATTTCCTCCTGCGTGAGTTTCCGCACGTTCCGCGAGGCCTTTATCTGTGCGGAAAATTGCTCTCGAAGCAACAATTTGTAGTCATTCACTGGACAAAACCTCCGTATACTTATCTGATACAAAGATTTTACGCTTTAAAGAAGCACACTTCCACGAAGCATACTTCATATCTCTGCGATTTTCTTCGCATTGTTTCTATCCATTATAATGTAATCGTAACACTTACAAACACCGCCGCCCATTTGCCCCCTGTTGCACGAAAACGTGCAACAGCCGCGAAAATTTTTCAAATTTTCCGCAAAAAAATGGCGCCCGCCTCCCGGCGCGCGCTCCGCGTTTCCCCTGGGGCTTGACATTTCCGCCCCCGGCTTATATAATTGAGCATAGAAAAGGGCGCTGCGACAAGCGGTTAGCCCTCAAGAGTTAAACAAAGTTTCCTATGTTAACCGCTCGGTGGCCGCCGGGCGGTCATTTTCATTGCTTGACATTTCTGGTCATAGCTTTTATAATAAACATGAAAAGGGCGCTGCGACAAGCGGTTAGCCCAGTGAGTAATTAGTTAGGAAATCCTAAGAAACCGTCACTTGGCAGAGTGGCGGTTTCTGCTTTTCACAATGATCGTCACGGTAAACCGTCCGATATGTAATGTGATACGCATAGACAGCACCCCCTTTCGGGTGGTGTAGCTAACCGCCTGCCGTTCGTGCAGCGCCTGACAATATTTTACCAATTCTGCGGCCCACTGTCAATAAAAGCGCCCTGTTTCAAGCGAAACAGGGCGCTTTTTGTCGGTTTTGGAAATCAGTCCACCAGACCGGCGGTGATGATGGCCATGGAGTAGACCTCCTGGGCGTTGCAGCCGCGGGACAGGTCGTTGATGGGAGCGTTCAGGCCCTGCAGAATGGGGCCGTAGGCGTCGAAGCTGCCCATGCGCTGGCAGATCTTGTAGCCGATGTTGCCGGCGTTGATGTCGGGGAAGATGAAGGTGTTGGCGTGGCCGCCCACAGGGCCGTCGATGTGCTTGGTCTTGGCCACAACGGGAGACACGGCGGCGTCGAACTGGAACTCACCGTCCACGGGGACGTCGGGCATAGCGGCCTTGGCCTTTTCGCAGGCGTTGCGCATCTTGTCCACGTCCTCGCCCTTGCCGGAGCCGTGGGTGGAGTAGCTCAGGAAGGCAACCTTGGGGTCAATGCCGAAGACCTTGGCGGTCTTGGCGGTCTCAACGGCGATCTCCACCAGCTCATCCTCGTTGGGCTTGATGTTGATGGCGCAGTCGGCCATAGCCAGCACCTCGTTCTCGCCGGTAGCAGAGGGACGGACCATAATGAAGCAGGAGGATACGATCTTGTTGCCCGGCTTGGTCTTGATGATCTGCAGAGCGGGACGGACCGTATCGGCGGTGGAGTAGGTAGCGCCGCCCAGCAGAGCGTCGGCATAGCCCATCTTCACCAGCATGGTGCCGAAGTAGTTGGCCTGAGAGAGAGCCTTGCGGCACTGCTCTTCGGTCATCTTGCCCTTCCGCAGTTCCACCATCAGGGCAACCATCTTGTCCATGTCGGGGAAGTTGGCGGGATCCATGATCTCGGCACCGCGGATGTTGAAGCCGGCGTCCTCAGCGGCCTTGGCGATCTCGTCGGGGTTGCCCACCAGAACGGGAGTCAGGAAAGTACCGGACAGCAGACGGGCGGAAGCTTCCAGAATACGGGGATCGGTACCCTCGGTGAAAACGATCTTGCGGGGGTGTGCCTTCAGTTTGCTGATCAGAAACTCAAACATGATCTTAATTCCTCCAGATTTTCAGTACGTTTTGGGAAGGCCGGGCAGAGATCTGCCCCAGCTTTCATGATACCATACCTCATTATACACAATCCGCTTCTCCGGTCAATGAAAAAAATGACAAATTCCGGGGAATTTTTCGCGAATTTTGCGAGTCTGGAGAAAAAAGAAGCGAAAATCCGCTGCTGCGGTGCGTAAATTCCAACGCTGCGTGCCGCTTTTCAGCCGATGCCGCCCATGGCGATGCCCAGAACAAAGCACAGCAGGCAAAGCGGCACGAATACATACCGGCCGAAAGGATAGAACCACTTCATCAGCGGCTTATCATCGCCCAGCTGCGCGGCGGCAAGCGCCGTGTCTTTCTTCATGACCCAGAAGAACATGATGCCTGCGGTGAAAGCGCCCAGAGGACACAGGTAGATGGACACCATATCCATCCACTGGGAGGTCCATGGCTGGATCATCAGCGCCACCAGCACGCCGAGCACATGGATGATCGCCGTGGCGGGAAGCCGCTTGAGGCGCAGTTTTTCCTGAAGGAACGCCACCGGCGTTTCAAACAGGTTGATGATGGAGGACACGCCGGCAAAGAGAACGACCAGATAGAAGAAAATGCAGATGACGCGGGAGATCCCGGCCCCCAGCCCGTTAAAGACCGGCAGCAGGTAGATGAACATGAGGCCGGGGCCGCCGTTGCCCAGATCTGCCCCCACGGTTGCCATGGCGGGAATGATGATCAGCATGGCCAGCAGAGCCGCAGAGGTATCGAACACCGCGCAGAGTACGGCGGACTGGCGGATCTTGACATCCTTGCCAAGATAAGCGCCGTAGATCACGGAGCCGGAACCGGCCACGGACAGGGAGAAGAAGCACTGACCGAAGGCATAGACCCAGACTTCGGGATTCAGCAGGCCCTTGGGGTTCAGGGTGAAGATGTAGCGGTAGCCGCTGCCGGTACCGGGGACGAAAACCATAAAGACCGCCAGAAGGATCATCAGGACGTACAGCGCGGGGATCATGATCTTGCAGGCACGCTCAATGCCGCCGGAAATGCCGAAGATCATAATGGCAAAGGAAGCCGCCACGGCAATGATGATCCAGAGATTGTTAGCACCGCCGGTGGCAAAGGTCATTTTGATGGCTTCGCCCAGCGTGGCGGCTTCCGGCGCTACCGCGCCAAAGGTGCCGCCGATGACGTTCATATCCTGTCCCATGGCGACCAGCTCGCCGGTAAGCGCCATTTTGGTGTAATAAAAGACCCAGCCCATAATGACGGAGTAACCAATGCCGAGGCACAGGGACGCAAAGACCGGCACGCTGCCGATCAGCTCGCCGGCCCGTTTGGATTTGCCGCCGTCCTCCATGGCCCTGCCGAATGAGCCGACAGGGCCGAAGCCGGCCCAGCGGCCCAGCGAGAACTCCTCCATCATCCCGGATTGACTGATGATGCAGACAAAGATGAAATAGGGGATCAGAAAAGTAAGGCCGCCGTATTTGGATACCAGCATGGGAAAGCGCCAGATGTTGGCCATGCCGACGCAGGAGCCTACAGCGGACATGATAAACCCCCACTGAGACTGAAAGCCGTCCTGTTTTTCCAGTGTAGTTACTTGGTTGTCTGACATGATATTCCCTCCATAAGACACAGATTTGCACACAGTGCATCAAAGGGGACGCGCGGAGATACTGGAAAGCGGAGCGGACTGCACGGTGCGGCAAAGACGTGTTTGCCGCTGCGCTTTACATCCCTCCGGGAAAATGATATAATTTCCGGCGTGTCAAAAGAAAGCGTTTCCTGCCGCCGCAGGCGTCCGGGAAATGGCGGATACACTTTCCGGCAGGGGACTTTACGGGTTGTTTTTTTCACTTTCGCGGGGAAATTGCGGGGAATTTGAACGGCTTTTCGTTTCAGATTCTGCAAATGAGCCTCCGCACGGCACGATGAAAATTTACAGACATTTTACGCTCAGGAGGCACGATATGAAAACTGCGTTGATTACCGGCTCGTCCCGCGGGATCGGGCGGGCCGTAGCCAGAGAACTGGCGCATCAGGGGTGGTCCGTGGGGATCAACTATCTGACCCGCGAGGACAAGGCCAGAGAACTGGTGGAGGAACTGAGAGCCGACGGCTGTTCGGCCGCCGCCTTTCAGGCGGACGTGGCTGACGGAGCCGCCGTGGCGGAGATGGTGCGAAAGCTGGGGGAGACCTTCAGCCCGGTGGAGCTGGTGGTGAACAACGCCGGCGTGGCGGGGCAGAGTCTGTTTCAGGACATTACCGATGAGATGTGGAACCGCTATCTTGCCGTGAATCTGGGCGGCGCCCGGAATACCATCAAGGCCGTTCTGCCCCATATGATCTCCGAAAAGCGGGGCTGCATTGTCAACATCTCCTCCATCTGGGGACAGCGGGGCGCCAGCTGTGAGGTGGCCTATGCCTGCACCAAGGCGGGCATCATTGCACTGACCCGCTCTCTGGCCATGGAACTGGCGCCTTCCGGCATCCGGGTAAACTGCGTGGCCCCCGGCGTGATTAACACCGACATGGTGCAGGTGCTGGGGCAGGAGACGCTGGACGAGCTGGCGAAGGAAACTCCGCTGGGCCGCCTCGGCACGCCGGAGGACATCGCCTATGCCGTGGCGTTTTTTGCCTCGGAACGGGCGGGCTTCATCACCGGTCAGGTGCTTACCGCCGACGGCGGCTTCATCGTTTGACAAATACTGAAACAATGAAAAGGGGGACTGCCGCTGAGCGGCAGTCCCTTATGCTGTCAATAGGTTCGGAAATGCTGAGCGGCAGGCCCCTCTCTGCGTCCAATGCGTTTCAGCTCCCGCGCCGCCAGCCGCACCTTTATCGCTGACTGACCTCCCAACCATCCTGAAAGATCAGGTCATCAACATCGCCGATAGGCTTTCTGGGTTCCATATGCAGTCCTCCTTTGCAAATATCAACCTGCTCAGTATATGCCGTTCCCGCCGCGAAATTGCACAGAATCGTGCATCGAAAAAAATTTTGCTGGCAGGACGGCGGAACTCGGCGCGGCACATATATAAATAATCGGCGGCTCTTTTGCATGAGAAACCTTGTTTTCTCCGGCGGTTTCGGGTAAAATTCCGTTAAGAACGCCTGTATACAGGCAGAAAGGTGGCGGACAGATGGCGCGGAGCTTCAAACGGCCGGACGAAGCGGCCATGCAGCGCGTTTTTGCGCGGACTTCCGGCGGCGCGGCGGAGGTCGTCCTCCGTCTGGCGTGGCTTCAGGGGCTGCATCGGGCGGAGATCACCGCCCTGAGATGGGATCAGGTGGACTTTGCAGGCAGGGCGCTGCTGCTGCCGGATCGCACGATCCCTCTGGATCCGTCTGCGGAAGCCTGCCTGCGGGCGTGGTATGTGCGCTGCGCCAGAAATCCGGAGTGTGTGGCGGTGTCAGACCGGGATCAGACGCCCATGCGGCCGGAATCCGTATCCCGTCTGGCGCGTCAGGCGCTGAACAGCGAGGGGCTGGCTCTGAGTCTGCTGGATTTGCGCCGCGACTTTATCCTCCGCCAGATCGAAGCCCATGGCTGGTCACACGCCGCGCAGGTCAGCGGCGTGGCAGCGGCGGCTCTGCGGGAAGAATTCCTGCCCTGGCTCCGGGCCGCCAACACCCTGCCGGAAGCGCCCAAGGTGGGCAGGGACGAGCGGGAATACCTCCTCTGGCGCATCATCCAGCAGGAGGGCAGCTCCCCGGCGGGGCTGGCGTTGTGGATGGGCTGGCAGCTGCGGATGCAGCCCGGCGAGATCGCCGGACTGACTTGGGATCAGGTGGATTTTGCGCGGAACCTTCTGCGTCTGCCGGGGGGGGAGGTGTCCATGGGCAGCCGCCTGCGGCGTATGCTCTCGGAGACGCTTGCCCGGCGGAAAGATCCGGCGGAAGAGCGGGTGTTCACATCTCCTGCCACCGGGCGGCCCATGGAGCGCGCCCAGCTGACCGCCGCAGCCCGGACGGCGCTGCTCCGGGGCGGATTGGAGGGCGTGAGCCTGCGGGAGCTCTGCGCGGAGGGCAGGCGGGCGGATCAGTCCCGGATGCTGGCGGAGCAGGCGGCGGCGCAGGGCTGGCTGGAGCGCGGGGATGTCATGCGATTGCTGGGCGTGTCCCGGACGGCGGCGCGGCAGCAGCTCCTGCGGCTGCGGGAAGCGGGGGTACTGGTGCGCGTGGGCGAGCGGTATTACCCTGCGGGCGCGGTGACGCCGCCGGAGGAGCAGCTGGCTGTGATCCAAACGTATCTGCGGGAACACGGCAGCGGCCGCCGTCAGGATTTTCTCAGGCTGCTGAATGTTTCCCCGGCACAGGGGACGCAGATCCTGCGGCGGCTGACGGCGCGGGGGGAGCTGATTCTCACGGGGCGGCGCTACACGCTACCAAAAGGGAAATAGCAGGTTACGATTGCCGGAATTATTAGCGGCATACTTTCATATAAAAACCTCACTATTTTACGCTTTAGTTACGTTCCGACCGAAAGTATTTACAAAATGGGGGGGGAGTCCTGTTAAAGTAGCCTTGCGAAACAAAGCTGCGGGCAAACTGCCTCCAAGCTCCGTGCTTGGTGTAGGCGTGAAATGTTCCCAACGGGTCGTTTCCTATTTCCGCGCGCAAGCGTGCTTGCGTGCGGAAAAACGCGGAAGCGCCCGTCCGCCAGCTGTCAGATTGTTTGCAATCTGGCAGTGGCTCAGGGCGCATTCCGCGTTCGGCTAGCCCCGACACGAAACCCGGAACCGGGGGCGGGGAACCTCAAGGCGATGTTTCGACATTTATCAAGGAGGAAAAACCCCATGAAGAAGTTCCTTTCTCTGGTTTTGGCTCTGGTAATGACCATGTCTCTGGTCACTGTCAGCGCCGGCGCCAAGGACTTCACCGACAACAGCAAGATCAACTATAAAGAAGCTGTTGACGTGATGTCCGCCGCAAAGGTCATCGACGGCTATGCCGAAGGTGACTTCCGTCCCGCAAACACCCTGACCCGCGGCGCTGCCGCCAAGATCATCTGCAACCTGATCCTTGGCCCCACCACCGCAGAGGCTCTGGTGGCTGACGCTGCTCCCTACAGCGACGTTCCCACCACCAACACCTTCGCTGGCACATTGCTTACTGCGCCAAGGAAGGCATCATCTCCGGCTACGCTGACGGCACTTTCCGTCCCGCTGCAACCCTGACCGGCTATGCCTTCATGAAGATGCTGCTGGGCGCTCTGGGCTATGATGCTACCACCGAGGGCTACACCGGCAACAACTGGTCCATCAACGTTGCCAAGCGCGCTCTGAACGTCGGCCTGAACGACGATCTGAAGGGCGATTTCAACGGCATCAAGGCTGTGAACCGTGAAGAGGCCTGCCTGTATGCTTTCAACACCCTGAAGGCTACCATGGTGGAGTATGACAACAACAACAACTCCGTCACCGTCAACGGCATCACCTTCACCAACAAGTCCGCTGCCAAGGACATGAAGAACACCGGCAAGTCCGATGGCAACATCAAGGACGACGGCAAGATGCAGTTCGCTGAGAAGTACTTCACCGACCTGAAGGCTGTTCCTGCTACCGACGATCTGGGCCACCCCGCTACCAAGTGAATGTGGAAGAACAACAAGATCGGCACCTACGGCAAGAAGGCTGACGAGACCTTCACTCTGACCGATACCTATGCAATCGGCAAGGAAAAGGGTGATTACGAGAACCTGCAGGCTGTCCTGCGTGACGAGGACTTCACCGACAACGAGGGTCTGCGTCTGTCTGCCAAGATTGATGATAAGACTGTTACGACCAAGGTCTATGTGAACGGTGTCAAGGTTGATGCTGACGATATCAATGGCACTGCTGTGCAGAACGCTCTGAAGAACGCTGCTAAGGGCGGCACCACCGTCGAGCTGTACTACAACGATGACAATAAGGATTTTGTCGATCATGTCACCATCCTGAACTACTCCATCGCCAAGATCGACAAGGTTGACACCAAGGTTTCTGCCGCTGACAAGAAGGACGGCACCACCTGCAAGGTCAAGCTGGTTAACACCAACGATCAGACCGTGGGCACCTACAAGGACAATAAGATCGAGGGCTTCGACGCCAAGACTTATGTCAAGGATGCTTACCTGCTGTACATTGTGAAGTCTGGTAAGATGGAGCTGATCGCTTCTCAGATCGCTGAGGAGATCACCGGCAAGGTCACCGCTACCAAGGGCAGCGACAAGGCTACCATCGGCGGCACTCAGTACAAGTACGTTAAGGACGTCGAGATCGCTGTTGACAACGAGGGCAGCTTCTATCTGAACGTTGCCGACCAGATCGCCGCTGTGGATACCTCTTCCACCTCCAAGGATTATATCTACATCTATGCTATCGATGTGGATAGCAGCAAGGTCAATAGCGATGGCTTGAAGGGCACTACCGTGACCGCTTACTATGTGACCACTGATGGTACCAAGGGCAAGGCCGAAGTTGATAAGCCTGCCGACCTGGTTAAGGCTCTGAAGGCTGACAGTGTTAATGACCTGGAAAAGATGACCGGCGTGATTGCTTACTCCATCAACTCCGACAAGGAGCTGGTTGTTGAGAAGGCTAAGGACACCATCAACAACAACGTGACCAAGACCATCGATAAGACCCATGCTGCTGGTACCGACAGCGATACCCAGTTCATCTTTGCTTATGCGGATGGCAGCAAGTTCAAGACCTCCACTGCTACTGGCTACAAGAACGTCAGCGTGAACAAGCAGCAGGTTTGCACCGTGACCAATAAGGACGGCGATTATCTGTATGTGTTCGTTGGCGTCAAGAACGGCACTCTGAGCAGCGATGTTCAGTATGCTGTGGTCACTGACGGCAAGGCCAGCAAGACCAAGGACGGCGACGATACCTTCTACAGCTATGATGTAATCATCAATGGCGAGGAGTCTACCCTGACCTTCAAGACCAGCACCGATCCCGAGCTGACCAAGGGCGCTGCGTATGCCTTCGAGCTCGGCAAGAACGTGAAGGACAACAAGGTTATTCCGCTGAACTTTGCTAAGGTTACTGCCGGCACCAAGAACTATGTTGAGGTTGGCGGTACTCAGTACAACCTGGATGACGATGTGAAGGCTATTTACACCGTGACCCTGGAGTACAAGACCGAGGCTGCTTACAAGGCTGCTATTGGTGCCGATGCGGATCATCCTGATGGCACTGCTACCACTCTGGGTCTGGGCAATCTGAACAGCGTGACTGTCAGCGAGGGCGCCGACATCGACAACAAGAGCTGGGTCGCCTACAAGGTTGACGGCTCCGATCTGGACGTCCTGTTCGTGGTTGACTTCGTGTACTAAGATCTTCTGATCTTTGTAACGATCAAACCGACTTAAAAAGGAAGCACCCGCAAGGGTGCTTCCTTTTTACTGTCTTTCATCCCGTTCAGCCACTCCGCCATTTTGGCGGGGTGGCTTTTTCCATGCACGTTTTTATACACGAATCCCGGCAGAGAGAGGGAGAGATGCTGGGACGGCTGCGTACTGCGTCCGGCAATCTGAAAATCGAAGGTTGGGGAGTGACGTATGAGAACGGTATATGTGCAGGAATTGATGAGCCTGACGCTGGGCAAGCAGGGGGAAAACGGGGCGGCGCGGATCGTCTGGCAGGGGCTTGCGGCGCGGTATCAGGCGCTGTATGGCAGCGGTGTCTTTACCCTGACCGCCAAGCGCTGCGGGGACGCGGAGGCGTACCCCGTGGCCGTCTCCACAGAGGCCGAGGACGTGGTGTGGCTGGTGCGGACCGCCGATGTGGCCAGCCCCGGCAGCGGCAGCTGCGAGCTGACCTACACCGTGGACGGCGCGGTGGCCAAGTCCCAGACGTGGAGTACCTATGTGGCCGCGTCCATCAGCGGCGACGCCCCCGGCGAACCGCCGGAGGAGCCTGCCAAGGCGTGGTTTGCCGCCATACAGGCGCAGATCGGCAATCTGGACAACCTGACCACCAAGGCCAGGGCAAGCCTTGTGGCGGCCGTCAACGAGGCGGCAAAAACCGGCTCCGGCGGCGCTGGCAGCATCTCTATGCGGACAGCGGACGGGTACATTCAGTACAGCACGGACGGCGGCGCAAACTGGGCAAACCTGATTGCGCTGGCAGAACTGAAAGGTGCGCCGGGGCAGGACGGCGCACCGGGCAAGGATGGCGCACCGGGCAAGGATGGCGCACCGGGCAAGGATGGCGCACCGGGCAAGGATGGAGAACCCGGTAAGGACGGCCACACGCCGAAAATTGCGGCAACGAAGACGGGCAAGACCACAAGCATCACTGCTGATGGCTTGGAGATTGCCCAAATCAAGGACGGCGAAGACGCTGCCGCCGACCTTTCCCTCGGCATCACCGGCGCTCAAGTCGGACAAATCGCCAAAATCACCGCCGTTGACGCATCCGGCGTGCCCACCGCGTGGAGTCCGGCGGATCTGCCGGGGGGCAAAAAGCCTATTGCGAAAATCATAGACACCGAGATCACCGAAAAGACAGGCAGATTTGAGGTCAATAATTTGCAAGGGGTTAGTACCATCGTTGCTATTTGGAGTGGGATTGTCAACGAAACCGGCACGGATTCCGGGCTTGATTTGCAAATCAATGATGTGACAATTGCATCTTATGGGTTTATTAAAAACGCCAAAAAGGACAGCAAACTTTACGGCTATTCCGTAGCAAAGCTGGTAAATGGGTTCTGGGTGTGTGATATTTCACCGGGGGCGACAGCGAAAGATAATGTTAGATTGGGCACTGGGTTTAATCAGGCCTTTAACATAGTGGAAGGGGTTGGCGCCGCAAGCAAAATTTCGTTTAACGCGTCCACTACCGCATATTCCCCGATATCAGGAAGATTGGAGGTTTGGGCAAGATGAAAATCTATGAAAACGGAATCTACCGCGACATGACCGCTGAGGAAGTCGCGGAGTTTGAAAAACAGTCGGCAGAAGCGCCCGCGCCCGAACCGACAGCGGAAGAACGTATCGCTGCGCTGGAAAAGGACAACGCCGAACTGCGCGAAGCAATGGAGGCGCTGCTTACGGGGGTGACGGCATGAGTGAACTGAGAGAGCGAGTCATCGCGTACAACGCCGAGATCAAGACCGCACTGCAAGCGGTCTACAACGACCTCAACCAAGGCCAGCGAAAAAAGCTGCTGCGCAATCCCGCTATCCGCGCAATGTTTGAGCGGTATGGGGTGGAGATTGACGAATAAAGAAACGAGGGAGCAAAGCGAAAATCGCACTGATTGAGAGCCGATGCAAAAGCAACACGCAGGACGGCGTGACGTATCTGTGCAACCGGGATACCGGCAGCCCGGTGTATCATCCGCTGAGCGCACTGATAGGGCTGTATGTGGAGGCAGTTTCGGAGTAACCATCGCTGCGGGCGCAGCGTAAAATTATGTGAAAGGGAGTAATCGTATGAGCATGACTGAAATTCTCAACAAGTACACCGCAGGCCAGACCACGTTGGAGGAGACCAACGCCGCGCTGGCGGAGATGGGCGCTGGTATCCATCTGAAACCCGGCAAAAATGAGCTGACCGCCGAAGAAACCGCAGCGGCCAAGGCGGAGACTGCCGCCAACGCCAACGGCTTCGGCCTGCTGGATACCGGCACCGGCACGCTGGACAAGGTGGAGGTCAGGGACGGCCATCTGGTGGGCTGCGACTGCGGCGAGATGTACGCCCTGTGCATGATCGCCGGAAAGGTTTTCCCTGTCAAAGGAGCGGCGCTGACCGAGGCAGAGTGATGACCGGCGCACTGAATGCAAAGACCCGCCGGGCGGTGCTTCAGATTGCGGAGTGGCAGGAGGGCGTCGTGGAGATGCCCTCCAACTCCAATAAGGTCAAGTACAACACGGCGTACTATGGCCGGAAGGTCTCCGGCCGCGCGTATCCGTGGTGCATGACGTTTGTGTGGTGGGTGTTCCGAGAGGCCGGGTTCAGTCTGTACAAAACCACCAGCTGCACGGCGTTTGTCAACCGCTATCGGGTGTACGCGCCCCGGCAGATCGTCACCAGCGGCTTTCGGCCGGGGGACATCGTATTTTTCGATTTCTCCGGCAGCCGCAAAAAGACAGAACACGTGGGGATCGTGGCGGGCGTTGTCGGCAGCACGATCCTCACCATTGAGGGCAACACCGGCGCCGGCAGCGACGCCAACGGCGGGGCCGTCATGAAGCGCCGCCGGAACGTGGGGCTGATTACCGTAGGCATCAGGCCGGGGTATCCTGATCCGGCATAACAAAACCGCCTCGCAGCGTGACGCTGTGGGGCGGCCTTTCATATTCGTGTGTAATTTGATTTGCTATTCCGCCTCTTTCGTGGAAATTCCGGCAATGTCTTTGCAATTCTGGTAGGCCCGCAAACTGTTGAAAATAAAAGGAAAACCGGGGAACCATTGCGGATCCTCGGTTTCCTTATCTGTGAAGCGCTGACAAAAAAGATGCAATATCTTCCATTTCCCGCAAGGAAAGGGATGCTTGCAGGGAAAACCTTTGTCGGGTTTTCCTGCTTTTGAATAGATCCGCCGCAGGCGGACGATCTGCACAGCAGATCGAAGGCGCACCAAAGAGAAACACCACCCAACAGGGTGGTGTTTCTCTTTGGTGACCCGGCGGGGATTCGAACCCCGGACCCACTGCTTAAAAGGCAGTTGCTCTGCCGACTGAGCTACCGGGTCATAGCTAATTCTGCCGCGCGCATAAGGGACGGCGGGGGCCGGCTTCGCTGGTCGCTGGCAGGGACGGCTGGACTCGAACCAGCGGATGAGGGAGTCAAAGTCCCTTGCCTTACCACTTGGCTACGCCCCTAAGTGGAAAAAGAGAGGGAACCGGGGATATCCCGGTCCCCTCATGTCTGGGGTGGGTGATGGGACTCGAACCCACAACACCTGGAACCACAATCCAGTGCTCTGCCAATTGAACTACACCCACCACATATAAACCGTTCATACTGACGCTGCCCAGAGAGCTGGTACGCCAGGAGGGACTCGAACCCCCGGCCCACTGCTTAGAAGGCAGTTGCTCTATCCAGCTGAGCTACTGGCGCAGATTTGGAGCAGGTGACGGGAATCGAACCCGCATCCCCAGCTTGGAAGGCTGGTGCCCTGACCATTGTGCTACACCTGCATAAAGCCCTCCGAGGAATCGTCAGCTTTGTAAGGATAACACGGAAAGGCTGAAATGTCAAGCACTTGACGAAAAAATATTGCAGAAAATGAAGGATTTATTCGCACGGCGGGAACATTAGAGGGGCTTATGAGGTAGCTGGAGGCCATCAGATATTACGTCCGATTCGGCTGTGCCCGGCTACGTAAGGTTGCAGAAAGTTGCAAAAAGTTGCCACGGGGAATCGCCATTTATTTCCAATCACAAGTTTACATAATTCCGGTCGTAAAATGAAGGCAAAACCACCTACGCTGTATCAGGCTGTAGGAGGTTTTCTTATGTCCTCGTATGACACGACCTGCATCCGGGAACCCCGGACATAAGAAAAGAGGCAGACGGTTTCCCACCTGCCTCTTGCGCGTGGTTTACTTCCCTGCCTGCTTCCGCATCTTCTCCAGTTCGCGTCGAACTTTCTGTTCGGAGTAGCCGGTCAAGGACTTGCTGGCGAACTGTTCGGCCAGCTTGGAACGCTCCTGATCGGTCAGACCCGGCATATCATAGATGTATTCATGATCTGGAGGGTCTTGCTTCCGCTGATAGTCTCATCATTTCCTTTGCCCAGTCCTCAACGGGAATCCCGTGGTCGGTGCGCTCCTTGTCAGACGCCAGCGCGTCAAAGATGTCGCTGATCGTCTGGAGCGCGGTATCGCGGACGTCGATGATGTCATTAAGCGCAGCGTCCTCCGCGTGCCGGGCTTTCGGGCTTTTCCGGCTGCGGAGCTTGCCATTGAGGTTCTGCACGGCCTTTTCCGCCATATACAGCTTGCCGTCAGGCGTCAGCTTCTGGAGGAGTTTCCCGGCCTGCAATCCCTTACCGGCGTTGTGCATCATGGTCACGTAGTCGGAGAGAATGTCCAGATACTCCGTTCCACTGGCTTTGCTGTTGCCTGCCTGATTCAGAAGGGCCGCACCCAGCGCCACCTGCTCGTCCCCGCACTTGCCCTCCCGCACATCGGCAGTCCAGTCTGCCAGCGCCTTCGCCCAGCCCTTTGACCGCAGCGTGCCGTTGACCCGCCGGATCTGGCTCTGGTTGGAGTCCGGCGTGAAGGACAGCTTCCCGTTCTGTACGGCGTCCGGAACCCGGCTTTTCAGGATGGCCTCCGCGCCCATCACCGTGCGGACCGCCTGGCTGACCTGCTTATCCGGTGTATTCCTCTGCGGCACCGGGGTAGACCAAACCGCAGCAGACGTTTGGCCCATCTCCCCATACTTCCGCCTGCCGGTTCTGCAAGGACTCTGCTTCAGAATCGCTGACCTCATACCGGTCCTGAGCGGCGCTCTCCTGCGCTGGGTTACTCCTCAGCGCGTCCGCAAACCGGCGTTCCATGGCGTCCAGCGTCTCCCGCGCTTCCGCAAAGGCTCTTTCCTGAACGTCGCCGCTGATCTTGGCCCGTACCCGGTTCAGGGCTTTCTCGGCCTCCTGAATCAGATTCGGCTTCTCCCCAGCCAGACGAAGCGGCAGCCCGTCATCGGCAAATGGCAAAACGTTTCTTACAAAAGCCCGCCGGAAAGAAAGGCACGGTAGAGCAAAAGACCGTCAGGCAGTCTGCGGTCGGAGGCAGACAGGCGTTCCGGGTGCCACTGGACGCCCCACACCGGCAGCGTTCGGTGGCGGAGCGCTTCCACTGCGCCATCATCCGCCCATTGTAGCGGCTCCAGATGGTCACCCAACTGTCCCACCGCCTGATGGTGACTGCTGTTGACGATGCAGTGCGTTCCGTATAGCGCCCGCAGGCGGGACGGCGCAGTTTTGATGGCGTGGAGGCGGTCTGCGCCATCTGCGGCGCTGTGGCCGGGCCAATCCTGCACCAGATCGCCACCGAAAAATACGTTGATGACCTGCATCCCCCGGCACACGCCAAGGATCGGCTTTTTACGGGAAAGGAAATGCGCCAGCAGGCTCCATTCCAGCGCGTCGCGGTCTGGCTCCAGATTGCGGCTGGCGGTGTTGGCCTGCCTATACCGCCAAGGCTCCAGATCACCGCCGCCAGGCAGCAGGAGACAGTCGCAAACCTCCGGCGCGGTGTGAAAGCAGGGAATGCCGCCGGCTTTTTGCACAGCGGCGCGATAGTTCCGATAGGTTCCGGCATCGCCGGGAATACAGACCTTGAGCGACATGGGACGCCCCCTTTTATCCTTGGCCTGCCTGAATGCAAGGCTCTGCCTATTCTATGCGGATTTCGGGCATGGGTGTGCGGCGGTGTTTCCCGGTTCTGTCTTGCTGTGCCGGGGATTACCGTGCTATAATAAACACATTACGTCATAAATGGCACAGGGAGGTTCTCCAATGGCAAAGAAAAACAGCCGCAACACCAAGGGCCGGATCATTTCCGCAGCGTGGAAGCTCTTTTATGAGCAGGGGTATGAGGAAACCACGGTGGAGGACATCGTTTTTGAGTCCGGCACCTCCAAAGGCTCGTTCTATCACTATTTTGACGGCAAGGACGCCCTGATGGGGACGCTGGCGTATGTGCTTGACGAAAAGTATGAGGAACTGAAGCCGACGCTGGATCCTGAAAGAGAGGCCATTGAGACGCTGGTCTATATCAACCATGAGCTGTATGCCATGATCGAGTCCAGCGTGTCCATTGACCTGCTGACCCGGCTGCTGTCCACCCAGCTGCTGGCGCGGGGCGAAAAGCATCTGCTGGATCGCAACCGCGTTTATTTCCGGCTGCTGCGGCAAATCGTCCGGCAGGGAGTGGAACGGGGGGAGTTCCGCCCGGATCTGACGGTGGATGAGATTGTGAAGGCTTTTGCCATGTGGGAACGGGCTCAGCTGTATGACTGGTGCCTGTGCAGCGGCGATTATTCGCTTGTGACCTATGCGGACAAGATGACGCCCCTGTTTTTGAAGAGCTTTCGGGCAGAACTTTAAAATTTATTTTTTTGTTCCTACCAGTTTTCTATAGAATATTCTTGCCAATTTTTTCTGATATAAAAAGAAAAACAGCAGTAATAGCAGAACGGTGTATAGAGTAGATTCTATACACCGTTCTGTATTTCATTCTTGTTATGATTATGCTAAGATTTACCTTGTTCATTCAAAAATGAGAGGGGTACGGTTCCCTTCGCAAAGACAAAGGAGATCATTACTATGGAAAGCGCATCGATCATGATCGTCGCCACCATTGTACTCTACCTGACGGGTATGGTGCTGGTAGGCGTCTATTACGGCAAGAAAGGAAGCGGCAGTTCGGATGATTTCTATCTGGGCGGCCGCAAGATGGGGCCGCTTGTTACCGCCATGAGCGCCGAGGCCAGCGACATGAGCAGCTACTTGCTGATGGGTCTGCCGGGGCTGGCCTATCTCTGCGGCTTACCGGAGGTCACATGGACCTGCATCGGTCTGGCTGGCGGCACCTATCTGAACTGGCTGATCGTGGCCCGGCGTCTGCGGCGGTATTCTGCCCGGATTGGCGCCATTACCGTTCCGGACTTCTTCTCCCGCCGTTTCGGGGATGAAAAGAACCGCCTTTCCTGCATCGCCGCCGTGGTGATTCTGGTGTTCTTCATTCCCTACACCGCCTCCGGCTTCAAGGCCATCGGCACGCTGTTCAACAGCCTGTTCGGCGTGAATTACCACACCGCCATGATCGTAGGCGCCATCGTGGTGATCGGCTACACGGTGATGGGCGGCTTCATGGCGGTTTCCTTCACCGATCTGATCCAGTCCATTTTCATGACCATCGCCCTGATCGCCGTGGTACTCTTCGGGATCCATCAGGCCGGCGGCCTGACGACGGTGATCGACAACGCCAGCGCGCTGCCCGGCTATCTGGATCTGACCAAGGGCTATGACGTTGCCACCGGCGCAGAAGCATCTTTCGGCGGCCTGAGCATTGTGTCCACCCTTGCGTGGGGACTGGGCTACTTTGGGATGCCCCATATCCTGCTGCGGTTTATGGCCATTGAGGAGGAGAAAAAGCTCAACGATTCCCGCCGGATCGCCACGGTCTGGGTGGTGATCTCCATGTGCATTGCCGTGTTCATCGGCATCATTGGCTACAGCGTGTCTGTAGCGGGCAAGATCCCCTTCCTGACCACCAGCGCCGATGCGGAAACGGTCATTATCCAGCTTTCTCACCTGATGAGCCAGCACGGTGCGCTTCTGGCGATCATTGCTGGCATTATCCTCTCCGGCATTCTGGCGGCCACCATGTCCACGGCCGATTCCCAGCTGCTGACGGCGGCTTCCAGCGTGTCTCAGGATCTGATGCAGGGCTTCCTTGGCATGAAGCTCAGCGAAAAGACGGCCATGCTGGCCGCGCGCGTCACCGTTGTGATCATTGCACTGATCAGCGTGTTTCTGGCATGGGATCCCAACAGCTCCGTGTTCCGGGTGGTGTCCTTTGCGTGGGCGGGCTTCGGCGCAGCGTTCGGCCCGGTGATCCTGTTTGCTCTGTTCTGGAAGCGGGCCAATAAGTGGGGCGCTCTGGCCGGCATGATCTCCGGCGGCGTGATGGTATTCGTCTGGAAGTACCTGATCGCGCCGATCGGCGGCGCATGGGGCATCTATGAGCTGCTGCCCGCCTTCATTGTCAACTGCATTGTGCTGGTGGTGGTGTCTCTGGCCACCCCTGCGCCGGAAAAGGCAGTGACTGATATCTTTGAGGAGATCCGGGGAAAGCGGTGACTTTTCCGGGCGGCTCCAGCCTCCATAAAACCCGTAAAAAAACGCGGCCGGCATTGCTGGCCGCGTTTTGCTGCTGTCGTTGAAACTGAAAATGCTGCGCGGTGGGAAGGAAGCATCGCAGAGCCGCTGCCCGGAAGGGGAACCGTCAGATCACATAATCGTCACCGGCGTCGCCCCGGCGCATCAGATCCTCCAGCGTAATGCCGTCCAGATAGCTGTTGATGGCCTGATCCAGTCCCTGCCAGAGAGACAGCGTGCGGCATTCCGCCGCATGGGAACAGGCCGATGCGCCCGGTTCCAGACAGGCTACCGGGGCAAGAGATTCTTCCGTCAGCCGCAGGATCTGCCCTGCGGTGTACTGTTCCGGCGTTTTCGTCAGCCTGTAGCCGCCGCCCTTGCCGCGGACGCCGCTGAGCAGCTGGGCCTTGACCAGTAGTTTGATGATGCTTTCCAGATATTTTTCTGAGATGCCCTGCCGCTGGGCGATGGTTTTCAGGGGAATATACCCCTCCGTCTGGTGTTCGGCCAGATCGATCATCACCCGCAGCGCATAGCGCCCCTTGGTTGAAATCAACATGAAAATGCCTCCTTGCTTCGATAAACCTATTATACAACATGGTTAATGGGAAAACAATCCTATTATTTTTGAAAAAGCTATTGACAAACCAACAGGCACGGCATATAATCCTAATTAACCTACGGGAAAGGTTGGTAATAAAAATGAAAACGTTCCGATGTCGGCGTCGAATGTGATGATTCATCAGGCGACTGCCTGTTCCATAAAATAAACACCATTGACTGATATATAGGAGGAAATAATTATGAGCAAGATTTATACATCCGCTGACCAGCTGATTGGCAAGACCCCGCTGCTGGAGCTGTCCCATATTGAAAAAGCTGAGGAGCTGAAGGCCAAGGTTCTGGTAAAGCTGGAATACTTCAACCCCGCCGGTTCCGTAAAGGACCGGATCGCCAAGGCCATGATCGACGACGCAGAAGCGACCGGCGCTTTGAAGCCCGGCTCCGTCATCATTGAGCCGACCTCCGGCAATACCGGCATCGGTCTTGCGTCCGTGGCAGCGGCACGGGGCTACCGCATCATCATTGTCATGCCGGATACCATGAGTGTGGAGCGCCGCCAGCTGATGAAGGCCTATGGCGCGGAACTGGTGCTCAGCGAGGGCGCAAAGGGCATGAAGGGCGCCATTGCCAAGGCGGATGAGCTGGCCAAGGAGATTCCCAACAGCTTCATTCCCGGCCAGTTTGTAAACCCCGCCAACCCCAAGGCACACTTTGAGACCACCGGCCCGGAGATCTGGGAGGATACGGACGGCGCTGTAGACGTGTTCGTGGCCGGCGTCGGCACCGGCGGCACCCTGACCGGCGTGGGCCAGTACCTCAAGAGTAAGAAGCCCGGCGTGAAGGTCGTTGCCGTGGAGCCTAAGGATTCTCCCGTCCTCAGCGAAGGCCATGCAGGTTCCCACAAGATCCAGGGCATCGGCGCAGGCTTTGTCCCCGATGTGCTGGACACCAAGATCTATGATGAGATCATCCCCGTGACCAATGAGGACGCTTTTGCAACCGGCAAGCGCATCGGCCATGCCGAGGGCGTTCTGGTGGGTATTTCCTCCGGCGCGGCTGTGTGGGCCGCCATTGAGCTGGCCAAGCGGCCGGAGAATGCCGGCAAGACCATCGTGACACTGTTGCCCGATACCGGCGACCGTTATCTCTCTACCCCGCTGTTTGCGGACTGATTCTGCACCCTCTCTCAAATCCCGGCAGGGGCCTGCACAGGCCCCTGCCGGGATTTGCCATCTCTTGCCCCCAAACCGTAAAAAAGCGCTGCGGCAGGCGCATGGAGCGCACCTGCCGCGGCGTGAAGCACGGGATCGGTACAGCGAAAAGATCAGACCATCTTCTCAGGACGGACGGCGGCATCGAAAGCGTCCCCATCCAGATAGCCGAGAGACAGGACGGCTTCCCGCAGAGTAGTTCCGTCGTGCAGCGCCTTCTTGGCGCACTCTGCCGCACGCTCGTAGCCGATCTGAGGCGTCAGGCAGGTCACAAGCATCAGGGAATTGCGGAGATTGGCCTCCATGCGTTCCTCGTTGGCGGTCACGCCGTCCACGCAGTGGATGCGGAAGGAGTCCATAACGTCCGTCAGCAGCCGGGTGGAGAGGAGAAAGTTGTAAGCGCTGACCGGCAGGAATACATTCAGCTGGAAATTGCCCTGAGAGGCCGCTACGCTGATGGCGGTGTCGTTTCCCATGACCTGTACGGCCACCATGGTGACGGCTTCGCACTGGGTAGGATTGACCTTGCCGGGCATGATGCTGCTGCCGGGTTCATTTTCCGGGATGTGAAGCTCGCCCATGCCGCAGCGGGGGCCGCTGGCCTCCCAGCGGATGTCGTTGGCAATCTTCATCAGGTTGCAGGCCAGCGCCTTCAGAGCGCCGTGGGCAAACACCAGCGCGTCTTTGCTGGTCAAAGCATGGAACTTGTTGGCGTCCGGCTCAAACGTGACCCCGGTGAGCTTTGTCAGGTGGGCGCAGACGTTTTGATCGTAGTGCGCGGGGGCGTTCAGGCCGGTGCCGACGGCGGTGCCGCCGATGGCCAGCTTCCGCAGCTCCGGCAGGCTCTGCTCCAGCATCCGGCAGGGGGCGGCCACCAGCTCCCGCCAGCCGGAAACCTCCTGCGCGAATTTCAGGGGCGTGGCGTCCTGCAAATGTGTGCGGCCAATACGGATCAGATCCGGGTATTTTGCCTCCAGCGCGGCAAAGGAGGCTTCCAGCCGGTGGGCGGCGGGCAACACATCCTGCACCACAGCCAGCACTGCGGCAATGTGCAGCGCGGAGGGAAAGGTGTCGTTACTGGACTGGGAACGGTTCACATGGTCATTGGGGTGCAGCACCACGCCGTGTTCCCCGGCCAGATGGGCAATAACCTCGTTGACGTTCATGTTGGTCTGGGTGCCGCTGCCGGTCTGCCATACCACCAGAGGAAACTCGTTGTCCCATTTTCCCTCCCGGATCTCCCCGCAAACGGCGGAAACGGCCTGTGCCTGCTCCGGCGTGATGCGGCCCTCAGCCGCGTTGACCTGCGCGCAGGCATCCTTCAGATAGGCAAACGCGGTAATGATCTCTTTGGGCTGGCGCTGCCCGCCAATTTTGAAGTTTTCCCTGCTGCGCTGGGTCTGGGCGCCCCAGTGGTGTTCCGCGGGGACGGCTACCTCGCCCATGGTATCGTGTTCCATTCTGTATTCCATGACGCTGCTCCTTTATGTGATCTTTCCTGCATTATAGCATAGAAATCCGCATATGCCGAGAAAAAAGAGCCGGCATGGTGCAAATGTTTTTTCATCGGGCCTGCCACACCTGAAAAGTGCCGCAGGGGGACACTGTGCTTCCTGCAAAGCTATACAAAAATACATTTGTCCGCGCATGGAAGATGGTAGAAAAATCACAAAATGCGTCTGCGGCGACTGGGAAAATCGGGGATTTTCCGGGAATAAGCCGAAAAACGCAAGAATATGAGCGAAAAAGAGCAGTTGACAACCGCGGAAACGTGTGGTAGGATGCCACTATTGTGATTACGGAATAACGGCAATGGAAGCTTATAGGAAAACGGCGCAAGTCTGCCGAAGGAGTAAAACTCTCAGGCGTCCGCCATGCGGACAGGACTATAAGTGGATGCGGCTCTGGAGAATCCCGGCTCACCGGGTACCGAAGGTGAAAGGCGGCGTGTCCGCTGAATCTCTCAGGTGAAAGGACAGAGTGATTTAACACAGCGGCAGGCGGGGAAAAGAACCTTTTCTCCGACGGGCTGCGGGTTTCGCCCTTGGGAGCGGAGCTGTTGAATCCCCTGTACTGCGTTCTGCGGAGCGGCTGCATTGTCCAGCCGCTCCGTTTTATTATGTCACAGCAGGGCTTCGCGCAAAGGAGCCTGTACAGGAGGAGAAAACTATGGAAGCAATCATCGCAAAACTGGACGCTGCGCTGTATCCCGCGGTATGCAGCGTCAACACGTACCTGTCCAACTACATTCTGGTATTTCTGCTGGTGACCGTGGGCCTGTGGTACAGCATCCAGACCCGGTTTATCCAGATCCGCTGCTTCGGCGAGGGAATGCGGAAGGTGTTCGGCAACCTGTCTCTGAACGGCAAGAAGCATGACAGCGGCATGAGTTCTTTTCAGGCGCTGGCCACCGCTATCGCCGCTCAGGTGGGGACCGGCAACATTGTAGGCGCTTCCGGCGCCATCCTGACCGGAGGCCCCGGCGCGATTTTCTGGATGTGGGTCATCGCCTTCTTCGGCATGGCCACCATTTATGCAGAGGCCACGCTGGCCATCAAGACCCGCATCAGGGCGGCGGACGGCACCATTCACGGCGGCCCGGTCTATTACATCACCACCGCGTTTAAGGGCGGCTTCGGCAAGTTCCTTGCCACCTTCTTCGCCGTGGCCATCATTCTGGCGCTGGGCTTCATGGGCTGCATGGTGCAGTCCAACTCCATCGGCGAGTGCTTCCAGACCGCTTTCGGCATCCCTTCCTGGATCGTGGGCGTGATCCTGGTGGTGATCTGCGCGGTGATTTTCCTCGGAGGCGTGCAGCGGCTGGCCTCCGTGACGGAGAAGATCGTTCCCATCATGGCGGCGATCTTCCTGCTGGGCGGCCTCATCATTCTGATCTTCCGAATTCGGTACATCCCGGCCACCATCGGCATGATCTTCAAGTACGCCTTTGAGCCGCAGGCCATCGTAGGCGGCACCTTCGGCTACGCCATCAAGCAGGCTGTCTCTCAGGGCGCCAAGCGGGGCCTGTTCTCCAACGAAGCCGGCATGGGCTCCACCCCTCACGCCCACGCACAGGCCAACGTAAAGGATCCCCACGATCAGGGCGTGGTGGCCATGATCGGCGTGTTCATTGACACCTTCGTGGTGCTGACCCTGAATGCTCTGGTCATCATCTGCACCCTCTACACCGCAGACGGCCCTCTGGCCAACGGCTACGTAGGGGATGTGACCTCCGTCCTCAGCAAGACCAATCTGGCGCAGACCGCTTTCGGCACGGTCATGGGGGCCAGCCTCGGTGCAAAGTTTGTGGCCGTCTGCCTGTTCTTCTTCGCTTTCTCCACGGTGCTGAGCTGGAACCTCTTCGGCAAGATCAACGCCATCTGGCTCTTCGGCCGGAAGAATCCCAAGGTCTGCTCCGTGGTCTATACCGTGATCGCACTGGTGTTCATCCTGCTGGGTACCATGATGAGCAATGATCTGGTGTGGGAGCTGACGGATATGTTCAACAACCTCATGGTCATCCCCAACGTCATCGCCCTGTTTGCGCTGACGAAGATGGTGGTGGATCATTCCAAGGCAAAGGCACTGTAAGGAAAACGCAGCATCGAAAGCGCCGCCCGGAAGGGCGGCGCTTTGCCTTTACTGTGGTTCGGTTTCGTCCTGCTGGCGGTTCCACGGAACGGTAAACGCGGGGATGCCCTCCATAGCCGGGGCAATGGCGTACATGGGGTAGAAGAAAACCAGCCCCTCCGGTGTCAGATAAAAATTCCGGGCGTTGAAATTCCGGCGGAGCTTCCGCTGCCAGCCGGGCAGATACCGGGCGTGCCCTGCGGCTTCCTGCTGCCGGATCTCCCCGGCTGCCAGATGCAGCAGCTGTTTCTTCCAGCCGCTGTGAGGAGGAAAGAAGGACGGCAGCGCCGCCGGATAGCCGGTACGCAGATCCCAGGTGTCGCCCCAGCGGCGCAGCAGCGTCCGGCCACCGTCGTCCGGCTCCTGCGACTGCGTGTACAGACTCCAGAAGCCTCCCTCATGACAGGTTACATGATAGGTCAGCTCCGCGTGGAAGCAGGGGAGCGGGGCGCTGGATGCCAATGCGGCGCGGTAAGCGGCGGCCGCCATGGGAAACAGCTGCCGGCCGCAGTATCTCAGATAGGCCCGGCATTGCGTACGGTAGTACCGGCGGATACGGCGCTTCAGCCGGGTTTCCGGGCCGACAGGCTCCGGCAGAGCGATCCGGGCGGTGAGAACCGGGATCCCATCCACGACCCATTCCCGCTCCGCGGTGAACGCCTCGGTTTCCAAGCTGTCTGCGGCAGACTTCACGGCACGGCCTCCCTTCCTGATGTGCCGTATTCTATGCGGCGCAGCTGCGGACGGTGCGGAGAACGGGAAAAAATTTAACATTTCAGGGACTTCCATTTCTCAAACTACTGTGTTAAAATGTAAAGGCTAAAAGTGTTTGTTCCCGGCGTTTCGGGAAATTATGGAGCGTGGAAGGAAAGGAATGCTTCATCATGGTCAGAATCGGAAAAAAAGAAAAAAACGACAGACTTTATCAGGCAATTTTGCAGCTGAAGGACCCGCAGGAGTGCTACGACTTCTTTCAGGATCTCTGCACGGTGTCGGAGCTGCGTTCTATGGAGCAGCGCTTTGAGGTGGCGTCCCTGCTGAATGACGGCATGATCTACAGCGACATTCTGGAACAGACCGGCGCATCCTCTGCCACTATCAGCCGGGTGAACCGCTCTCTGAGCTATGGCACTGGCGCCTATGAGCGGGTGTTCGCCCGCATGAAGGAGCTGGAAGCGGCGGATAAGAAGCCGGAAGCATGAGCAGCTATGATGCACTGGCCGCCAGTTACGACGGCCTGATGGCCGACGGTATTTACCGGCGGCGGGCAGACTATCTGGAAAAGCTGTTCCAGAAAAGCGCCATCCCGGTGCGGACGGTTCTGGATCTGGCCTGCGGTACCGGCACCATTGCCTGCCTGCTGGCGGCGAAGGGGTACGACGTGACGGCTACCGACCTGTCGGAAGAGATGCTGACGCAGGGAATGAATAAAGCGGCGGCGCTGGAAAGGCCGCCGTTCTTTCTGCTGCAATCCATGCCGAAGCTCCATCTGCTGGAGCCGGTGGACGCGGCGGTGTCCACACTGGACTCCCTGAACTATCTGACACGAGAGAAGGACATCCGGGAGACGTTCCGGCGGGTGTTCCGCTATCTCAAGCCCGGCGGAAGCTTCATTTTTGATGTCAATACCCCTTACAAGCTCCGGCGGATGGACTGCCAACTCTACACCGATGAAACAGAGGACAGCTACTGCGTCTGGCGCACATTTTTCTCGGAAAAGACGAAAATCTGCACCTATCAGGTGGATCTGTTCCGCTTGCAGGCGGATGGAGCATGGGAGCGGGACTATGAGGAGCATTGGGAACGGGCGTGGAGCGCAGAGGAGCTGACGGCGTTTCTGACAGACGCGGGATTTGAAAAAATCGCCATAACTGGCGATCTGACCCGGCGCCCGCCCAAAGATACGGAGGATCGTTGGATCGTCCGCTGCCGGAAGTCTCTGAAATCATGAAGGAGTTATTTTAAGATATGAGCGATCAACTTGTACGCGCCATCTCCAAAGATGGCTTTGTGAAGGCGGCAGCGGTGTCTACGCGGGAGCTGACGGAACGCGCCCGGCAGATTCATCAGACCTCGCCGGTAGCTACGGCGGCGCTGGGCCGCCTGCTGGCGGCAGGCTCCATGATGGGCAGCGACTTGAAGGGCGAGGGGGCCAGCGTGACCCTCCGCATCAAGGGCGACGGCCCCTTGGGAACGCTGCTTGTGGTGGCTGACAATCAGGGCAACGTCCGGGGCAGTGTGCAGAACCCGCAGGCGGATCTGCCGATCCGGGCAGACGGCAAGCTGGATGTGGGCGGCGCTGTAGGCCACAGCGGTACCCTGACGGTCATCAAGGATCTGAACATGAAGGAACCCTATGTGGGCAGCGTAGAGCTGCTGGGGGGCGAAATCGCCGAAGATCTGGCCAGCTATTTTGTGGAGTCCGAGCAGATCCCTACAGCCTGCGGTCTGGGCGTACTGGTGGACCGGGACCGGAGCGTGCTTCGCGCTGGCGGCTATCTGATCCAACTGCTGCCCGGTGCGCCGGAGGGCGTGATCGACCGGCTGGAACAGGGAATCATGGCGGCAGGGGCCGTAACTGGTCTGCTGAAAGAGAACGACGACCCGGAGAGCCTTTTGCGGCGGGTCATGAGCGGCTTTGAACTGGAGATTCTGGAGAAGACGCCGGTGGAGTACCGCTGCTATTGCAGCCGGGAGCGGATGGCGGCGGCGCTGGTGAGCTTGGGGCGGAAGCAGCTGACGGAGCTGGCGGAAGATCCCAAGGGGATCGAGCTGACCTGCCAGTTCTGCGACAGCCGTCAGCATTTTGCACCGGAGGAGATCCGGCAGCTGCTGGAACGGGCTGCGCGTGCCTGATGAATGCGATCTGCCCCTGCCTGCACGGCGGGGGCAGAAAAAAATAAAAAAATTGCAAAATTGGGTTGACAAATCGGGAAGTTTCCCATATAATAACTTTTGCCGTCTGACGAAGCGGCAACCTGGGAGCATAGCTCAGCTGGTTAGAGCACCTGCCTTACAAGCAGGGGGTCACTGGTTCGAGTCCAGTTGTTCCCACCAAAAAATGGCCCGGTAGTTCAGTTGGTTAGAACGCTAGCCTGTCACGCTAGAGGTCGACGGTTCGAGCCCGTTCCGGGTCGCCATTTTGCCCAGATAGCTCAGTTGGTAGAGCAGAGGACTGAAAATCCTCGTGTCGCTGGTTCGATTCCGGCTCTGGGCACCATTTGCGGGCTTAGCTCATCTGGTAGAGCGCCACCTTGCCAAGGTGGAGGTAGCGAGTTCGAGCCTCGTAGCCCGCTCCAAAAAAGAAACACCACCCATTGGGTGGTGTTTCTTTTTTGGAGCGGGCAAGTTTGCTTCGCAAACTTATCCTGCGGGGGGGATTAAAAAGCAGGGGAAACAGGCGATGCGCCGCCAGTGGCGGAAGAAGCGAGCCTGTTTCGAGGAAGCGGCGCTGTTTGTGGTTTTCAAAAGGCCACAAACAGCAATGCCGTGACGGTGTTCACCCGGCTAAGGTTTCCCCTGCAAACATCCCTGTCCTTGCGGACAACAGAAAGTATAGTATTTTTGGATTGCCGCTGATAGAAGTACGAACTCGCTGTCTCCACCTCAACACGCGAAGTGTGTTTTAAATCATGGAGGCCGGCAGGGTTCCTGTGAATTGCCAACGGCAATTCGTGGGATACCGGGAAGCGAGTTCGAGCCTCGGTTTTTGCAAACATCTCCTTCCCTTGCGGTGCGTGCAACTCTGTGCATCCGTTACCTTTACCCGTGTGCGGAGCGCACTTGAATCAGGGAGCTCTGGTAGGGTTCTGCATCATCCTCACAAGCTCCATAGCCCGCGGCGCTGCCTTCCGGCAGCGCCTTGCTCATTCCGCTGTTCGCCCTCTCCCCACTGAAATCGCTGCGCTGGGTTTCAGCGGGGGACTCCGTCGCAGTGATTCGTAGGATGTTGGAAATGAGTTCGGACCTTGTTCTGCAATCCGCATACGGAAATGCCAAGAATTCGTTTAAAAACGCAAAAATAACAGCAGAGCATCCAACTGGATGCTCTGCTGTTATTTTTATAGGGGTAGGTATCTCTGCTTTACAGCTTTGCCAGCGCCTGATCGAAATCGTTCAGCAGGTCATCGGTGTCCTCAAGGCCGGAGGAGAGGCGAATCTGGCCCATGGTGATGCCAATAGCCGCCAGCTCGTCGGGGCTGAGATCGCGATGAGAGGCTCTGGGGGGATAGGTCAGCGTGGTGCCGACACCGGCCAGCGTGGGAACAAAGCGGACCAGCTGCAGATTGCTGATGAGCTTGTCGATCTCTTTCTGACCGCCCTTGAAGTTCACGCAGAGCATACCGCCGTAGCCGTTGCCCTCGAACTGCTTGTCGGCCAGCGCCTTGCTGGGAGAGGACTCCAGACCGGGATAATAAACCTTTTCCACCTTGGGATGGCTCTCAAAGAACTTGGCCAGCGCCATGCCGTTTTCCGCCATCTTCTTAACACGCAGAGGCAGGGTCCGCAGGCTCCGGGCCAGCAGCCAGGACTCCGTAGCGCCCAGATTGGCACCGTAGAGGCCGAGGTAGAAGCTCAGGGACTTGATGATCTCCTCGGAGCCGACCACCGCGCCGCCTACCAGATCATCATGGCCGCCGAGATACTTGGTGGCGCTGTAGATTACAAGGTCGGCACCGAACTTGATGGGCTTTGCGATGATGGAGGTGGCAAAGGTGTTGTCGATGAACAGCTTTGCGCCGTGGGCGTGGGCGACATCCGCCAGATGCTGAATATCGGGTACGCTCATCAGAGGATTGGCGATGGTCTCGCCGTACACCAGCTTGGTGTTGGGACGCATATAGTCCGCAACATCCTGCGTGTTGAAGTCGATGAAGGTGGTCTCCACGCCCCAGCGCTTCAGCTCGTGCTTGAGGTAGTAGAACGCCTCGCCGTAGATGATGGGGGAGGCCACGATGTGGTCACCGGGCTTCACCGTTGCCAGAATGGAGGTGGTGATGGCCGCCATGCCGGAGGAAAACACCAGACCCTTCTCGCCGCCCTCACCGGCCGCCAGAATTTGAGAGGTGGCGTCGGCGTTGGGGTTGCCAAGACGGAAATAGGCATAGCCGGGAGCGCCCTCGTCGCAAATCTTATCAATGGGATCAATGGAGTCGAAAATGTAGGCAGAGGACAGATAGATGGGGAAGGTCTCCGGCACTGTCAGCGCCTTGTTCAGCTCGTAGCACAGCTCACCGTTGCCGGTGTGGACGTATTTGGTTGCGTCGCCCTTTTCAATAGACATATAATCCTCCTTACGCGCTTTGCGCGTTCCAATTAAAATGCGGTATCAGATTTTTTCAGAAACTCACGCGAAATCAGGTCTCCGTGCGGCCCTTGCCCTTTCCGGCGATGAGACCGACGATGAAGCCCACCACAGCGGGAACGATCCAGCCGAAGCCCAGAGCATAGAGGGGGATGTGGTTCATAACGGGATCGAGGAAGCCGAAGCCGTACTCGTGGGGCAGGTCCAGAATGGCGTACACCACGGTGAAATACACAGCGCCCTTAAATGCGCCGTCATTGGGAATCTTCTTCTCGAAGATGCCCAGAATGGTCATTACCAGCGTGATGGGATAGAAGAAGGAGAACCAGGGGGAGGTCAGGCTCACGATGGTATCCAGACCGAAGCTGGCGACGATGGTGGTGACGATGGGGACGATCATGACCAGAACCTTGTAGGACAGCTTGCCGTGGGTGGCGGTCTCATAGAAATCTGCCACTGCGGTGATCTGGCTGATGGCGGTGGTGAGGCAGGCCAGCACCACGGACAGGCACAGGCCGTAAATCGCGATCTGGCCGCCGCTGGAGCGGATGATCGCCAGCAGGAGGTTGGCGTTGCTGATGCTGTCGGGCGTGTACTCGGTGCTGACGCAGGCGCCCATATACAGCAGGCCGCCATAGACAATAGCCAGGCAGACGGCGGCGATCAGGCAGGCCCGGACATGGGCCTTGCGGAAGGCTTCACCCTCGTAGCCCTTGCGCTTGATGCTGTCAAAGAACACGCCGGCAGCCAGAAAGGACACCAGAACGTCGCCGGTGCTGTAACCGCCAAGGAAGCTGTTGACAAAGGCGTTATCCACGGAGGCGGCGCCGGGAGTACCGATGGGGCTGACAGCGCCCTTGACCACCAGAATGAACAGGATGATGGTCATAACAGGAGTCAAAATCTTGCCCACATTGTCCAAAGCGGTACCGCGGTCCTTAGCGAACAGGAACGCGATGGCAAAGTAGATGATGACGAACACCAGATACGGTGCGCCGGGCCAGATGCCCTGAAGGCCCATCTCAATGCCGACGGCTGCGGTTCTGGGGATGGACACGCAGCAGCAGAGGATCATGATGGCGCCGATCATGACGGTGTAGAACTTCTTGTTCACATGGTCGGAGATTTTCTGGACAGAGCCGCACATACCCAGCACGATGATGGCCAGAATGGGCAGACCCACACCGGAGGCCAGCATACCGATCATGCCGCTGAGCCAGTTGCTGCCGCTTTGCAGGCCCAGCATCGGCGGGAAGATCAGGTTGCCCGCGCCGAAGTAGGAGGCGAAGAACGCCAGACCTACGAATAGGACGTCTGTGAATTTGATTTTTTTCTCTTGCATAAATAAGTTCCTCCCTATTTTCCTATTTTGCACACTGAAAAACTGAGAACCGTTTGCTGACTTTTATGATAGCGGCTGAAATCGCGTTTGTCCAATAAACCGATGTTATGAACTGCAATTACTTTTGTATATATCGACCTATAATCACCTGTTTTTTAAAAACTGTTGTTTAGTATCACGAAAATGTTTATTTTTTTAAAACAGACTATTTTGGTATGATTATAGTTGCACATTTTGGAATTCTTGTGCTATAATACAAGAAATCCATCGAAAAACGAGGAAAGGTTGGCAATTTGTCATGACGCTTCTTCAGTTGAAATACATTTCCACGGTGGCTAAATACGGCTCTTTCTGTAAAGCAGCCCAAGCGCTGTACGTATCACAGCCCGGAATCAGCAAAATGGTCTGTGCGCTGGAGGAGGAACTGGGAATTACCATTTTTGTCCGCTCCGCTGCCGGCATCACCTTGACGGCGGAAGGCCGGGAGCTGCTGAATATGGGGGAGCGGCTGCTGAAGGACGCCGAGCATATCTCCCGGCACTTTACGCAGGACATGGGTAAGACCCATGAGACCCTCAGCGTCAGCAGCCAGCATTACTGCTTTGTGATTGATGCCCTGATGGATTACCAGCGCGCCAGCAAAAAAGATGACTATACTTATAAGCTGTTAGTGGGACAGGGGCCGGAGGTCATCCAGCAGGTGTCGGACAAGACCACAGAGCTGGGCGTCCTCTTTATCAGTGACCGCAGCCGCAAGCACATGAACCGTGTTTTTGGGGACAACCATTTGGAATTTCACCCGCTGGTCAACAGCAAGCCATATGTGTTCATCCACGAAACCCATCCGCTGGCAAAAAAGTCCGTGCTGACGCTGGAGGAGCTGCAGCCCTATCCCTGCATCATGTATGAGCTGGACTCCGATTCTCCCTCCGTTTTGCAGGAGGAAATGCTGCTGCCGGACTTTTATCCCCGGAAGGTGAACATCATCAGCGGCCTTTACCAAAGCATGATGGTCATGAAAGAGTGTCAGGGCTATGATTTGGGGACCGGCACGGTCTCTGCCGGAAACCGAGAGCTGGGCGTTGTAAAGCGGCCCATCGTGGGCTATGATGATGTGATCACCATCGGCTGGATTTGCCAGAAGGGCCATACGCTGTCCCGGCCGGCGGAGGAGCTTGTCAAGCTGCTCCAGCGCCACTGCTGCGATGTGCCGGAGACCTGAATGGAAAAATAATTGGTTATGACCGGCAATAACATCACGGTATTTCCGTAACCCCTGTGATTTGTGCTATGCTTTTCTCAACCAAAATGGTAGGTTTTAGAAAAACCGCACAAATTTTAGGAGGTATACGCATGAGCCAGTTAGTTTTGAAGCATCCTGACCTGAAGCATGAGGAATTGAAGTTCAACACGGTAGAGGTCCACGCCGGCGAGCCGCGGGATATGTACGGCGCTTTAATTCCTCCCATCTACCAGACGTCCACCTTCTATTTTGACTCCACGGACGATGCTGTGAAGGCCTGTGACGATTACGCCGAGAGCTTCGCCTACAGCCGCATCACCAACCCCTCTGTGGATTATCTGGAGCAGAAGCTGGCCGCGCTGGAGCATGGCAAGGGCGCTGTGGCCTACGCTTCCGGCATGGGCGCTGTTTCCGGCGCGATTTTCGCTCTGCTCAAGGCCGGCGACCACGCCATCTTCACCAAGGCCAAGTATTCCGGCACCGAGGACGTCACCAGCGATTGGCTGCCCCGCTTCGGCATCGCCCACGATACCTTTGACGCCGCCGATCTCAGCCAGCTGGAAGGCCTGATCAAGCCCAACACCAAACTGATCTATGTGGAGTCTCCCGCCAACCCCACCATGGTGCTGGTGGATATTGCCGCCGTGGTGGAGATCGCCCATAAGCACGGCATCAAGGTCTTTATCGACAACACCTTTGCCACGCCCTACAACACCACCCCGCTGGATCTGGGCGTGGATGTGGTCATCCACAGCCTCACCAAGTACATCGGCGGCCACGGCGATCTGCTGGGCGGTGCGGTTGTTTCCAACGATGAGCAGTTCCTGCGGGAGTGCCGTCTGGGTACCCTCATGCACTTTGGCTCCGTCATGGCGCCCTTCACCGCATTTCTGGTGTGCCGCGGACTCAAGACGCTGGGCGTCCGCATGAAGCAGTACAATGAAAGCGCTCTGAAGATCGCCAAGTGGCTGGAGGCCAATCCGAAGATCGAAACCGTCCGCTATCCCTTCCTGGAATCCAATCCCCAGTACGCCATTGCCAAGAAGCAGATGAAGGGCGGAGGCGGCATGATCTCCTTTGACGTGGCCGGCGGTCTGGAGGCCGGTAAGAAGTTCATCAACAGCCTGAAGCTCTGCACGCTGGCCGTCTCTCTGGGCGATACGGAAACGCTGGTGGAGCAGGCTGCCGCCATGACCCACACCATGATCCCCAAGGAGATCCGGGAGGCCGCCGGCATTACCGACGGCATGATCCGGATGTCCGTTGGTCTGGAGGATCCGGATGACATCATCGCCGATCTGAAGCAGGCGCTGGGCGACTGACGGCGCAAAAGCCCCATACCGGCAGACGCAAAACCATCCCCCAAAAACACCGGAGAGGAAGCAATTTCCTCTCCGGTATTTTACTCTTCCTCCGGGGCCAGCAGCATTTTCTTAAAGGCTTTCATGGCAACGCTTTGGGGGCGGGATGTATCCTCGATCAGGTTGACGAACCGTTCCGGGATCGGCTCCGCAAGGCGGATCTGGAACACCGTCCCGGCGGCAAGGGCGGAAGCGGCCATGGACTCCGGGTAGAAACCGACGCCCAGATTGCTCTGCACCATCGCGAGGACCTGATCCATGGTGCCGGCTTCCATTTCCACATGAAAAGCCAGATTGTGCTTTAAAAACATCTGCTGATAAAAGGTATATGTACTGGTTCCTCTGCTCATGCACACAAAGGGGATGTTTTCCAGATCCCGCAGACTCTGCGTTTCTGCGGCCAGATCATGAAAATCCGAACCGCAGATCAGGATCTCCCGGAAGGAGACCAGCGCGGTTTCCTGCAGGGACTTTCTCACCGGACAGGGCGTGGTGACCGCCGCGCAGTCCACCTGTCCCCGCAGCAGCCCTTCCATGGCGCGGGGGGTGGAATCGTTGGTGATCCGCAGGTGGATCCCCGGATACCGCCGGTGAAACGCGTCAAGGCGGTTCAGAAGGGTCAGATGGAGCGCGGCTTCGCTGGCGGCAATGGAAATGCTGCCGGTCCGCAGACTGCAATCTGACCGGAGTTCGCTTTCGCCAAGGCGCAGCTGTTCAAAGGCCACAGCAGCGCGGCTGTAAAGCCGTTGACCTTCCGGGGTCAGGGAGACGCCATGGTTGGTGCGGACAAACAGCTTGCAGCCCAGATCCTGCTCCAGGTTGTTCATGCAGCGGGTAATGTTGGGCTGGTTATTGCCCAAAGCTTCGGCGGCCTTGGTAAAGCTCTTGTGTTGGGCAACATAGTAAAAAATGCGGTAATAATCGTAGGGAATAGCCACTTTTTTCGCCTCCGTGCCATATCATTCAGATATGTCCAACATATCAAATATACTTTTTACATCTTTCTGTTAGAACAGTATAATACGGGCGTTCTTAGAAGACAAGTCCTTTAACGGTCACGCCGGAAAATGGGACACGGTCAGGGCAGACCGCAGCGCCTGTATTCCGGTGTGGAAAGGAGACCGGCTATCAGCATGAAAAACAAAAAGAAATTTATGATCCTATGGGTCCTGCTCATCGCGGTCCTGTTCGCGGGCAGTCTGTTGACGGCGCCGCCTGGAAAAACGGAGACCATTCAGACCGCCATGCGGGACGCGGTCCTGCATGAGGAAAATCAGATCAGCCTGTTCGGCTGGAAAAACGTCAATCCGGGACTGATCTCCGCCATGACGGTATCCGCTATCCTGCTGATAGCGGCGGCGTGTATCCGCGTGTTTGTCATCCCGAAATTCAAGGTGGTGCCGGGGCGGTTCCAGCTGCTGCCGGAGCAGGCCGTAAGCCTGTTTCACGGCATGGCCAACAC